>Ga0315555_1000041_pt1 | contig 74381 bp, 74 predicted proteins | sample SalMarSW160380MG_FD_202113 | JGI IMG/M metagenome (GOLD analysis project Ga0315555, IMG submission 202113) | Salt marsh sediment microbial communities from the Plum Island Ecosystem LTER, Massachusetts, United States - Salt Marsh Sediment SW1603-80 ... | reverse complement strand
GGCCCGAACGGGCTTACTGTCGGTGCTTACCTGGCCAAGGCCGGGCTTAAGATTCTGGTCCTCGAAAAAAGGTTTGAGCTTGGCGGAGGGCTGTCTACGGAAAGGGTCACCATCCCCGGCTTCCTGCATGACGTTCACGCTATCTATCACATGATGGTGGATTATTCCCCGCCGCTAAAAGACCTGAGGCTGGAAGAGGACTATGACCTGGGCTGGATATATCCGGATTTGCAGGTAGTCATGCCCTTCTCTGACGGGAAACATCTGGCTTTGTACAGCGACCCGGAGAGGTCATACGAGTCTATAAAGCAGTTCTCAGCCAAGGATGCCGAAGCGTTTAGGGGTTTCGCTAAGTGGTCGCAGGAAGCAATGGACCTTTTCCTGGCCCCGGCCAGCTACGTAAATCCCGGACCCAGCCTGGACCAATCAGCCAGGCTTGAGCAAAATCCAATCACCAAAAGAGACGACGAGTTAACCGGCTTTACCCCCAAGCAGATAGTCGATGGCTGGTTTGAGAATGAGCGGGTAAGAGCCTTATTCCTCTACCTTGCCTGCATGTGGGGACTGGACTATGACCTGGAGGGCCTGGGTTATCTGGTGCCCCTGATGATGAACCGCGGCTGGCATTTCCGCTTGAGCCAGGGGGGCTCACATCACCTGGCCCACTTAATGAGCAAGTTCATCTACCAGAGCGGCGGCATGGTTCTGACCAACCAGATGGTCAAGCGGCTGGTGATCGAGAACGGCCAGGCCAAAGGGGTTGAGCTGGAAGACAGCAGGGTGATAAAGGCCAATAAGTTCGTCTGCAGCTCGCTCAACCCGCACCAGACCTTTTTGGAACTGGTAGGTGAAAAACACATCGAATCAGAATTAACCAACAGGCTTGCGGAATGGAACTACAGCGACTGGTCTTTCTTCACGATGCATATGGCCCTGTTTGAAACACCGCGGTTTAAGGTAGCCGAATCGGACCCTGAGCTAAATAATTCGCTCATCTATGTGCTCGGATATGAAAACGAGGAAGAACTGGTAAATCACTTTGAGGCAATAAAGAGGGGTGAGTTAATCGGCGGCGGATTCAACAGCTGTTTCCCGTCAATCCATGACCCGATACGCGCACCGTCAGGAAGACATGTGGGGCTTATCTCACAGGAAGCGCCGTACAATCTCAAGGAGGGCGGAGCCCAGGCATGGTATCAGGTCAGAAGAGAGCACGCTGAACGCTGCAAGGAAGTCCTGCGGAGATATGCGCCAAACATGACCGATGAAAATATAATCTGGGATTATATTGGTACTCCACTTGATACGGAGAACAAATTCGCCGACATGAAACAGGGCTGCTTTAAGCAGGGCGCCTATTTGCCGCTCCAGATGGGTTATTTCAGGCCCAATGAATACTGCTGTCAGCACTCGACACCGATAGAAAAGCTATACATGTGCGGTGCCTGCACTCACTCGGGCGGTATGATAACCTTTGGCCCGGGCTATTGCGCCACCGAAAAAATAGCCGAAGATCTGGGCATAGAGAAGTGGTGGCCGGAGAATAAGTATGTAAAACTGGCTAAAGACGCCGGGCTATTCTAGCCAGACAAAGGAGTTTTGAATGTATATAAGGTCTACAGGTCTAGGTAAGACGTTGCTCCAGTGCAAAGTGGAAAAGGTTGAGTCTTGTATTATAATCCCGGAGACGTTGGAACAGCCCAAAGAAGGCGAAGATGAGCCGACCAGACTGCTGATGACCATGAAGGTGATTGCGCCCGTAACCTGGACGGTCAGGGCCTTTGTTGAGCCGGCTGATCTGCGGCAAATCATCGGCTTTGCTTTACGGAACCCGAAGGTCCTGCTTGATGCCCTGCGTTTCCTGATCGCAGGCGGCCGCTCTCCATCACTGATAGTGAAGAAAAAAGGGCAAGCAAAAGAAGGGGCAGAAAAAATAGTGCCACCGTTACCGACTTTTGATAAAGGCGATTTAGAGTAGGATACATAAGCGGCCGATGAACTCGGAGAGAGGCTCTATTTCCCGGGAGAGAAAGGGGGTGAAAAGACCTCTGAATTTGAGATAGAAGAACAGAGCTTTCGTAACTAAACAGGCTTGGATTCACACTATCTATTACAGGAGGATTACCTAATATTAACCCTGACGCCAAGTGATCGTTAAAGGTCTTGATCGAAGCTCATTAGACAGAGGGGGATATGCATTCTAAAAAGCTGATCTTCTGGTTTGACGAGTTGGGGAAAGAGCATAACGATATTGTAGGAAAAAAGTGCGCCAATCTGGGGGAGATGGCCCGAATGGGCTTGAGCGTACCACCGGGTTTTGCAATTCCAATAGATATTTATCGGAAGTTTATAAAAGAGACCGGCGCTGAGGATGAAATATCCTCGTATATAAAAGAGTTTGGTGATACCAAAGGCGCAGGGATCCAAGTTTTTGAGGAGATGAGTGAAAACCTCCGCGGTGCAATTGATGAGAAGGAAATGCTGCCCTCGCTTGGAGAATGTATAGCTTCTTATTACACTGAGCTGTGTAATAGGACAGGAAAAGAAAACGTGGCCGTTTCTGTTCGCTCTTCTGGAACAGAAAGCAGGCCTGGAATGTTTGAGACCTATCTCAATGTATGCGGGATTGAGGAGTTGCTGGAGAAGATAAAAAAGGTTTGGTCTAGTACGTTCACACCTCGCGCTATTGCCTTTCGCGTCAATAAAGGGTTACCTGTCCTCGGAGATGAGCTGGGGGTTGCAGTGCCTAAAATGGTTAATGCCCGTGCTTCTGGCATCGCTTTTACCGTAAACCCAATTGATGGTGATTCCTCTAAAATTACAATTGAAGCCAACTGGGGCTTGGGAGAGGGCGTTGTGAGCGGAGCTGAGAGTGTTGACCTGTTCGAGGTTGACAAGAACACTCTGGAGATCGCCTCTAAACATGCGGGCAATAAAAGGAGGGGCGTTTTTTACACAGAAACGGGGGCTGATTGGGCTGATGTCCCCGCTGGGATACAGTGCATACCCTGCATCATTGATGAAGAGGTTATTGAAATAGCCAAGGTGGCCAAATCGGCAGAGGAAATCCTGGAGTCCCCCCAGGACATGGAATGGGCTATTGACCAGGATACAGACTTTCCCCAGAACATTTTTTGGCTTCAGACTCGTCCTGCCAAAGTCGCAATAAAAAAGGTCGACTCAGCGGCCAATCATATTGCTGATTTAATGGCTAAAAAGTTTCGGGGTTTTTAAACCTTAAAAATTTTTCAGGATGCCTGAAAAAAAGGAGGGGGAAATGAAAGAAGAGACAAAGGGGAATGTGAAGCTGTGGGATGCGGTGCCGGGCTACGATTTTGATGAAAAGATTGACGTACCTGAGATGCGTTCCTATTTCCACGATGGCGTGCATAGTGTGCCCCGTTTGACCCCGATGTACAGCTGGTTTTATGGCCGGGCAAACCCGGTAGGGTCTCAGTATGCATCTGAGACTCTGAGTATACCAACCTGTAAAGGCTGGTCTCAAAAAATCAAGGATGGCTCGACCTATGTGGCCATGCATATCATCCAGGATAAGGAGGAGATAGATAAACGAGCGGCCAAATTCAAAGAGGCACTGGTTCCCTGGATTGATGACTTCGACGGGTTATGGGAAGGCTATAAGAAAGAGTTAATAGGCTTATATGACCACTTGAAGTCCCTTGACCTAGAGAAAGCTACCAATATTGACCTCCTACATCACTTATGGGACATGATCAGAACCTACCGTAGAATGTGGGAGATCCACTTTCTGGGAATGTATACCTCAATGAGTGCCCTGGCCTTAATTGAAGAGCAGGTGGCACGCTTCGGGCTCACCGCCGAAAGTCCTGAGTTCCAGAACATGTTCCGTGGCTTTGACAATAAAGTATTTCAGGTTGACAAACAGATGAGCGAGTTTGCTCAGGCTGCGGTCAGGTCGGGGCTATCTGACCTATTTAAAAACGATAAGGCTGAGGATGTCCTGCTGAAACTGGATGAGAGCGATGCCGGGAGAAAGTGGAAGAAGGATTTTCATGAATTTCTTAAGGTGGAAGGGTGGAGGATGGTGCGTATGATGGACTTTAATGAGCCATACTGGCTTGAGGAACCCTCTACTGCTATCTCTGTTATCCAGACTTTTGTCAGCAAAGGCACCGATTTCAATCTTGATGAGGTAAGATTGAAATCGATTGAGGAAAGAGAAAAAGCAATAACGGAGCTCTTACAAAAGGTGCCCGAGGGAGAAAGGGAGTGGCTGCGGGCGCTGATAAACCTGGGCGGGAAAGCAGGCTCATACAGCGAGGAGCACGACCTTTACTGTGAGCTCTACAGCCATGCCCTGATACGCCGCGGGCTTCTGGGGATAGGCCGCAGACTGGTGCAGGCCGGAACCATTGATAAGCCCGACGACACCCTCTTTCTCAACCCCGATGAAATTGAGCAGGTGATGCTGGCCCCCGAGTTCCACAAACTGCAGTATATCGCCAACAGGCGCCGTGCCGACTGGGAGCGGTTGAGGTTTAAGGAGACGCCACCCGTATTTACCGAGAGAGCCGACATGAACGAAGCAGTGGGGAAAGACCTGATCCCGTCGGGAGATGTAATCATCATCAAACTGGTGGTGGGCGAGATGCCCAAGGTAAAGCCGGAACTAAAGGCCGATATCTACGGCGTATGCGGGGCGCCAGGGGTTGCCGAGGGGAAGGCACGGGTTATCTTCACCTACGAGCAACTGCACGAAGTACTACCCGGTGAAATCCTTGTCTGTCCGGGAACAAACCCAGCCTGGACACCCATTTTTGGTGTAGTTAAGGGTGTAGTCGCCGATAGAGGAGGTACCCTCAGCCACACCGCCATCGTCGGGCGGGAATACCAAGTACCTACCATAGTAAACTGCTTTGAAGGTACAGAAAAGATCAAAACCGGCATGAAGATAAGGGTTGATGCGACCCAGGGTGCCATCTATATCTTAAGCAAATAAGTTTTTAGATATAAAAGTCGAACCGGGAAGGCGGAAAGGAGATACTATGCCAGATGCGAGCTATGATGCGATTATAATCGGCGGCGGGCATAACGGACTGATAGCCGCCTGCTATTTAGGCTGGGCAGGTATGAAAGTGGCTGTCTTTGAAAAGGAGTTTGAGTTAGGCGGAGGCGCCTGCACCGAGGAGCAACCCCTCCCAGCATTCTTGAGCAACCCCTGCGCCAACTTCACCAGTATGTACCGAAGCCCGGTTTGGCTGGACTTTAATCTCTGGGAAAAGGGGGCCTGGTACCTCACCCCTGAGGTTGACCATGCGGCTATATTTGACGACGAAACCTGCCTGGTGAGCCTCCCGGTAATTACAACCCCGGACCTGACTACCGGGGAGGCAGTATTCTGGCCAGAAAACCTGAAGAAAAACACCCAGAACATCGCCCGCTTTTCCCAGCGGGATGCCGAGCAGAGCGAGATACTCTTTGAAAAGTACCGCACCAAATGGCGGGAAGCGGTCTCGGAATATCGGGCCAGCCCAATACCCCCCTGGGGGGTTAAAGACCCGATAGAAAGGCTGCTCGACGACCCTAATAGCGAGCTTGACCCAGCCTGGCAGTTCATGACGGTAAAGCAGGTTGCCTGTGACCTCTTCGAGTGTACCGAACTGAGGATGCTGTTCATGAGGTCAATGCAGACCAGCACCGGCTGTTTCCCCAACGATGTCGCCCCCCTGGCAGAAACACTTTCCCAGCTTGGGGTGACCATGGGCTGGTCTGCGGCCACCGTGGTTCAGGGCGGTGCTCATAACGTCGCCCATGCATTACAGAAGGCGGTAACCGAAACGGGCGGCATCTTCTTTGTCCGGCACCCGGTGGAAAAGATCCTGATTGAAAACGGCAGAGCCAAGGGAGTACGCTTGACCGACGGGTCGGAGATAGAGGCCACCAGAGCGGTGGTGAGCGACGTCACCGTTAACATGACCTTTCTGGACATGGTAGGCAGGGAGAACATCAGCCCGGACCTGGCCCGAAAAATAGAGAACTTCTCCTACGACCGGGGAAACCTGCACTGGGCATGGTTTGCCCTCCATGAGCCCCCCGACTACAAGGCGAATGCCTTTGACCCGGACTGCAACCGGGCCCGGAGGGTCTGGCTGATGCCCAAAGACCTGGACTACTATGTTAGCAAGGAACAGGCGGAATGCTTTACCCGCGGCGTCCCGGAGAAGCTGTTTATGCTAATTGGGCAGGAAACATTGGTAGACCCCACCCGGACTCCCCCGGGAAAGCATAATTTCCTGATTGAGCAGTTCACGGCACCGGAGCGCTTTTTCTCGGAAAAGGAGTGGCTGCAGATAAAGAAGGACTTTGTTGAGGAAGCGGCCAAACAGTGGCAGTGGTACGCCCCCAACCTGACCAAGGATAAGATTATAGACGCCTGGGACAATACCCCCTATGACATCGTGCGCCGGAATGCCAGCATGCCCGAAGGCTCCTGGCCGGTGGGGGCAATGTTCGCCTCCCAGATGGGCCGGATGCGGCCCTGCGCCGAGCTTTCCGGCAACCGGACACCCATAAAAGACCTGTACATGTGTAACGCCACAGTGCACTACGCTGGAGGGCTGCGCGGCGTGAACGGCTACATCTGTTACAAGGTCATGGCTGAAGACCTGGGGCTGCCCAAAATATGGGAGGAAAAAGGGAGACCGTATTAAACCCGCCGCTAACTAAGTCAGGAGAAGGAACGAATGGATGACAGGGACATATACTGGCTAGAAGAGATAGGGCAGGAATACAACGACATAGTCGGCAAGAAAAGCGCCACCGATAATATAATAGACAGGATGATAAGGGGCTTTAGATCCTGACGAACCAACCGCCAACGCCATAGATACGGCACAAAGCTTTAAGCCCTCCTCACAACGAACCGGCCTCCTAATTAGCCTGCTTAACGATTGGCTAATTTGTTTTAACTAAAGCCAGCTGAATGATGTATCCAAAAGGGCAACGTTCGTAGTATAATACAGCCGGGACGAGCAATAGACTAATCGTGTGTTATGAACTTGCCAAACAACTCATAAAAGAACAGCGTTGGTTACATCTTGGCCGAAGCTGGCAGGAGGAATGAAATGGCCTTCATGGTTGGCATAGATACCGGTGGAACTTTTACCGATGGCTTCTTCACCCGGGATGGAGATATTAAGACTGCCAAAGTATTGACCACACCCCATGATCTAACGGTCTGTCTGGCCGATTGCGTAAGAGAAGGTGCCCGACAATTCGGGATTTCGGTGCAGGATATGCTGGCTGATACCGATATTATCCGATATTCAACCACGGTCAGTGTTAACACCATAATTCAGAGGGCAGGCGCCAAGATCGGGTTACTGGTTAGCCAAGGCTTTAAGGACTCTCTATATTCCAGCAGCGCCAAGGAAGCGGAACCGATATATTCTTTTATCGCCAAGGACATGATCGCCGACATAGCCGAAAAAATCGATGAGCAGGGGAACATAGTAAAACCACTGGATATAGATGACGTTATATCCAAGATGCAGTATTTAACCGATATGGGTGCCCAGGCTATTATAGTTAGTCTGAATAACTCAAATGTTAACCCCGCACACGAGAAACAAATCAGGGCTACCATGAAAGAACAGTCCCCAAGTTTTTTCCTGGGTAGCGTAAGAGTGCTTTTGGCCTCAGATATCTCCGACCAGCCAGGTGCTTTTTATCGTACCAATGCCGCCGTAATTAATGGATACATACACGATGCTATGGTCAGGTATCTTTACCGGGCGGAGGATGACCTTAGGGCAAATCTGTATAAACGGCCTTTAATGCTGGGGCACTCGCATGGAGGCGTGGCTAGGGTTGCCAAAACCAGGGCCATTGATACTTACTCGTCCGGTCCCGTATTGGGCGTCCTCGGTGCCGAACTGGTGGGAAAGGCTCACGGCTTTAATGAAATACTGGCCGCTGACGTGGGAGGCACCAGTTTAGACATAGGCATAATTCGTGGTGGTACTCATAACTATACCCTAACTCCGGTCATTTCCGACCTGCCCGTGAGCGTGCCTATGATTGTCACCCACTCAGTGGGTTTAGGCGGTTGTTCCATTGTAAAGCCGGATAATTCAGGAGGCGTTCAGGTCGGGCCCAAAAGTGCCGGTGCCAGCCCCGGCCCGGCTTGCTTTGATCGCGGGGGAATGGAGCCAACCGTCACCGATGCTGATGTGACTCTGGGGTATATTGACCCGGATAATTTTCTGGGTGGCCGGGTTCAATTGAACAGAGCCAAAGCTATTGCTTCAATCAAGAGAAGAATCTCTGACCCTCTGGGTACCAGCGTGGAAGAAGCGGCTCACCTGATAAAGACAACGACTGAAAAAAATATACAGAAAGAACTGCTGCATTTCTTGAAAGAAAAAGGGGTTGAGCCTGATACACTGACTGATTTTGCCCTGGTAGCCTATGGAGGTGGCGGGCCAACCCGCTATGCCGGCTTCATCGGCGATTTGAAATTCGGTCAGGTACTCACCAGCCCTTATGCCTCTACTTTCTGCGCCTTTGGTTTCTCCACAACGGACCTGCTTCATCGCTATTCCAAATATGGACTAATCACTCTGTTTGACGGTGCCAAATATCTAGCCGATTACAAGGCATTTAATCAAACAGTGAGACAGCTGATAGACGTGGCCAGAAGGGATATAAAAGGGGAAGGTTTCTCACCAGATGAGGCTGCTTATTATCTGGAGCTTATCGGAGATGGGGATCTGGCAGACTATATCGCACGGTCAGAAAAGGTACAGCTAAGTTCCGTGGAAGATGTGAAAAAATTATGCGCTCAATTCGGCAGACCTGACAAGCAAGGTTCGGCTAAAGTAACCGTTTCCACCCTTATCTTGAATGCCTTCGTTGCTATGCCACACTACGAACTCAGTCCCAGCCCGTTAACCGGTGAAGACCCCAGCGGTGCCCTCAGGAAAGAACGGGACATCTTCTGGTCGCCGGAGACCGGTTACCAGAAGACACCTATTTATAATCGAGAGCTATTGATGCCGGGGAATAGAGTCATCGGGCCAGCTGTTGTTGAAGCAACCGACACCACGTATATAGTACCGGCTAACCGGTCTTTCTATATCAGTGAATATTCACACGGTGTCCTCAGGGAGGTTTAGCTATGACTAAAATGCGGATTACCGAGTCCGTAGACATTGACCTGGATAAGGAGAAGTGGTGTTGCCATCGCTGCGGCGTAGAAATCCATCCGGCCAGGGAATCTTACCTGAAAGGTTGTCTGGCCTACGAAAGACCGGCTAGCGAGATATACGGACCACCGATTCCGGTTAAACAAGATACCGCCACAATTTCCTATGCCCCGGCAGCAGATTTTATGCGGGTTGTCGAGTTTTATTGCCCCAGCTGCGGGGCACTGATGACGGTTCAGTATTTACCGCCCGGCCATCCCATAGTATTTGACGTTGAACTGGACATTGACAAGCTGAAAGAAAGGGCTAAAAAGCAGCCGAAATGAACTCGAAGGTTGCCTTCAGGAATACGCTAAAACTGACGAATACAGACAGGCCAGTATTCGTTCCGTTCGTTTATGGCCTTGCCGCCAAAATCAGTCAGTTCCCTCTACAGGAAATGGCATCAAATGCCACTTACTATACCCACTCGCTGGAAGATGCCTATAAACTATTACAATACGACGGAATAGTGAACAATTTTGACGCTACCATGGAGGCTGAGACTTTTGGCTGTGAATTGGAGTGGTCCGGCGATTATGTGGCGCCACGAACTACTAGTTGCAGCCAGTTTGAACTGCGGGAAGTAAACCCGGAAGAAAGCAGCCGAATTCCGATCTTGCTGGAAACCACCAAGCGGGTGGTAATGTCGCAGGGCAAAGAAGCTGCTGTTATTGCTGTCCTCACCGGGCCCTGCTCGTTAGTGAAGACCATCACTGGTGACGAGGAGGGTGAAAACATTGAGAATGTTATTTCCCTGGCCGGCAAATTACTTACCAAACTAACCAAGAGCCTGTGCGAATTGAAAATTGATGCCGTATTCTTCAGAGAAGACCTTCTGGGTACAGAATACCCGGCTGAGTTGCTATTACGTAATAAAGCTTATGCCGCCGTTTATGCCACTCTGTTCAACCTCATCAAGTACTACAACTGCTACCCGGTGCTCATCGTAAAAGACATCGAGTTTGACTTCCTTACCAACCTGCAAAGCATGTTGGGGCCAAGTGGGGTAGGCCTGTTGGGCAAGAAAGTAAGCGATGATGACCTGGCACATTTGAAGAAGTTATCCGATTCACTGAAGGTATCCTTCGGCCTGCCACTGCCAATGGGAAACCAGCCCGAGCTACTGGAGCAATTTACAACAATCAGCAATTTTATGTCAAAAAATAATTCACCTGGCTTTTTCTACGTCAGTGATGGCGAGGTTCCTTACGATATGCCTTTAGAGATTATTCACGATTTAATAGCCAAGATGCGTAACGTATAGAAGTATCGAGGAGGCAGACCATGGGATATATTGTCAACGTTGATGTCGGTGGCACCTTCATGGACTTCTTTGTGGCTAAAGGAGATAAGTACATTACCACCAAGGTACCAACTACGGCCTATGAACTCGGTGTCGGCTTTATAAGGGGGCTTGAAGAATGCGCCGAGAAAGATGGAAAAACACTCGACCAGTTTCTGGAAGACACCGAGGTTATTAAGTACTGCACAACTATCGGTACCAATATACTCATCGAGCGCACCGGCCCCAAGATAGGGTTAATTACAACACGAGGGTTTGAAGATACAATATTTATAGGTAGAGGACGGCAATGGGCGGACGGTTTGCAGTTCTCAGACGTTCAGGACGTTACCACTATAGAGAAACCGGTGCCTCTTATTCCCCGCAAGCTGGTGGTGGGAGTCAGGGAGCGAATGGATTATAGCGGTAACGTAGCCATGCCGCTGGTAAAAGAGGACGTGCTAGAAAAGCTCAGATATCTGGTTGACAACGGCGTGCGCGGTTTTGTGGTCAGCCTCCTGTGGTCATTTATAAATCCGGCTCACGAACAGGAAATAAGGAGCATCATTGAGGAAGAATTCCCCGAGGTCTATCTGGGCAATATGCCAATCATATTGTCTTCTGAGATTTCGCCCAAAGAAGGCGAATATGTAAGGACAATGACGGCAATAGTAAACGCCTATATACACATCGGGTTTGTGGAACAGCTCTCCCTTTTATGCAGCGACCTGTTAGACAGAGGCTACAAGAAGCCCCTTCTCCTCTGCGATAACGTGGGCGGCTGCGCTAAAGTGTCTAGAACCAAGGCAATTGCTACCTATGGAGCCAGTCCGGTAAGCGGGCTATGTGGAGCTTCTCACCTGTGTAGTGGAGTGGGCCTGCCCAACGTTGTCTTTTGCGATACTGGAGGTACCAGCTTTGACATCGGGCTAATCACTGACGGCAGTATCACTCACTATGACCTGTATCCTACCGTTGACCGGTGGCGGACTCAGCTTACGGCCATAAAAATAACGTCAATCGGTGCCGGCGGCGGTTCCATAGCCTGGATGAATCCGTTGTTGGGTAATCGATTGGAAGTTGGGCCAGCCAGCGCCGGGGCCATGCCCGGCCCGGCATGCTATGACCTCGGCGGGGAAAAGGCTACCGTCACCGATGCCGACGTTGTTCTCGGTTATGTAAACCCGGATTATTTCCTGGGCGGGAAAATGAGATTAAACAGGGAAAAGGCAGTAAAGGTTATAAGAGAACTGGGCGAAAAAGCAGGGTGGGATGAGGTAACCTGTGCCCTGATGATTAAGAAAGTCGCTGACGCCAAGATGGGACAGGAGATATTCAAAGAGGTAGCCCTTAAAGGGTATGAACCTTCGGAATTTACCGTTTTGGCTGGCGGTGGTGCCGGCCCTGGTCACTGCTGCGGAGTCGCCTCTGCCGGCGACATGAAGAGGATTATTATCCCGCCTATGTCAGCAGTGGCGGGAGCCTATGGTGCTTCTACCCTGGACGTCATGCATAGCTATGAGAGGTCCAGAAACACCAGGCTTTTTGACTATACCAAAGGAACCTACTTCAGTGATTTTGAAATGTTTAATTCTCTCATAAATGAATTAAGAGAGCTGGCCGTCAGGGATGTCATACTTGAGGGTTTTAAAGAAGAGCAGGCGACTTTTAGGCTGGAGCTTGAAATGCGATATGGTATGCAATGGCGCTATACACCTGTTGAGTCTCCCCTACTTTTTATGAACAACGCCGACGATGTTAAAAAGGTCTGCGACCGTTTCACCGAAGAATTCAGCCGAATTTACAGTCCCGAAGCCGCTTTTCCCCAGGGAGGCATTGAGGTTGAAACCTACCGATTATTTGTCTACCTAAACTTACCGCACTTCCTGCTGACTCAACATGAAGCTGTTGGTAAGGCAGCGCCTGAACAAGCCCTGAAGGGACAGCGGGACGCATTCTGGGAAAAACTTAATGGTTTCCAGAAAACCAATATCTACCAATGGGACTTGCTAAGGGCCGGGAATGTGATAGATGGCCCTGCCGTTATTGAGGCTGATAATACTACGGTTGTATTAGAACCCGACTGGAGATTCACCATGGCTCCAGAACTCTACGGGATTATGGACTATCATGCTCAAATCAGGAGATAAATAAAAAAGAGGAGGGCGAAAATGCCAGGTGCAATTGATTATGAAATAAGTAAGCGACTGCATCCAGAGCCTCCGACAGAAGAAGAACTGAAATATATGAAGGACATTGAGCCTACCACAGCCGGTATTTTCCTTCATAAACTACATACTATAGCGTCTGAGGGTAATGAGACCCTTGTCAAGCTTGGTGCCAGTACCGGATGCCGATGGGGAGATACCGCCTGCGCCATATACACAAAATCCGGGGACAGCGCTGTTTGTGCCTCAGGTCTGTATTTTCATTCCGTGCTAGGCTCAACGGATGTAAAGTATATCATGAAGTACTGGGTGGATGAACCCAGTGTCGGTGTTAAGCCGGGAGACGCCTTCTTCTGCAATTATCCCTTTTACCGAGGTACGCACCCCCCAGATATGGCTATATACGCACCAATATTCTACAAAGATAAGCTGGTGTGCTGGGTTGGAGCCATTGTCCATAGCGGCGAATGTGGTGCCTGCGAGCCTGGTGGCATGCCCAGCGGTTCGAGGAGCATGTATGAAGAAGGTCTGCAGGTTCCGGGGCTGAAAATCGCCGAGAACTACAGATTAAAAGAGGATGTTATCAACTATTTTAACCATATGGTGCGAGACCCCCGGGCCATGACCCTGGACATCAAGGCCAGAATGGCCTGCTTAAGAGTGGTGGAGAAACGCTTATTACCGGTCATTGAAAAGGTAACACCCGAGTACATGATTGGGGTTCTAAGGTACGTCATCAAGATTACCGGCGACGCAGCCAGGAAACGCATCAGCCAGTGGAATGACGGTAAATTTAGCTGGGTCCAGTTCATTGATGCTGTTGGCGTGCTGCATGGACTGACCAAAGTAGCTGTCACCCTGGAGAAGAAAGGAGACCACCTGTACTTTGATTTTGATGGTACCTCACCAGAGGTTATAGACCGTGTGGCCAATTCTCCCGGAGCGGGAGTCATAGGAGTAAACACGGTTTACCTGCTGGGCCATTTGTTCTACGATTTACCTCATAACTCGGGGATACTGGAGCCTATGTCTTTCAGGCTGCCCGAAGGCAGCATCGTAAATGCCAGTCGTGAGTCTCCCAAAGCTGGTTGCGCCTATGTCCATGAGGCAGGCTCTCTAGCCGTACAGTACGTACTTCAAAATGTAATCTATGCCGCCAGCCCGGAGCGTACCGAGTGCGCCGGCAACCGTGGATTTGATACCCTATCCTACGGAGGGCTGAACCAGTATGGGGAGCCATTTGCCGATGCCGGTGCCGAGATGAACGGGATCGGGTTCGGCGCCAGAAGCTATAAAGACGGGGTTAACGTGGCCGGGGCTTATTTTGCCCCGATGACTTCCGAGCCAGGAGAGGTTGAAAGCCTGGAATCACACCTGCCGTTTTTATACCTATACCGCGGCTTTCACCAGGATAGTTGCGGCCACGGTAAATACAGGGGCGGTGTGGGCATGGATTACGCCGTTAAAATACACACTGTGCCTAAGGCTTTCCTGGGTACCTGGGGCTTTGGTTCCCTGATAACAGTGTCGCAAGGGCTCTTTGGCGGCTATGGCGTCCCGGCATTACCTTTCTTTGCTATCTCTAATTCCAATCTGAACGAGATGTTGCGCAAATCAGATGAAAACGTACCAAGTTCATCCAAAATGCTCTACCAGGAACAGGCCATTAAAGGCAGTTACAAGATGAGAGGATATCCCTGTGTGGCTGAACTTACTAAGGAAGGAGACCTGGTCGTTGGCGGCACCGGTGGCGGCGGCGGATATGCCGACCCGATCGAACGTGACCCATGGTTAGTAATGCAAGACCTGGAGAACGGAGTCATCTCTCCATGGGCAGCCAAGAACGTTTACAGAGTTGCCTATGATGAACAAAGGTTAGCCGTTGACCAGGAGAAAACAGAGCTACTGCGCCAGCAAGAACGGACGGATAGAAAGGCAAGAGGCGTAAGATTTAAGCAATTCGAGAGAAAATGGTTAAAGAAGAAGTCTGGTGACGAAACTCTGGAGTTTTACGGTACCTGGCCTGAGTCTAAGTATAACGCCTTTTCATATTATGGCTACTGGCCTGGAGTATCGGGGGAAAGGGGCCAAACCAAACGGTAAGGAGAAGCCGAGATGGCAATAGATAAAGTGGCGGCAAGCAGCGATGAAGCCCTGGCCGATGTCTTCGACGGTGCGGTGATACTGTGTGGCGGATTCGGCTGTATAGGTGGAGCGCCATCAACCCTGCTCAAGGCACTGGCCAGACGTCCGGTAAAGAACCTTACTCTGGTGGGAAACGCCCCGGTGCTGGGAAGGGACGCCCAGGAGACACTGGCCAGAACGATTACGGTGCCAGAATCCTATGCCGATGCTTCGTTATTGATACGGAATGGCCAGGTCAGCAAGCTGATTGTTTCTGTCCCGGCGATGGCCATAGTTCGCATGCAGGAGCCTTTCCCCGTGGTAAAGGCTTTGCGGGAAGGGCAAAATATTGAAATTGAGCTGGTAGCTCAAGGCACCCTTGCCGAGAGGATACGGGCGGCTCGGGCAGGTATCGCTGCGTTCTACACCCCTACCGGTACCGGAACCTTTCTGGAAAAGGACAAAGAAGTCAGAACCTTTAACAATCGGGGGCACCTCCTGGAATCTGCTATCAAAGCTGATTTTAGCCTGATTTGGGCCTATAAAGCCGATCGTTACGGTAATCTCATCTACCGGGGTACATCTCGTACCTTCAACGCAACAATGGCTGGCGCAGCGACAATAACGGTTGCTGAGGTGGCCGAGGTGGTAGAGCTCGGGGGGCTAGATCCCGAGGCAGTGGTAACACCCGGGGTATACGTGGACCGCGTAGTCACCAGACAGCAGGAGTACTGAATGAGCGATATGAAAGCCAAGCTGGATGAGCAGACCATCGCCATGCGTGTGGCCAAGGAATTTCAGGACGGAATGGTAGTTAACCTCGGTGGCGGCATCCCGACTCTGGCCTGCAACTTTCTGGCCGAAGGCAGGGAGGTTCTGTTCCATACCGAGAACGGGGCATTAGGCTTCGGCGGCATAGCCTACACGGAGGAGGTAGACTGGGATTTGTTTAATGCCAGCTTTCAGCCGGTTACTCCTCTGCCTGGAATGAGTTTTTTCGCCCAGGATGAATCATTCGCCATGATCAGGGGCGGGCACATCGACATCAGTGTTCTCGGCGCCCTGGAGGTATCCGAGAAAGGCGACCTGGCTAACTGGGCAATAGGCAACATGGCTGACTATAATGAAGATATCACGGAATGGATTAAGAAGGGCCGTTTTCCACCGGCTGTCGGCGGAGCCATGGATCTGGCTGTAGGCGCCAAAACGGTCATGGTAGCCATGACTCACACTACCAAGGATGGCAAACCCAAGATTGTCAAGGAATGCAAGTATGAGTTAACAGCACGGGAGTGTGTATCATTGATTTTCACTGATATGGCGGTAATCGAAGTAACGGCGGCCGGGTTAGTTCTTAAAGAAATAGCTCCTGGGTTTACGCCTGAGGAAATTCAAGCTGTAACCGAACCAAAACTAATCATAGCCGGTGACCTCAAGGAGGTTGAGCTGTAAATGACAACCAGGGTTCCATTCAGAGAGGGGCTTTTCGAGAAAGTTTCCGGGCAATGGACACTGGTAGGATGCCGGTGCAAGCAATGCGGGCAGATATTCTTTCCCGTTAGAGAGTGGTGCTTGAACTGCTCTAGTGGAGATTTGGAAAGAGTAAATCTAGGCCGGAATGGGAAACTATACAGCTTTACTATTGTGCACATGCCCAGCGAGCACTTCGAACCTCCTTACGCAGTGGGCTGGATAGAACTGGCGGAGGGAATAAGAATATTTAGCCAGATTAGGGGTTGGCAGGAGCACCCTTTGGGAATAGGTATGGACATGGAAATAGCCGTTGAGAAACTGTGGGATGAGGACGAGAAGGAAATCATCGGATACACCTTTAGACCTTACGTGGTCAAACAGAGGGGTGTGAAACAATGAGAGAAGTAGCCATCGTCGGGGTAGGCAGTACCGTTTTTGGCAAATTTCCGGAGAAGGCGCTGGATGAACTGGGGGGAGAAGCTGCTCGGGCAGCTTTAAAGGACGGGGGTGTTGAGCCCAGGGATATTCAGTTTGGTTACTGTTCCAATCTCTACGGGGGGATGGTTATCGGACAGGCGGTTCTAAGGGATGTGGGTATCACTGATACCGAGATAACCAACATTGAGAATGCCTGTGCTGGCGGTGCCACCGCCTTCAGGAAAGGCTGGTGGGATGTTGCCTCCGGCCTCTATGATATTGGAATAGTAGTTGGTGTTGAATCCATGACTACCAGTCCTATAGCCGGAAAGCTCATACCGCCTGCAAAAGGCGACATTTCGGGAGAATTGGGCATGAACATGGTAGCCAGATTTGCCCTTTGTCAGAGAAGATATATGGACGTGTTCGGCGTTTCCCTTAAGCAGATTGCCAAGGTTTCCGTCAAAAACCATCATAACGGGTGCCTGAATCCCTATTCTCAATATAAAAGGGAGCTCACCATCGAGGAAATAATTAACTCCAGGCCTATCTGTGAGCCGATTACCCTGCTTCAGTGTTGTCCCGCCACTGATGGGGCGGCAGCGGTGATTCTAACCTCTCTGGATGTAGCCAAGAAATATACTAACAGCCCCATTGTCATTGCCGCTTCGGTACTCAAGAGTGGAGACTATACCTATCGCTGGCAGGATGCAGCCTTCTCCGACATGACCTATAAGTGCGCTAATGAAGCCTATGAAATGGCTGGCCTGGGACCGGAAGACGTAAATGTGTGTGAACTCCACGATGCTTTTGCCGTCACCGAGTTACAGCACTACGTGGAGTTGGGCTTTTGTGAGAGGGGTGAAGAGGTACGCTTGATTGAGGAAGGAATTACAGCAATAGATGGCAAGCTTCCGGTAAATGCCAGCGGTGGTCTGCTATCGAAAGGGCACCCTATCAGCGCCTCAGGTGTAGCTCAAATAGCGGAACTTGTCTGGCAGCTCCGAGGCGAGGCTGGCCAGCGGCAGGTGGCTAATGCCAAAGTTGGCTTGGCCCACGTTGCCGGAGGTGAGGTTACCGAGCTGGAGTCTGGAGCTGTTGCCGTACACATATTGAAGAGATGATACAAGAGCACAAAAAGACGAGCATTGCCAGACTCAATACCACTGACCGGGCAAGAGACTTTAAGGTCATGTTTTATAAGTTTTAGTCTCTCCAGGGAGTTTTCAGGCCTGACCTTGACAAACATACTGAAAAATGATTAGGTATAGTGGTTTGTACCGCGGGAAAATATATTTTTTAGGAGGTTATTATGAGACCGCTGACTCAAGACCTTTCCATCTTCAACAAATTCAAGTTTAAGAATCCACCCGTAGCCGTCAAGTTCGAGCTCTTCAAACCAGAAGGAATAGAGCGACTAGACAAAAAGCTGGCTTTATGTGAAATGGTCAAGGAAGCACAGAAAAGAGGAACCCCGTTTTACTTCGACAAAGAGAACGAGGATTGCTTCGGAAAAGCACCATTGGGAATGGAGGCCATGCCCCCATGGGGCGAAGGCGGATACTTGGGCCCTAAATTCGAAATCTTTCAGGATGCGCGGGCTAACAGCAGACTCTATGAACACCTTCCCAAATTTCCGCTGGGTACGGTTAACTATGTCGCTATGTCCACATTAGACAAACTGACCTTTGAGCCTGACCTCTTAATTCTTATGGCCACTCCCAACCAGACAGAAATCGTGATGAGGTCAATGGCCTATTCCACCGGCGAGATATGGGAGAGCAAGAAAACAGGTGTATTGGGATGCGCCTGGATGTACGTTTATCCATATCGAAGCGGCAAAGTCAATTACATACCTACTGGGCTGACCTTTGGCATGAAAGCACATCAGGTATTTGAAGAGGGATGGATGCTGATATCTATTCCCTGGGATTGGATATCGATTATAACGCAGAACCTGAAGGAAATGAAATGGGTTCTTCCGTCATACACAGATGGTAGGGAAAAGTTTATAGAACGAGAAAAGGGCTACCTTATGGAACTATCCCAAAAATCCGAGAATCCCTAAACTCAAGGGGAATAATTACCTAAAAAGCGTATGATGTTTTATTGATCTATTCCTGCCATGACAGCAGGAAAGGAGATGTAAGAAATGATTGGCATGTGCATATTATTCGCACTAAAGGACGAAGTCAAAAATCAAATGGACCAGAACGCTGTCAGGAATCATATGGCTAATGTGGTTGCATTGTATAAGAAAGTACCCGGACTCAAGGAAAAAACCTTCTTCATGAATCCTGACAATTTAGACCAGGGTGCTTTTCTGGTATGGGAAACCCAGGAGCTTTTAGACCAGTACCTGAAGTCAGACCTGTACAAAACAGCTGTTCTCGATATCTGTAAGGGCAAACCGAGTCTGCAGACCTATGTCATCACGGCAAGTTTGAAAGACGGGGTACTTATCTAAGCTATAAGCAGTATTGATTACATACCTTGCTATTCCGACGACGGTGGCCCTGGTATTGTAATGGAAAATACAGGGTGACATCGAAATTCCATTTTGCCTATTTGCCCAGATAGAGATAATCTTCACCGGGTACGACCTGAGAAGAGGAACAAAAAGGTTTTGATTGAAAGGAGGCGAACAGTGCCCAAGCAAAAATATTCTTCTCTAGAGGAAAATTATAATGATGTCGTCCGTCAGGCTATTGAGGAATGTGTTCTTTGCGGGGATTGTTTGAGGGACTGCCTGATGCTTCCACAGACTCCGCTAAAGGATAAAGCCCCTGAGGAAATTATGGAAAATATAATAGATTTCTTAAAAGACGGGGTTTCATCGGAGGAAGTCTACCTCAAGGCTTTCAGCTGTGCCGGATGCGGATACTGTTCCGATACTTGCCCTCAAGGGATTGACCCTCTGCTACTCCATGAGGCACTCAAGATTGAGCTGCTTAAACACGGGGAAAAGCCGCCCGAATCTATGAACTTTGTTGTTCCCGGGCAGAGAATGAATTTATATGAAATTCTGGCGGCTCTTCAAACGAAACCTTCCGAGGTGAGATGGCTTAACAGAGTACCTTCCCAGCCGAAAAAGACGGAAAATGTGGTGTTTCTGGGATGCTCTCCTAAGGCGCTCCCGCATAATATATTCGCCTTCTTAGATATCCTGGAAAAAATGGGGGTTGATTCGGTTACCCTGGGAGGAGGGGAGCTCTGCTGTGGTACCGTTTTTTGCCCGGCGGGCGGCAAGGTTAAAGAGTCAGAAGAGAAGGCGCGTGAGCTGGTCACAGCACTGAAAGCCTTCTCTCCAAAGAGGATTATCCTTGTCTGTACCGGTTGTTATCGCCAGTTTACCGAGTTCTTTCCCAGTTTTCTCGGGCTGGATTTTGAGGTTCAATTTTACACCCAGTTCTTAAACGAGAACCTGGACAAAATAAACTTTACCAAACCCCTGGGAAAAACGGTAACCATGCATGAGTCCTGCATGACCCGGCGCACCAAAGCAACTGACTCGGCGATAAAACTGCTCAAGGCTATTCCGGGATTGAAGCTGGTAGAAAGGGAAGACATTGATGAGGAAACCCTTTGCTGCGGGGGACTAGCCAACATGACCTATCCTCCAATGGGGCAGAAGCTGGGGCAAATTCTGGTAGAAGAGACTATAAAAATCGGGGCCGATTATATTGCCAATACCTGCCCATTCTGCGCCCTGGCCTTCTATCCGTACCTAAGGCAACACTCATTTAAAGTGAAAGATATTGCCACTATAATCAACGAGGCCATGGGAGGCAGGGAATACGAAGACAAACTGGCCAAATACTGGAAATGCCAAAGCGTTGATGAGATAATAGAAAAATCCAGGGAGAATTTTGAGGCAAATGGCTACAAGGAAGAGGAGATGAGACACGTACTGCCTCTCCTTTTCGGCTTTTCCGGTCCACCAGGCTGACCGGGTTAAATTTTAAAACTTTCTTTCCGGCCGTTAGACTTTACTCCAGAAGTCCCGTATTCTTACTTCTCTGGAGCGCTTAATGACCCGAGTCTTTTTTCTTCTAATCCCTTTTTGCCTTTAAGCTTAAACGTCAGATATTCCCGGTAAGAAATCTTCTCGTTAGGTCGCCCCCAACCTAGCTCCTTAAGTGCCTCGACCACTTTCTGAAGCTTGGGTGCCATCTCCTGCATGCCCAGACCCCTTAAATGTGGCGGCAGCTCTTTGCGCTCTTCCGGTTCCAGGGCTAACAGGTCGCAGATTGCCTCACAGGCCCAACGCGCTCCCCGCACCGGCGCCGACTGGTCGCGCCCCCCTTCGAACTTATCCGAGGTCATGCCGCACTTATCCCTTTGATGCAAAGCAAAGGTCATCTCCAGTATCCGGGCATCGGGGTCGGTGAAGTCTAAAGCCCGCTGAATCCGGTTATAGCGAATCCTGAGACAATCAAAAGCGCCGTAATCCTCCTCGAACCTATCGATAACATATTCCACGGCAGGGATGGATGCAGCATAGTTAAGATTGCCGTCTTTGGCCAGTTCCTCGGTGGTAACGCCGACTACGGAACTGATAATAAAGGTGGAGGCGGTAACGGCCCCACAGGTGCCGACACCGGTCATAGCCACACCACCATGGAGTCCTATCATTCCCTGGGTTAGCATTTCCTGTGTTTCGGGAGAAAATAACTCTATATCCTCGGACCTAAAGGCATCACATATTGCCGCAAAAGTGGCTGGAGCGCAGGCCATGTATCTGGCTCCTATTTCATCGGCGAGGTGGCCCGCTTTATCTATTATCCTTTCCTTCTTTGCCTGGTCGATTTCGATTTTTCCAATCATTTTTACCTCCTTCTTTTTTACCCTTAATTAAATAATAGTATTAAAGTTACCTGATAATTTAATTTCAGGGAACATTTGCTAAAGAGTATAGGAGGATTCGCCTGGCATGTCAAACCTGAGGGTGCTCCTGGCCTAGTTAGTCCGGCCCGGTCAGCTTAGAGCTTAAAGCTCTCTTTGCGGCCGGCGTATTTCTCTCTTAACCTGGGCTTTTCTATCTTGCCGGTAGGGTTCCTCGGCACCTTATCAAAGATGATGCGGCGGGGCCTCTTGTAGCGGGGCAGGTTCTCTTCGCAGAATTGATTTAGCTCCTCTTCAATCAAAGTGGTGCCGGGCTTGGGGTCAATGACGGCGGCGACTATCTCGCCCAGCCTTTCATCGGGGATGCCGATGACGGCGGCATCATAGACACCGGGGTGGCGCCGCAGAATATCCTCTACCTCCACCGGGAAAATATTCTCACCGCCGGTGATGACTACGTCCTTCTTCCGGTCAACAATGTAGATAAAGCCCTCGTCATCCTGTCTGGCCATGTCACCGGTGTGGAGCCAGCCCCCTTTGAGGGTTTCGGCGGTTTTTTCTGGGTTCTTGTAGTATTCCTTCATCACCCCGTTGCCCCTGACCAGCAGCTCGCCGGCTTGGCCTCGGGGGACATCCTCGTCTTTTTCACTGACAATGCGGGTCTCCCAGTTAAAGCCGGACCTGCCTGTAGCCTCCAGCTTGTGCTGGTTCTCTATGCCCAGGTCGATGCACCCCGGTCCGGTAGCTTCGCTTAAGCCGTAGCTTCTATCATACTGCATATCGGGGAAGTACTGCTTCCAGCGCTTGATCAGGCTGAAGGGTATCGGCTGCGCCCCCATATGGGTGAGCCGCCAGCTACTGAGGTCGTAGTCTTCTTTCTTTAATTCTCCCCTGTCCAGAGCCGCCAGAATGTCCTGCGCCCAGGGCACCAGCAGGAAGACCACCGTCCCCTTCTCTTTATGGACGGCTTTAAAGATATACTGGGGGCTGACCTCAGTGAGCAGAGTAGCCCGGCCGCCGACAATCAGGCTGCCCAGCCAGTGCATCATGGCTCCGGTGTGGTAAAGGGGTGGGATAAGGATAAAATTATCGTCACGGATCTGGTAGTGGTGGCGGTTCTCGGTTATGGCGGCACACTCCATATTCTTGTGGGTGAGCAATATCGGCTTGGGCACCCCGGTGGTGCCCGAGGTGAAGTAGAGCCCGCACCCATCGTCTTCTTTCAGTGCCACCTCTACGAGTTGGGGCGAAGAATTGCCAATTAACTGTTTAAAGTCCTCCATGTATTCTGGGCGGGGCTTACCCTCAAGGATATAGTGTTTAATCACGGGCAACTCAGCGCGGATAGATTCTACCCTCTCTACAAATTGCTCTCCCAGAATCATAACCTCCGCCCCGGCAATATCGGCACAGTACTTGAAGTCCTCGGCGGAGAAGCGGAAATTAAGCGGTACCGCCCACGCCCCCGTCCTGATGATGCCGAAATAGGCCTCCAGCCAGCTTATAGAATTAAGCATCCAGTGGAGCACCCTATCGCCTTTCTTCACCCCTCGCCCGGCAAGGGCGTCAGCCAGCCGGTTTACCCTCTCATCGAACTGCCGCCAGCTAATCTCTTTTCTCACCCCGGCGCTGGACTTTAGTTCAATAAGCGCCGTACCATCGGGGTACATCCGGGCGTTCCTGGCCAGCATCTCGCTTATATTCATGCTTATATCTCCACCTATTCTGATTCTCTGATTGCCTATTATAGCGCTTTTTAGCGGTGATTTACACCGCGTGGCTAAAATTTAGGGGGGCTTTCCTAAGGGAGAGCCCCCCTTCTATATGCGCCAACTCTAACTAGAAAATTTATTTACTGAATTTCTTGATGTCTTTCACCACCCAGTCCAGGCCCAGTTCCTTTAACTTCGCCTCTGAGGGTATGCCCTGGCGGGTGTAGCCGAGAGCATCATAAAACTCGTCGAGGAGGCCGTCCAGATTCTTAACGGTCTGCCTCGTGGCCGGGCCGGCGTCTTTTAGCGGCTCGGTCCGCATCCGTTTGGGGAGGGTGTCATCCTTGCGGTTGAAGCCCTCACGGACATTGAAGCAGCGCTCCAGGCAGAGAGTCCTCTCCCCTATCTTTTCCACATAGGCGGGGTCGCCGAACTCCTTGAAGCCGGTGGCCGCCACCAGCAAATCACTGCGCTGCTGGGAGTTAAAGCCGGTGACCGGGCCGAAGCTGCATTGAATGACCGTGTCCTGCGTCGCCTGCGATGTTTCAGCGTCGGCAATGTCTTTGCCCTTGTCGACCTCGGTCAACCGGTCTTTCTTTCCAGAAAGCTCATCCCGGGGGCGGCCATACATGTGGCTGGCACCTATGTTGGAGGTAGCCAGGACAAGGCCGTAGCCCTTAACGGCGCGCGGCTCGTAGGCGGGAAGCTCCAGGCCCTTGACCTGCATGGCGTAGTCTTCGGCACCCTTGCCAATCTGCTCAGCCGCCCGCTTGGTGCCTTCACCGAGGAGCTTGCCGAAGCTCTCTCGATTGCCGATTTTATCAACCAGCTTCATCATGGCGGCGTGGTTGCCCCAGTTTAGCTCAAGGCCATCAGTATCTTTTTTAGTGATAATACCCCTCTGGTAAAGCTCGTAGGCAAAGCCGATAGAATTACCGGCGCTGACGGTATCAATGCCGAGCTTGTCGCAGAGGGAGTCAGCAGCTATCAGCGAGCCCTTATCGGTGTTGGCCAGATTGCCTCCCAGAGACCAGATGGTCTCATAGTCGGGGCCTTCGCTGACGGCACCATCATAGGTGCCCCCGGTGACCTTACGCACCTGGCCGCACTTGGTCATGCAGCCGTAGCAGCCGTCGTTTTTAGTCTTTATGCTGGCCAACGCCTCATCGCCTATCTTCTCCACACCCTCAAGGTGCCCTTCCTGGAAATTCTTGACCGGAAATATGCCCACCTTCTCGAAGCCCAGTGTCAGATAGGAGGTGCCGAAGTCGCTCATCTTGATTCGTCCCGGACTGGTCTTTAAGCCCTCAATCACTTCCTTGTTAACCTTTTTGAAGCCTTCGGCGTCATGAAGCTTTAAAGGCCCTGCCGAGTTCACCGCAAAAGCCTTGAGTTTCTTGGCTCCCAGCACTGCACCCACGCCAGTACGCCCGCCACAGCGGAGGTCGCTGATAAGAATAGCATAGCGCACCAGCTTCTCTCCCGCCGGACCGATACAGGCCACCTGGGTTGATTTGCCGTGCTTCTGGCGCAGTTTCTGGTGCGTCTGCTGGGTATCCAGTCCCCAGAGCTCGGCGGCATCCAGAATCTTAATTCCATCCTTATCGATATGGACATATACCGGCTTATCGGCTTCGCCTTCGACAATGATGCCGTCGAAACCGGCAAACTTGAGAAAGGCGCCGAAGTTGCCGCCCATAACCGACTTGGCTATGGCCCCGGTAAGCGGACTCTTGGTCACCAGTGCTATACGGGAGACCGACATGGCCGTGGTGGCACCGAGGGGGCCCATCATCATTATCACCTTGTTATCCGGCGACAGGGGCTCCACCCCGGGCTTGAGCTCTTCGTAGAGATACCTGACACCAATGCCCCGCCCGCCGAGATACTCCTTCATCCATTGCTCAGGTATATCCTCGACCTGACTCTTGCGGCTGGTCAGGTTAAGCCGTATCAATTTGCCATTGTAACTGCTCATCTTTTCCTCCAAGATTAATATCGCCCGGTGGCAGCTAGCCACCCATAAGAAAGTTCAAGATAACAATCTCGTCGCCGTCCTGTACTGGACTATCCAGTTCCACGGGGTGCAGGCCATCGGTATTGAGATAGATGCCGAAGACACGCAGTAGCTTCCCCTGCCTGTCTAACAAGACTTCTTTGATGCCGGGGAACTGCACATCAAGCTTTTCAAGGCACTCACTAACTGTCCGCCCGCTCACCTCAAGCGTCTCAATGCCACCGCTGAACTCCTGCAGGATAGGCGGCAGCTTCACCCTCACGCTCATCTTATCTGTTCTGATACTGACCGGCCTATTTTACCTTGAAGACCAGGCCCTCATCGGCATCAAGCTTAATCTTATCACCTTCCTGAATAACCAGGGTACCATTACCCGTGTTCGATACCAGCGGGATGTCATACTCACGGCAGTGAATACAAGCATGGCTCAAAGACCCGCCGCCGTTGGTGACAATACCCTTGGCTAAGGGCAGTATCGGCGTCCACCCTGAAGACATCGACGGACATACAATGATGTCACCCGGCTGGACGGTAAAAACATCGGCATCACTTACCACCAGGTGGGCTCTGCCCTCAACGGTGCCCGCCGGACTGCCGCAGTTACCAAAACAGACGGCGCCGGTTTCCGGCCTAGGGGGGGCGTACTCGCCAACAACAATCTTGGAAACTATGGCGTCATGAACAGAAAAATGATGCTTATTTATATCATCTGGCGTTAATTTTCTATCGGTAACAATAGGCGAGCGCGTCCTGTACTCCTTCTGGGCTGTCCAGGTTTTCTTGCGATCTTCAACAATATCCTTGACCTCGTATGAGTCGGGGTAGGCGATGAACAGCTCCAGCTCATCAGGGATGAAGAGGAACATATCATCAGGTTCTCCAATGGTGCCAAACTTTACCAGCCTCTCCCCGATCTTCCTCACCAGGTAGCGGAAGGTGGTATGGCAGCCCTGCTCCCAGGCGACATCATGGCTCTCGCTGAAAGCGCTTGACCTCTGGCTCACGTTGAGGGTGGCCAGGAACCAGTCCATATCGGGGTATTTAGCCGCCTTCACCTTGTCGATAAGCTCGCGGGTTAATTCTTCCCGCTCCTTGACCAGACGGGGGCGGATTCTATCCAGCGGGAAGGGGGCGTTGATGTCCTTGGACAGGCTAAGATACTGCTGGATATGGGCAATAGCCGGCGTGGGGTCCTCCCACCACGAGGGAACGATGAACTCCATCATTCGCGGCGACCGCCAGCCGTAGCCCTTGACAATCATAAAGTCATTGAGGTCTTTCTCCAGCCACTCCTTGCCCGCCGCTGTCTTCTTGAGAGCAGGAACGACATCAGCCGCCGCATTCTTAGTGAAGACATCGGCTATCTTGAGCTGGAGGGCGCGGGTGCGCAGTCCCCAGAGCGCCTTATCCTGGACAAAGAGATCGTTATCGTAGCCGCGTATTATTCTATGCCAGGTCGGGGAAAACTCCTTTATCCCGGCGTATTCCGCAGCAATCTCGGTACAATGCCAGTAGGCCTCGTAAAGAGGGTATATCAGATAGAAATGGGTCTCCCACTCCCGATACAGCATCTGCACCGCCTCCCGGAAGATCTTGTACAGCTCGTACTGGGTTGCCTTTTTGTAATCAAAAGTCCTGAATTTTTGGCACAACCCTTGCAGTTCGCTCTCCAAATCGCTATAGATCTTGTCCCCTTTGGGAGCATACTGTTCCGTTATGAACTTTTTAAAGTTCTTCTGCCTTTCGGCAATCTCAGCCTCATCGCTAATCCTGAGGGCACCGGCCAGGGCACACCCGTCCATGTTACGAACCTCACTGCCCCTGATGGTGGGTATAGATGCCTCATTGACAGCGTAGGTGAGCCCGTGAGCTAAAGGATAATTCCACATCCAGCCGAACAGGGGAGTCCAGGCCGGGTAGCTGTGGGAGAAGTTCACGAACCACATCGGGTACTTCTTCAAGTCTCGCTGCGGCCAGAACTCTCTGACATATAAGTTCCACGTCCAAGGCATTTCTTTGTCCTCCTTGATTTTTATATCCTATTTTGCCGACCTTATTATATCACAGCGCCTCTATTCGGGGTAAACTGCCTCTAGTTTACCCTTCGGGCGCCGTCAATAAGCAGTGTCTGGCCACTGATGAAGTCGCTGTCATCGCTGGCGAAGAAGACAACGGCACCGACTATATCCTCGGGTTGGCCGAAACGACCCATGGGGACGGAGCTGGCGTCCATCTTTTCCATATTGACGTAGCTTCTGGTTGACGGGGTATCAATAACACCGGGAGCGATCACATTGGCACAGATTCCGTACTGCCCCAGCTCCCCGGCAAGGACACGGGTAGTGCCGATAACGGCGGCTTTAGCCGCGGTATAGTGAATGAGACCCTTGGTCGGGGCAAAAACCGCCTCGGAGGCGACATTGATAATCTTGCCTTTTCCCAGCTCCTTCATGTGGGGGAATACCGCCCTGGTGCAGAGCCAGGTTCCCTTGGCACTCACCGCCAGCATTTTGTCCCACTCTGCTGACGAAATCTCATAAAAGGGCCTCCTAGACATCCCGTGGTAGAAGGCGGCATTGTTGACCAGGATATCTATACGACCAAATTTCTTGACCGTCTCTTCAGCCATGCGGATGGTGGCTTCCTCGGAGGTGACATCGACTTTTACGGCCAGGGCCTGGCCGCCCTCTGCCTTGATTTCATCGACTACCTGCTCCGCCTCCTTCTCCAGGATATCGGCCACCACAACCCTGGCCCCTTCCTTAGCCAGCCTCAGGCAGTAGGCCTTGCCCAGACCATTGGCACCGCCGGTGACGATAGCTACCTTGCTATCTAGTATTCCCATTTGAAGCTCCTTCTAGATCACCCGCCGGCCGCCATCGATTATCAGTGTCTGACCGCTGATGAAGTCGCTGTCATCACTGGCGAAGAAGACAACGGCACCAATCACATCCTCGGGTTTGCCGACACGCCCCAGCGGGGTGGTGCTGGTATCAAACTTAGCCATGTCGCCGATGGTCCAGCTGGCCGGCGTATCGGTGTAACCGGGGGCGACGGCGTTGACACAGATTTTATACTGCCCCAGCTCCCCAGCGAGAACACGGGTAATGCCGACGACTGCCGCCTTGGAGGTAACATAATTAATCATGCCCTTAGTCGGGCCGAAGGCTGTATCTGAAGAGAGGTTAATAATCTTCCCCTTCTCCTGCTTCTTCATATGGGGGAATACCGCCTTGGCGCAGAGCCAGGCCCCCTTGGCGCCTACCGCCAGCGCCTTGTCCCAGTCCTCCGGGGTAACCTCATAAAATGGCTTCCTGCCCACGCCGTAGTAGAAGGCGGCATTGTTGACCAGAATATCAATCCGGCCAAATTTCTTGACCGTCTCCTCAGCCATGCGCACCGTATCTTCTTCCTTGGTGACATCGACCACCACGCTGGCGCCGCCCTTGGCCTCTATCTCTTTGACCGCCTTTTGCGATTCTTCATCCATGCGGTGCACCGCCATCATTACCTTAGCCCCTTCTTTAGCCAGAGCGAAGCAAAAAGCCTTACCCAGCCCCTTGGCGCCACCGGTGACGATAGCCACCCTGTTGTCTAACTTTCCCATTTTGAAACTCCTCCTTACTATTGATTATTATTTAAAAAGCTTTATACTGCCAGAAAACCCCCATCGATAGGCAGGGCGACGCCGGTAATTGACGAAGTCTTATCGGAGACGAGGAACAGCGCCGCGTCAACCACCTCCTCTTCCGTGGCGTACCTGCCCAGAGGTATGCGCTGGATATCCCTCTTTACCCACTCCTCCTTAGTGATGCCCAGCTCCTGCGCTTTCTGCCCGGCGATGGCTACCCTCTTCTCGGTTTCCACCCGGCCGGGACAGATACAGTTAACCCGAATATTGTCCTTGGCTAAATCTACCGCCAGCTTTCGGGCGAGCATCACCAGACCAGTCTTGGCCAGGGAATAGGTCATGGAATAGCTGGCCTGCTTTAAGCCAGCCACCGAACCGGTGAAGAGAATAGAGCCGCCTCCGGCCCGGCGTATCTCGGGGACGGCAAATTTGGCCCCGAAAACGGCGGCTTTCAGGTTCACCGCCACCATATCATCATAGCGCTCTTCGGTGATATCTTCAACATTATCGGGGCCGACGATGCCGGCATTGTGCCAGAAAATGTCCAGCCGCCCGTAAGCGGCCACTGCCCGCTTTATCAGGCGCTCAATATCAGCCACTGCCAGCATATCGGCGGTAATGAAGCTCGCCTCACCACCCTGCTTTTTTATGGCGTCCACCACCCCTTCGCCCCGCTGACGGTTGCGGCCGCTGACTACGACCTTAGCTCCTTCCAAGGCAAAGCCGATGGCGCCGGCTTTGCCAATACCGGCAGTGGAGCCGGTGATGACGGTTACCTTTCCCTGAAGTGCCAGAGGCAAAGAGCTACTCCCTTAATCTCGTCAGGCGGATTTCAAGCGCGGTAGGCAGTTAAAACATCCTTTTGAAGATTAATACATCGGGTTTTAAATGTCAATAATTTTCCCCGGCTTGACACGGGGAGGATTGCAATATAAGATTTTTTCAAGACAGAGAGAAGGAAAGCGATGAAAGCAGTTATCCTGGTGGGGGGAGAAGGCACCCGGCTACGCCCCCTGACCTGCAATACCACCAAGGCCATGGTGCCCGTGCTGAACAAGCCTTTCCTGGAGCACCTGCTCGGCTACCTCAAGGGGCACGGTGTAACCGATATTATCCTGGCCATGAGCTACCTTCCCCACCGTATCCAGGACCACTTCGGTGATGGTACTAAAATGGGCGTGCGCCTGTCTTACTGCATCGAGGAGGAGCCGCTGGGCACCGCCGGCGCTGTGAAGAACGCCGAGGATTTATTAGACGAGCCGTTCTTCGTCCTCAACGGCGATATACTGGCCGATATAAACATCACCGCCATGATGCGCCAGCACCGCCAAGCCAAAGCCAAGGTAAGCATCGCCCTGACGCCAGTGGAGGACCCGACGATATACGGTGTGGTCGAAACTGACGCTCAAGGCATGGTGGTACGCTTCGTGGAAAAGCCCAAGCGGGAAGAGGTCACCACCAATATGATTAACGCCGGCATCTATATCGTCAAGCCCGAGGTGCTGGACTACATACCCCCGGCCAAGCCCACCATGTTTGAACGCTATGTTTTCCCCTTGCTCCTGGAGAAGGGAGAGACGATACTGGGCTACCCCTCCAAGAGCTACTGGATTGACATCGGCACGCCGGAAAAATACCTCCGACTGAACCATGACCTGCTGCTGGGCAAAGCCCCCTCACTGTTTAAGGCTACCGGGGGCGTTCAAACCGGTGATGGGAGCCAGATTAACCCTTCAGCTAATATCAAAGCTCCGGTGCTCGTTGGAGAAGAGTGCGTTATCGGGCCGGGAGTGGAGATAAAGGGGCCGGCCGTGCTGGGGCCGAAATGTGAAGTTGACGAAGGGGCTACCATCGAGGGGGCGGTACTGTGGGACAATGTGATGGTGGGTAAAAAAGCAATACTGAGAAACTGCATCGCCGCCTCACACAGTGAAATCCATGAAGGAAGCGAAGTGCCGGATAACTGCGTCCTGGGGGATAAGGTGGTGGTGGGCAAAAATAATAAACTGCCTCCGGGTACCCGAATCCGGCCGGATAAACGAATAGCGCCGGGGGCTATGCCCTTCTAAGCAGACCCCTTCGGCGTGATGGTGATCTTTTCCCCCTTGACTTCAACCCCTTCCACCATCGGCATCTCGCTGAGGATTTGGGCTAAAGGCATCGCCTGCGCCACCGAAACAGCTATTAAAATGCCTTCATCCGTCGAGCCACCAGTCCAGACTATCTTAAGATCTTTTACTCCAGCCAGGTGGTCGGTAAATTGCTTCAGCTGCTTAAAACCCACTGACGACGGTAAAACCAGCTGGAAGTTCCCCTCAGAAGTGACCGAGCTAACGTCCTGGATAGCTTCCTTCTTATCCTTCTTATCCTTCTTATCCTGCTTTGCCTGCTCTTTAGCCAAGCGCTCGGCTTCTTTCTTAGCCCGCTTGGCTTCCTCAGCCTCTTTCTTTGCCTTCTCCTTGGCCAACTTTTCGGCTTCCTTTTTTGCCTTCTTCTCGGCCGCCTCAATCTCCTTCTTTGACCTAATCTCGGCCTCTTTTTCCTTCTTTGACGCTTCGGCTTCTTCCTTGGACTGCTCCTTGGCCAGCCGCTCAATTTCCCTCATTGCCTTGCTTTTATCTTCGCTTTCTTTGTCAGCCACAGCTCATACCTCCGAATTTAACCTGAAAAAGGTATACCTATATCGAGGATAGCTTATTACCCGCCCGCCTGTCAATATTTCTCCTGGAGTACCTTTTACCTATGACTCCAGCCGAAATATGTCAAAATATGTAGAAACCTGTAGAAATCAGCGCCGATATTGAGTTATACTAAAATTAAGTGTTGAGGTCAGTAAAATGAAGCCGAGGAGGTGAGCCGGATGAGCAAACTGGTGGCAGTGGGCAAGAGCGGCGAGCTGGCTGACGGAGCCATGAAACACGCTCCAACAGAGAAAGGGGAGGTACTGGTAGCCAGGGTGGGTGGCAACTATTACGTGGCTGGTAACCGGTGCCCCCACATGGGCGGAAGGCTGTCACAGGGTAAGCTGGAAGGTACCGTGGTCACCTGCCCCCTCCACGGCTCGCAGTTTGACCTGAAGGACGGCAAAGTGGTGCGCTGGCTTAAGGGCAGCGGGCTTATGTCCAAGCTGGGTAAGACGCTTAAGTCACCAAAGACGCTTACCGTATACAAAACGCAGGTTCAAGACGGCCAGATAATGATTGAGCTCTAGCCCGACGGCTCAAATGTGATAACTTTGTAAGATTTTTTCCCTCTGATTTTATGATTTTGTCACTGTTTATTTGTATTATGGTAGCAACAGCTGAGGCAGGGGGAAATTCTTGTGGATACTAAACCAGAAGAGGTGAGTCTATGGCAACCGGCAGCGAACAGGACAGAACCATGAAAGCACTCCAGACTGCCATCCAGATGGAAATCGACGGCAAAGAATACTATCTGAAAGCCAGCCAGCAGAGCGGTAACGAGCTGGGCAAGAAACTGCTCAAGACGCTGGCGGCGGAAGAGGATATCCACCGACAGACATTCGAGCGGATATATAACGCTATACGCAAGGAAAAAGACTGGCCGAAGACTGATTTTCAACCTGACGGCGGCCGAAACCTGAGGACTGTCTTCGCCCGGGCCGCCGGGCAAGGCGGCTCCAAGGACAAGGCGGCGGACAGCGAGCTCGACGCGGTCAAGAAAGCCATGGATATGGAGAACGAGACCTACGACTTCTACAAGCAGCGGGAGAAGGTGGCTACCTATGCCGCCGAGAGGGAATTTTACCAGGCCCTGTCTGCCCAGGAAAAGGAGCACCACCTGATTCTGCTCGACTACTACGAATACCTCAAAGACCCCGCCGCATGGTTCGTCGAGAAGGAACATCACTCCCTGGACGGGGGTTAAATAACCGACCTGGAGGCAGTGCGATATGCTTGATATTAAGCACCTGAACGTAGCCGTGGATGGCAAGGAAATCCTGCGGGATGTTAATTTGAGTATCGGCACCGGCGAGACGCATGCCCTCTTCGGACCCAACGGCAGCGGTAAGACCACCCTGCTCATGGCCATCATGGGTTTCCCCAGATACCAGGTAACCAAGGGCAGTATTACTTTCAAGGGCAAAGATATAACCAAACTGGACGTGGACGAGAGGGCCCGCTTAGGGATAGGCATCTCCTTCCAGCGTCCCCCGGTGGTGCGAGGGGTAAAGACCAAAGATATGATTGTGGCCGCGATGATGGGGAGGGGGAACGAAAAGACCATAACCGAACTGGCGGAGAGAGCCTACCTTACCGAGTTCCTGGACCGGGATATAAACTACGGCTTTTCCGGCGGCGAGATAAAGCGCGCCGAGCTAATGCAGCTACTGGCGCAGAAACCGGAGCTGACACTGCTTGACGAGCCTGAGTCTGGGGTAGACCTGGTCAACATTGCCCTCATAGGTGAACTGTTGAATCAGCTTCTGGAAAAGGACTGCCCGATGCGAAAGCGGAAGTGCATGGGGCTAATCATCACCCATACCGGCCATATCCTGCAATACATTAATGCTCGCACCGGCTATGTCATGCTTGACGGCCGGATAGTCTGCCAGGGAGACCCGCATGAGATTCTGACCACCATCAAGGAAAAGGGCTACGAGGAGTGTGCCCGATGCGTGAAGTAAAGTCTACCAAGTCATATAAGGATAAGGCTATAGCCGCCAAAGCCAAGCCGGCCACCCTGGGCGAGGATATAGACCTGAGCACTTTTGCCGCCGAAGCCGAGGCGCTGCCGTACCAGGCTGACCCATCCAGGTTATCCGCCAAGGCTAAAAAGCAGATGCTGCAGGCCGGCGTTTTCCTGGACGACACCAAACAGCGATCGGGCACCTATATCCAGATGGATAATATGCCCGTCCACTATTCCAGCCAGCAGGAGGGCATTGAGGTGATGGCCATAAGCGAGGCTTTAGCCAAGCACGACTGGCTGGCCGACTACTGGTGGCAGGCGATGGCCGTGGACACCGATAAGTATACCGCTCACGTAGAGCTGAGCCAGAGCAACGGCTACTTCATCCGGGCTCTGGCCGGCCAGAAGACCGTCTACCCGGTGCAGGCCTGCCTCTACCTGGCTAAAGCCAAGCTGGCCCAGAATGTGCACAATATTATCATCGCCGAGGAGAATTCCGAGCTGCATATCATTACCGGCTGCACCACCGCCTCCGGCGATGAGCCGGGGCTGCACCTGGGGGTATCCGAGTTCTACATAAAGAAGGGGGCTAAAGTTACCTTTACCATGATACACAACTGGAACCCGGAGGTAGCGGTGCGCCCCCGCACCGGAACTATAATTGAAGAGGACGGGCTGTTCCTGAGCAACTATGTACTGATGAAACCGGTCCGTTCCATGCAGATGTACCCCTCCGCCAACTGCGTTGGCGAAAACGCCACCGTGAGGTATAACAGCATCCTGCTGGCGCCGCCGGGCTCGCACATGGACATCGGCTCCAGGGTGCTGCTCAACGCCAGGGGAGCCAAGACCGAGATAATATCGCGGGCGCTTACCACCGGCGGCAATATTATCGCCCGCGGCTATATAGAGGGCAACGCCCCGGACGTCAAGGGGCACCTGGAGTGCCGGGGGCTGATTCTGCAGGGGGAGGGTACGATACACGCCATACCCGAGCTTAAAGGCAACCTAGCCGGCATCGACCTCTCCCACGAAGCCGCCGTGGGCAAGATTGCCGAAGAGGAAGTGGAATACCTCATGGCACGGGGGCTGACCCGAACCGAGGCTACGGCTACCATCGTCCGGGGATTTTTGCGGGTGGATATCGAGGGACTGCCGCCCGAGCTTGACGCCGAGCTTAAGAAAGCTATAGAAGCCAGCGAGAAGGAACTGATGTAAGAGAGGCAAGATATGGACACCAGTGCGCTGCATACCATAGGCTACGGTCTTTACATCGTCTGCTCTAAAAAAGGCAAACAGTTCAATGGGCAGGTGGCCAATACCGTGACTCAGGTAACCGCCGAGCCGCCAGCTATCGGCGTGATTATAAACAAGGGCAACCTGACCCATGAGTTTATTAAAGCAAGCCGGGTCTTTACCACTTCCGTACTGGCTAAAGATACGCCGCTGTCCTTCATCGGCCACTTCGGCTTCAAGTCGGGAAGAGAGATAGACAAGCTCAAAGGTATTAACTACATAATGGGTGAGACCGGGGCGCCGATAGTTACCGACCACGCCCTGGCCTTTTTGGAGGTTAAAGTAAACCAAGAGATGGATGTGGGCACACATACTATCTTCGTCGGGGAGCTGGTGGGGGCCGAGATTCTGGGGGAGGGCGAGCCCATGACCTACGCCTACTACCACCTGGTCAAGCGGGGCACCACTCCCAAGAGCGCCCCCAGCTATCACAAGGAGAAGAAGGAGGTGGCAACCAAAATGGCCAAATACAAGTGCAGTGTCTGCGACTATGTCTACGACCCCGAGCTGGGCGACCCCGAGGGCGGAATAACACCGGGGACACCTTTTGAAGAGTTGCCCGACGGCTGGGTCTGTCCCGTCTGCGGGGCCGATAAGAGCCAGTTTGAAAAGGTAGAGGAATAACCGGTTATGGACGGCAAATGTCCCGGGCAGGATATGAGAAACCTACGGGTATCGGTGCATAAGTGCCCCAACTGCGGCGCCGAGGTGGAAATGTTCTCCGACGAACTGCGGGTGAAGTGCCCCAAGTGCAAGAAGTATGTCTACAAAGAAAGGGTGCCCTCCTGCATTGAGTGGTGCACGGCAGCGCCCCAGTGCCTGGGGAAGGAAAAGTGGGAAGAGCTGATGGGCACCGATAAGAATAACCGGAAAGGACGCCAGAAATGAAACCAAGAGAGATAAAGCGGGGAGTCTACTGGGTGGGGGCTATCGACTGGGACCGGCGGCTTTTCGATTCCCTTATCCCGCTGCCCGACGGCACCAGCTATAACGCCTATTTAATAAAGGGCAGCCAGAAAACCGCCCTTATTGATACCGTCGACCCTCCCACCAAAGATATACTGCTCCGACACCTGGATGAGCTAAAGGTCAAGAGGATAGACTATTTAATTGCCAACCACGCCGAGCAGGACCACTCCGGCAGCATCCCCCAGGTGCTGGAGAGATACCCCGAAGCCAAATTAATATGCACGCCCAAGTGCCAGGGTATGCTCATCGACCTGCTTATGGTCCCGGAGGAGAAGTTTAAAGTGGTCAATGACAGGGAGAGCATCTCGCTGGGAGATCGGACGCTGGAGTTTATCCATGCCCCCTGGGTGCACTGGCCGGAGACCATGCTCACCTATTTAAAAGAGGACAAAATCCTGTTTCCCTGCGATTTCTTCGGCTCCCACCTGGCCACCACCGACCTCTATGTCACCGACGAGGGGCGGGTCTACGAGGCGGCCAAGAGGTACTACGCCGAAATCATGATGCCCTTCCGAACCATTATCGAGAAGAACCTGGAGAAGCTGAAGGGCTACAAGATTGATATTATTGCCCCCAGCCACGGGCCGATGTACGACAAGCCCGATTTCATCATTAAGGCTTACCACAACTGGGTATTCGATAAGCCTAGGAACCTGGTGGTGCTGCCCTATATCTCGATGCACGGCAGCACCCGCCAGATGGTTGCCTACTTCGTTGAGGCCCTTGCCCAGAAGGGAGTCAGCGTGCAGCAGTTCGACCTCAGCGTGAGCGACATCGGCAAATTAGCCATGGCACTGGTAGACGCAGCCACGGTGGTCATCGGCGCCCCTACCGTTCTGGCCGGGGCTCACCCCAATACCGCCTACGCCGCCTTCCTGGCTAACGCCCTGAGGCCAAAGGTTAAATTCGTCTCCATAATCGGCTCCTACGGGTGGGGCGGCAAAACGGTGGAGCAGATCAGCAGCCTAATTCCCAACCTTAAGGTTGAGGTACTTGAGCCGGTACTATGTAAAGGACTTCCCCGCCAAGCCGACTTCAAGGCATTGGAGAAGCTGGCCGATACCATCGCCAAAAAACATAAAACCGAGGGCTTTGTATAGCCCTTTTTATAAAAATACAAGGAGGAAAGAAATGGAAGAAGTCAAAGAGCAGGTAATCAGTCTGCCCCGCCTGGGGCAGCCGGCACCAGCCTTTGAAGCGGTGACCACCCAGGGCCCGCTCAAGCTGGAGGACTATAAAGGGAGCTGGCTCATCCTCTTTTCCCACCCGGCCGATTTCACCCCGGTCTGCACCACCGAGTTTATCGCCTTCGCCGAAATCTTCCCCGAACTGCAGAAGCGGGGGGTGGAACTGCTGGGCCTGAGCGTTGACAGCGTCTCCTCTCATATCGCCTGGGCGCGCAACGTCGAGGAGAAGACCAAGGTCAAGATACCTTTCCCCATCATCGCTGACCTGAATAAAGAGGTCTCCATGGCCTACGGCATGATTCACCCCGGCCAGAGCAAGACGGAGACGGTCAGGTGCGTCTTCATCATTGACGACAAGCAGATTATCCGCACCATACTCTACTACCCTCTGACCACCGGCCGGAACATGGACGAGATACTGCGCATCATTGATGCCCTGCAGACCACTGACGCTAACGGCGTGGCTACCCCTGCCAACTGGAGGCCGGGGGACAAGGTGGTGATACCCCCACCCAACACCCAGGAGATGGCTGAGGAGAGGCTCAAAGAGGGGTACGAGTGTGTTGACTGGTACCTGTGCCAGAAGAAGCTGTAATAAATAAGAGTAGTAAGATAATAAGATAGGAGGCAAATATGGCTTGCATTAGCCCTGATGGTAAACCAACTGCGTCCGGGGCCAAGATGCTCCGTGCCCTAAAGGCCAAGGCGGGGTCGGCGGAACAAGTCTCGCAACAGGCCGGCCTGCCCCTGTTCCGGGTGAGAAGCGGTCTGCGCGAGCTTGAGCAGGCAGGCCTGGTCAGTCAAAAGGGTGGCAACTACCAGCTATCAGCCAAAGGTAGTGAGCTGGCCGACAGTTTGCCTGCTTAATGATAAAATAGAGTGCCGGTGAGAAAGGCAACCAGACACTATATCTTAGCCCTGGTGATGGCGCTGCTGGCCCTGTTCCAGGCAGTGTCCGGGTCCTCTGGGTAGTGCTGCCGCGGGGCGGCTATATGGGAGGCAGAGGCGCTGACGGCACTTTCCTGTGGTCAAGAGATAGCTGGATTGACCTGCATGACTGGACAGCCATCGCCCTGGCGGTTATAGTAGTAATACATGTCATCCTGCACTGGGGATGGATTGTCCGTATGACCCGGTCATACTTCAGTCAGAAATAATTAAGCGGAGGGAGTAATGGACAAGAAGGAATTCATCAAGATGCTTAACCAGGATATCGAGGGGGAGCACGCCGCCATCATCCAGTACCTGCTCCATGCCTACGCCATGGGCGAGGGCGAGATGTCCTGCGAGATTGAGGCTCTGGCCCGGGAGGAGATGCGCCATCTTGACTGGCTGGCCGAGACCATCGTCGAGCTGGGCGGTACCCCCAGCCTGGAGCGGGGGATGATGCGGACGGGGGGCAAGACAGTATCGGACTGGATGAGCAACGACATACTGCAGGAAGACGACGCCATTAAGCTCTACAAAGAGCACATCAAGGCCATCGACGACCCCAAAATAAAACGGCTGCTCAAGCGTATCCTCTCCGACGAGGAGTCCCACCGGGGCGAATTCGTCCACTTCGTGGACAAGTCAAAGAGGGAGGGAGCCAAAGACCACCGGGGCGACAAAAAGGACGAGGTCACCGAGGTGCTTAACTGGGGCATCGAGCACGAGTACACCGTCATCCTCCAGTACCTGCTCCAATCGTATCTATCGCCCGATGCCGAGATGAAGAAGGAACTGGAAGACCAGGCCATCAACGAGATGCAGCACCTGGGCTGGCTGGCGGAGGAGATAATTGACGGCGGGAGCCGCCCCGTAATCGAGCATACCAAGGTCGACCGCTCCAAGAAGCCTGCCGATATGCTCCGGGCTGACATTAAGATTGAGAAGGAAGTGGCCGACGCCTACGACAAGGCCGCCAAAAAGATAAAAGACCCCGGCCTTAAGAAGCTGCTGATTCGCATACGCGACCATGAAATCTACCACACCGACGTCTTTACCGACCTGCTTAAAGAAGAGGAAAAATAGCCTGACTTATATTTAAGAAGGGAGGCAATAACCAAATGTCAATCTCTTTTTCCGGCAGTGAGCTGATTAATATCGCCATCGGGATAGAGGGGCGGGGTATCGTCTTCTACGATGTCATGGCCAAGTCCACCCAGAACGAAGCCGCCCGTGAGGTCTTTAACTACCTGGCCGATATGGAGCGGAATCATATTGATACTTTCAAGGATATGCTGGAGGGAGCCGATAAATTCCAGGTTCCCGACGAGGAGAGCGGGCAGTATACCGCCTACCTCAGGGCGCTGGTTGACAGCGCCGTTTTCAGCGACGACCTGGTCACCAGCGAAATAGCGGCCCAGGCCGAGAGCGATGCCGCCGCCCTGGAGCTGGCTATACAGGCGGAAAAGGACTCCATACTATTCTACTACGAGATGAAAGAAGTCATGCCCCAGAGAGCGCAGGCGACGGTAAATAAGATAATCGTCGAGGAAAAATCACACCTGAGACAGCTCTCGGAACTAAAGAAGAAGCTGGCGGCTCTCTAAACTACCGGCCCTAGCGCCGCCTGATGTTTGCTTTATATCCCTTAGCCTTCAGCTCAGCAACAAGCTTCTTGACATCTCCATCACTAACGTGAACACAGACATCCTTTACTTTCGCCTCAGGTAACTGCTCGATGTGGACAGTGGTAATCTCCATCCCGAGCTTATTTACCGCAGAGATTATCTCTTCCAGCGCCTTACCGTTACCGCCGCCGGCAACCTCAATGCGGCTGCCGGGCTCACCAATACCGAGAATGGGATTGACAATCTTGTAGAAGAAGTCATTGGTAGTGGATATACCGACTACCCTGCCGTCTTCTACCACCACCAGTGCCCCCACCTTATGGCCCTGGGCCACAGCTAGCGACTCCTCAGCACTCATATCCGGCGAGCAGGTTATCACGTCCCGTTCCATGATTTCCTTCACCGTGGTCTTCTCCAGAAGGTAGCCCAGCTCCCAGACGGTAAGTGAGGAGGCTTTAGATGGGGACACGCTTTCCAGGCGGTGTTCGGTCACAATACCAACTAACTTTCCCTTGTCCACCACTGGCAGCCGGCGGATGCGATGCGCCGCCATTATCCGCTTGGCATCAGCAACGCTGGTATTGCTGGGAATAGTGACTACATTGGTGGTCATGATATCACGGACATTCATTTTGTCCTCCTTTTGGCATCTCGATTACAAATTTGATAATACAACAAAATACTGGAAAAACTCAATAGCGGCGCCTATTGAACAGCTATTTTATATTGTATAATCATATGAGCATCAAGATTGAGGAAGGAGAAAACAGGATGGATGGCTTATTATCCGTCGGTGGTCTGGTAGCCGGTATTATCAGCGTTGTTGCCGGGATTGTGGTACTTATCTGGCCCAAGGTACTCGCCTATATCATCGGTATATACCTTATTATTGTTGGCCTGGTGGCCGTGATAACCGTACTCCGATGACCGGGCAGGCACTAATCAAACTAACCGATAGCAACACTGGCCAAGTCTCTTGCCCCTATCCGGCAAAGAAACGCTCGCCTAAAGCTCGCCCTGCACCAGGGTAGAAGTATCCTGGACACCCTGAACGCTACGCACTTCGCCGACGATTATCCGGGATAATTCAAAGAGGCTCTTGGCTTCAGCAGTGGCGATGGCGTCCCATCCGCCGAATACCAGGTTCAAATCGGTAACGCCGGGAATGGCACGGATCTGGGACAGAGCGTTGGGCTCCAGACCAGGGACCAGCTTGATGAGAAGATATCCCTTCACCATATAACGATATTATATTCTCAATCGGGCCGGCTGGCAAGCTATAAATCCTTTGACAACCACCTGGCATAGTGGTAATCTATTTTCAATACATGGCTAAGGGCAAGGCAAAACAAACCCCAAAAGCCAGCCGCCGCGTGGCTACCAGCGGCGATATTGAGGTCTCCACCTACCTGGAAATCGCCAAAGAAATAGGCGGCGTGCAGCCGGCAGCGGCCAAAGAGGCCATCCCCAGCGGTGAGCACGAGGCTATCATCGTTATTGACTTCGGCTCGCAGTACAGCCTGCTTATCGCCCGCAGGGTGCGCGAATGCCAGGTATACTGCGAACTGGTCTCCCCCGACACCCCTTGGGAGAAGATAGCGCCCCTGAACCCTAAGGGGTTTATCCTTTCCGGGGGGCCGGGCAGCGTCTACGAAGCCAACGCCCCCATGACACCGTCCTATGTCTACGAGAGCCATCTGCCAGTACTGGGCATATGCTACGGGATGCAGGTCATCACCCACCAGATGGGGGGACAGGTGGCGCCGGGAGCCAAGCGCGAGTACGGCCACGCCCTGCTTCATCTGGGCGGGGTTGATTCACCGCTCTTCGCCAACGTTCCCCAGTCCACAGCGGTGTGGATGAGCCACGGCGATAAAATCGAAGCGATGCCGCCCGATTTTAACGTCCTGGCTTACACCGACAACTCGCCTTTCGCCGCTATCGGTAACGATAAAAATATCTTCGGCCTCCAGTTTCACCCCGAGGTCGTCCATACCCCCGAAGGCAAGACTATTTTAAAGAATTTCATCTACCGCATATGCGGCTGCCAGGGTAACTGGACAATGGGCAACTTCATCACCGATAGTCTCACCAAAATCCAGAAAGAGGTGGGTAAGGGCAAGGTCATCAGCGCCCTATCGGGCGGGGTTGACTCATCGGTGGTGTCCACTGTCATTCACCGGGCTATCGGCGACCAGATTACTTGCATCTTCGTCAACCACGGCATGCTGCGCCGCGAGGAGGTGGAAAGAACCTTCAATACCTTCCGCCTCAATATGGGCATGAATATCATCTATATCGACGCCAGCGAGCGTTTCCTCGACCGTTTGAAAGAGGTAACCGACCCTGAGACCAAGCGAAAGATTATCGGTGAGGAGTTTATCAACGTATTCGAGGAGGAAGCCAGGAAAATCGGCGAGGTGGACTTCCTGGCCCAGGGGACGCTCTATCCCGATGTCATCGAGAGCGCCTCTTCGGGAAGCACCGTCGCCGCCAAGATAAAGTCCCATCATAACGTGGGGGGCTTGCCGGCCAGGATGACGCTGAAGCTGCTGGAGCCACTGCGCTACCTGTTTAAGGACGAGGTGCGCCAGGTGGGGCTGGAGCTGGGCCTGCCCGAAGAGATGGTATGGCGGCAGCCTTTCCCCGGTCCCGGGTTGGCTATCCGCATCATCGGCGAGGTGACTAAAGAGAAGCTGGAGATACTGCGGGCGGCCGACTGGGTGGTGATGAACGAGATTAAGAAGGCAAAGCTCTACCGCCAACTCTGGCAGAGCTTTGCCATACTTACCGATGTCAGAAGCGTGGGGGTGATGGGGGACTACAGAACCTACGGCTATCTGGTGGCAATACGCGCCGTCACCAGTGACGACGCCATGACCGCCGACTGGTCCCGCCTCCCCTATGACGTGCTGGCCCGCATCTCCAACCGCATCGTTAACGAAGTCCCCGAGGTAAACCGCGTTGTCTATGATATAACCTCCAAGCCTCCGTCCACCATCGAGTGGGAATAAAACGAAGGAAAAAAAGTCGGGAAACAATTCAAAGCTGGCTAGCCTGGAAGAATTGTCTTTAGAGTTATGTCAAGTGGGGAGTGAGGGGGTATGATGATATACATTTTGGCAATTGGTTTAGGATTAGCTGTACTAGGACTGAATATAATGATCGTTTGGAAGATGTTAACCACGACGAGTGCGGATACAACAGAAGAAGCAACCAAGTTAATACTAAGAGGCGTGTTAGTCACAATCTGCGGTTTTCTGGTGGCCATGATAGGTGTATGGCGTTTGGGAATAGTAGCTGCGGAAGGTGGTGTAATATTGGCCGCTGGGGCGCAGGTAGCGATTCTTGGTCTTGCGTGGATACTTGGAGTAATTGCTCGTGGACGCGAAAGGTGTGTAAGAGACGGTGCATGGTTCGTAACAGGAGTAGGACTAGGATTTATATTAGCTTATTTAATTGTAGTTTATTTGATTCCTCTCTTCTAATTGTGAAGGGTAGTTTGAAGGGGCGAAATCCCTTTCTCCTTGACAGGAGAGGGGGATACAGGGGGTGAGGCAGATAAAAACTAATGGAGTCACGACAGTGAAGAAATCATTTTCAATGCTCACCCTGCTGATAGCTGTGTTGCTTATTATGGGAGCGTGTCCCGGCCCAGCACTAGAAACTACACCTGCTGAAACTACGCCAACAGCTACTCACATCCCTGAGCTTCCTACGGGTATGGGAGCGTTTCAAGGCAACGTGATTTGGGGAGACAAACCAGTAGCACATGCCGAGGTTGTTGCAACCACTAAACTTTCAACTATTCCTGAAATTGTGGGGCCAGAGGAGGATATACCAGAGTACAATCAATTTACGGCTCAGACGGATGAGGAAGGGAACTTTTTCCTCCCGGTAGAGCCAAACAATTACTGCCTGTATTATCGGCTACCTTGGTCAGACTTCACCTACGAATACATAGAAGGCTTTAGTTACTTCCCAAAGCGCCACGAAGTGACATCTGGGGAAACTATTAGCGTAAGCCTTAAGGCACTGGATTGGTCCATTGAGCTTATTTCCCCGGGTGAATTAGACCCCTTTACTAACAAAGTAATCAACGATAATCCCCCTACATTGGTATGGAAAGCGCTTGATTTATCTCCTAGTACGGAGAGGGCAACCTATTATCAGGTAGTGGATGACTATCAAGTAGTGATTAGTAAAGGAGATGACGATTATCATTTTCAGGCCGTCTTGGAAGAGAGGGTAGATAGCACTTCTTACACTGTACAAAATATCCTTGAAGAGGGAAGGTATAAGTGGGAGGTGAGAGCATACACCCAGACAGGCAAAGAACTAGCTGGCACTACTGGGGCATTCTACTTTCTTGTGCCATAGAGATGTTTCTAGTTTTGCTTTCATATAATGGGAAAAGTAATATAAATATATGCGGAGAGTTATAGAGGGGCGAAGCCCCTGTGGGGCGGGGTAAAAAGGGCTTTAGCCCTACCTTAAAGGGCGGCGGGCGGGAAAAGATAATATAGGGGGGGTGGCTAAAATAAAGATACTGGTTATCGGGGGTGGGGGCAGAGAGCACACACTGGTCTGGAAGCTCGCCCAGAGCCCCAGGGTAAAAGAAATCTACGCCGCTCCGGGCAACGCCGGCACGGCCAAGATTGCCCGCAACCTGGATATAAAGCCCGACGATATTGAGACGCTGGCCAAGACCGCCTCGGCAAAGAATATCGACCTGACCGTGGTCGGGCCGGAAGGGCCGTTAGCCAGCGGCATCGCCGACCAGTTCCTCATCCGGGGCCTGCAAATCTTTGGCCCCACCAGACAGGCTACCGAGATAGAGTCGAGCAAGGTCTTCGCCAAGGAGCTGATGCAGAAATATAAAATCCCCTGCGCTAAAAGCGTCAGCTTCTCCGACTATAATAAAGCCTTAGATTATGTCAAGCAACAGAAGCCCCCTATCGTGGTTAAAGCCGACGGGCTGGCGGCGGGAAAAGGGGTGATTCTGGCCGAGTCCACCCCCAAAGCCATCGAAGCCCTCAACCAGATAATGGAGGAAAAAGCCTTCGGCGCCGCCGGTGACAAAGTCATCATCGAGGAATATCTATCCGGCAGAGAGATGAGCACCTTTGCCTTCACCGACGGCCACACCGTAATCCCGATGACCTCCGCCTGCGACTACAAACCGGCCTACGACGGTAACAAAGGTCCGAACACGGGCGGCATGGGCAGCTACAGCCCGCCGCCGTTCCTGACACCCGCCCTGGCCAAAACGGTAAAAGAGAAAATCATGGAGCCGACGGTAAAGGCAATGCAAGACGAAGGCCGGGCCTACCGTGGCGTCCTCTACGGCGGGCTGATGATTGCCGATAGTAACCCCAAGGTGCTCGAATTCAACGCCCGCTTCGGCGACCCGGAAGCCCAGGTTACCCTCCCACTGCTACAGACCGACCTGGTTGATATTATGCTGGCGGTGAACGATAATAAGCTGGGCTCACTCAAGGTGGAATGGAGCCGGGATGCCTGCGTGGGGGTGGTAATGGCCTCGGGCGGCTACCCGGGAAGCTACAAGACCGGCTTCCCCATCAGCGGGCTGGACGACCTGGACAGGGACATCGTGGTATTTCACGCCGGAACCAGGCTGGAAGGCGGGAAAATAGTAACCAGCGGTGGCCGGGTGCTGGCCGTGGTGGGCAGGGCTAAGACCCTGCCTGAAGCCAGAGAGAAGGTCTATAACAATATCAGCCGGATAAAGTTCGAGGGCTGCCACTACCGCAAGGATATTGCCCTGCTTAAAGAAGAACGCTAATATTAGTTGGGGTGGGGCAGAAAGGGCCTTAGCCTTACCTTAAGGGCGGTTGGGCGGGAAAAGATATAAAACGGGGGGAGGGGAAAATAAAAATGCCGCTAGTAGCCGTAGTCATGGGTTCCAAATCGGACACCGAAGCGCTCAAGCCGACTTTAGAGATATTGAGCCAGCTCGGCATCGAGCACGAGGTTAATGTAATATCAGCCCACCGCACCCCGGAAAAGGCGCGGGAGTATGCTCTGGCGGCGCGGGGGCGGGGCATTGAGGTCATCATCGCTGCGGCGGGAGGGGCGGCCCATCTGCCCGGTGTCCTGGCCAGCTGGACCACCCTGCCCGTCATCGGGGTGCCCCTGGCCTCCAGCGAGCTTAAGGGGGTCGATGCCCTCTACTCAATAGTCCAGATGCCCGCCGGCATACCGGTGGCCAGCGTGGCCATCGGCAGCGCCGGCGCCAAGAACGCCGCCTACCTCGCCGCCGAAATTCTGGGCATAAAGCACGATAAAATCCGGCAGGCCTACGAGAAGTACCGTAAAGAGTTACAAGGGAAATAGGGGTTGAGTAAAAAAGGGCTTTAGCCCTACCTTAAGGGCGGTTGGGCGGGATAAGATAATATATGGGGGTGGTGGGGAAGCAAAACATACTAGGAGAAAAACAATGATTGAGCGCTACTCCCGACCCCGAATGAAAAGAGTCTGGGCCGACGATAATAAGTTCCACAAGTGGCTCCAGGTAGAGATTGCCGTCTGTGAGGCCTGGGCCGACCTGGGCGTCATACCCCGCAAGGCGATACCCAAGATAAAGATGGCCCGGGTTAACCTCAAACGCATGGAAGAGATTTTAAAAGAAACACACCACGACGTCACCGCCTTCCTGGGCTCGGTGTCCGAGAGCCTGGGCGATGAATCGCGCTTTATCCACCTGGGACTTACTTCCTCCGATGTCATCGACACCGGCTTGAGCCTGCAGCTAATCGAAGCCTCCGAACTGCTCAGCCAGGATATAAAAGAGCTTATCTCGGTGCTGGCGCAGAGCGCCATGAAATACAAATATACCGTCATGATGGGGCGCAGCCACGGCATCCACGCCGAGCCAATCTCCTTCGGGCTGAAACTGGCGCTCTGGACGGAGGAGATGAGGCGCAACCTGGAGAGACTGGCTGACGCCGAAAAAGCCATCGCCGTGGGCAAGATTTCCGGCGCCGTTGGTACCTACGCCACCCTGTCCCCCGAGGTCGAGGAGAAGGCCTGCGCCAAGCTGGGGCTGGTGCCGGCCCCGGTCTCCAACCAGGTCTTGCAGCGCGACCGCCACGCCCAGTTCGTGACCACTTTAGCCATAATCGCCAGCTCACTGGAGAAGTTCGCCACCGAAATCAGGGGCTTACAGAAGACCGAGACGAGAGAGGTGGAAGAGCCCTTCGCCGCCGGCCAGACCGGCTCTTCGGCCATGCCCCACAAGCGCAACCCGGAGCTATGTGAGCGCATCAGCGGCCTGGCCCGCCTGGTCAGGGGCTACGCCCTGACCTCGATGGAGAACATCGCCCTCTGGCACGAGCGGGACATCAGCCACTCCTCCACCGAGCGCATCATACTGCCCGACGCCTGCCTGGTGCTGGACTACTCCTTGAGCCTGTTCACCTCGGTGATGAAGGGGCTGCAGGTCTTCCCGCAGAGGATGAAGAAGAACCTGAATATAACCAGGGGCCTGATATTCTCCCAGCGGGTGATGATTGCCCTGATAAATAAGGGGTTGAGCCGGCAGCAGGCCTACGAGATGGTGCAGCGCAACGCCATGAAGGCCTGGAAGGGCAACAAGAACTTCCTCACCCTTCTTAAAGCCGATGCCGAGGTCACCGCCACCCTGCCTGAAGCCGAGCTTAAGCCGCTGTTCGACGAAAAATACTACCTGCGCTATATAGACGACATCTTCAAGCGGCTGGGGCTGACCGAAGTCCAGTGGCAGGAGAAAAGCACAGGCGGGCCTACCGACCTGGCGCCGAGGTCAATATAATGGCTGGCGACATCCTGCTGAACACCGACCTGCCCCTGCCCTCCTTCGTTAAGGGGAAGGTGCGCGATACCTACGACCTGGGCAACCTGCTGCTAATCGTGGCCACCGACAGAATATCCGCCTTTGACGTTATCCTGCCCTGCGGCATTCCCAACAAGGGACGGATACTGAACAAACTTTCCGCTTTCTGGTTCGACCAGACCCGGGACCTGCTGCCCAACCACCTGGTGGAGGTGCTGGACGATGTCAACCGCCTCGACGCCTACCTGCCCACCGATAAGCGCTTTGACTACCCCGCCTACCTGGCGGGACGGTCTATGGTGGTCAAGAAGGTCAAGCGCCTGCCCGTGGAATGCGTGGCGCGCGGCTACATCTCCGGTTCGGCCTGGGAAGAGTACCAGCAACACGGCACCATCTCCGGGCTGCCGGCAACTAAAGGGCTGAAGCAGAGCCAGGAGCTGCCCCAGCCGCTGTTTACCCCCACCACCAAGGCGGAGAGCGGGCACGACCTGCCTTTATCCATGAAGGAGATGGGGAAACTGGTGGGAGAGACTTTAGCCGAGGAGATGGAGCGGAAAACCTTGGCCATCTACAGCTACGCCCAGGGTTACGCCCTGGCCAGGGGTATTATCATCGCCGACACCAAGTTCGAGTTCGGGGTGGAGGATGACAGGCTTATCCTCATCGACGAGCTGCTGACGCCGGACTCGTCACGGATATGGGAGACCAAACTATACAGGGTGGGGCAGTCCCAGCCCAGCTACGATAAACAGCCGGTGCGCGACTGGCTCAGCGGTTCGGGGTGGAACAAGGAGCCCCCCGCCCCCATGCTTCCCCCGGAGGTTATCAAGGCTACCAGCCGGAGATACCAGCGGGCCTACGAGAGGCTGACGGGGAAGAAGCTGGGTTAGGCACCCTAGCGGTAAGGGGAAACGCCCTTTTCAAAGCCAAACTCGGCCAGCTTGTCCTCCGAGAGATAGAGCCTGCCGTCCCCGGTTGTCTTTACTATCCCCGCCTGCATCAGGGCGTTAAGAGCCTGCGGCTTATAGTCGCGCCGCCGCATCATCCTCTCCAAGAAACCGAGAGGCCTCAGCCCCAGTTCGTCAACAGTCCGGGCGGTTTTGCTGTCGGTGGCGTTATGTCCGCGGAAAATCTTGATTACCTGGCGGGCGGCGTGCTTCACCATCCAGCGTGGAATAAAGAACAACGCCAGCAGGAACATAACGATGAGCAGGATGATGATAGCTATGCTGATTATATCCAACGCTATTCCTCCAACCGACCCTTGGTGCTGGGGAGCTCGCCGGAAATACGCTTATCCAGGCTGGTGGCCATATCCAGGGCTCTGCCCAGCGCCTTGAACAGGGCTTCCGCCTTGTGATGGTCGTTGGTGCCGTATAAGATGTTGGCGTGGAGGTTGAGCCTGGCTTCAATGGCAAAGGACTCAAGGAAGTGGCGGATGAGGTCGGTGGGAAAGCCCGCCATGTCATTATCGGCAAAGGGAAGTTCCAGCACGGAGTATCCCCGGCCGCTGATATCCACCGCTACCATGGCCAGGGCGTCATCCATGGGCACGGCGGCATCCGCCATGCGGATAATCCCCCGCTTTTCCCCCAGCGCCTCACCCAGAGCCTTGCCCAGGCAGATGGCGACATCCTCGATTACATGGTGCTGGTCGTCACCGGAGGCCGAAACCATGAGGTTAAACCGGCCGTGCTGGGCCAGCTGGGAGAGGAGGTGGTCAAACATCTTTATGCCGGTGCCAATCTTGGCCTGGCCGGTGCCGTCGACACCCAGTTCCAGGCTGACATTGGTCTCCTTGGTCTCTCTCTTGATTTTGGCTGTCCTTGATTTCATGGCTATTTCTCCGCCTGTAGTTTAACACAAGAGAAGGGGATAAAAAAGAGGCTAATCCAAGGGGGTGTTTAAGAGGGGGCTTTACACCCCACTAAGGAGTTCTATTTCCCACCCTCCCACTCTACAGAAGTGATACTTCTATCAATTTCTTTTTGGGGGGTAGGTTTAAGAGATGAAAAGAGGTGAATACGGGGCCCCCGGAAAAACAAAGTTTTTTTGGGGTAAAAAACCTTTTGGGCGGGCGGGTATGGGAAGAAAACAAAAGGGGGTGGGGATAAAAAGGGGGGCTTTAAGCCCCCCTTTAAAACTCTACTAAAGATGGGATCGTTAAGCTCTCGCTGCCTCTATATCCCTGATTGCCTTAATCAGTATATCGGTATGCTCCGGCTTGCCCACGCCGATGCGAATGCAGTCCTTGAGCAGGTGATTGCCGGCGTAGCGGATTATTATACTCCTGTCCATCAGCCCTTCATAGATCTGCCTGGCCGTGCCGTTAAGCACACGGCAGAAGATGAAGTTGGCTCTTGAAGGGAATGGCTTGAGCCACTCTATCTTCTTAAGCTCCTCATAAAGGCGATCCCTCTCGGCGACTATCTTCTTTACCCTGTCCATCAGAAAGTCACGGTCCTTCAGCGACTCTCTCACTGCAATCGTGGAAGCGGCGCTGACACTGTAGGGCATCTTAATGTTCATCAGATAATCGGCAATTTCGGGAGGGAAGATGCCATAGCCAATCCGGAAGCTGGCCAAGCCCGCCCACTTGCTGAATGTCCTCAGCACCATCAGATTATTGTACTCAGGAACCAGATGGGTTACCGTCTCGCCGCAGAACTCAACGTAAGCCTCATCGGCCAGCACGGGCACGCCGGTATCCAGCAGCTCCCGTATATCCGACTGGGGGGCGGGGTTGCCGGTTGGGTTATTGGGGTTAGCCAGCACTATCAGCTTGGTCCTTTTGGTTATCGCCTTCTTGACCGCCGGCACATCGACATTGTAGTTTTCGTCCCGCGGCACATCGACTATCCTGCCGTTGCACAGCGCCACCGCAAAACGAAAAATATCGAAGGTAGGCGGAAAGTTTATCACCTCGTCACCAGGGCCAACAAACAGCTGCATAATAAGGCCTATCATCTGGTCGCTGCCGCTGCTGGCGACAATGTGCTCGGCACCAACGCCGGTATAGCCCTGAAGCAATCTCTTGAGTTCCCTCTGGCCGGCATCAGGGTAAACACTGAAGGAATCATATTTGCTCAGCGCCTCCATTACCTTCGGCGAGCATCCGTACGGATTCTCGTTGGCATCCAGCTTGATGACGCCGTTTATCGGGAATTTGGCCGTGGCGGCCACCTCTTCCGGCGACTTGCTGGCGACATAGCCGGTAAAGTTAGCCAGCTCCGGCCTTATTAGATTGACTATCCCATCTTTTGACATCCTTTTTTATCTCTCCCTTTCTATCCTATATAAACAAAATTCCCTCCGCTTGGGAGGGTTTTCTTTGTTTTACCTGTTTGTTTCCTGCTTAGTTTTTAAATCTGCGCTATACTACCCCCCAAGCGTCCCGGTGCGCCCGGTAAACGCGTAGTAATAGTAGTAATAATAGTAGTGAGCGGTAGTATAAGCTAACATCTCCCCTACACCTATCTGGCTTACTTTAACATAAGGAAAATAAATTGTCAATAGTCTACTTCAATCGGCCTTTAGTCTCTTTTCCACAGCCCGGGCGTGGGCCTCCAGTCCTTCCGCCCTGGCAATAGTGGCAGCGGCCTTGCCCAGCTTTTTTAAAGTAGCCTTATCAACATTGAGCAGGCTGGTAATTTTAACGAAATCAAGCACGTTGAGCGGTGAGCCGAAGCGGGCAGTCGCCCCGGTGGGCAGCACGTGGCTGGGGCCGAAGACATAATCGCCCAGCACCACGGTGGCGCTCTCCCCGGTAACGATACAGCCAGCGTTGACCAGCCGTCCAACCAGGGCATCAGCCCCCTTTACCATCAGGCAGAGGTGCTCCGGGGCATAGAGGTTGGCCAGCTTCACGGCTTCATTGATATCAGCCACCACCGCTATTACTCCCTGCTTGCGCAGGGACTCGGCGGCGATGGCCTGACGCTCTAAGCCCTTTAACTGCTTCTCCACCTCCTGATTGACCGCATCGGCCAAAAGATTTGAGGTGGTGATTAAGATGGCCGAGGCCAGGGGGTCGTGCTCCGCCTGGGCCAGAAGGTCGGCGGCGCAGCAGGCGGGGTTGGCGGTTTCATCGGCGATGACGATTACCTCGCTGGGGCCGGGCAGGCCGTCAATATCGACCACGCCGTAGACCAGCTTCTTGGCCAGAACGACGAAGATATTACCGGGGCCGCAAATCTTGTCCACCGCCGGGACGGACTCGGTACCGAAGGCCAGGGCGGCGATGGCCTGAGCGCCGCCTACCGAGAAGATGCGGTCAACGCCGGCGATATCGGCGGCGACCAGTGTTGCCGGAGGAACAGCGCCTCCGGGGCCGGGCGGGGTTGTCAGAATGACCTCCTCAACACCGGCTATTTTAGCTGGTACTGCCGTCATCAGCACCGTTGAGGGATAGGAAGCGGTGCCGCCGGGAGCATAGACGCCAACGCGCTCCAGCGGGCGTATCAACGGACTCAAGGCCGGTTTAGCCAGACTGTCCTTCTGTTTCCGGTGAAAAGAGCCTATCCTATCCGCCGCCAGCTTGAGGGCTGATATTAGTCCCGCATCCACCTGCCGGTAGGCGTCTTTTATCTGCTTTTTAGTCACCTCCAGCGAGCTTAACTTTACCCGGTCAAACTTCAATGTAAAGCCGAAAAGGGCGGCGTCTCCCCCGCCACGCACCTCGTCGATTATCTGCTTGACCTCCGGCTCCAGAGAATTATCGTAAAACTCGGTTGAGGCGCGCCGGGATAATACCTCTTCCGCCAGCTCGAAACCGTTTATAATTTTCAATTTAGCTTTACCCCCGTCTGCAGGGCCCGGATAATGGCCTCTATCCGTTCCCGCTTCACAGCGTTAGTCACCCGCCGGCGGCTGCCGATGAGGCAGGCGGTCGACTCGAAGATTATGTCAACGATCCTGAGGTTGTGACGTGCTATAGTCCGCCCGGTCTCTGTATTCTCAATGAGCAGGTCGGCGTCCTCGGGGAGAAAGGCCTCGGTGGCTCCCCAGGTGGGCACCACCCGGTACGAGCCCAGGTGGTTGTCCCGGGCATATTTATCGGCGATGTTGACGTACTCCGAAGCTACCCTGAGCGGCACCGTCCGCCCGGCGCTGAACTTTCTAAGGTCAGAGGCATCGGCTACCGGCAGGTCATTACTCACCACCGCCACGATTTTAACCCTGCCCGATTTGAGGTCAGCCAGCTCTTTCACCGGGCTGGTGGGAAACTGGTAGAGGTGCTCACATAACCAGTCCCGACCGGTAATGGCTAGGTCAAAGTTACCGCTGGCTACCTGCAGAGGCATGTCCTGGGGCCGGATGACCTTGATGGTCACGCCGGCGAGGTCGGTAGCAGGGCGGCGGTTGCCCGTCGGGGAAGGGTAGTCATCAAGGCCAATACCGGACTTGGCCAACAGGTCAAAAGTAGGCGACTGCTGGTGCCCGTCAGGCAGAGCCAGGCGGACAATATCCCCATCGCCGCCGGGTGGGAATGCTTTTAATCTACGGGGGTGCCGGCCGGGGTATTGCTCAATGACTTCCGGTTCGGATTCTTCCCGAGCCGTTGTTTTATCATAAATAGAAGCTACTATCTCCTTCATATCCTTAGCTTCCCAGCTATTGCGATTGGCGATCAGGCAGGCTCCGACACCGAGCACCTTGCTAACCGGCGCCAGCCCGCAGTCGGCCAGCCCTTCCACCGTTCCACAGACCAGGGCCAAATCGGCGCTTTCCGGTGGATAGGCCTCGGCCGCTCCCCAGAGGGGGAAGATGCCGAACCGCCTCAAGCGGAGGTTAACGGCAAAGTGCTCGGCCAGGTTGGGATACTCGCTGGCGATACGGACAACGCCCGACCTTTCCCGCACCGCCTCCAGTGTAGACATCCCCTCAGATGGGCTGACAGCCGCATACAGGGCACTTTGGCCGTATCGCAGACTTCCCACCTTGATTAAGGCACTGCTGGGGTATTTGACCATAAGCTCCTCAATCCAGTCCGAGCCGCATATACCCAAATCGTAGTTGCCGATGGCCACCTGAACGGGTATGTCCCGCTCGTGGAACATCTTGGCCGAGAGCTCGGGGTAACTTCTGGACTTAATCCGGTAAAGGCGCGCCGAGGCTTTATAGCCGTCAAGCCCCCAGCCCGCCTCTTTGAGACGGGCGGCGGTTTCGGCCAGAAGACGGCCCTTTGGCAGGGCTATTTTTATACTATCTGTTTTATTCACTTTATTACCTTGATAACGGGTGGGGAGTTAACCCCTACCATATAAGGGCGGTGGGCGGGAAAAGATATAAAACGGGGAGGGGCCTCACCGCTTTAGTAACCTTAGAACCTCTTTAATCGTCCGGGCCTCAAATTTTTTCTTATCCTTATTGGTTAAGACGAATTTAGGCGCTTTACTCTGAACATCAAGCATCCAATCAAAACCGGCCTTGCTTTGAGCGCCAAGATTGAACTCCGCCCTGTAGCCGGCCTCGTGTAAGCGGGCAACCAGGCTAAAGCCCTCTTTGGCCGCTTCCGGCCTGGCCCTGACTAGAATTCCCGGCGCTTTTACTTCAGCCAGAGCCTCCGGCTCTACCAGTTCCATAAGGCGGTCAATGTAAAGGGCGACGCCCGAGGCGGGAGTATCCCTGCCCCCCATCAGCGAAATCAGGGCGTCATAGCGGCCGCCGCCGCCTATCTTATCCCTGCCTTTGAAAAGCTGGAAGATAGCGCCGGTATAGTACTCAAAGTCCCTCACCGAAGCCAGGTCAATCTGGTAATCGGCACCCAGAGCCTCCAGAAGCCCGGCGACGCTGACCAGATCGTCGATAAAGGGCTGGAGCCCGGCTAAATCAGGGGCTAACAGAGCCTTTAAACTCTTGACAAAAACAGACGATTTACCCTTAAGCCCAAGCAGGGCGGACAACGTTTCCAGCTCGGTGCGGTCAAGCCCCAGCTCGGACAGTTCCTTAATATTGCCGTCCAGAATGCGGTCGAAGACCCTGGCCTGCTCCTCGGAACTCAGCCCCAGCCGTGCCAGCAGCGCCCTGATTAAACCGGCGTGGGACAGTTTGAGCTTAACGCCGTCAATCTGAAGCCTCTGCAAAACCTCCAGCGCCAGCATTACCAGCTCGACGTCAGCCGAGGGGGAGCTGACTCCTATAAGCTCCGCCCCGCACTGCCACCTTTCTCTGGTTTTTTCGCCGGTGGCCTCGAAGATGAAGGTATTAGCCACGTAGAAGAGCTTGGCCAGTTTCTCCTTCTCCATATCCTCAATATAAAGGCGGGCGACGGGAATAGTTCCATCCGGCCTCAGGACCACCCTCTCCCCACTCCAGCCGTCCCAGTCCAGGAAGGAATATACCCGTCCCAGCATGCCCGGAGTGAGCGTGCCCAACGAGGTGAACAGGTGCAGGTACTCCAGGGTGGGCGTCCTGACTTCTTTATAGCCCCAGTTGAGGCAGGCGTCCCGGAAGACGCCCTCGATAAGGCGGAAGAGCGCCATCTCGCCGGGGGACAGGTCACGCGTCCCTTTGCACCGCTGCGTCTTCATAGCTGGTAAATTTTAGCACTACTCTGATAGCTATTCAACTGAGGCTTATCTATCAGCCTCACCTCACCCCTCTGTTAGAGTTCGTATTACTTCCCACCCTCCCACCCTTATAAGCTGCGCTTCTAAAACTTTCAGACCCACCTCCACCGGAGTGGGGAAAGATTTTTTTAGAAGAGGGGCTAACGCCCCTCTTAAACACCCTGCTTGGTTAGTCAGTTCCCATCAAGGGGGGTGGGGTTATAGAGTCTTAAAAAGGTGAAACCTTTTGGGCGGGTGGGTAGGGGAAGAAAAACACAGGTCATAAATGGGGGTGAGGTTGATAGAAATCTACACTGTTGTTTACAACGGCAGTACAAGCAGGCTATAATTTCAGTTACGGCCCTTCGATTGGTCTGCAACGTATGATTAAAGTTTTATTCAAAAGCCTCCGCATCGCCTTCTTCATCGCCCTGATAGCCGGCGCCCTGCTGGCCATCACCGCCCGCGCCCAGACCCCGACGGTTAAAGTGCTGCACGTTGAGAGCACCATCGTGCCCATCGTGGCTGACTATTTAGAGCGGGGTATAGACCAGGCCGAGGACGAGAACGCCACCGTCTGCATCATCGAGCTGGACACACCGGGAGGGCTGCTAGATACGACGGAGAGGATTGTCCAGAAGATTATGAATGCCGATGTCCCCATCGTCGTCTACGTTTCCCCTAAAGGCGCCTGGGCGGCCTCGGCGGGGACATTTATTACTCTATCGGCCAATATCGCCGCCATGACGCCGGGGACTACCATCGGCGCCGCCCACCCGGTATCGGGGGGCGGCGAGGAGATGCCGGAAGACCAGATGAAAAAGATAACCGAGTTCTCGGCTAAGTGGATTAAGACCATCGCCGAGGAGCGGGGACGCAACATGGAGGAGGCCCAGCTGGCGGTCACCGAGAGCAAGTCCTTCACCGATGTCGATGCCCTGAACGCCAACCTCATCGACCTGCGGGCGGATAACCTGGAGAGCCTCATCGCCGAGATTGACGGGCGCCAGGTTACCCTGGCTAACGGGGCCACGGTGACCATCAACACCAGCAACTACGAGCTGGTAAGAGATGACATGAACTTTATCGAGAGCTTTCTGCACGCCATCAGCGACCCCAACATCGCCTACATCCTGCTCAGCGTGGGCAGTATCGGCATTATTGCCGAGATCTACAACCCAGGGATGTTCTTCCCCGGAATTATCGGGGCTATCAGCCTGCTGCTGGCCTTCTATTCGCTGGGAGTCCTCGATGCCCAGTGGGGAGGCATACTGCTCATCCTGCTCGCCTTCGGCCTGTTCATCGGCGAGGTGCTCACTACCAGCTTCGGTCTGTTTACCGTCGGGGGCATAATTGCCCTGGTCATCGGCTCGCTGATCCTGTTTCCCCGGGGGAGCCCGCTGTTTTCCGTCGACCCGTGGCTGATTGCCGTGGTGGTAATCCTGATTGCCGGCTTTTTCGCCTTCGTTATTCAGAAAGTGATAAAGTCTCGCCGCCGCCAGGCAGCCACCGGCTGGGAGGAAATGATTGGCAAGACGGCTGTGGTCAGGGCAGCCTTAGCCCCCGAGGGGGAGGTCTTCTTTAAGGGCGAGCTCTGGACGGCGGTATCAGAGAAGGGGCGGGTAAAACCCGGGGAGGAGGTGATTATTAACAAGGTCGACGGCTTAACCCTGTATGTTACCAGGAAACCCAAGAAACCTAAAGGTTAATAGAGGAGACTGTATATTTTAAAATGGACGCCTGGTTAATTGTCATCGTTGCTATCATTGTCGCTGCAGCCATCGTCTTAGTAGCTCAGCGGGTAGTCCTGGCCCACCGCCGGCAGGTAGCCACCGGCCGGGAGGAACTGATAGGCAAGACGGCCGAGGTCGAGGTTGCCCTGGAACCCAAAGGAGTGGTTCTGGTTGAGGGTGAACTGTGGACAGCGATATTAGAGAAAGGACGGGTGGCCAAGGGAGAGGAGGTGATTATAACCAGGGTCGAAGGCTTAAAACTGTATGTAAACAAAAAGGAAAAAGGAGGTAACTAGATGAGCCCAGTTCTTATCGGTGTTATTGTTATTGTGGTAATCATACTTCTTGCCATGGCAATCAAGGTGGTCAAGGAGTGGGAGCGGGGGGTCATTCTCCGTCTGGGGCGGCTGGTTGGAGCCAAGGGGCCAGGTCTATTTTTCATCATCCCCTTCTTTGACCGGATGATAAAGGTAGACCTCCGGGTAGTGACACTGGATGTCCCGAGACAGGATGTAATCACCAGAGACAATGTTACCGTTGGGGTAGACGCCGTGGTCTATTTCCGGGTAGTTGACCCCGAGGCTGCGGTAATTAAGGTCCTAGACCACATCAGGGCTACATCGCTGATATCACAGACGACGCTGCGAAATGTGCTGGGTCAGTCCGAGCTTGACGAGCTGCTGACGCAGCGGGAAAAGCTCAATCAGGCGCTGCAGAAGATAATTGACGAGCAGACTGACCCCTGGGGGATTAAAGTTAGCATCGTGGAGATTAAGTCGGTGGAGCTTCCGGAAACGATGAGGCGCTCTATGGCGGCTCAGGCTGAGGCGGAAAGGGAGAGACGAGCCAAAATAATTCACGCCGAGGGCGAGCTTCAAGCCTCGGAGAAGCTGGCTCAAGCCGGCGCCGTTATTGCCAAGGAGCCAACCACGCTGCAGCTTCGCTACCTGCAGACCCTGACCGAGATATCCTCGGAGAGAAACAGCACCGTCATCTTTCCCATACCAATTGACCTGATACGTATGTTTATACCCAAAGACGGCGATAAAAAGTAGCAGCCAGTAGCCAGGTACAGAAACCAGACTATTAGAGAAAGTATACCCGGAGCCGGCAGTGCCGGCTCCGGGAGGGCTTACCTACTAGCGCAGGGTGACATCCCCGGCGACGATTTTAAGCAGGTTGCCGTCGGGCTGGCGCAACAGCAGGCTGCCGTCAGCGGTTACCGATTCAGCTATGCCTCTATAGGTGGCCTTCCCCGAGCCGACCTGGACCTTTTTGCCCAGTGTCACCAGCCTGTTCCGCCACTGCGTAAAGACCGAGTCCCCGTCCGGTAGAGCCAGGTAGAGCCTTTCGGCCTCGGTTAAAAGACTTCGTATTATCTCATGGCGGGAGACATCCCGGCCCAGCTCCTGGGAGAGGCTGGTCGCCATGGGGGCAATTTCAGGATAGTCCGAGAGCTTGAGATTGACATTTATACCGATGCCGATAACGGCGTAGTCCACTTTATTTCCCCTGACATCGCTTTCCACCAGAATGCCGCATATCTTTTTGCCGTTGACCAGCACGTCGTTGGGCCACTTAAGCTGCGCTTTTAAGTTCGTGACCTGCTCGATGCTGCCAGCGACGGCCAGAGAGGCGACCATGATAAGGGAGGGAAGATAAGCAAGCTCGGGGTAGAGAATTATGGACAGGGCGATACTGCCCCGGGGTGACAGCCAGCGGCGCTTTATTCTCCCCCTGCCCGCGGTTTGTTCCTCGGCGACGATGACCGTCCCCTCTTTTGCCCCTTGCCGAGCTTTGTGCTTAGCCACGTCATTGGTTGAGGGCAGGCTTGGATAACAGCTAACCTCCTGACCGATAAAGCGGGTGGCTAAACCATCGGTGATGGCGGCGGGGGACAGGCTGTCTTCTACCATTTAGGGATATTATAACACCTGAAGTGTGCTCTTAGCCTGCTACCTTTAAGCCCCGATTTCAACCAGACGGGGCGGCTGGACTTCGTCACTGCGGGAGCGCCTTATGCTGATTAAAAAATCACCGTTCTTCTCGGCCTGCCCCCGGCAGTAAGCCACCAGCAGGTCTGATGCCCGGCGCAGTGCCACTAACCGTGCCCCGGACAGCTTATCCCCCAGCCTTTGGTCAGCATTAGACTCAGCCGCCAGGCGGCGGTATGCCTTCCTTACCTCAACCTCGCCAGCAACCTCGCTTAAGTTAAGGAGCCGTTTGGCTTCATCTATCGCCTCCGGGCTGGGCCGATTGACCTCCACCGTGGCGAAGCTATAAGGGGGTAAGGGACCGATGACCTGGAAGTTAATCTGGTTGTAGAAGAGGGCGTTCAGCTGCTTGATACGCCCGTGAAATGCATCCAGACTGGCTTCAGCCACCAGGAAGGCAACGCTCACCGCCACTCCGCCTGAACCAGGGGGGTGGGGCTGAATATCAATCGACACTGGCTTGAGAAAACCTATCATCCGCTCCAGGTAGGTCTGGCGGCGTTGCGGCTTGGATACCTTAATCTGTTCCGGGGAGAGGGGCTCTTCAGCCGGCAACATTTCCGGATCGGCTCCGTTTCCCTCTATCACCTGCCCACCAGCCCAGCTAGACACCACCTCTACCTCTACCTTATCCTGAATCCAGAGCAGGGTGAAAAAAAACTGCGGTTGACCCTGGGCCAGCAGTGCGTGCACCTCGTCGGAAGTACCCAGCACCGTACCGAACTTCAACGGTAAGACCTGATGCTTCTTCATCACCTGCTCCACCACTACCTGGTGTGTCATCAGGCACCGCGCCAGTTCTTCCTTGGGCATTAAGTCAAAATTCCCGCCGTCATAGTCGCTCACCACACAGGCAAGGCCCTCATGGGCTACTGTGTACACCAGACTGGTGCCCGCCAGCCCCCTGACGCCGAGGACGGTATCACCGCTGCCAATGATAATTCCGTAAATATACTTGCCGTACATGAATCACTTCCCCACACCGCCGTTGATGTTTTATTTAGCGCCCCGAGATATGAAGATAGCCAGTGCCCCTATAAAATTTTTTCTTTTATTTCTTGAGCAGGTCTCCATCATCCCGGGGCGCCGCAAAGGGAGCATGCCTCCGTGTTAAAGGCGGTTGAAGGCACGCAAGGTAAAACTATCAACTATGCAGCAGTTGCACCTCCCTCATCAAGATCATTTCCAGACCTGCGTCTGGCGTCTCTGTCACCCGGAGTTATCCCCTGTGAGATTTCTCATCCTCAACTCGTCGATGGCCGGCTCTGAGCAGAGCTTCTGCAGGAGGGTCCTGATCGGCTTAATCCTCCCCGCATTCAGGTTCGAGCGACGAGCCGCCCACTTCTTTATATCCTTCTCCGGCACCCCCAGCTTCCGGGCGATTTCTATGGTCATTCCGGTTACGTTCTCCGAGTAACCGGCGTTCTCTTCGAACCAGGCCGCCACCCCGTAGGCTATGGCATTAATATCGTCAATAAAGGTGCGCTGTGTTTTCTTATTCTGTTGCCTAATGTCATCTTGCCCGAAATGCGTTCCAAACAACTCGAAACTATTCATTAACTGCCCTTCTATACCAGAAGCAAATACCACTATTTCCAGCAGGCTGTGTTGACAAACAGGAGACAATTGGCTATATATAGCATAATTGTTGACTCCTGGTACGACAACCCCCATTGGTGTAATTTTACCTTCCACTCTCCCTCCTGCGGGTGGGTATTACCCACTAGCTAAAAAAGCCTAAAATTACTTTATAATCCCCGCACGGGTTGCCTGTATGGCGGCATGAATCCGGCTGGAGGCATGTAATTTACCCATGATACTCTGCATATGCTTTTTCACCGTATCCTGGGTAATATTGAGCTCCCTGGCTATATCCTTATTGCCATACCCCACCGCCGCCAGTTTGAGTACCTCCCTTTCCCGGGCAGTCAGATGCTCCATGCCCTCTTGGGGGGAGCCTGCCTCCACCGGCTGACGACCTTTCTGCGACTGGACTAGAGAGGATATGGCCTCGGTGAGGAGACTGGTCTTAATCAGCGTAGCGCCGCTGTTCACCGCCCGTATCGTGTCAACCACCATCTCCCGGGTGGCGTCCTTAAGCAGGTAGCCGCTGGCTCCAGCCCGCACCGCATCAACGACGTAGGCATCAGTGTCATACATGGTGAGCACGATAACTGCCGTAGAGGGGGACTGGTGTTTGATACGGCGGGTAGCCTGGACACCGTCCATATTGGGCATGCGAATGTCCATCAGCACCACATTGGGCTCTTTATCCTCCACCATGGCTACCGCTTCGGCGCCATCGCAGGCTTCACCAACAACCTCTATATTGCGGTCAGTAGAAAGCATGGTGCGGAGTCCTTCCAGAACTACCGGATGGTCGTCCACAATCATTACCATTATCTTACCCATAATCACTCCGGTTCATTTATACCAGGGTATATCAGCTATAATTTCCGTGCCCTTGCCCAGGACCGTAGTTATACTGAAAGTACCCCCCATAAGTTCGGCGCGCCGCCGCATACTTAACAGCCCCAGTGAATTACCGGAAGGTGATGACTCCAGTTTGTCGAGCGGGAAACCGAGGCCCCAGTCCTTTACTCTAACCAGGAGACGCTTCCCTTTCTGGTTCATCTCTACCTCAAGCCTGGGCGAACGGGCGTGCTTCCTGACGTTGTTAACCGCTTCGTGTATGATGCGGAAGATAGCCAGCTCCGCCTGCCCGTGCAGAGTGGGCCAGGCATCGGAATAGAACTCAACCTTGCATCCGGTTTCTTCCTCGAACCGCTCCAGCTCCTGCCGCACCACCACCGCCAGACCATGAGCTTCAAGTGCCGCCGGGACAGTGCCATTTATTATCTCCCTGGTCTCCCGAACGGCCTGCCTGACCAGCTCCACCGCCCGGCTGAATAACCGGTCTAGTTCCGGGCGCTGAATAAAATAAGGGCGGGCAATCTGGTCAACGGTCTGGAGGCACTGGAAGGCGGAGGTCAGTGTCTGGGCGGGTCCGTCATGTATCTCGAGGATAATACGCTCGGCTTCTTGGATTTCAATAGTAGCAGCGGGGGGTTGTTTCTCTGACATATAACAGGTATTACCAACTGGAGGTAGGCCTCTCACTCGTGGCATAACATTCACCTATTCTTCAGTTTTCAAGCCCTTCTACTGCTATTCAGATGAATCAGTAGAAGCAACCCCACCGCAACTGGCATACCACAAACTAAGAGGTATTATCCTACCTGCGCAGAGAAAAATGCCAGTGGTCATATTTTAAACTATTTTGATGTCTTTTGTCAATAGGGTAGTAAACTCAAGTACTAGTCGACATTAGTACAAATAGATAAGACGCCAGTGGTCAAAATATTACCCTTTTGTCACCAGGGGTGGGGTAGTCCCCCACAGCGAGGGGGAAAGGGGAATTGACCACCCCCTGCTGCACATAGTATAGTGGGAACTAATGATTCGCCGGTGCCAGCCAGAGGATTTCGAGCGGATATATTTTATCATCAACGAGGCTGCCAGAGCCTACGAAGGCGCTATTCCCGCCGACTGCTACCCTCAGCCCTATATGCCCCGGGAAGAGCTAAAGCAGGAAATGAAGCAGATGAGCTTCTTTGGCTGGGAGGAGAACGGGGAGATGGTGGGGGTGATGGGGTTTCAACCAATCAAAGATGTAACCCTTATCCGTCATGCCTATGTCTTACCCCGGTGGCAGAAAAAGGGCATAGGCAGTAAGCTCCTGGGCCACCTCAAGACGCTGGTTAATACTCGCCGCCTGCTGGTGGGGACCTGGGCCGATGCCCGCTGGGCAATCGACTTCTACCGGAGGCACGGCTTCAACCTGGAGCTGAATAAAGACGAGCTTTTAGAGAGCTACTGGGACATTCCCCAGCGACAGATTGAGACTTCGGTAGTGCTGGGGATAAATATATAAAGCTTTACTCCGCCAGCTCTACCGGCAGTATCTGATTGGTTAAATCCTTATCGCTCTTAGTAAATGCCCTGATGTAGTTATCGGTGAGGCCGGACCAGACGCCATCCGTCTCCTTCTCCCATAAAACGAGCATGGTTTTGCCCAGAAACTTTTTCCTGAAGTTTCGGACACAGGCCCTCCCCAGAGCCAACATCCTCCGGCTCCGCTCCCGCTTGGTCTTGTCATCCACCTGGTGAGGCATGGTGGCAGCCGTGGTGCCGGGGCGGGGGGAGTAGCTAAAGACGTGGATGCGGGCGAAATTCATCTGCTTACAGAAATTATAGCTCTCTTCAAACTCGGTTTCAGTCTCACCGGGGAAGCCGACGATGACATCGGTGGTGACAGCCGCGCCGGGCACCGCCGCCCTGATTAAGTCAACCGCCCGCTGGTAGTCAGTGGTGGTATAGCGCCGCTTCATCCGCTCTAACACGGCACCGCTGCCGCTCTGCAGAGAGAGATGAAAGTGCCGGCAGAGCCTCTGGTCTTGCCACATTTCAACAAGCTCCGGGGTTATTTCCCGGGGCTGGAGGGAGGAGAGCCTCAATCTGGCCGCCCCTGTCTCAGCTAAAATACGCTGGATCAGTTCCTTTAAGCCAGCCCCTTCATGGTTATATGAGCCGATCTCGGTGCCGGTGAGCACCACCTCCTTATAGCCGTCAGCAACGCGGTGTTTGACCTCATCAATAACATGCTTTAACGGCAGGCTTTTCTCCCTGCCCCGCACCAGAGGGACAATGCAGTAGGCGCAGAAGTTATTGCAGCCATCCTGCACCTTGACGAAGGCGCGGGTCCTGAAATCGGCGTGAGTTGGACCCGCCTCATCGGCAGTGTGGATAAGCCATCCTGACTGCTCAAGGCGGGGCAGCAAATCCATCTTCTGGCCGTTGTCCAAGACAAGGTCAACGCCCTTAATCTGAGAAAGCTCCTGGCGGGCGCGCTGGGCGTAGCAACCGACTGCCACCACCAGGGCACCGGGATTGCGGCGGCGGGCGGACTTAAGCAGGCGGCGGCACTTTCCGTCGGCGACATGGGTCACGGTGCAGGTATTGAGCACATAGACATCAGCCCCGTCGTCAGGTGGCGCCAGCCGATACCCTGCTTTGGCAAACTGGCGGGCCAGAAGCTGAGTCTCAGCCTGATTGAGCTTACAGCCCACCGTGTCTAAAGCAACCCTTGTCGTTTCCGAGCTTCCCATATATAAAAATTATATGGCGAGAATTTAAACTGGTCAAATAGAGAGGTCTTTCTTCCCATACCCAGCCCGCCCAAAAAGACTGTGCCTTTAAAATTCCCTCATTAGGAGGTTAGAAATCTATCTCTCGCTTAGGGGTGGGGTTATAGATTCTTAAAAAGGTTTCACCTTTTTAAGCGGGTGGGTATGGGAAATAAAACTCTGGTTAAAAAACCTGTCTCCAATACAGGCTTTCCTTGCGAATAAGCTGAAATTATGGTAAAAATAGCTAACCGATATCTATTTTCCCCTATAATATTATGTCAACTGCAAATACCAGAGTAGTAGTCACCGGTATGGGGGTAATCTGCCCCCTCGGCCTGAACGCCACCGCCACCTGGGAAGCCCTTATCAGCGGCAGGTCCGGGGTGGACCGCATCACCCTCTTTGATACCGAGGGCTTTGAGACCAAGATTGCCGGTGAGGTCAAGGGCTTTAAGCCTACCGACTACATGAGCACCAAGGACGCCCGCCACAACGACCGCTTCTCCCAGATGGCGGTAGCCGCCGGCCATCAGGCACTGGAACAGTCGGGGCTGAAAATCGACGATAGCAACAAGGTCGATATCGGCGTCGTCATCGGCAGCGGCATCGGCGGACTCACTACCCTATTCCAACAGATCAAGGTCCTGCTGGAGAGGGGACCCGACCGGGTAAGCCCGTTCCTCATCCCCATGATGATGCCTAATATGGCCTCCGCCCAGACATCCATCGTGATGGAGGCAAAAGGGCCCAACCTGTGCACCACCTCGGCCTGCTCCAGCGGCTCGGACGCCATCGGCTTCGCCTGCGAGACCATCAAGCGCGGCGACGCCAAGGTGATGATAACCGGCGGCAGTGAGGCCATAATCAACCCGGTGGGTGTGGGCGCCTTCAACGCCATGAAGGCTATATCCACCCGTAACGATGAGCCGCAGCTCGCCTCCCGCCCCTTTGACGCCGAGCGTGACGGCTTCGTCATCGGGGAGGGGTCCGGCGTCCTAGTTCTGGAAGAGCTGGACTTTGCCCGGAGGCGGGGGGCTAAAATACTGGCCGAGATACTGGCCTACGGGGCCAGCGCCGATGCCTATCACATTACCGCCCCCATCGAGAGCGGGGCCGGTGCCGCCCTGGCGTTGCAGAGGGCGCTGGCTAAAGCCGGGGTAAAAACCGATGAGGTTGACTACATCAATGCCCACGGTACCTCTACCATACTCAACGACAAGATGGAGACCAAGGCGATAAAGACGGTGTTCGGCGAGCGCGCCTATAAAATTCCGGTAAGCTCGACCAAGTCAATGATGGGGCACCTGGTGGGCAGCGCCGGCGCCGTCGAGGCGGCGATATGTATTATGGTTATCCGGAACGGCACCATACCGTCGACGATAAACCTTACCCACCCCGACCCTGAATGCGATTTGGATTATGTGCCCAATGTAGCCCGCCCGGCTAAAGTTACCACCGCCCTATCTAATTCTTTCGGCTTTGGCGGGCACAACTCGGTGCTGGTCTTCCGGGAGTACTCCGAGAGGTAAGTTTGAGTCATTACCGCTGGAATTTGCTGACACCGGTTCCAGACAAAAATCTGGCCTTTAACTTAGGCCTCTCCCCCCTGATAGCCCAAATTTTATACAACCGCTGTCTCACCGAGCCTTCACAATTAGAGCCGTTCATCAACGCCGACAGACGGCTTTCCGGCGACCCCTCACTGTTACCCGATATCCAGCCGGCGGTAGCCCGGATTTACCGGGCCCTTCTCTCCGGGGAGAACATCGCCGTCTACGGCGACTTCGATGCCGACGGCATCACCGGCACCGCCCTGTTAGTCCAGGGACTGTCCCGCCTCGGCGGCAAGGTCACCCCCTACATACCCCACCGCCTCACCGAGGGCTACGGGCTAAAAGTCGCCGCCCTGGAAAAGCTCCACCAGCAGGGGGTCAGCCTGGTTATCAGCGTCGACTGCGGCATCACCGCCCTGGCCGAGGTCAAACGGGCTAAAAAGCTCAAGCTGGATATAATCATCACCGACCACCACACTCCCCTGCCCGAAATCCCGCCCGCCGTGGCCGTGGTCAATCCCAAGCGGGCTGATTCAGCCTACCCCTTTCCCGAACTGACCGGCGCCGGCGTCGCCGCCAAGCTGCTCCAGGCCCTGCTTCAGGGCATCGGCAAGGAGGAGCAGCTCGACGGGCTGTTCGACCTGGTTGCCCTGGGGACGGTGGCCGACATGGCGCCCCTTGCCGGGGAGAACCGATACCTGGTTAAAGAAGGGCTTAAATTGATGAATACCAGCCCCCGTCTTGGTATCAGGGAGATTATCGCCCAGGCTGGTTTAAGCCCGGGCAGCCTCGATGCCGAGAGCATCTCCTGGGTTATCGCCCCCCGCCTGAACGCCGCCGGAAGATTAGCCCACGCCATGACCAGCTATAAACTGCTGATGACCGACTCCCCCAAAGAGGCGCAGGGGCTGGCGGCATGGCTGGAGCAGAAAAACGCCGAACGGCAGCGTCTGACCGCTAAAGTCCAAGCCAAAGCCAGAGAGCAGGTGCTGGCCCGGGGGATTACGCCTCTACTAATTGCCGCCGGCAGCGATTACCCGGTGGGCATCGCCGGGCTGGTGGCGGGCAGGCTGGCCGAGGAGTTCTACCGACCGGCCCTGGTCATCAGGACCGGCGAAAAGATAAGCAGCGGCAGCGGCCGCAGCATCCCCGAATTTAACATCATTGCCGCCCTGACCGGCTGCCGCCGCCTGCTGTCCCACTTCGGCGGCCACTCGCAGGCGGCCGGGTTCACCCTGCCCACCAGCAACCTGCCCCGGCTCAAACAGCACCTCTCCCGGCTGGCCGAAGAGCAGCTGGCCGGGGCTGACCTCCGCCCCCAGCTGGATATCGACGCCGAGGTGACTCTGCCTGACTTAAGCGGGGACACCTTTAATGCTATACAGAAGCTATCCCCCTTCGGCCGGGGCAACCCATCGCCTACATTCTTGAGCCACCAAGCAGAGGTGGTTGACTGCCGCACCATGGGCAACGGCGCCCAGCACCTGAGGCTGAAACTGAGGCAGGGGGACACGGACTGGGACGGGGTGGGCTTCCGGCTGGGCTGCTACCTGGCCGAGATATCGCCTCAACTCGACATCGTCTACAACCTGGAGCTAGACCGGTGGCAGGGCAAAGAGAAGCTGAGGCTAAATATCCTCGACTTTGCGCCGAGTGGCTAAAGCGCCACCGGGAAGCCCGTCACCCTGCTCTTGCCAACGTACTGCCTTTAGTGTATAATGTTATACGGTGGTTTAAGGTTTAGGTTATCGCATACTTAGTTAAGCTACTTCTGATTCACTCAAGTGTTGGATGACCGCAACTCTAACCAACTATTAGAGAGAGGAGGTCATCCAATGAGTTTTGAGGACAAGCAACTCCACTGTTCTGATTGTGGAGCCGACTTTACCTTCAGCGCTGAAGAGCAGGAGTTCTTCCAGACCAAGGGCTATACCAACGAGCCCAAGCGCTGCCCCGCATGCCGTGAAGCCAGGAAATCACAACGTTACGGGAATGATAGCTACGGCTACAAGTCCCGGCGCCAGATGTTCCCGGTAACATGCGCCGAGTGTGGTAAGGAGACCGAGGTACCGTTCGAGCCCCGTGAGGGCAGGCCGGTATATTGTAGCGAGTGCTACAACAAAGTTAGAATGAACCAGTAAGGCTAGTTTTAACTTAAGCGACATGCACGGGCTGGGGAATACCCGGCCTGTGTGTGTCGCTAGAATATGTTGGAGTATTATGTCATTAAAAGTTTCAATACGTGAAGGTGAAAGCCAAGACTCCTTGTTGAGACGCTTTCAAAAGATGGTACAGATGGAAGGAATCCTGCGCGAGGCCAAGACTCATCGTTATTTCCTGTCCAAGAGGGATGCGGCGCGCCTGAAAGCAAAAAAGAGCGCCCGGCGGAGACGACTCGGCAGGTAGTACCAGGGCGGGTTTGAAAGTAGTAACCAGCAAAAAGGGGGGTCAATATGAATATCTATGTGGGCAACCTGTCCCGCGATCTAACTGAAGAGGAATTACGCCAGGAATTCGCCGCTTTTGGCGAAGTGAGCTCGGTTAATATTATAAAAGACAAGTACGGTGGGCAATCTAGGGGCTTTGGCTTCGTTGAAATGCCTTCAAAGACGGAAGGCGAAGCGGCCATCACCGGCCTCAAAGGCAAGACTCTGAACGAGCGAACTCTGGATGTCAACGAGGCCCGCCCCCGCACCGACAGCCGGGGTGGACGCTCTTCATACGGCGGCGGCCGGAGGGGCGGCGGTTTTGGCGGAGGCGGAAGGGGCGGCGGCAGGCAGAGAAGATACTAGAGTCCCCGCCTAAAACCTCTTAAGCCTTATACCTATGATTATCTAACCCTTACCTTCCACTTTCACCCAATGCGTCCTCAACACCAGTATGGGGATAACAATCAGCAGGACGATAATGCCTATCACCTGAGCCTGGTGTAAGCCAAAGAGGAAGTCCGTACCGTCCCGCAGGAAGCCAAGGCCCAGCCGCCACATTGAATACAAGCTGAGATAAATCAGGAACAGTGAGCCTTCCGGCTGGAAGCGTTTCCTCAGCCAGAACAGCACCCCGAAAACGATAAGCAGAAAGATAATCTCGTAAATCTGGGTGGGATGCACGGCTATCCCCAGAGGGGCATAGCTATCAGGGTTAGTGTAGACGACGGCCCAGGGCAGAGAGCTTGCCTTTCCGTAGCAGCAGCCGTTTATAGTGCAGCCTACCCTGCCGATAACCTGAGCCAGCAGGATACCCGGCGTTATCAGGTCCATGAAGTAACCGAACTTGAAATCGCTGAAGCGGCTGTAAATCCAGATGCCCAAAGTCGCACCCAGGATGGCACCCCATATGGTCAAACCGCCAAAACCCAAGAGCAGCCCGGGGTTGGCCATATAAAATCCCCACAGGTCAATGATATGGAGCAACCTTGATATTATTATCCCGGAGGGAATGGCTATCAGGGCTACGGTAAGCAGACTATCGTAGGAGATATCAGCCCCGCGCCTTATCTGCCACACCATCCAGAGTATCAGCAGCACCACCGCCAGTGCCACCATAACGCCGTACCACCTGACGCTTATCTCGCCGATGGTGAAGGCTATCGGGTTTATACCTATAGTAATCAATATCTACCTCCCCGAGATTATGAGCACAACGCCCGGACAAAAGCCGCAGCGTCAAAGGGCGCCATGTCCTCCATCTCATCGCCGACACCGATGAACTGTATCGGCACCTGCAGCTTGTCACAGATAGCCAGCACTATGCCTCCTTTAGCCGTGCCATCGAGCTTGGCCAGAAAAATGCCGGTTACCCCTACCGCCTCGGTGAAATGCTTTGCCTGGGTCAGGCCGTTCTGCCCGGTGTTGGCATCGAGCACCAGGATTACCTGGTGGGGAGCGGCAGCGTCAGCCTTGGCGGCTACCCGCTTAATTTTTTTAAGCTCCTCCATCAGGTTGAACTTGGTGTGCAGCCTGCCGGCGGTATCGATAATCACCTCATCAGCGTTTCGGCTGCGTGCCGCCTCCAGGGCGTCAAAGACCACCGCCCCGGCATCGGCGCCGGGTTGGTGGGCAACAACATCGACACTAACCTCCCCACCCAGCTTTTTTAGCTGGTCAATAGCCGCCGCCCGGAAGGTATCGGCGGCCACCAGCAGCACCCGCCTGCCCTCTTTTTTGGCTTTATAAGCCAGTTTGGCGATAGAGGTGGTCTTGCCGCTGCCGTTGACCCCCACCACCAAGATAACCTCGGGTAGTGACGATGGAACCGGCGGCGACGGTACCTCAATAGTGAGCATCTTGACCATCTCCTGCTGGAGGGCGTCACGCACCGCCGAGCCCTGAGTAAGCTTCTCTTCTTTAGCCCTCTGCCTGACCTGTTCTAAAAGCTTTTCCGTGGTGCTGAAACCGACATCGGCCGAGATAAGCAGCTCCTCCAGCTCCTCCCATACCGCCTCGTCTACAGTTGGGCGGTCAAAGAGGCTCATCGCCCGCTTGAACCAGCTATCACGGCTGGGCTTTAGCGCCTTTTCCATCTTGAGGTTATCCGGCAATTCTAGCTTCTCCCATCTTCAAAAAGTATCCCGGAAACCTCCTCAAGGCGGGACAGGCCTTTGACCTCATAAGGAAACATGGGTATCTCCACTATCGGCAGACCTGAGTAGCGGCCATAGATAGCCTCAAGGTAACGATCCTGCTGCCTGGCCTTGAGAACCAGAAATTCCGAGTCCCTGGCTCTGATCACATTATTGATTACAAGCTGCTTAACTTTGAGCCCATATTTGTCCAGTTCTCGAAAAACATGCTCAAGCTGCTCCACTGCCAGAGCTTCGGGTATGGTAACCATTATGAATTCCACCCTATCCTGAAGAAAACGGATATTCTCAAGCGACAATTTCTCCCACCGGCTTATAATATCCAGTATCGGTTCCCGGCTCCTTTTCCCCAGCTTAAGTTTAGAATAGATGCGCGGAGCCATTTTCAGGTGTTTGGCCAGCAGGGGCGGAGTCTGAAGCAGGGCCAGCGTCTGTCCCAGCGGCGCCGTATCCCAGACGATAGTCTCATAAGTATCTTTCTGGCTCAACTCCCTGATGTAATCAACCATAAATTCGTCACCCAGCCCCGGCAACAGCGAGGTCATGAATTCAGTAAACTCCTCATAGTCAATAGAGACAAAGGAGGAGAAGACTTCGTAGACTTCTCTACCGAATTTTGTGTTCCACATCTCCCTGACCTCTTCCACCCCAAGCTCACTGATATATAACCCCCGCTTCACCTCAACCGGCTTTTCTCTATCGGTTATCTCAAAGATGTGTGACAGGGATGGGGTGGCATCGGTTGAAATAGCCAGGGTAGGCTCTCCCAGGCCAGCATGATGAAGCGCTGTTGCCGCCGCGCAGGTAGTCTTACCCACGCCGCCTTTCCCGGCTAATACCGTAATATTACCCTTTTCCGCAGAAACTTCCGTCATGTCAGCAGATTTAACGCTTTCTTGATATCTTTCAACCCTATCCCCTTTATCCCCTTCCCCTTACAAGGGGAAGGGGAGGTGGTTATATAAGAGGGGCTGCGTCCCTCTTGGACTTCCTTAACTACCCTCTGCCCAGAGGAGTTATAGAGAGGTGAAACCTCTTTAGGGCGGGAGGGTGGGAAAATAAACCTATTCTCTTAACAGTCCTTCCAGCAAAACTAAAGCTGCCTTCTTATCCAGAGGCTTGTTGTTATTGCCGCACTTGGGCGACTGAACACAACTGGGGCAACCGTCCTCGCAGGGGCACTCTTTAATCGCCTTTAGTGTAGTCTGCCACAATTCCTCGACCAGGTCAAAACCCTTCTCGGCAATGCCGATGCCGCCGGGATAGGCATCATAGATAAATACCTGGGGCCTGCCGGTATCGGGGTGGAGGGGGGTGGAGACACCGCCGATATCGTTGCGGTCGCAGAGGGCAAAGAGGGGTAGGATACCGATGGCGGCGTGCTCGGCGGCGTGCAGCCCGCCGGCAAAGTCGAGCTGGTCTCTGGCCAATTTAGTCGCTATTCCCGGGGGCATATCAAACCAGAGAGCGACGGTGGGGAAGCGCTGGGGGGGGAGGTCCAGGGGTTCCTCGCCGATGACCTCCTCGGTGAACTGCGCCAGCTTCTTAAAGCCGACCACCCTGGTGGTAACCTCAACCTCGCCCAGATAGACCTTAATCCTGCCGCAGTCCTTATTCTGGATTACCTTAATGATATGAAGATCGGTAATTTCCTTGTCCTGAGTGTAGTAGTTGACCGTGACCAGCCGGGCGTGGGCGGTGCGGGCGGCCAAGTCAAGATTCTCAACCAGATAGGACTCCCCCTGATGTAGGTAGATGGCCCCGGGAAAGATCTGGAAGAGAGCTACACTGGACTCAATAGTTTCCAGCAGGGAGGCGGTAGAAATATCCATAATGGCGAAGTTCTCCCCCGAGGTGGAACGGATATTTATCCCCTGGGCGGGGTAGATGATTGACGGAGTAACATACCACCTGCCCTTGCGTTCCCGGAGCAGGCCCCGCTCTTCAAGTGCTATTCTCCCCTGAAGCAAAGCGGGGCCAAAGTACTCTTCGTCCTGGCTGGTTAAGGGGAGTTCCCAAGCGGCACAGAGCAGGTGGGCCCTTAAGATATAGGGGTTATCGGGGTTGACCAGGGCGTTTTCAAAATTTTTGCCGAAAAGGAAATCGGGGTGGCGCATGAAATACTGGTCGAGGGGGTTATCCAGCCCGATGAGAAAGCTGAGTGCTTTTTCCTTACTCCGGCCGCTTCTGCCCGCCTGCTGCCAGGTGCTGGCGATGCTTCCCGGATAGCCGGTGAGCACCGTCGCCTCCAGGTCGCCGATGTCTATGCCCAGCTCCAGGGCCGTGGTCGCCACCACGCCGGTAAGCTGGCCGCTGAAAAGCTCGTGCTCTATCTGGCGCCTTTCTTTGGGGAGATAGCCCGCCCGGTAGGGCTTTATTTTTTTAGATAAAGCTGAACTTATTTCCGCCAGCTTGCGCCGGGTGTAGTTATAGATAACCTCGGTGAGCTGGCGGGTGCGGACGAAGGTGAGGGTGCGGATATCCCGGCTTACCAGTTCGGCGAAGAGATTGGCCGCCTCACCGTTGGCGCTGCGCCGGACGCTCCTGGCCTGGTTGATAAGCGGCGGGTTCCACAAGACAAAGTCCTTGCCTCCGTGGGGAGAGCCGTCCTTATCCACCACCTCGAAGGGCAGGCCGGCCAGCTTACTTGCGTGCTCGCCGGGGTTGGCTATCGTCGCCGAGCACAGGATAAACTGGGGGCTGGAGCCGTAATACTGGCAGAGGCGGCGCAGGCGGCGCATAACACCGGCAACGTGAGAGCCGAAAACACCTCGGTAGGTATGAGCTTCATCTATAACCACGTATTTCAGGCGGCGCAGCAGCCTCGACCACTGCTGGTGATTGGGCAGTATGCCCAGGTGGAGCATATCGGGGTTGGTCAGCACCACCCTGGCCCGTTTTCTGACATCCGCCCGCTCCACCTGGGGGGTATCACCGTCAAAGGTGGTCACCTCCCATGCCCGGAAGAGAGCGGGGGAGAAAAGCTCATTTAAGCTGCGCAACTGGTCCTGGGCCAGCGCCTTGGTGGGGAATAGATAAAGAGCGCAGCTTCTCGGCTCGGCCAGAATCGCCTCCATCACCGGGGCGTTATAGCACAGGGTCTTGCCGCTGGCCGAGGAGGTCGCCACCATCACGTTTTTGCCCTCGCGGGCATAGTTTATGGCTTCCGCCTGGTGGGTATAGAGGGGGAATAAGCCGTGCTCGGTGAGGCAGTCCTGAAGCGCCTCCGCCAGAGGGAGGCGTAAGCGGGCCGATTTGGCCAGGCGGGGCGGGATATGCTCCACGTGAACCATCTGGCCACCGTAGCCAGGTTGAGTCGCCAGATGACGCAGAAAGGCTGAGGTATCCACCATCAGCCCCGCTTAACTAACGGGGAGAATCTCAATCTCATAGTCCAGTATCTCTACATCAAAGCGACCGTTGACGATAAAATCTACTGCGCGGGACAGCATCTCGTTGGTATGCCGCCTATCATTGCTCACGCAACAAATCCCCAGCGTGGCTAACTGCCACAAGTCATTATCGTCAACTTCAGCTACGGAAATGTTGAACTTGCTTCTGAGGCGGGCAGTGATGGACTTTAATATCTGTCGCTTGCCTTTAAGCGATAGGTTCTCAGGAAAGCGAAGCTTAACCTGACAGATACCGACATTCATTATATATAGCTGGTAACCGGATACTAGAGCTTAACCAGACTGTTTTTGCTTGGCGTAGCAATCCCGGCAGTAGACCGGCCGCCCTTCCCTGGGCTCAAAGGGTACCGTGGTTTCGACGCCACACTCAGCACAGATGGCATTAAACATCTGCCTGGGCTGATTATAGTTGCCCCAGCGCTCCTTGCGCCGGGACGCCCGGCACTCCGGGCAACGGCTGGGTTCATTCTGCAACCCGTGGGATTGATAGAACTCCTGCTCACCGGTGGTGAAAAGGAATTCCTGTCCGCAGTCACGGCATACGAGGGTCTTGTCTTCCAGAGCCATTAACTGCACCTCCTATGTATTTTGTTAGTCCCTTGTCATCGCTGCAGTCTCTGGCTCCCAAACCCCTTGCCGTATCGTCAGGTTGTAATACCGAGGGTTCCCCGCCTATACCGGGGGTCAAGCTTAGACCACACTGAACCAAGGTATCTAATCCAGAGCCAATATACACCCAATTTTTCGTAAAGTCAAGTGATTATGTTGGCTAGTAATTTAGGGGATATTGCCCGGTTTTTAGAGGGTGTTTTATTTCCCACCCTCCCACCCTACAGAAGTGATACTTCTATCAATTTCCTCTCAGGGGGGTGGAGGGATAAGGATAGGGTCTAGTCCAGTTTTTAGAGAGCGTTCTGTTTCCCACCCTGACCCGCCCGATAGAGGTCAGACCTCTCTTCACCCTCCTTTTTGGG
>Ga0315555_1000040_pt1 | contig 74908 bp, 64 predicted proteins | sample SalMarSW160380MG_FD_202113 | JGI IMG/M metagenome (GOLD analysis project Ga0315555, IMG submission 202113) | Salt marsh sediment microbial communities from the Plum Island Ecosystem LTER, Massachusetts, United States - Salt Marsh Sediment SW1603-80 ... | reverse complement strand
TATAGAGTATAAAATAAAGGAACCGCGAACGCATTGCCATGTAGCAACTATCGGGAAAGCTTTATTGCTTGCCATGGATACTGGAATGGAAAATGTCGGCGTTACTATAGATATCGGTCACGCTTTGATGGCTTATGAAAATATGGCTGAATCAGCAGTATTACTGAGTCTTTATGAAAAACTTTTTCATCTTCATGTAAATGATAATTTCAGATATTGGGATGATGATATGGCAGTTGGTTCAGTTCATTTTTGGGAAACACTCGAGCTTTTCTATTGGCTTGATGAAATTGGGTATAACGGGTGGCTCAGTTTGGATTTATTTCCATATAGAGAAGGATGGGAGGATATTAGTATTCAGAGTATTGAAAATATGGAAATTATTTCTGAAATAATATCGAGAGTTGATAAGAAAAAAATTAGAAAAATTCAATCAATAAATAATTCCATGAAGATAGTGGAATTTTTACGGGAGGAGGTTTTAAAAAAAGCATTTTAAATTATGAGACGTTCAATCAAAGATGATTAAAATTCCTTATAAGATTTAGTAAGAAAGCAATAAAGCGTTTATTCAAAAAACAGTTTGCGAAATAATGTTTAATCCTATTGTTAGAAATATTATGCAAATCTTCAATTAGCGAATAACTTTTTTTAAAAAGAGGCGATCGAAAATGAATTTAAGAGAGAGGTTCGTGGAAGTAATGGAAAATTTTAATACAACGGTAAGCCCTCCAAAATGGGAGTTTGGATACTGGGGCGAAACGGTAGATCATTGGTATGAAGAAGGATTACCAAAGAAAAATTATCCGAAAATCCCTAATAATATTTCAACTCCTACATCTTCTTTATATAATCCTGTATGGACATCTATCGATGGAGGAAAGCTTCCATCAGGTATTGGTATCATTGGTGGAGGATTATACTGGCCAACACAAAGTTTTCCCATTGATAATGATGTTAAAGATGAGCTAAGAATGGATATGGGTCAGATATTGGTAAATGTCAATTTATTGTTTCACCCCATGTTCGAAGTAGAGGTGTTGGAAGAAGATGCTAATTATTTAACCTATGTAGATATTGATGGCATCAAGAGAAAATTTATAAAGAAGACAGGTGTGATACCTACCGGTGTTAAATGGGTAATAAGCAATTGGAAAAGCTGGAATAAACTGAAAGAAGAGAGACTCAATATAAAAGATATAAGAGGAAGATTTCCTTCTAATTGGGATGAACTTATAGAGAAGTATAAAAATCGAGATTATCCTTTAGCATTAGGAGGATACCCACATGGATACTTTATGACTTTAGCTCATCTTATGGGGTATGAAAACCTGTTCTATGCCTATTTCGATGATCCAAAACTTGTTCACGATATTCAGAATACCTTCACAAAATTGTGGATTGCTATTTACTCTGAGATATTATCGGAAGTTGATGTGGATCTTTTTGTTTTTTGTGAAGACGTTTCTGCTGGAACTGGTTCAATGGTTTCTCCTTCAATGATAAAGGAATTTATGATTCCCTATTACAAAAGGCTCATAGGATTTTTAAAGAATCGTGGAGTGAAAATTATTTTTATCGATACTGATGGAGATTGTTTTGATTTAATCCCTCTTTTTATCGAGGCGGGTGTTACTGGAATGTATCCCATAGAAGTGAGCTGTGGAATGGATCTTGTGAGGGTGAGGAAGATGTTTCCAAAGCTTCAGCTTATGGGAGGAATTCCAAAATCTGAAATTCAATATGGACAAGAGAGGATTAATGAAATTTTAAGCCCTGTGAACGAAGTATTAAAAACTGGTGGCTATATACCATTTGGAGACCATTTAATACCACCTGATATACACTGGAATTTGTTCAAGTATTATAGACTAAAGTTGAATAGTATGATTGATAACATAAAAAGGAATTAACAATAAAGTGATCTCAAAGAGGAATTTCCTGTAGATGATTAATATTGAACTTCTGTTGAGGTGGCTTTATCAACTCCTGTAACAATATAATTTAATAAAAATGAATTATGTTTAATTGGGAATTATGATGGAATATAAAAATCACCTCATATTTGATTTTGGTGCAAGCAATGGAAGAGTACTTGTGGGCAGATTTAATGGGGAAAAAATTTCTTTTATTGAAACTCATCGATTTGAAAATAGACCGGTATATGCAGCGGGAACACTTTATTGGGATATTCTCAGGTTGTATTCGGAATTAAAAATCGGCGTACTAACTTCTTTAAAAAAATACAGTGATATAACATCGATGGCTATTGATTCATGGGGAGTTGATTTTGGCCTAATAGATAAAAATGGAAATCTTATGTCAAATCCTGTCCATTATAGAGACGAAAAAAGGGCCGAAGCGGTTAACGAATTATATAAAGTTATCCCTATCAAAGATGTGTTTAGTATGACAGGTGGCCAACTTACATCAGAGGTTAGTTTATTTCATATGTATTCATTAAAACTTAAAAGCGCCACCGAATTATTTAGTGCGAATAATTTTTTAATGATACCGGATTTATTCAACTATTTTTTAACTGGAGAAAAAAGTAACGAGTTTACTAACGCCACTACAACACTCATGTTTGACCAGAAGAATAAAAAATGGTCTGATAAGTTACTGAATATGTTAAGTATTCCTCAAAAAATCTTTTGTGAAATAATACAACCTGGAAATAAAATCGGAAAACTTTCAAATAGTGTGAGTAAAGAACTGGGAATCCATCCTATTGAGGTTATTGCTCCTTGCAGTCATGATACTGCTTCTGCAGTTACCGGTATCCCGGTAGCAGATACTAGTAAAGACTGGGCATTTATCAGTATGGGCACTTGGTGTATTATTGGAATTGAAACAGAAAACATCATAATAAAAGAGGAAATCGTCGGAACTGGATTTTTTAATGAAGGTTGTGCAGAAGGATTAAATCTTTTTGTTAAGGATATAAATGGACTTTGGGTAATTCAGCAGTGCAGAGAGAGATGGAGTAAAGAGAAAGGAAAAGTTATATCATGGGATGAAATTGTAAAATTGTCCTCTAAAACCAGGCCATTTATGTCTTTTATTAATATTGATAATAGAGTTTTTTGTGAACCTCAAGTAGATATGCCGGAGGAGATTAAAAAATATTGCAAGAAGACAGGACAAAAAATTCCTGAAGACATAGGGGAAATTTCAAGATGTGTATATGCGAGTTTAGCTTTGAGATTTCGATATGATCTTGAAACCTTGGAAAAATTCATTGATAAGAAAATAGAATTTCTTCATCTAGTTGGGGGAGGATCTGCAAATAAGTTGTTATGTCAATGGACAGCAAATGCAACAGAACTTCCGGTCATAGCAGGACCGGAAGAAACAACATCAGTTGGAAATCTCATAATACAACTGAAAGGAACAGGTGAAATTAAATCCTTAGAGGAAGGTAGGCAAATATCTCTGCTCTCTTCGAATGTAATTGGTTTTGAACCAAAGGAAGAAGATATTTGGGGTGAAGCGTACGATAAATACTTGAGGTTGTTTAGGTAATACTGGGCCTAGTGTATTGTCACATAAATAGCCTGAATAATTATTAGGGTGTTGTTATTATGGGTTTAACCTTTCACTCGCAAAAAAAATACAGTGGAGAAAAAAATGAAGATGCGTTTAATGGCAGATGCTGTAGTATTTGATACTTATGCAGAACGATATGTTCCAGGTGGATATCATGGGGAAATAGGTTTAAAGAGACGTTTAGAAATAATGTCTGAAATTAACGGTCTCCATGGACAGGGGATAACTTGGCCCACAGACCCTCTTCCGAATGATCCAGATAAACTTGTGAGATTATTTGCAGATTACAACTTAGAACCTGGTGATTTAACAGTCATTAATTATGATGACAGAAAATGGAGGCATGGAGCTCTTTGCACTAATGAAAAAAATGTGAGAGAAAATAACTTTATATTATGTAAAGAAGCAATTGACTTTGCAGCTGAAATACCAGGGACGAAGGTTATGATATGGCCAGCTCATGATGGTTTTGATTATCCTTTTCAAACCAATTATTCAGACGGCTGGGGAAATATGGTAGAGAGTTTTCAAAAAATTTGCTCATATAATCCAAGGGTGACAATATGTATAGAGTATAAGCTAAAGGATCCAAGACAAAGATTTTATGTAGGAAACATTGGTAAAATGATGGCTTTATTTCATGATGTTGGTATGGATAATTTTAAGGGTGTAATTGATACCGGTCATGCTTTGCAGGCTCAGGAAAGCTTAGCCGAAGATATTGTATTTTTACATGGGCATAATAGGCTTGGTATTATTCATTTAAATGATAATTACAGGGATGCAGATCCAGATCTAATTGTAGGAACTATTGCATTTTGGGACAATTTAGAATTTTACTATTACCTAAATAGAACTGACTATAATGGTACTCAGGAGATTGATTATCAGAATCCAAGAGATGACAGACTAAAATCGTTAAAACTCGCTGTAAAAAATATATACATGTATAAAAGATTAGCAGATAAACTGATTGAACACTCAGAGGAGATAGATAATAACTTACAAGTATACCGCTTCGCAGATAATATGGATTTAATAACGAATATATTATTTGAAAAAATATTATAAGCTTTGTTGAGATTATTATTTAAAAATATGGTTCGATATCAGGAGTGAAATTATTTTCTATGACACCATCTCATATGAAAAAGTGACATATCATCCCCTTGCACAATTTAAACCTATTTAATATTAGATATTGAGAACTTCGCTCCATTTACCCGTTTTCGAATGTTCATAGAGCCTTGAGCCTGGAATTGCTGGGCCCTATCGGCGGAAATCGTCTTTGAAATAAGTATGAGTCATCCAACTGAAACGGCTCATAGAGTGTAAATGACCACAGGTAAATATAAGTTGCTAGGGATCTTTAAGACAAGCATGATAACATGCGAACTTAATCCGACTATGGTTATTTTCGATTCCTTTACGTCGAGTTGGATATCCAAATGGACAGGGAGGATTGCAGGTTTTACACAATTTTGGTCCCCACTTTATAGATGGTTTTCGAATGATTATTGGAAAGATTCCCAATTTTGTGTAAATATCTCGATATAGTTCTTCTGCATCATACTCTGCATCGAGTATTATATAAACAAAGGGAAGAGTTGGATAATGAGCTAGAAAAGTACGTAATATGAGATGTCTATTGTGAGAGGAGGGAAAAGGAAGGTGGAGTATGAAAAAACCATACAGGGGATCGCCGCTGAGAAGCGGGCCGGCCTTTCGAAACTGTCGTTTTACGACTCGAACATCTGGATCGGAAATCCTGCCTATTTCCCGCTTGCCGGGGGGTGTGAAGCGGGTGATCTGAAGACGATGTTCGAAGAGTTTTCGATCGAGGGAGCGCTCGTGTCGCAGTGGGAAGGGGTAACGGTGTCGGCCCAGGACGGAAACAGGGCCCTGGTCGAATGCAGAAAGGATCTGCCTGAGGGCGTGTACACAATATGGACAGGCCTGCCGCTGATTCCTCTTGAGCAGGACCCACTTCCTGGTACCGGTAAACCGGATTCTCGTCTCCGGGGCGTACGGCTATTTCCGAAAACCCATCACTATCTTTTAACTTCCTGGTCTGTGGGAGGACTCTGTGAATGGTGTGTTGAATACCACATTCCCCTGTTTAGCTGGCATGTCGAGGTGGACTGGGGTCTCCTCCACACGCTTGCCAGAACCTATCCTGATCTTGCAATCATCGTGGAAACCCAGTGGCAGAAGATCCTGTACCAGAACAGGAACCTGTACGGCATCATGAATTCGGATGAAAATGTATACCTTGAAATATCTAACTTCTCCGGCCCCGATTTCCTCACCCATGCGGTTCGCACATTCGGAGCGGACCGTTTTTTATACGGCTCCTTTCTGCCGGTAAACGATGCATATACGGCAATGGGTATGGTTGTTGATGCTGACATATCTCTTGAGGAAAAACGGTTGATAGCGGGAGGTAACATGAAACGTATCCTGCAGGGAGTGAAGATATGAAAACACCGTTTATCATAGACGCGCATGTTCATACGGGGTTTCCGAATATCTTTTTTTCACCGGAAATAGATGCTGGACAGCTTTTAAAGCGTATGGACCGGTTTGGGATTGCTTGCTCAGTCAACCTCTCCTCAATGCGTGCAATCATCGGGTACAGAAAACAGGAGCTTTTGAAGGCAAGGGGGGAGTTCGAGCAGTCGAACGGCAGGATATTTTATCTGGGGTTCTACAACCCGAAGGATGGAAAAAGCGACCTCACACTGCTGAAGGAAGCGCGAAACTGGCCCGGTTTCAAGGGCATCAAGATGCATCCATCTTTCAACGGCATTCCGGCTGATGACCCGTTATACGAGCCGGTGTGGCGATTTGCCTCTGAAAACGATCTGACAATTGTTGCCCACTCCTGGAGCGTCTCGACATACAACCCTGCCCAGAGGTTTTCAACACCTGAGAAATTCGAAATGTATGTGAAGAAATACCCGGAAGTACGCTTCGTGCTTGCGCACTCGGGTGGACGGGGCACGGGCAGACATGAGGCCCTGCGTATGGCAAATACGTACAGTAACGTGTACACCGACTGTGCCGGGGACATATACGATTATCATTACTTCGAGAACATGACTGCATCGCTTCCTAAAAACAAACTTCTCTTCGGTACGGATTTTCCATGGTTCGACCACCGCTCCCATTTCACCAGGCTTTTCCTTTCCGATATCTCCGACTCGCACAAGCTGAAAATTTTACGTGATAACGCGATCGAGGCTTTCAAGCTCGAGAATGTATGATGTGCTGGTTCATGCTGATCGTATGAGCGTATCAGGGTATAACCGTATGTGAATCCTGAGATAAAGATATTTTAAGGTTGATAAGTTAAATTGCCTGCGCTATATTAAAAGCGTACGTCATTACGTACATTGGAGTATAAAATGGATACAATTAATGCAACGAATGCAAGAAAAAATCTCTATCACCTCATTGAAGAACTTTCAAAATCACATAAGCCTGTTCATATTTCAAGCAGAAAGGGAGCGGCGGTCTTAATCGGAGAAGAGGATTGGGAATCTATTCAGGAGACCTTATATTTACTTTCCATTCCAGGCATGCGGGAATCAATCATAGAGGGTATGAGAACGCCGATAGATGAATGTTCAGAGACCATTGAATGGTAAAATACAGACTGGTATTCACAAAACAGGCCCAAAGAGATGCGAAAAAAATCATGAAATCAGGCCTTCGTTCAAATGTTGAAAAAATTTTGGTTATTTTACGGGAAAGTCCATACAAGAGACAGCCTCGGTATGAGAGGTTAGTAGGCGACCTTGAAGGGGCGTATTCAAGGCGAATAAACATTCAGCACAGAGTAATATATCAAGTATGTAAAAATGAAAAGATAGTCAAAGTTATACGGATGTGGACCCACTACGAATAATACATTATTAAATATACATACCTCACGTGTAAATTACCCGTCGATTTCTTTACACTTTAAATCAACATATTGGAGCTCGCGGATCTGCGGTTGAAAGATTTCATACCCGAATTCTGCCAACGTGTATGTTGCTAATCAGCGAATTTAATGCGAGCATTTATCAACACATAATGGCACAAGATATGACTTGCTGGTATTATAGAGGTGGTGTATCATACCAACCACACCTTCAGGAGGGAAACCATGAAAATCTTTTTTGCCTTATTCTCAATACTATTCGTATGTGTTTCATTCAATACCTACGTGTCAAAAAGCCCCTGGAGGTCGGCGATGTAATCGTGAGATCGACATTCGAGGGGCCGCTCATCAAGGTGAAAGACCTTGCCATTGTGAGGGACGATTTCGAGGATGAGGATATTATCTCCCGTATGAACGGTAAAACCGCAATATCCTTTGTGGTCAATAAGTCGGAGAACACCGACATTATCAGAACGGTCAGAGCGATAAAAAAACTCATGCGGCAGGAGGCCTCGAAGGGGGTGCAGGGCGGGTACGTGGAATACCCGCAGGAGAAAGTAGAAGGGCAGGGTTTTTTTGCATCTCTGAAATCTAAATTGACCCGGGAGCCGGCCACACCCCGGATATACCGGTATGGACCGGTTCAGATCACGTCGGTAAACGGAGTGAACGAGGTGTTTTTTCCGGTGCTCACCACCGTGCTTACGACATTTTTGGCTTTTGTGCCGATATTTTTCATTAAGGGAATTCTCGGGAAGTTCATCTTTGTCATTCCCCTCACCCCCTTTTCGACCAGAAAACGCACCGCAGCCCGGATTGTGGATGAGCTTCGTGCCAGGACAGATACGCTTACAGGATACGAAAAAATCACCTACCAGATCAACGCCGGTGGGCCGCCCGTGGGAAAGGCGATCAGTCTCAGGATACTCGCAATGGATTCCTGCCTGTACACGGAAAATACCGACTCTCCGGTGATGGAAGGACGATTTTCCGAAAGCACATTGAATTGGATAAAAGCAAAGCTGGTAGAGGCTCAATCAAAAGACGTCGTTGTCTTCGGCATGATGCATCACGGTATTGTTGAGCATTTTACCGGTCAGACAATGATGTTTCCCGACTATGTCCTTGAAAACTGGGTAACCGTATCGGAAGAGTTTGCCGATTCAGGCTTGCATATAGTGTTCACGGGGCATTTTCATGCCCAGGATATTGTCGAAAGAACGACCGAGGACGAAAACAGTATATTCGATATAGAAACAGGCTCCCTGGTTACATACCCATGTCCATACAGGGTAATACAGCTCAATTCCAGTGGAGAATTGACTGTATCGAGCAAGAAGATAACTCAAATAAACTTCGACACAGGAGGAAAACCCTTCCAGGATTATGCGAAAGACTTTGTTGAAAACGGCCAGGATGATAAAATGGCATCGATGCTGATTGACGAGTTCCAGATTTCACAGGATGATGCCCTGCAGATAGCTCCGTATATGGCATCGGGTATGGTAGCCCATTTTGCCGGAGACGAATCACCTTCAGAGCAGACCCTTACTTTTATAGCGAACTTGGTGGCGGACAATGATGCGAAAAAAAAGTTGATCGGGTTTGGATTGCAGTCGATCTGGACCGATCCTGAACCAGCGGATAACTCGGTTTTGCTCGATCTATCAACGAGATAGATAAACTCACCGGATAATGTTCCTTTCTCTGAGATGAGTGTAAAGATTACAGCAATCATATGAAAGGGAACTAATTCTGGTAAATGAGATCGCGGGTGATATTAGGCTTAAAATAAACCAATATCACAATTTTTTGCTTGTTTTTTCCTCCTTTTTAACTTAGAATAAGCCAAATTAATGCTTTCTGTCATGTACGGTCCAATACCTGGACGACCACGGATATACGTACTGCTGCGGCGCTTGTCGGTTCGACCGAAACGACCATATGCCGTGTTGCAGGGGCCCAGTTGGCGCGTTTCTATCACTGTCCGGCGCATACGACAGCGCCGAATTCGGACAATCACGCGCATGATGAGCAGAATGCATGGGAAAAAACATTCTCACAGTTCTGTTCGGTAGCGTTAATCAACGACCTCGTTGTCAATGCAGGCATGTTTGCGACCGGTATGGCATGCAGCAATGAACAGCTTGTAATGGATGAGGAGGTCTCTGCGATGTGCAAAAGGATTGTCAGAGGCATCGAAGTCAACGATGAAACGATAGCAAAGGAGAGCTTATCAAGGAAATAGGGCCGGGTTCTGCAGGAGATACGTATCTTACAGCTGAGCACACAATGAAGCGGCTTCGATCGGACGAGTATATCGCGCCGCGGGGTGAAACAGCGGTCAAGAACATACAGGGGAGATGAAATGAAATACACGAAAGAGGACCTTGCGATCAACGGCGGGCCCAAGGCGAAGACGACACCTTCTATTCCGATGTTTCCGGGAGGACTGGAAATCGGAGAAGCTGAAAAAAAGGAGGTGATGGAGGTTTTAGACTCGAAGTACCTGTGTTCCGCTACTACGGCCCTGAGGAGATGCCCTCAAAGGTGAAGATGCTCGAGGAGGAGTATGCGGGCTATACGGGCAGAAGGCATGCCCTGGCGCTGAACTCCTGCACATCGGCTCTGATCAGCGCGCTTGTTGCAATCGGCATCGAACCGGGTGATGAGGTCATAGTTCCTGCGTATACCTTTTTCGCCACTGTGGCTGCAGTCGTTGCAGCAAAGGCGGTACCGGTTATTGCGGAAGTGGATAAATCACTTACCCTGGATATCCAGGATGTCGAGCGGAAGGTCACCTCGAGAACAAAGGCAATTGCGGTCGTTCACATGCGCGGCATGCCCGCAAAGATGGACGGGATTGTCGGCAGAATGCAGAACAACAAGAGACGGATAAAGGAGAGGATACGCGGTATCCGGGGCCTTGATTTTCGAGAGGTCACCGATGAGGAGGGGGATGTCGCAGTATGCCTGGTGATATATCTGCCTGATAAAGAAAAGGCCCGGGAGTTTTCTGTATCACTCCAGGCAGAAGGAGTAGAAGCAGGAGCTATATACGACAGTGGGGTGCCCGATTGGCACATATATGCCCACTGGAAGATGCTCATGGAAAAGATGATGCCGTTGAAAAAGGGGTGTCCCTTCAATTGTCCGCTTTCACCGAACGGGAAGGAGATTGAATATACAGAGGGTATGTGCCCGAACACGCTCGACTGGCTGGGCCGATCCATTCACCTGGATATTCCTCCCCAGCTGACGGATGAGGACTGTGACCAGATTGCAGCGGCTATACAAAAGGTCGCCTCGGTTCTGCTGTAACGTGGTACTGAATGATACTCTATCCCGACCCCATGAACTGCACGATCATGTAATCACTTGGTGTTTACCCAATTATCTGTGCAGACGGACTACAGTGAAGGTCGGTGATTAAACAAAGACGAGTGTTTGCACCACGAAAACGAACAGGTGTGAGAATACCAGGATATGATGGCTGAAATCGATTCAATAGAGATCGAAAAAAGAAAGCACACAATCGCCAGGATATGGGAGCATAAGAAGGTCGACCATATTCCCATCAGTATGTGGATGGATGACTTCAGTACCAGCACGCTTCGCGAGCAGTGTGAAGACGGCAGGCTCCAGTTTGACGTTATGGTAAAGAACATGAACCACTGCCTGAAATGCCTGCCTGACGACTATATACCGTATGTGCGCATATGGCCGGGGTATATGACCATCGCCACCATGTTCGGTATGGCGGTGCACTGGAGCGATGACCCGAATCAGGCCCCGGGAGCGGACGGATATTTAATCGACGATATGAACGAGGTGTACAACCTGGTATTGCCTGACCCGGTCCATGATGGGCTGATGCCGCATAACCTGCAGTGGCTCGATTACGCGAACCGTCATATGCCGAAAGACGTGCACCTTAAGGGGATAGATCTTGGCGGCCCGTTGAATACAGCGAAGGACCTTCTGGAATCCAACCTCATGTATACTGCGTTCATCGATACACCTGATGCGATGCATTATTTCCTTGATATGGTGACACGGCTTCAGATACTGTGCAGCCGGGAGATCATCAAGGCAGCCGGGGGCCTGGAGAGGCTCACCTGCACCGATTTTGACCCGATATGGGCGCCGCTGATGTACAGGGGCTTTGTGTCTGATGACGTATGCGCTTCGCTCGGTCCGTCGATGTTCGAAGAATTCAGCATCCCATACAACAACAGGGTCATCGCCGGATTCAACGGGGCGAGGATTCATAACTGCGGGCCCAACCCTTCGGCTTACCTCTATCGGAAGCATACGGTTGATGTCATGGGTTTGAACTGCTCGTTCAAATATTCGAAGGACGACCTTCACAGGTTGAAAGAGGAGTTTGGCGGCAGGGGTTTTATCGAGTTCAATTTCGATAATGAAGAAACCCCTGAAGAGATTATTGCGGGGTATGAACAGATCGCGAATGCGCTTTCTCCGGACACAGTCGCACTGCCCCTGCTCTTCCTGAACGAAACCTGGACGGATGATGATATTCGGGCGGTATATACTGACCTCAGAAAAATTTCAGAGCATTATGCCGCTGAAATAAGATGGAATGAAGAATAATGAACAGCCGGTTCGCTGATTTCCATAAAAATTTCGATGGCTTGTTAGTAAAGCCCTGCATTAATTTAGAAATGGATTTCTTCTTTAAAGTATTGTTTCCTTGCTATTTTTTTGTATTGAGTTAGGATATGAAAGATCGGGAAGGCCCGTCGCCGTGGAGATTAGTCAGTGATCTCGTATGGGTGTTCCTGGTTTTTCCAGTATATTCTATATCATTCGGTAAATAGTGTGCGCATTCTTATCGTCGAGGACGACAGTAAAATAGCATCCTTTGTTGTAAAGGGGCTGCGGGAAGCGGGGTATGCCGGTGATCATGTGACGAGCGGTGAAGAGGCGCTTGATTTTGCGGAATCAGTTGCCTATGACGCTGCCGTCGTCGACATTATGCTTCCGGGGATCGACGGTCTGACGCTCATCGAAAAGCTCCGCCAGAAAAAGATCAATACACCGGTTATCATACTCAGTGCAAAGCGTACAGTCGATGACAGGATCAAGGGTCTGAAGGCCGGCGGTGACGACTACCTTACAAAGCCGTTTTCCTTTTCAGAGCTTCTCGTGCGCATACAGGCGCTTTTCAGGCGAGCGTCGATGGCTACATCTCCCGTGAAGCTTCAGGTCGGGGATTTGTCCATGGACCTCGTCTCCCGAAAGGTGAAGCGCGACGATATGGAGGTCGAGCTCATGCCCCGGGAGTTTGCGCTGCTCGAGTTTTTAATGCGCAATGCAGGTAACGTGCTCCCGAAGACGGTCATTATGGAGCATGTATGGGATTACCATTTCGATCCGCAGACCAATGTCGTGGATGTGCTCGTGAGCCGTCTGAGAAGCAAGGTAGACAAAGATTTCAAACACAAGGTGATTCACACCATACGCGGAGTCGGGTATGTTCTCAAAGCTCCTGAAGAGGATAACAAAGATTAACCTGCGTCTTGCGGCACTATTCTCCGGAATTGTGGTTGCCTGCTCCTTCTTCCTCTACGGATTTACATACTTTCTTATCTACTCCTCACTCGTACATGACGACAATGAAAATGCGCGGCTCAAACTTCTTGAGTATAGCGCCTACTACCGGAGCGGCGGTGTCGATCTGTTGAGAAGAGAGATAACGCTTGAGAAGTTTTTCGGCGAGAAGAAGCTCTTTTTCCTCAGGGTTGCGGATATATGGAACAACTCACTCATACTTCTCATCCCCGAAAGATGGCGGCGGTATACTATTGAGAAGCTCAGGGAGGTCGATACTGGAAAGAACCGGAGCATCGTCCGCATGGAAGTCGGCGGTGAGAGGTATCTTCTCGAAATATCATCACTCAGGCTTCCGGACGGTAATATCCTTCAGATCGGCACCGATATCGAGGACAGGGAACTGGTACTGAAGCACTTTCGCGATATTTCAGTTCTCGTAATAGTTCCTCTCATACTGCTGAGCTTTTTGGGCGGTTCCATCCTTGCTGCGCGTGCGCTTCGCCCGATCCATGAACTCAATACAACCGTGAAAAGTATTATCGACACTGGCAGAATCGAGGCGCGGATTTCAGAGATGGTCGCACGAGATGAGCTCGGTGATATGGTAGTGTTGTTCAACCGGATGCTGACAAGGATTGAAAAGCTCGTAAATGGTATGCGGGAGGCTCTCGACAGCGTTGCTCATGAGCTCAAAACACCGATGACGCGGCTCAGGGGGGTGGCGGAAAGTGCTCTTCGTGAAGGAAAGACGAAGCAGGAATGCAAAGAGGCGCTTGCGGACTGCATGGAAGAATCGGAGTATATCCTTACCATGCTGAATACGCTCATGGATATATCGGAAGCCGAAACCGGGTCAATCAAGCTCAACATCGAACAAGTCGATATTTCACCGGTTATCGAGGATATGGTGGAGCTCTACCGGTATGTTGCAGATGAGAAGGGAGTTTCGGTAACCGCTTCGGTTCAACCGGGGCTTGTCATTCCTGTCGATCTGAGCCGTATCAGGCAGGTTCTTGCCAACCTTCTGGACAATGCGGTGAAGTATACGCAGACGGGCGGCAGTACGCATATTGAAGCTGGAGTCGATCGCGATGCTGTGGTTATATCGGTTCGGGATACCGGGAAAGGTATTTCATATGATGAGATTGACCGTATATGGGAACGGCTGTACCGCGGGGAAAGTGCCGGGGTACAGCCTGGACTTGGCCTCGGATTGAGCTTTGTAAAGGCGATTGTCGAGGCCCATAACGGGAGTGTGCGTGTTTCAAGCGAGCCGGGGCAGGGCTCTGTTTTTTACGTGCATCTCCCGCTTGAGGGATAATCTTGCTTGAGGGATAACTGGCAGAATAGAGAGCGTTTCCCGGTAATTTGTTGACTTTTATGGTTTTATCCATTAGAATTCTGGCATTTTGTACCAGAATTTCGAATACAAATGACTATATTATACTACATTGCCGTAATATTACATACTTTAGGTAAAAACCATTAGGTAAGTGATAATTTTCAACTTCTAAGATTGGCAAGTTTACTTACCTATGTTTCTGAAAGTATACTTAAAACGAAACCGAATACTACAGGGGAGAGCGTATGGCATCGTTAAAAACATCGTATATGGGAATGGAGTTGAAAAACCCGGTTATTGCGGGTGCTAGCAGTATGACCATGAATCTTGGCAGTATCAAAAAAATAGAGGAGGCGGGGGCAGGAGCCCTTGTGATCGCTTCTCTTTTCGAGGAGCAGATACAGCTCGAACAGATGAAGCTTGAGGAGGAGCTCGAGAAGATCAAGTACAGAAATCCGGAGATGATTGAAATATTTCCCGACCTCGAGCACGCAGGGCCGCAGGAGCATCTATTGTGGGTCAGAAAGGCGAAGGAGAGCGTCGCAATTCCGGTCATTGCGAGTCTCAATGCGGTAAACCGTGAAACATGGGTCGAGTACGCCGCGCTGCTCGAGCAGACGGGTGTGGACGGTCTCGAGCTCAATTTCTTCGCAACACAGAGTGAGTTCGACAGGGCAGGGGTGGAGATAGAGGATGAACAGGTTGCCATCCTGAAAGAGATAAAGAAAAAGGTCAAAGTTCCAATTAGCGTGAAACTGAGTATTTACTATTCGAACCCCCTCCACATTATTAAAAAGCTCGACGAGGCAGGTGTAAACGGTTTCGTTCTCTTTAACAGGTTTTTTCAGCCCGATATCAATATCGATGAAGAAAAAAACATCTCCCCATTTAATTTCAGCCATGAAACGGACTACCGCCTGCCGCTCCGCTACACAGGGATCCTGTTCGGAAATATCGAGGCCAGCATCTGCAGCAGCAGGGGGATACTGCACGGCAGGGAAGTAATAAAGATGATTCTTGCAGGCGCGGACTGCATACAGTGCGTAAGCACGCTGTTTATAAACAAGGTCGATTATATAAAGAGCATGCTTTCGGATATCGAGAAATGGATGGACAAGAAGGGATATGTCGACCTTGCGAGTTTCAGAGGCAAAATGAGCAGGAAGAACAGCAGCGACCCGTGGACCTACACACGCGCCCAATACGTGAAGCTGCTCGTAAAGCCGGAGCAGTTCCTCAGGGATGTGAAAACTGAATAGAGTGACGGATATGTTTTTCATTATTGAAAACAAAGCTTCTGGGTAAAAATATCCTTTTTAATAAAAAAATCTCTTGACAGTACCGTACGGGAATATATAATAAATTGCGAATTGTAGTATTTTTACAGGAGGGAAGTATGTATTATCTATTTGGCTTTACTCTTGATATTGTGGGAATGAAATAGCCATACAACAGCAAGATCAAACTTCAGGCGCGTACAAACATCCATTTGTAGCTCACACTTGATATTTTAAAGCAACCGTTTCAAATTCCGAATGATAAGGGAACAGGTTTTTTTTGAATAACGCTACTTATATGACTAGTAATAAAAATAAATTTTATTTTCTTTAATAAAATAAAAAAAAATTAAACATGTTTTCAGCGGTTGTTCAACCGGTTGTTCAACCATAATCACAAATTTTTTAATTTTAAGGAGGGAAAGAATGTCTAGGAAAATGAAACTGCTCACCATTGTTACAGCGGTTGTTATTGTGCTTGGTTGTTTTGCTGTGTATCAACAGCAGGATAGTCTGACGCTGGCTGCAGCAAAAAAGGGACCGAAGAAGATCACCATTGGATGGACTCCCCCGGATATAACGGGAGTGTTTAAGACAGCAACAGACTATTTCGAGAAAGCGGCTGAGGATGCAGTTCGCCACGGCATTGATGTGGAGGTGATATCTCAATCACCCGCCACACATGTAGCATTTGCCGATCAGGTTGCGATTATTGAAGATTACGTCCAGAGGAAGGTGGATGTGATCGCAATATCTCCTATTGAAGTCGAGGTGATAAAACCTGCAGTAAAGAAGGCCAATGAGGCGGGTATCCCCGTTATTATCGTCAATCTGCTTGAGCCGATACCAGGTGTTAAGGTTGCATCCTACATCGGCTTTGATAATACGGATGCCGGAAGGATCTCCGCGTATGCTCTTCTTGACTATTTCGGTGGACCTGGTGTTCTGGGAAAGGGAAAGAAAGTTGATGTTGACCGCAACACCTACCTTGACCTTGCGTGGTGGAAGGACCTCTACAAGGATGTTGATCCGAATACGGCAGATATCAAGGCGCGTGTTGCCATTATCGAGGGTATTGCAGGTGGATTTTTCTCAACTGCGCGTTTGAACGGATTCCATGAAGTGGTTGATCCCTTCCCGGGTATAACAATAGTGGGAACGCTGCCTGCAGACTGGAACAGGGAAAAGGGCATTAAAGCTGCTGAGGATTTCCTCACTTCAAATCCTCCAGGAACACTCGATGCAATCTGGGCTGCATCAAACGAGATGGGACTTGGTGCAATGCTGGCATGCGAACGTGCTGGAAGGCTAGAAAAGGCCGGACAGGGTGACATCGGCGATCGTTATGTTGCTATATTTACAAACGATGTGACACCTGAATCAGCAGACCGTGTTGCCGAGGGAAAAATGGTCGCGGAGACTCACCACGGCTTTCCTGAATGGGGATGGTACGGGACTGAATTCGCCGTGACACTTGCGATGGGCGGAAAGGTACCATATATCTTTGATATACGGCCGCGGACAATGTACAAAGAAAATGCGCGTTTGTTCTATCCCACCCCTGCTCTTGATCCGATCGACTGGGAGACAATAAAAAAAGGAGGCTCTCCCAGGGTTAAGTAATGGGAATCAGGAGGGAATAGGTGCTGAAAATTGCACCTTTTCCCTCTCATTTTTTTATAAAAAGGGACTGGAGTAATGAAACTGGCGAATAAAGTGGCCGTCATTACAGGTGCAGGTTCAGGTATCGGACAAACAACCGCGTTATTATTTGCAAAAGAGGGAGCAAAGGTGGTGGTTGCTGACCTTAATGTAAATGGAGGGACTAAAACTGTAGACTTGATAAAGAAGGCTGAAGGCAACGCCGCTCTTATATTGACTGATGTTTCCGATGTATCCAGTGTGAAGAAGATGGTAAAGAGCACTGTTGACATGCACGGAGGTCTCGATATACTTATAAATGTCGCAGGTGTATTTGCTGAGGGAGATGTGGTAAGCACATCGGAGGATGACTGGGACCGCGTGCTTGGCGTAAATCTCTCAGGCATATATCTGTGCATGAAATACTGTATACCGGTAATGATGAAAAACGGTGGGGGAGTTATTGTTAACGTTGCCTCTGAAGCGGGTCTTGTGGCAATAGCCAATCAGGTCGCATATAATGTATCAAAAAGCGGTGTCATTGCTCTGACAAGAAGTGCGGCGATTGATTTTGTTGATAAAAATATTCGGGTAAATTGCATCTGTCCGGGAAGGGTTTTGACCCCGCTTGTGAAAAAGGTTATTAATGAATCAAAAAACCCGGATAGTACAAGGCGCCTCCTTTCTGAAGACCGTCCGTTAAAGAGAATGGGAAAACCGGAAGAGATTGCAGCAGGAATACTGTTTTTAGCATCCGATGAGGTGAAGTATGCAGTCGGGACGGTTCTTACAATAGATGGAGGTTATACGGTTCGCTAAGACTTGCATGCAGAGGAAAAAAGTACATGGGAGATACGTCATTCCTGTTAAGGGCAGTAGAGATTTATAAGAGATTCCCGGGTGTTGTTGCTCTCGACAGGGTCGATTTCGATCTGAAGCGAGGTGAGGTGCATGTCTTGCTCGGTGAGAATGGTGCCGGGAAATCAACCCTCATGAAGATTTTCAGCGGCACCCTGCTAAAAGATGGCGGTCGATTGTACATTCAGGATCAGGAAGTTGAAATTGAAAGCCCGTATCACGCGCGGGATCTGGGAATCGGCATGGTGTATCAGGAACTAAGCCTTATTTCCAGCCTCAGTGTTGCTGAAAACATGTATCTGGGTAGACTTCCGAAAAGGGTAACAGGTACAGTCAACTGGCCGAAGCTCTACAACGAAGCTCGTAATCTTTTTAAAGATTTTAATGTTGATATCAATCCGAGACAGAAGGTCGGTACTCTTGGAATGGCAGAACGACAGCTTGTTGAAATTGCCAAGACGCTCTCGATGAACATACAAATACTGCTGCTCGATGAACCGACCTCGGCATTATCGGAGGATGAACGAGAAAGGTTATTCGATATTATACGGCAGCTTCAGCAAAAGGGTGTTGGTATCGTTTATGTGTCTCATCGTCTCGACGAGGTGCCGAAGATTGGTGACAGGATTACGGTGCTCAGAGATGGAAAAAAAATAGGTACGCTTCCAGTGATCGATACTGATGAAAACACTCTTATCACGATGATGGTTGGGCGGAAGCTAAAAGAAAAATTTCCAAAAGAAAAGGTAGAAATTGGCCGCGAGATTTTAGGAATTCATAACTTAACAGTTAAGGGCAAGATCAAAAATATCACCCTCAATCTCAACGAAGGTGAAATCTTGGGTATTTCCGGCCTGATGGGTGCAGGGCGAACTGAGTTTGCACGGGCGCTATTTGGTATTGATCGTATCGACAGCGGGCAGATTTTCATTGATGGAAAACCGGTAAACATTTCATCTCCATGGGATGCAATAGCGCTGGGACTCGGCTACCTTACGGAGGACAGAAAAGACGGGCTGGTTCTCCGGTTACCAGTTTCTGCCAATATCACTCTTGCAAGTTTGAAGCATGTGCGTAATTTCGCATTCCTCCGCCATCGTACTGAAAGGAGTTTAGCAGATAAATATATAAATGAGCTCAGCATACATACGTCCGACCTCAATCAGCAGGCTGAATTTCTCAGCGGTGGTAACCAGCAAAAAGTTGCTCTCGCAAAATGGATGTGCAGTCACTCCAGGATTATGATTTTCGATGAACCGACGCGGGGCATTGATGTCGGTTCAAAGACAGAAGTCTTTAAATTAATGAACAATCTTGTTAAAAGAAAAGTAGGGATTATTATGATCTCATCGGAGCTCCCTGAAATAATGGCTATTGCAGATAGAATTATTGTCATGTGCCGCGGTTCTATTTCTGCTGAATTTGAAAGTGGTCAGGCCACACAGGAAGATATACTGCGTTATGCCGTAATCGGAGGGGATCGAGATGAGTGAATCACCGTTGAAAAATGCCGGGAATGAGAATGAGAGAACTCCGTTACTCATGTGGATCGAAAAAGGCCTCGGGTTACGAAGAATCGGATGGGCAACATTACTGCGCGGTGGCCCGATAATCGCACTTCTGCTTCTTGTCCTGTATTTTTCGCTGGCTTCTCCTCATTTCTTCACAGTAGATAATTTAAAGAACATAGGTGAACAGAACGCCTATCTCATTATTCTTGCCGTGGGTCAAACGATGGTAATTATCGGCGCAGGAATTGACTTATCCGTTGGCGCGTTGATGGCGGTGTCCGCTTCAATTATGGCCGTGTTTGCTACACAGGAAGTAACCCTCTTTGGTATATTGGTTGGACCAATTCATGCAGCGCCGGCGATGCTGTTGGGATTTTTAGTCGGTGCCTTCGCAGGCTTTATCAACGGATTGGTTATTTCCAAAGGAAGGATCCCTGATTTTGTTGCCACTCTTGGTATGATGGAAGCTGCTCGCGGCGCAGCCCTCCTGGTAACCGGAGGACTGCCCATTCCCTCTCATCTGACAGCAACCGAGTTAAAGGGATATCTGCCTGATGCGATCATCTGGATGGGTGGAAAAGAAATTTTTGGGATTCCTACAGGGCCGTTGATTGCTGTTTTAGTGGTTATAATAGGCTGGTTGATTTTAACCCAGACCGTACTGGGGCGATCGATATTAGCAGTGGGAGGGAACAGGGAGGCCGCAAGGGTATCGGGCCTCAAGGTTGATCGCATCAAAATCGCTACATATACTATCATGGGTATGATGGCTGCAGTAGCTGGCATTGTATTAGCGGGGCGTATGAACTCAGCCAATGCTTTGATGGCTACCGGTGTAGAATTGAAGTGTATTGCAGCAGTGGTAATAGGCGGTTCGAACCTTTTTGGCGGGGAAGGTACCATTATTGGGAGTTTGATCGGTGCAATCATCATGGGAGTTCTGGGTAACGGCCTCAACCTGCTCAGTGTCTCAGCTTTCTGGCAGCGGGTTGTGATGGGACTCGTTATCATTGGAGTTGTGATTTTCGACCAGTGGCGCCGTCGGCGGTTCGGCGCATAAACTGCGTGTTGTTTCTCAATTAATCCTGATAGAGTATTCCCTTCACTGTTTGTTATAAAAACTTATTGTAAATACAATTAGCGTGAAACTGAGTATTTACTATTCGAACCCTCTTCACTTTATTAAAAAGCTCGACGGTACCGGCGTAAACGGTTTCGTGCTCTTCAACCGGTTTTTTCAGCCGGATATCGATATCGATGAAGAAAAAAATATCTTCCCATTTAATTTCAGCCATGAAACAGACTACCGCCTGCCGTTCCGCTACGCAGGGCCCCTGTTCGGAAATATCAGGGGCAGCATCTGCAGCAGCAGGGGTATGCTGCACGGCAGGGACGCAATTAAAATGATACTCGCAGGCGCGGATTGCATACTGCAATTCTTCACGTTGCACAAAAAATTTTGCGTTTAAGAACATTCCTCCGTGCAGACAATAATTTTACAACGTCGAATTACCGTCAAACCAGCTCAATATTCTTGACATGAGTTCATTTTTCCTGTACAGTGGCAGGAAACCGGATGGGTTCTGACAGCCGGTTTTCTGTTTGAGCGGGACCATTCACCTTTACAATATGGGTATCCAGTACTTCCTGTTAAAAGTGTATTAAACATCCAATATCAGTAGGTTTTGCTGTGCTGAGAAGAATGAAGATTATTGCATGCGTGCTCGTTTTCTTTGGTCTGGTTTTCAATGTGTCCGCAGGCGGCAAAAAGGAAGCGGCCGAGTCAGGAGGAAAAGAAGCACCTGAAGCAAAAGTGCTCGAAGCGGCCTTTATTCTCCACAGAACCCATGATGACGGTACATGAAATGCCATGGCATGGGAGGGTATGCAAAAGCTCAATGAAATAGGGTATGAAACAACTGTCAGTGAAAGCCTCGATGATGTGGATGTTGCGAAGCAGGGGTGCATGGACCCGGTTTTGAGCGTTATCTGATGCGAAGATGTATCTTAATACGAAGATGTATCTTCATGCGAAGATGTACCTTCCAGTGCACCTTCTGCCTTCGTGAATCCGCTGTCTGCTCATAACGGAAGAAGCACTGTCTATGAAAACAACTCACAAAATAGTGATCGGTGATTCCAGAAAGATGGATGCGGTGGCGGATGAGTCTGTTCAGCTTGCAGTAACCTCCCCGCCGTACTGGCAGCTGAAGGACTATGGAAACGCCAGCCAGATCGGGTACAACGACACCTATGAGGAATACATAAACAACCTGAATCTTGTATGGAGAGAAGTATACCGTGTGCTTGAACGAGGCTGCCGCCTCTGTATCAATATCGGGGATCAATTTGCCCGTTCGGCCTACTACGGGCGTTACAAGGTTATTCCGATACGAACTGAAATAATCAGGTTTTGCGAAACGATCGGATTCGACTATATGGGAGCCGTCATCTGGCAGAAGGTGACCACCACCAATACCACTGGCGGCGCAACCATCATGGGGTCCTTCCCTTTTCCGAGAAACGGCATTTTGAAGATCGATTACGAGTATATTCTGGTATTCAGGAAAGGGGGCACGTCGAAGAAGGTCGAAAAAGAGAGAAAGGAGCGTTCTCGGCTCACAACGGAAGAGTGGAATCGCTACTTTACCGGTCACTGGAAGTTTCCCGGCGAGAAACAGGATTCCCATTTGGCCGTTTTTCCTGTAGAGCTGCCGGACCGGCTGATAAAGATGTTCAGCTTTACGGAGGATACGGTCCTGGATCCCTTTCTGGGAAGCGGAACAACCTCTCTGAGCGCAAAACGCCTCGAGAGAAACTCCATCGGATATGAGATCAACGAGGAGTATCTGCCCCTGATCAGGGAAAAAATCGGTATGGACAGCCCCGGGTTGTTCGGTGATTGCGAGTATATTATTGAACATCAGAAAAAAATACGTCTCGACTTCGCAGAGGAAATACACGCGCTTCCCTACATTTTCAAGGATCCGGTCGAAATCGAAAGAAAGAGTAATCCGAAGAGTCGCCGGTTTGGCTCCAAAATCGATTCAACGCATCCATCAGGGGTCACGTACTATACGGTAAAAGAGGTTGTCAGCCCCAATACGCTCCGGTTGAACGGCGGGCTGCTGGTGAGACTCATCGGAATTGAGGTTATCGAGGGCAGTCGAGACCGGGCTTTGGCGTATCTGGAGCGTGAGACGAAGGGGAAGAGGGTTTTTTTGAAGAACGATCCTGCCCATCAAGACACGGATGTTCTTTCCTGTTATCTTTTTCTTAAAAACAAAACGTTTATCAATGCCCGCCTTATTAAATCCGGGCTCGTTTCAGTGGATACGCAGTCGGACTACAGGCATAAATCACGTTTCATCAAATACGCCAGGGATGGTTGAATCTGACTTGAAAGCATATACCACCGTATCTTTCCTGTTATCTGAAATTCAGCCGACCTGCAGCCGGTTGAATGCAGCTCGTTCGGCAACGCGAGACCGAACTGCTAGCAAGCCCCCCCTTCTACCGTTGATCCGCGAGCCCTATAAAATATCTTCTCCAGGGAACCTGTGCGCATAAAAAGATAGCCTTTTCCAGGCATATGCATTTATATTAATATTATAATATACAGGTATAATGCCACCAAGCAGCATGTGCGCTCTACTGGATTATTTAGATAATACAAGTGCTTGCACCGGCGGTATTATTCGAACATGAAGCGTCCGAATAATAATACACTGGGGAGACCTATGATAACGGGAATTCCAATGGAGAGCTTTCCGGATGAAAAAAGGGTAGCGATCATACCGGCCCATGTTCCTGCGCTCATAAATGCGGGAGTTACGGTACATGTGCAGAAAAATGCAGGCAGGGCAGCAGGCTTTACGGACGAGGCCTATAGAGAGAAGGGTGCGAAGATTGTTAATGACAGAAAAAGGCTTTTCGCCGCCGCAGACATCATCCTTCAGGTTCGAGCCGCAGGCGCAAACCCAGATAACGGACTGCAGGATATTAAACTCATGAAAAAAGGTTCTCTGCTCATCGGTTTTCTAAATCCCTATTCATCGTCTGATATGCTCAATGCGCTCGCGAAGGCGAATGTCACCTCATTTGCAATGGAGCTTATTCCGAGGATTACCCGCGCCCAGAGTATGGATGCCCTCTCTTCAATGGCTTCTATCTCCGGGTACAAGGCAGCACTCATGGCTGCATGTGCACTCCCGAGGCTGTATCCGATGATGATGACTGCAGCGGGTACAATCACCCCGGCGCATGTTTTCGTCATAGGCGCGGGTGTCGCCGGACTGCAGGCAGTTGCAACAGCGCATCGGGTGGGGGCGGTTGTAAATGCATACGATGTGCGGCCTGCCGTCAAAGAGCAGGTGGAAAGCCTCGGTGCGAAGTTCGTCGAATTGAACCTGGAGAGTGAAACCGCCCAGGATAAAGGCGGGTACGCAAAAGAGATGAGCAAACAGTTCTACGATAAACAGCGGGAGCTCATGGCCCGGGTTATCGCAGAGAGTGATGTTGTTATAAGCACCGCTTCAGTACCCGGTAAAAAGGCACCCCTGCTCATTACTGAAGAGATGGTAAAGTCCATGAAACCTGGTTCTGTTATCGTTGATCTTGCCGCGGAACAGGGGGGGAATTGTGTCCTCACAAAGCCCGGCCGGACTGTTGAAAAGTATGACGTCCGTATTATTGGCCCGGTTAATCTCCCGGCAACAATGCCCTACCATGCAAGCCAGCTCTATTCAAAGAATGTGAGCTCCTTTTTGCTGCCCCTTATCAAGGAAAATTGTCTGGACCTGAGCTGCAGGGATGAGATCGCAGCCGAGACAATTTTAACCCATGAGGGGAAGGTGGCAAACGAGAGGGTAAAACAGGCGCTCGGTCTGCAGAGTTGAGGTATTGCATGCAGGTTTTTAAAAAACATAAAGCCATACTGGATAACAGGAGAATGATATGGATAATTTTACCCTGATTCTCACGATCTTCGTGCTTGCAATATTTGTCGGTTTTGAGGTCATATCCAAGGTGCCGACCATGCTCCATACACCGCTCATGTCGGGTTCGAATGCGATATCCGGCATAACCCTGGTGGGGGCATTACTTGCGGCAGGTTCACATAAAACAACACTCACCGTGATTCTCGGGTTTCTGGCAGTGATATTCGCGACAACCAACGTTGTCGGCGGATTTGTCGTGACACACCGAATGCTTACAAAATTCAGGAGAAAGGACTGAACCATGCCGGATAGTATTGTAAATCTCATCTATCTCCTGGCAGCGTGCCTGTTTATCATCGGGCTGAAGGGTCTTGCCCATCCAAAAACGGCGGTTCGCGGCAACCAGCTTGGTGCTTCGGGTATGTTTCTTGCCGTTGTGGTAACACTCCTGGACCGTCATATAGTGGGCTATGAAATTATCGCCGCTGGCATGGTACTGGGCTCGCTCATCGGTGTAATCCTCGCGCTCAAGATAAAGATGACCGCCATGCCCCAGCTCGTGGGTATGTTCAACGGGTTCGGTGGCGGCGCATCCCTTCTCGTTGCAGGTGCGGTGCTCATTGAAACGACGCTGATTATGAAATCCCCCTCACTCCGTTTTTCCATTGCAACGGCCTCTTCCGGAATAATCGGTGCGGTTACGTTCTGGGGAAGCCTTGTGGCATTCGGAAAGCTGCAGGGAATCGTTACTGCACGGCCTGTGCGGTACAGGGGAGAACAGGTTTTTAAGGCACTCCTTTTTCTTGGCGCGGTATTTTTGGGCGTTCTCGTGATTCTCAGTCCCGGTGACACGAAGTGGTACTGGTTTCTTGTTGCCGTCTCTTCGGTTCTCGGCGTCATGCTTACCATAGCCATTGGGGGCGCCGATATGCCGGTGGTAATCGCTTTACTCAACGCCTACTCGGGACTTGCAGCGGCAGCCACAGGATTTGTGCTCTCCAACACGGTTTTGATCATCTCCGGTTCGCTTGTCGGGGCCTCCGGTATTATCCTGACGAGAATCATGTGCAGGGCGATGAACCGATCGCTTACGAACGTTCTATTTGGAGGGGTGGGTGCTCCGGTGGAGACCGTCCCTGAAGAGGATATGTATGCAGGCAAGGTAACCTCGACATCAGCAGAAGAGGTGGCAATGATACTGAAATCAGCCCAACGTGTTGTCTTCGTGCCCGGATACGGCATGGCCGTGGCAAAGGCTCAGCACCTGGTGCGGGTGCTGTATCAGCTTTTAGAGGCGGACGGAATAGAGGTCGAGTTTGCGATTCACCCTGTAGCCGGGAGGATGCCCGGACATATGAACGTGCTGCTGGCAGAGGAGAACATACCCTACGACAGACTCAAAGAGCTTGAGGTAATCAATCCGACCTTTGAACAGACCGATGTATCGATTGTTATCGGTGCGAATGATGTTGTGAATCCCATTGCGCGGGAAGAATCCAACAGCCCGCTTGCAGGCATGCCCATTCTGAATGTGGACAGATCGCGCACCGTCGTTGTTATCAAGCGGAGCCTTGCCCCCGGATTTGCCGGTGTTCCCAATCCGCTTTTTGCGGCGGACAATACCCTGATGCTCTTCGGAGACGGGCAGAAATGCGTGCAGGACCTGATCACCGCCTATAAAGAGGCATAGCAATCACTTGAAATGTGCTGAAATTATATATTATGGATGACAACCGGCGTTATGAAGCGCATGGAAAGTATCATGGACGACAATCAACCGATTTTATTTGATCGCGCCCAGGGTAAGACCTTTTACGAGGTGTTTTTGCACCAAAATTGTGAAAATGATTACCGGCACAAGTGCAAGAATGCCACCCGCAGTCATGTATCCCCAGTTGATACCTGTTTCCTTCATAACTGCGAATCCAAGATGCTCAAACCGGCTGTGCTTTTGACACATCTCAAGTATCTCTCTGACAAATCATTTTTTCATTTTTATAATGACTTTTGTCGGTTTCTCTGTCCTGACAACTTCAAATGCCTTTTGATATTCATTCATACTGTAGATATAACTCACCCAGTTCTCAAGGTTAACCTTGCCTTTTTCAATATACGAAAGCAGCTCGTCGTGGACCTCTGCCTCTGCAACCTTCGACCTGAAAATGCGTGGATCGGATTCGAGCATTGAATCATAAGGAGTATCATCCGCAGGCATGCCGTAGATATTAATCTTTCCATCTTCTTTAACAATCTGTAAACATCGAAAAAGAGCATTATTTGATCCGACTGCTTCAATAACTCTATCAAACCCGCCCCTTTTCATAATCCTTTTAACTTCAGTTGGGAGCTGATCACCTGCAACATACGCGTCGGTACCGAGTTGTGAAAAGCGATCCGACCACTTCGGCTGGCGTCCGAAGACAACAACAGGTGCAACGCCCAATATCTTTGCCCACATCACCATCGATTGTGAAGCAGGGCCTGTCCCAACTATGGCAAGTGAATGACCTTTTTTAATATTGGTATTATGAATTGTGTTCAGATTTTCCTTGAGCACGATCATAGCAGGTGCAAAATCAGGATTTATCTCTTTCGGTACAATTTGCTGGGGATGAGGAAACGTATTATAACGTACACCCTTCTGTGCCCACACATCGGTTACGACTGCCTTCTCAGCAAATCCTCCAAACCGGCTCGAACCTGATGAGAGTGAAATATCCTTATCGTACAATCGGGGCCGCAAAACCATACACCCTTCCTTAAAACTCTGTACTTTTTTCCCTGTTTTCACTACTTCACCATACGATTCGTGACCAAGAAGAATTGGGAAGGGGCCTTTTTTAAACCTGCCCTCAATGATTTTCCAGTCCGTACTGTTACAGATACCGCAAGCATGCACAACAACAAGAGCTTCATAGTTGCCTATTACAGGCTCCTCGAGCTCCAGAATTCCAAGCTTATTTCTTTTTACAGCAAAAATACCTTTCATAACTTGTATCCAGCTATTACTTAATCATACAGACTATTAAATGAATTTAAGCGTACCGATATGCCCGGGCCCCTTGTACTGTGTATTGAAGGGAAGTTTATAAGGCTCTTCGTAAGGACGGAAGGGCACCATTTTTGCAATTTGATCAATTTTCCTTATTATATCCTCTGACAATGGCCCCTTCTCAACAGTTTTAACATTCTGTTCTAGCTCTCTTACAGATTTTACACCGGTAAGAATGGTTGATACATCATTATTTGACAATAAATATCGCAATCCTAATTCAGCAACTGGTATGTCAATCTCTTTTACAAGTGCATAGAGCCTTTTAAATTGTTCACGCCTCGGAGGAGAGAGCCATCGCGCACCGTTCTCGATTTCATCTGTATAACACTCCGCAAGAGCTCCATGTTGTAGAGGAGAACCTATTATAATTCCCATATTTTTTTTATTCGCCTCGGGAATAATTGAAATAAGCGCCTCCTGCCATAAAAGGCTGTAATTAAATGCGGTAAGTACAATATCGTATTCCCCTGTTTTTACAATATCCGCTATTGAATATGCAGTTGTTCCTGCAATTCCTGTAAACTGAACAAGATTTTCCGACTTCAAATCATTCATTAAATCACAGACAGGGCCATAAAAATTGCCCCAATCGGGAAACCAGTTATACAGACCTGGTCTATCCGGCTCATGAATAAAAAGAATATCTATTATGTCTCGTTTAAGAAATTTCAAACTCTCGCTGAACGATCTTCGTAAATCATCTTTATCTTGTGGATTAAAGGGCAGGGGCCTGCCGCCAAGTTTTGTTGAGATGATGTATGGGTCATTAATTCCCTCCAGTGCATATCCAAGCACCTTTTCACTATCACCATAAGCAGGAGCGGTATCGATATAGTTTATACCCAACTTCATAGCGTACCGTACTATTTGTTTTGCATTTTCAAGCGATGCTTCTTTGGATGTTTGAAACATTCCACCGCCCAGGGCCAGTTCGCTTACCTTTATTCCTGTTTTGCCCAATACTCTGTAGTTCATTACCTTAAATTTCTTTTTATTAATTTTTCAAAATTTTTCTTGACAAGAAATAGCCATTTAATATAATAACATCATATTATAAAAACATAATATAATTATTTTAATAAAAAATGAAAATGGTTCAACTAAATAGATTTTCTTCTGTTCCTCTATATACTCAACTCTCCCAGCAGATAAAAGATAAAATATTAAGTGAAACTATCAAACCGGGGAACCCTTTACCGACCGAAAGTGAAATGGCGAAGATAGCGGGAGTAAGTTCTGCGGTTGTGCGGCAGGCGTACAGTTATCTAAGAAGGGCAGGATTTGCTATCACACATCGGGGAAAAGGAACTTTTGTCGCTGAAAGGAAAATAACATTTGAAATTGTACAAAAACTCGATTCCTATGAAGAAGCTGTAAAAAGGGGGGTAAGGGTGGAAACAGAGGTGCTGGACTTTAAAGAAATCACCGATGTTCCGCACGATGTAAGAAAGAACCTTAAAATAACCGAAAACGAGGCAGTTATTTCATTAACTCGTCTTCGATCTTTCGATAAAATAAAGATGTTTTACTGGACATCTTATCTGCCTTCTTCATTATGCCGGTCGTTGCTTGATGAAAATTTTTCTCAGGTGCCACTTTTTGAAACCTTAAAAAAAAAATTGAATATAAATGTTGCAAGATCTGAAAGATGGGCTGAAGTTACAAGGGCTGATTCGTTTAAATCTGAACTTTTTGGAATTTCGGAATTAGAACCGCTGTTGTATGTTGAAAGTATCACCTATACTGATATGGGCATTACTATTGATTATCACAAGGGTTGGTATCGCGCCGATTGTGGAAGACTGTACTTTGAAGTAAGGTAGTATTTCCATAGGTGTTTATAAAAGCAATTAAAATATTTACAGATTACGTTGTATGTTCTAGACAATATGGCCGTTTGAAAGAAAAGAGACATTTATGAAGCTAGATGGCAAGGTGGCATTGGTTACGGGCGCTGCTCAGGGTATTGGGGAAGCTACGGCGCGTGTATTTGGTGCAGAAGGTGCATATGTGATTGCGGTTGATATTAATGGTGATAAAGTAAGCCAAAACGTTGAGTACATGAAACAAAAAGGGTATCTGGCTGAAATGATGCAAATCGATGTTTCAGATATAGATGATATTCACCGGTCTATTAGTAAAATAGTGGAAAGTCATCGACGCATCGACATTCTCATCAACATTGCAGGGATATTTTCAAAAACCCCTATACTTAAAATTACTGAAGATGAATGGGATATGGTATTTAGTGTTAACCTTAAAGGCACTTTTTTTCTTTCAAAAGAGGTTCTGGTAACAATGATTAAAAATAGGCAAGTTAACTTTCAAACTTAAAAGGTGCAAACCAACACCTGCCTAATGGTTTTTACCTCTAGAATGTAATTACAAGTAATTGTAACAGTATAGATAGTCAGCTTTGCATGAAATTCTGGTACAAAAAACCGTAATTTTAATGGATAAAACCATAAGTATGGAAAAATTGTAAATGTATCCTCGCTTTCTGCAAAGAGGGGGGGAGTAACTTCCGGTATACATTACGGTGCCTCAAAGGCGGGGGTAATCTCAGTTACAAAATATTTAGCCAAGTTTAGTGCTCCTTATAACATCAATGTGAATGCGGTTGTTCCTGGCTTTGTTGACACACCAATGTTCAGGAGAAATGTTGATGCGATAGAGAACGTAATTAAATCGATCCCGATTGGTCGTGTTGCAAGGCCTGAAGAGGTCGCGAAAGTGATTATGTTCCTCGCATCTGACGATGCCAGTTACATTACTGGTGAAATATTGGATGTAAATGGTGGAATTCTGATGGATTAATTGACCTTATACTATAAATGCGGTCCTGATCATTTTATTATAATAAAATTGGGAAGATTGGGAGGAAAATCAATATTAATATGATATAAAAGGGTGAGATATTATATAATAAACAGCATTGTTGAATAACTCGTATATAGAGATTTTTGGATTAAAGAAATCGTTAAAATAATACAAAGCACGTTTTAGTTTGGATAATCACTATTACGCGAGGTAATTACGTTGAAAGTGAAGCCCTGGTTGTTGTTTCTACCCTCACTTGCATTGGTGATGTTCAATGCTTTTATCCCTACAGTTACTGTTATTTCCTATTCTTTGCACTACTATTTTCCATCAGTCCCGCCAGAGTATCTGGGTCTTGAACAATATCGGAGACTTTTAAGCGATCCGAATTTTCTCACTGCATTGTACAGGGGATTGCTTTTCTCTTTTGAATGTCTTGCTATCGAGGTGCCCCTTGGTCTCGCTATAGCAATGGTTCTTCCAAAAAAAGGAGTATTCGGAGGGGCTGCTCTTGCTGTTATCGCGATTCCACTGGTTATTCCCTGGATGACTGTCGGCCTCATGTGGAAATTGATGACTCAGCAGGTTGTTGGACCGATTCCATTTTTTCTTTCGAAATTGGGTATTGAGTTTGATATGTCCAGGCCGGTGCATGCTTTTCAAACCATTGTACTCATGGATGTCTGGCACTGGACTCCTCTCATTATTCTACTTATGTCCGCTGGATTGTCAGCATTACCGGAAGAATATTACGAGGCGGCGAAAATTGATGGGGCTCGGGCCGGAAGAATTTTCAGGTATGTGACTTTGCCAGGGCTTAAATCTCCGCTTCTTGTTTTGCTTCTCCTGAGATTTATTGACACATTCAAGATATACGATGAAGTATGGGTGCTCACATCCGGTGGCCCGGGTAATGCTACCACTTTTCTCAGTATTTTTACCGTGAGGTTGGGAATTGGAGCTTTCAATTTAGGCTATGGTTCAGCAGTATCATTAACATTTCTATATGTAGTGTTGACCTTCAGTTTTGTTTTGATGGTAGTTATGACCAAGGGGAGGGGGGTAAAATAGACATGAAAGAGCGGAACAAGCGGATTATCTTTACGATCATTATCTGTCTTTATCTTATCTTTACTCTCTTTCCTTTCTACTGGATGCTTAACACAGCTTTCAAGCACAAGGCTGAAGTTACGAGGGAACTTACCTTTTATCCACACCACTTTACGTTGGATTCTTTTAAACAGGTAATTAATAAACCCCTCTATAGAAGGGCACTCCTGAATTCGCTGTCAATTGCCTTTGGATCAGTTATACTCTGCTTGTCTGTTGGAATCTGGGCAGCATATGCATTCTCCCGTTATAGATTCCTGGGGGATAAGCATTTCTTCTTCTGGTTGATTACGAATCGTATGGCTCCTCCTGCGGTATTCGTTATTCCGTATTTTATGATATATTCCACGATCGGACTTTATGATACGCGTATAGGAGTAATATTGTCTCATACCCTGTTTAATTTACCGCTTACCATTTGGTTGCTTGTAGGGTTTATGAATGCCGTACCGACTGACCTTGATGAGGCTGCATTTGTTGATGGCTACACCTTCGTTGGTTATTTTAGAAAGATTTTTTTTCCAGTGATTGCACCGGGTATCGGTGTTACGGCTTTTTTTCTTTTTATATTCTCCTGGTCAGAAATGTTGCTTGGTTCAGTGCTTACTGCTTCATCAGCTAAGCCTGTAACAGTCGCTTTACTGCAAAATGTATCCATGTTTGGTGTCGAATGGGGACTGATCGCCGCTGTTTCCATATTTGCGGTATTACCTGGAATAGTGGCAGTTGCTTTTGTAAGAAAATATATCGCGAGAGGTTTCCTTGTTGGGTAAGGAGGTTAAGTTTGTTGCAAAATGTTTCTACAATTGTAAAAGGTGCTTTGTCTGCCGGTATAGGGGTAACGGCAATGTTGAGTGTTCTTGCAATTTTTGTCGGTGAGACCGAGCTAAGACGGGGATTTTTACCCTGGCCAACAACATGGGGAGATCGGTTCTTTATTTCCCTGCTCATATTATTCCTCATTGGGTTACTATGGTTGAAGTTCATTGAACCCCTGCTTCCAATTTACGGTGCCTTGATTCTGAGTTTAATAATTGGATTTTTCATCGTAAAGTATGGTTAGAAGTATGGCTAAATGATGAGCACATGGTTTTTTGCCTGTGAGGGTGGGGTAAGGAAAATATTCTCGCATATATACTCAATGAAGGGAGGTGAAAATACGAAGTAGCATATTCACATTTAGAGTAAAAAACGTCAGGAGGAAAAACATATGAAAGTGACAAATCGATTTTTCTACTTTTTACTCATCGTCATGTTTGTTTGTACTGCGGTGGGTGTATCCTTCGCCGGAGGAGGAGAAGGAAAGGGTAAAGCGGAAGATGTTGCGAAATATTATGCGGCTGCAGACAAATACGGAAAAACAGAGCAAGCTAAAAAGTTATACCGATGGTATGCGGATGCAGCGGCTCCCTACAGGGGTAAGACTGTCAAGACTATTCTAGAGGCTCTGCCTCCTACGCAATATCTTGCGAACACGATTGCTCCAATGTTTATAGAGATCACCGGTATAAAGCTCATTGCTGAATTGGCTTCCAATGAGGAGGTTTACTCCAAGGAGATGCTTGAAGCTACAAGCCGTAGCGGGACCTACGATTTTTTCTACGATGATCAGGACATGATCGGTACCTGGAATAAAAGGAAAAGTATTGCCAATTTAACACAGCTCATGAAGGATCATCCTGAAATTATCGAACCCGAGCTGGATCTGGATGATTTTATTGATGCGGTTATAAACATGTATACAGATACCGAAGGGAACCTCTGGAACCTGCCTATGGAACAATACCCGAAAGTATACATCTATCGGTCAGACCTTTTTGAAGATCCGCAGGAAAAGGCAGCATTTAAGAAGAAATACGGTTGGGATCTCAGGCCGGCAAGAACCTACGATGAATACACCGAAATTGCAGAATTCTTTACCAGGCCGGAGGAGAATCTGTATGGACATGCCTGTGCCGGGAGAAGACACCCTGCGCTTGCTTATGAATGGACTGAAGCGCTCTTTCTTCAAGCTGGGGTATGCAGTCCTGGCATCCCTTGGGGGCGGCCGATATGCGGCTGGGGCATAAAGATCAATGAAAATAATAAGATGGCTGGATGCTCCGTTTCAACAGGGGGGACGATCAACGATCCTAAAATGGTAGAATTCTTCACTATGTACAAGAACCTGATCGATAATTTTGCACCTCCCGGTATTCTCGAGTTCATCTGGGAAGAGGAGGCAGAAAGTTTCAAGGCGGGTACAGTTGCACAAATTCCAAATTTTTATTCGCAGTTAACTCCAACCCTGGCTGCATCTGATTCGGCGGTTGTTGGTAAATTTAAAGTCACTATGCCGCCAACAACCGGGTACTGGAAAGAAGGGATGGCCCGGGGTTACTGGGATTCAGCAGGTTTTATTATTCCTGCAGCGTCGAAAAATGTAGAGCCTTCATTCTTGTTTGCCCAATTTGTCGTTTCAAAGGCTCATGAGCTTGAAAGGGCAAAGAATGTTGGCTGCACGGTGAGAAAGTCGGTTCTCGCATCACCCGATCTTGCTGAAACAGATAGGAAACTAGGTGGTCTGATCAGTTTACAAAAAAGCCCGGAAGCACTTACTTACACCGGAACTGATCCTGCTATCGAGGAATATGCCGCCATGCTTGAGATAATATACTCTGATATTCATAGAGGGTTGACAGGTGAATGGTCTCCAAAAGAAACCTTGGACACCCTGGCAAACGAACTGGACACCGAGTTGGGCAGGATGGGTTATCCAATTGGAAAGTGAGCGTGTTAACTGATTATGATGAAACCGGTGAGCCATATATGGCTCACCGGGTTCTTATAGGTAAAATAGTTTGAATAACATGAAGGACGATATAGTTTATAAAAAGGTAAGGTAAATGGCATCAGTACGATTGGAAAACATTTCTAAGTCCTTTATCGGCAAAAAAAATGTGCTGAAAGATATTTCCCTGGAGGTGACTGACCGTAGTGTGACGTCCCTCCTGGCTCCAACAGGATTTGGAAAAACGACCATTTTAAGGATAATTGCGGGTGTTGAGAAACCTGATACAGGAAGAGTCTACTTCGGAGATAAGGATGTCACAGAGATGCCAACTCAGAAGAGAAATGTAGCGATGGTATTTCAAAGTTTTGCACTCTATCCGAATATGACTGTGTATGCAAACATTGCCTCTCCCTTGAAAATTATGGGGCTTGATCAAACTGATATCGATGAAAGAGTAACAAACCAGGTGGAGTCTTTGAAGATCCAAGATCTTCTAAGTAAAACTCCACATGAATTGAGCGGTGGAGAGAGACAAAGAGTAGCAATTGCACGTGCTCTGGTCAAGGGGGCTGATGTTTATCTAATGGATGAGCCACTCACAAATCTTGACTACAAGATCCGTGAGAGCATGCGAATGGAGCTGAAAGAGATCTTTCGTGAGATAAAGGGAAGCATCATATTTGCGACGCCGGATCCAAGGGAGGTTTTATCAATGTCTACTCATGTAGCATTTCTGCAAAATGGTACAATTGGACAGTACGGTACTACGCTCGATGTGTATAATCAGCCGAAAAACGTTGAGGTGGGTACTTACTATGGATATCCTCCCATGAACATTTTTGATGGTCAATTTGTCGAGAAAGACGGTAAATGTTTTTTGCGTGTTTTTGAAGAGATCGATTTGGATATAACTCACATGAAAGACCTTTTCAAAACTGAGAAAATATTCGATGTAGGTTTGCGGCCAAATGAAATTCGTATGAAGGATAGGTTTCAGAATGGGATGATTTCATTTTTACCAACTGTCCTGCTGAGCGAGGTTATTGGTTCTGAGACTATTGTTTATATGAAATATAAGGATGTAGAGATGAAAATGTTGGTTTCAAGATTGATTAAGTACGAGGGAAAGAAGATTGAGGTATGTTTTGATCCTTCAAATCTCTATATATTCGGGAAACAGACGAACAGACTGATCGGCAAATATATAACAAACGTGGAGAGAAAGTAGCCATGGCCGAGATTCATCTTGAAAATATTTCACACAACTATGGTGGTAAGGTTTTGGCAGTCAAGAATGTTTCCATCACATTTCCCGATGGGTCGAACAATGCCTTGCTTGGGCCATCTGGATGTGGAAAAACAACTCTTATGAAGATTATAGCGGGCTTGTTAAAACCAACTGAGGGCAGAGTTTATTTTGATGGAAAAGATGTGACGGATCTTTCTGCGCAGGACAGAAACATTGCCATGGTTTTTCAGTTTCCTGTGATCTATGACATGACAGTATTCGACAACCTGATGTTCCCCCTCCTGAGTCGAAAAATTCCTAAGAAACAGGCTCGAGAACAGGTAATGGAAATAGCAGATGTTCTCAACTTAACCTCCTTGTTCAAAACGCGATCAAAGGATCTGGATATGGGAGCCAGACAGAGAGTGACTCTGGGAAGAGCTCTGGTGAGAAAACCGAGTGCTTTCCTCATGGATGAGCCGCTTTCAAGTATTGAGCCCGAAGGGAAATGGCATCTCAAGATGAAAATACGAGAGATTCAGGAAACACTTGAGCAAACTTTAATATATGTAACTCATGATCAATCCGAAGCACTTACCCTGGCAGATCAGATCGTTGTCATGAACGAGGGAGAATTTTTACAATACGCATCAACGGATACAATCTATGAAGAACCGAGTAACACCTTTGTGGGGTATTTTATCGGTGATCCTGGGATGAATTTCATAAACTGTACTCTAAAGGGTAATAGCCTGGATTGTGAAAACTTCAATTTTGATGTATCTAAATTTTCGCTTGAAAAATATGGAGAGAATTTTAAATTAGGCATCAGGCCTGAACACCTTCAGGTAAGCAGTCATGAGCAGAAAAATTGGATTCCCTCCAAATTAAAAACCGTAGAAAACCTCGGGAATATGCAAATACTACATATATTTTCTGGTAAGCACGATATTAAAGCAAAAATGGAATCTTTTGAATTATCAGGTGATGGAAACGTGTGGATTCATTTACCGAATGATAAAGTTAGGATTTTTAAAGAGACCGGTGAGCTTGTAATTGTTTAGTATTGCATACATAACATTCCGTCAGGTGATTACCTGTATTCAATACACATTGATCCTTTTATGTCGTTATTCTCTAATATCTGAGAGACCTCGAAAAAACTTACTCGTATATTAAACATTGTTCTTTAACTTAACAAAATATTGGTTTCATGCCTGAGCATGTCATGCATGAGATCGCGAAGTCTAAAGTAGGTCTCTATGTACTTGTCCGTATAGTAACGGTAGGACTCATATCGCTCTCTATCGGGTTCGATTTTCAATCGAATTCTCACCATACTCTTTACAGCTTCCTCTAAACTTTTAAACACTCCGGCACCATATGATGCCAATATTGCATCGCCAAGCAGAGGTGCATTTGGGTCCTCGGTAAGAAAAATTGGTAGACCAAGTACATCGCTATGGATTTGCATCCACAATTCACTGTTTGTCGGGCCGCCGCAAACATAAATCCCTTCGGGTTCGAAGCCAGCTTCCCGGAAAAAACGAACGATGTATTCAGTACCATAAGCAACACCTTCCATTATAGCCCGATAAAGATGAGCAGGTGTATGTTTCAACGAAAATCCCCAAACAGCACCACGGGCCTGTGAATCGGTGACGGGATTTCTATTGCCCTGCCAGTAATTAAGGAGTATCAGTCCATCCGAACCTATTTTCACTTTCTTTGCAAGTTGACTCATATATTCGTAGAGCTCAAGCCCCTTTTTCTTTGCATTTCTTTGATATTCCCGGCCTATGAAGTTGTCCTTGAACCATTTGAGTACAGAACCGGTTGAGATCTGAGAACCTTCAACAGCACACAATCCCTGTATAACCGCATCGGGAAATGCCCCGAATATTCCCTCCTTATGAATCTCCTCCTCAGATAAACCGAGCATAACATGTGATGATCCTGTTATAAGTGCAACTCTTCCCTGCCTAACAACCCCCAACCCTATCATTCCAGTAAAGGCGTCAGCACCTCCCTGAATTACAATTGTACTGGTAGAAAGGCCTGTTTTCTTTGCCACGTTTGGGAGTATTGTACCGATCGGTTCACCAAGTTGCAGAATGTTTTCAGGAAACCGTTTTATTAAATCATCGAGGCCAATGGAATTATAAAATTTATAGGGCCAACCTCCACAGCGTGTATTATAGTACCAGCGTATGGTGACGTTGTTTATACTTCCTACGTAATTTCCGGTAATACGATAGTTGATGTAATCCTGCAACTCACAGATGTAACGTGCATGGTCGTAAATCTCACGCTGGTTCTCCTTCAGCCATAACGCCTTGGACGGCATCCATTCGGCGGATACTCTTCCGAAACCGTTATACTTCAAAGAATCTGAGCCGCATTTTGCAATTCGCTCAGCCTGTTTGAAAGCCCGCACATCCATCCATAAAAGTGCATTTCGTAACGGTTGAAAATGTTTATCCAGAGCCAGTACGGTGCAGGAAGTGCTGTCCATACATAGGCTTGGTATCTGTTCTGGCTTTACACCTGATTCGTCAAGCAATGCTCTGATCACTTGAATAAATGCATCCCACCATTCATCTGGGTTCTGCTCAGCCCAACCGGAATAGGGAAATGTAGTTTTATATATACGTGTTTTTGAATGAATCATTTTGCCATGTTTATTAAAAAATGCAGCACGGAGGGATTCTGTGCCGAAATCAAGTGCGAGAAAATAAATGTTATCGTCATTCATAGGTCTGCAAATTCCTTATACATTGAATGTTTTTATATCTGGTTTTATCAAGTAACCTAATTTTTTTATTTACTATTGTGATATAGTAGTATATTCGCAATTCGTTTGATTAACTTTAAAATACAAGTATTTTTAAGTCAAGAAATCATAACGTATTTTAAGATAAGATTTTGATAGTAGTATCAAATTATTTATTTTATGGTCAGTAAAACCCTTGAGTGAGATAGTATTGTAAAAACTGATGTTGAGATACAATTTTAGTTGTCGGCCATTCTTATTTCAAGATGAATTAATTGAAGGATTTTGCATGTGGTCAGTACGGTAAAAACGTTTCATCAACCAGATAAACGCCTTGCAGCAGTTTGTGGATTATTTTGTCCATCATGTACAATCTACATTGCTACAACTGAAGAACCTGAAAGACTTAAACTAATTGCAGATCGTCGCAACCTTCCAATTGACAAAGTACGCTGTTACGGATGTAGGGTTTCTATTCGTTATCCTTTCTGTGAAACATGTAAAATGTCCGAGTGTTCTAAAAATAAAGAGATTGATTTTTGTGTGGAATGTAAAGAGTTTCCCTGTGATGATTTGAAACGTTTTCAAGCTGCACGCCCACATAGAATAGAACTATGGCAAGCACAAAAACAGATATATGAATCCGGGTACGAGATGTGGTACATTGATATGCTTAAACATTATAGTTGTCCTGTATGTGGCACTATAAATTCTGCTTATGATTTATCGTGCAGGAATTGTGGAGAAACTCCAAGCTGTCCCTATGTTAAAATCCACCAGCAGAAGATTATCCATTATGTAAAAAACATGGAATTTTAATATAGATGATAAACTTGTCGATTAGAATCATTCAGGTGTGAGAATGAAAAATGCAGGCTCATTCTCCAATAATGCCTGGTCTGAGCCGCGTGATCGGCCTGGTGAGGTAGATAAATGGGGTGTCGAGCGCGGCGACGATTACCTTCAGTATATATGTGGAGAGCATGATACCGAGCACGACTTTTGTTTCATAAACACCTGCAAAGGCAGCGGTGCAGAAAATAAGGGTGTCCACCGCCTGGGATGTCCAGGTGGAGCCGTTGTTCCTCAGCCAGAGCTGCCTTGGAAACCGCCGCCTGATCAGCTCATAGCTCAAAACATCCAGGTTCTGTGAAACGATATACGCAGCCATCGATGCCGCTATAATCCTCCACATAGGGGTGAAGAGCTGTTCCATCGGCTTGTGGTAGAGGTCCCAGCTTGCAGGTTCAAAGAGAAGGATGAAGCGGGATGAAATAAGGAACAGAAGAGATATGAAAAACCCCAGCAATACCGCCTGCCGGGCCTCCTTCGGCCCGTAGTACTCGCACAGAATGTCCGTACCCAGAAAAATCGATGCATACAAAACATTTCCGCCGGTGGCGTCGATACCGAAAAGAACCATACCCTTCAGCACGAAGAGGTTCATCATAATGACGTTGGCGGCGATGATTGCAACAATTCCGATCCTTCCCCAGATAGTGAACGCACTGAGCAGGAGGATGAGGTCTGTTATAATCCACGCAAGGTAAATGAGATTGTTGTACATGCGGCCACCCTGACACGTGTGGTGTCAGGAACACAGTACCACAAATATCGTGGAAAAGCTACCGTTAAAAGCGGTGTATGTCCCTGCTGGAGCCGAATATCAACAGGTAACTTATTTAAAATTATCCCTGCCGTTTATACTAGCAACAGTTTTTATTGTAAAGAATGAAAACCTTCGTTTTTGCCCGCAATATCCGGGAACAGAACGCTTCTTAGAACTGCAGCCTGGCGCCCCCTTCAAGCATGTAGTTGCTGTTCTTGAAGTTGTATCCTCCCTGCAGGGTAACGGCGAGCATCAGGATTTTCACCTCCAAACCGCCGAACAGTGTTGTATCGAATCCTTCAGGCTTTGCTTCCGTGCTGATCACGAGCTGCTTATTTGTAAAGTCTTCAACATAGGGGTCATACATGGAATCGGTGAGCTCGAGAGTCGTGCTTCCGGAAAGATCGGTTGTGGCCTTGCCGAATGTCTTGCTGAACCGTGCGCCCCCGAACAGGTTGATAAAGAGTATTTGAAAATTTATCTGGCCCTCTCCGCCAACGGTAAAGCCTTTCCAGTTCGTTTCAAACCCGGTTTCTGTAATGAGATTTGCAACCTGCGTCGAACCGAGTTCGGGAACATCCACGAAAACCGGTATCGAATCCCGTCCCAGCATGGTTACGTTTCCGTTGATATATTCGAAGAAACCGCCGAAAGATGCGCCGGTCCTCAAAAGCATCAGCACCCTTTTATCCCAGAGCTCGTAGCGCAGCTTTCCGCCGATAATCATGTTGTTGAGCTGAACACCGGCGTCCTTGTCCTCGATCTTGGGAAATCCGGCAAGTTTGCCGCCTACTTCGAAGCGCTTGATCTTGAATTTTGCATGTACTCCAATGGCGGGAACGGGGATGTATGAAAGTCCCTCGAAATCGTACTGAAGGCTCGTGCCGAGGGCGATATTTTCGGTCGGTACGAATGAGGCTCCGCCTGCAATACCTACTTCGATATGTTTGATCGTCGAATAGCCGACCGGATCGCCTAAAAATGTCATTGCGCCAAGGTTCGGCCCGAAGATGCTGCTGAGACCCTGCGATATTGCGGTCAGATCCGACTCAACAGCGCCAAGGTCATATGGCTGTGGCTTTTGGGCGAATACGAATGTCCCGGGTAAAACAAGAACTGTTACGCATATAACTGTTATCAGTATTTTTTTCCTGTTCATAACTTCTCCTTCCACGAGTATCTTTATGAATTTGCAAAATATTTGTTTTGCAACCTGCTGTTTTTTGTATATAGTGAAATTTTAATACACTCTGGTTCGAATTTCCACTCTACTTTATGAATATAACGCACAGTACCAATTTTATCAGGAAAATCATCGCAGATTATAAGCTGGTCAGGAAATCGGCGCAAAATAGCGGAATTCCATGGTAAACCACGCCCGCCCCTGGCTCATCGATCGGAGGTCCGTCGTATAGCCGAACATCTTCGAAAGCGGGGCTACAGCATCGATCTTTTCGACAGCCTGGCGGCTCAGTATATTGTTGATCTGCCCGCCCCGGGCGTTGAGATCGCCGATTATATCCCCGACGAAATCTTTCGGAGTGGTAACCTCTATCGACATGTAGGGTTCAAGCAGCACGCCTCCCGCTTTTTCACACGCCTCATCAAAAGCATCGGCAGCGGCAGCGCTATAGCCGATCTCGGAGGAGCTCGACTGGTTGAACGAGCCTCCTTCAAGAACGGCATGTATATCTATCATTGGATAACCGGCGACAGTCCCCCGCTCCATGGCGTTGAAGACCGCCTCTTCAATGGTATCGATAAACATGCGCGGGATCTGGGTTTCCGGAGCACTGTTTTCGAACTTGTTTCCTGCACCCCGTTCGAGCGGGTGCACAGAGATTATAACGTGACCGGTGTGGTCCTTTCCGGCGATCTGGCGGTGAAATTGCGCTTCTGCCCGTGACTCGCCGGTAATTGTTTCCCTGTAGGCAACCTGCGGTTTCCCCACATTTGCCTCAACACCGAACTCCCTGATCATTCTCTGGGTGAGCACCTCGAGGTGCAGCTCCCCCATACCGGAAATGATTTTTTGCCCCGTATCTTCATCCGTTCTTACGGCAAAGGTCGGGTCCTCGCGGGACAGCTTTTCAAGGGCGTTTTCGAGTTTAGCCTGACTCCCCGCATTTTTCGGCTCTATGGCGATTGATATAACAGGGTCGGGAAATACCGGTCGTTCGAGCAGAATTTGCTTGCCTTCACTGCACAGCGTATCTCCGGTCTGAGTCACTTTGAAGCCGACGATGACACCGATGTCTCCTGCAGAAATGTTTTCGGTGTTGACCCGCCTGTTGGAATACATACGTATTATTCGGTTGGCCCGCTCCCGCTTTTTTTTATTTACATTGTACACGGTGTTGCCGTTTTGTATCTTTCCTGAATAAACGCGTATGTAGGTGAGTATTCCCGCCTGGCTGTCGTTATACAGCTTGAAAGCAAGAGCTGCAAGCGGCTCCTTTTCGCTCGAATGCCGAATTTCCGGGCTGCCGGTTTTTGGATTTATTCCGTTTACCGGCGGTATCTCGAGGGGCGAGGGAAGAAAATCAACAATGCCGTCCATAAGCGGCTGTACTCCCATGTTTCTAAGAGAGGAACCGCAATACACCGGCACGCCATGGTACGAGATTGCGGCGGATTTCAACAGCCTGAGTATGTCCTCTTCCTCCAGGTCCCCATTTTCAAGGTACTTTTCGAGGAGCTCGTCATCCTCTTCAGCAATTTTTTCGAGCAGTTCATGCCTCCTCTTCGCTGCATCGTTTTTTAAATAATCGGGAATTTCTCCATATTCACAGGTCTCTCCGTATTCCCCGGACCACCGTATCGACTGCATTCTGACGAGGTCCACCACACCTTCAAAGTTGTCTTCGGCACCGATCGGCATCTGGAGCACAAGCGGATTCGAGCCGAGCTTCGTTTCGAGCATTCGTACGCTTTCACTGAAGTTTGCACCGATGCGGTCCATTTTATTGATATATGCAAGCCGCGGGATGTTGTAGCTGTCTGCCTGATGCCAGACTGTCTCACTCTGCGGTTCAACGCCCTGAACCGCATCGAAAATAACCACCGCGCCGTCGAGCACACGCAGAGAGCGTTCGACCTCCACGGTAAAATCAACATGGCCGGGCGTATCGATTATGTTGATGGCGCAACCGCGCCAGTGGCAGGTTATGGATGCAGCGGTAATTGTTATACCGCGCTGCTGCTCCTGCTCCATCCAGTCCATCGTCGCCTGGCCGTTATCGACCTCCCCGATTTTGTGTGAGAGGCCGCTGTAGTACAGAATCCGTTCGGTTGTCGTGGTCTTTCCAGCATCTATGTGCGCAATAATGCCGATGTTTCTAAGCTCTTCTATTTTTACGGTTTCAGGCATTTTTACACTCGGTCAGAACCCGGTTGTATACCTCGGAGTATACCGTAGAACTTCCGCTGTACAGGTGTTCTTCGATCACTCCTTCGATTTCAGGGTTAATCCACTTAATATACCCGTGATCTTTTTTGAAAACAATGGATTTGAGGGATTGTTCCAGCCCGTTTACTTCATAGGCCGCATTGCGATACCGGGCTGCTTCAAGGTTTTCTTCAAGAAGCTCATAGAGATATGAAATATTGAATAGGTGTTCACTGACAATGTCGGAAGAGTATTTCCGGTCGAGGGGACCCCGGTGCATCCGGGGAATACGCATGGGAATACTTTCATTTTTAAAAAGCTGTATAAGAAAATTTTTGACCCATCTGTACCGTAATGTGAGCAAATGCGGGTCGGAGAGGATTTTTGAAGTCTCTGTCCATTTGGGGTTATTGAAAAATGCGGAGGTCGGGCTATAACCGGAAAAGAGCACCCACTGCGCACCGCTTTGTTTTGTAGTTCTCACCAATGACGCGAGATTTTCTTCATCGTCATTGACGAGTGGAATAATCGGAATAATTGCAATGCCTGCAGGGATGCCTTCGCTGTTTAGTATTTTTATTGATTCGAGCCGCCGTTCTGGTGACGGCACTCCCTCTTCGAGCCGGGAGGAGAGGGCACTGTTTTTTGTTAAAATTGTGCAGGTAATCCTGATTCTATCCTTTTCAGCGAATTTCTTGAGGAGTTCGATATCCTGCAGCAGGGCGTCTGATTTGGTCTGAATATTGACTGCGTAGCCCCCCCTGTAGAGAACCTTCAGTATATCCGTTATGTTCTTATTCAAGGAGGGATCGGGATGGTAAATGTCGCTGAGTAAACCAAGCCCGACCGTCTGATTTCTTTCAGGAAGTTCGTATGAAAACACAAGGCCCTTCTCCCTGGGTGTTCTCCTCGTATTACAGTAACTGCACTGATATGGACATTCGCTATATATATCGATGAAGTATTTTGTCCAGTACCAGTAGTCAATTTTCCCCAGACCGATAACGGCGGGTGATAGGGCGGCAATTTTTTTTTGCACAATTTCCTCCACAAAAATCCGCTTTTCTCTTATAATTTTCGAAGTAATCAATACGAACTTAAGAAAAAAGCTCGCAGAGCCGGCTTTAAAATACGTGCCGGTTTCACGTGTTTCGGAAAGGAACGGACTGTCATGAAGATTCTGTATGGTGTTCCAATATACACAATGGACAGCAAACGAGGTATCGAAGAGTCAATTGTCATCAGTGACGGCGTGATTAAGTTTACCGGAGATTTTGATGTAGCCCGTCGGTTGTACCCGAGAGCTGAAAAGGTAAACCTGCAGTTCGGATGCATTCTCCCGGGTTTTATCGATGCGCATCTGCACCTGAAGAAATATTCACTTCTATACAGAGAGCTCGATTTGACTGAGGCGTCAGCGCAAAACGAGCTTTTCGAAAAACTAAAGGCATGTGTCGCCTCTAAAAAGGAGAATCAGTGGATAGCCGGCGCAGGTGCGGATTTCACACTTTTACATGGAATGTCGAAGAAAGAGCTTGATCCCATCGCCCCTAACAATCCTATTATTCTGTACAGTAAGGACCTGCACACCGCAATTGTGAACACACGGGCTCTGCAGATCGCCCAGGTTGACACACACCGCGCAGATCCTCTCGGCGGTATCATAGAGAGGGATGAATCGGGGTTTCCTACCGGTATTTTGAGAGAGCGGGCGATTGAGCTGGTAAAGAAAATCATACCCCAGGAAAAAACACGAAAAGTCGATGAAGCTCTTGAAGGGGGTATACACAGGCTCATGTCAAACGGGATCACCTCTCTGTGTGACTGTTCGGTATATGCACCGGAATCCTCCATAACGAGCATTATGAAAATTTGGAGGAAGGGAAAGATGAAAGTGCGTGCGGTCCTCATGTTCGGTGACCGAGAGGCTTTTCGGTTGGGCAATCTCGGTATCCCGTCGCAGTTCGGAAACGACAGTGTTATACTCGGCGGGTGCAAGGTTATTTTAGACGGCTCGCTTTCCTCTGAGACAGCGTATATGAGCCGACCATACGCAGGAAAAACCAGCAGCGGGATGCTGCTTATGAACGAAACCGAGCTTTATGAAGTGCTGAAGCGGGCCCATTCGCACTACATAGGGACTGCGGTACATGCTATAGGGGACCGTGCAAATCAGGTTGCGCTCAACGTATATGAGAAATTAAAGAAAGAGGTTGGAATCCCTGCGGTAATCAGGCGGATAGAGCATGCCCAGATACTGCGGGATGAAGATATCGGCAGATTCGCCTCAATCGGTGTAATACCGGTCGTCAATCCGGTTCACCTGCCGATGGACAGAGAGAAAGCGTTGAAGCTTCTCGGCCCCGATGCAAGGCTGCTTTACAGGCTGGGAAGCCTTCTGTCTGCAGGTGCGGTGCTTGCATTCGGTTCCGATGCGCCGGTTGCACCGGTGAACCCCCTTCATGGAATCTATGCAGCGGCGGAGCGAAAAAATTTCACCGACGGACCCCAGCTTCGATTCTTTCCAAAGGAGAAAATATCACTCGAAGATGCCGTATATGCATACACGATGGGCAGCGCAATATCCATGGGTCTCGAAAATAGAATCGGCAGTCTGGAAATCGGGAAGCTTGCAGATCTCGTTTATCTTTCAAAGGATATACTGAAGGAAGGCGCCGAATCGCTGCATGACGCGGTCGTGCTGCAGACGATTATCGGCGGTGAAACGGTCTTTGAGAAAAGCTGAGAGAAATCTTGCCGGGGATTTTATGACGGACAGGTTAAATCTGAAGAAGATTTGAGAGAGGCTTTAACACGATATCACTGAAGCGGCGAGGTTTTCCGCGTTTTTATTATAGCTGTAAAATAGTATTGACAAAGTATTAAAGACTGTGTAGTTTTATTCATCCTTTTTTGGAAATATGTATCTTTGTAAGGAGTTTGTTAGTGCCAGAAGGAAAAGTAAAATGGTTTAACGAGAAGAAGGGTTTTGGTTTTATCAGCATGGATGATGGAAGCGATGTTTTCGTCCATTATTCAGAAATCGACATGGAAGGATTCAAAACGCTTGTTCAGGATCAGCCTGTGGTATTTGAGATCAAGGAAGGCCCGAAGGGGCCTCAGGCAATTAATGTTAGATCCAAATAAGCTGTTCTGGTAATGCCTCGTTCGACGGTTCCTGCAACTTTTGCGTTCCGTCCAGGTATTGAAACTTTAGTCTGCAGGAATCACTCTTCAGTCTGCATCGGGTGAAGGGGATGCGATGTGCGTCGACCTGTTCACATGATGCGGATTCTTCCGGAAGCTCAGCTGTGCCCGTATCTGTTGACATCAGCAGCGCACAAGAATATATTCAGCTAGTGCTACAGCGAAACTTTACCATTTTATGGCAATCTAATAATAATAAAGGTAATAAATAGGTAAGTAAACTTGTCAATTTTAGAAGTTGAAAATTATCACTTACCTAATGGTTTTTACCAATAGTATGTAATATTATGGCAATGTAGTATAATTTAGTCATTTGTATTCGAAATTCTGGTACAAAAGGAAAAGATATCACTTCGCTAGACCAGAATTCTAAATAGATAAAACCATAAGCCTACAAACATGATAAAATGTACTTAAAATGACTTTTTAAGCAAAAGTTTCGCTGTAGTACTTGGTCGAGAGGGAAATATGAAGGAGAGATCATTTAGCGGTATTCAACCGTCGGGAGTCATACATATCGGTAATTATCTCGGCGCAATCAAAAACTGGGTTGAACTTATCGAAAATTATGAGTGCATCTTCTGTGTCGTCGATTACCACGCCATTACCATTGAGTATGAACCGCCGGAACTGAGAGAAAGGATTATCGAAGCGGCAAAAACACTTATCGCATCCGGTATAGATCCTGACCGGTGCACCCTGTTCGTTCAGTCGGAAGTTCCCGAGCATACTGAGCTGACATGGATTCTGAGTTCTATAGCAACGATTGCCGAGCTCGAGAGAATGACCCAATTCAAGGATAAGAAACTGCAGCATTCCGACAATATCAATACCGGCCTGCTAACCTACCCGGTTTTAATGGCGAGTGACATCATTGTGTACAAGGCCCAGGTTGTACCTGTGGGTGACGACCAGCGTCAACACCTCGAACTTACCCGGGAGATTGTACGGCGGTTCAACGGTAAGTTCGGCGACACTTTCCCGGAACCGAAAACTCTTTTGGGAGAGGCTCCCCGCATCAAGGGGCTGGACGGCAGCGCGAAGATGAGCAAGAGCCTCAATAACTATATTGCGCTTATTGAGGAAGAGGATGTTCTGTGGGAAAAGCTGAGAACAGCGGTTACCGATCCCGCGCGAATCAGGCGATCAGACCCGGGCGACCCACACATCTGTAATATATTTTCCCTGCATCGGTATTTCTCAACAGATGAGGAGATCGGTTACATCGAGAAGGGATGTAAAACGGCGGGGATCGGATGCATTGAATGCAAGAAAATACTTGCAAAAAATATTAACAACATAATTGCTCCAATAAGGGAAAAGAAGAAGGAGCTTGACAGAAATACCACATATGTGCTGGATGTGCTTGAGGAGGGACGGAAGCACTGCAGCTCGATCGCATGTAATACCATGAACGAAGTAAGGGAAAAAATCGGGGTGAATTTCCGCCGGGATCTTCTCAGTAACCTAAAATAAATTATCTTTGATACCCAGTCCTGCCAAGGATCGGTCCCAAGGGGACGTAATCCGCCGCGAAGTGGTTTTTCCCAGGGGGACTTTCCCCAGGGGGACATACGCCACCTCTGAAGGGCTGATACTCTTAAAAAATACTTTTTATTTAACGGATAAAGTAGTACTATAGCACTACATTCGCAGAAGAGAGGGGGTGAGACTACGTGGCGGTTGTGAAAGTTGAAGAAGGTGAAAGTATCGACAGGGCGTTGAAGCGGTTCAAACGCGAGTGTGAGAGAGACGGTATCCTTCGCGAATGGAAGAGGCGGGCCTATTACGAAAAACCTGCTGTTCAGAGAAAGAATAAAAAGAAGGCTGCCGAGAGAAGACGATTAAAAAAGATGAGAAAAATGCAGATAAGGTCACACCGGAGGTATTAAATCCAGTTTTCAAGGATAAAAATCCCCTTATATTCAAAATAAGGGGATTTTTTATGCACCAAGCGGAAGAACATGTTATAACATAGGCAAGCGAGCTTGCAAACATAAAGGGTTTAAACCAAATAAATATTTCAGTAGGGTATATGGACTGTTGTAATAAAGTACTGATAATGGGGCTCGGCCTGCATGGCGGTGGCGCGGGTGCCGCAAACTATTTCGTTTCACGTGGTTGCCAGGTGGTCGTAACAGACCTTAAAAGCGAAGACGAGCTTGCCGACGGCATTAAGATGCTGAAGCAGAGGGAAAAAATTCGGTTCGTTTTGGGCAGGCATGAGTACAATGATTTTCGGGATGCTGATCTGATCGTAAGAAACCCCGGTGTTCCGAAAGATTCTCCGTACATTGCGTACGCGAAGGAGCAGGGGACCGCAATTGACACCGATGTAGGTGTTTTTCTCGACTGCATGAGAAAAAAAACACGCAATATCATCGGAGTGACCGGCACGAAGGGAAAATCGACGACCGCCTCCCTGATTCATACTATTTTAAAGATGAAACACTCCGATGCGCTTCTTGCGGGAAACATAACCGTGTCTGTGTTTGATATCCTGCCCCAGGTGACAACCGATACGTATATCGTGCTTGAGCTGTCCAGTTTTCAGCTTGGCGGGATCGAGAATAAACAGTTCAGCCCGAGGCTCGGTGTGTTTACGAATTTCATGGAGGACCACCTCGATTATTACGATGGCATGGATGAATATTTTAAAGACAAAGCGGTGCTCTATCGGTTTCAGCGCAGGGGAGATGTCATTGTTGTGAACAGGGACAACGATGTATTCCGCAGGGTCTCTCCCGGAAAGGGGGTTAAGATGCTCAGTTTCGGGCTGACGAAAAACTTCAGCGGGTCGGGCGTATTTATACAGAAAGATGGTAAAAGAGACGTGCTGTACTTCAAAAAACATGATCAAACGTGGCGGTTGTTTGACGCAGGGGTCATACATCTTCGAGGCAGGCATAACCTGTACAATATGCTCGCAGCCGTCGCAGCATGCGTGTCGGAGGGTATCGATCCGTCTGAAATCCGTGATGCCGTTTTCGGCTTCAAGGGCCTTCCCCACCGGCTGGAGTATATTGCTACCAAGAGCGGAGTGCACTTTATCAATGACTCGGCTGCTACCATGCCTGATGCCGCTGTTGAAGGAATCAACAGCATAGAAGGGGAGGTTACCCTCATTGCAGGCGGTTCGGACAAGGGCTTGACCCTTGGTACGCTTGTCCGGACTGTGAAGGAAAAGGTAAAAAACCTGATATTGCTTGAAGGCTCCGGTACAAAGCGGCTGATTGGGGAGGGGCTTGAGGAGTATTGTATGTTCGATGATTTTAAAGAAGCGGTGTCCCGCGCGTATGCTGTTTCCGCTCCGGGAATGACGGTACTGCTGTCACCCGGCTTTGCGAGCTTCGGTATGTTCATGAATGAGTTTGACAGGGGCAATCAGTTCAGGGATATAGTCAGCAATCTTTAACGAGGATTATCGGTGATTTGGAGGTTGTATGATTGAAGGCAGAAGTGAAGAGGAGCAAAAACTTTTTAAAACAATTCGGGTATACGGTCAGGAGCACATCCTTCGCTTCTGGGATGAAATCGACGAACAGGGTAAAAATGAACTTGTCCGGGATATTCAAAAGGTCGATTTCCATCTGATCGAGCAGGTCACGCCACTCCTCATCGAGAAAGAGTTGCAGATACGGAAGGTGAAAAGACCGGATGTAATCTTTATCCCCGGGACAGAGGAAGAGCACAGGCGGCAACAGGAGGCGAAGGAGTACGGTGAGGCATTGATAGCCTCTTCCAAAACTGCAGTCTTTACCGCTGCGGGAGGGCAGAGTTCACGCCTGGGGATCGATGCCCCGAAGGGAACGTTTCCGGTAAGCCCAATCAGTGGGAAAAGCCTGTTCGAGGTGCACGCTCATAAAATCGCCTATATGCAGAACAAGTTTCACGTGCAGATCCCGTGGATAATCATGGTGAGTGATACAAACAGGGATCAGACCGAGAAATTCTTTGAACAAAATAGCTATTTCGGGCTCAGTCCGGGGCTCGTCCGGTTTATTGAACAGATGATGTTTCCCGCCGTGGATGGAAAGGGACGGCTATTTTTAAAGGAAAAAAACAGGCTGTTCATGAGCCCTGGCGGCCATGGCGGCACTTTTTCAACATTGAAAAACTCAGGCGCGCATGCCTGGCTCAAAGACATCGGTGTAGAGGAAATTTTCTACTTTCAGGTCGATAATGTACTCGTAAAGGTGCTCGATCCCGTTTTTCTCGGCTATCATTCGCTGAACAGGTGTGATATGTCGTCAAAGTGTGTAGAGAAGAGGAATTCGGAGGAAAAGATCGGTGTTTTCGTTGTGGAGGAAGGAAAGATAGGGGTTGTCGAGTATTCTGAGCTCGATTCCGTCATTCTCGAGGGAGGAGGCGACCCGCGGATGGAACTGTCGGGCGGAAGTATAGCTATACATTCGATAAACCTCGACTTTGCCGTCCGCATCACTGAAAAGAACCTGAAACTCCCGTTTCATATCGCTCATAAGAAAATTCCCCATGTCGGACCCGACGGCAATAGTATTGAACCCGATGAGCCGAACGGCTATAAGCTGGAAACGTTTATTTTTGATGCACTCAAAAGCGCCGAACGTTCAATTATCATGGAAGTATCGCGACGGGAGGAGTTTTCTCCGCTGAAGAATAGAAGTGGAGAGGATTCTCCGGACACCGTCTTGTATGACCAGCAGCTTCTTTTTGCAGAGTGGTTTGAATCCGCAGGTATACGTGTACCGCGAAGGCGGGACGGAACACCCCTGTACAGGCTCGAAGTGTCACCGCTCTTCGCACCGTGTAAAGAGGATTTTATTGTTGCAATCCCTCCAAATACGGTAATAGGGGGAGACACCTGTATTGAGCGGTCTGAAATATAAAATGCCTGCGGGCATATTAGTGCAGGGTATATGTGTGAAGAACAGAATCGTTATAGCCTCCAAGAACAGCGGAAAGGTGAGAGAGATACACGGTATCCTTAGCTCAACAAGCCCCCGAATAGAGATTCTCGATCTGACAGAACTCTCCTACGCCGAAAAAATCGATGAAATCGGGAATAATTTTATTGAAAATGCGATTATCAAGGCAAAAGCGGTGTATGTAAAATTCAAACTCCCCGTCATTGCCGATGATTCAGGTCTCTGCGTGGAAGCCCTTGGCGGCAGGCCGGGTGTTTTTTCGGCACGATTCGCAGGGCCGTATGCTACGGACGAAGAGAACAACCGTCTTCTTATTGAAAAAATGAAAAATGTTCGGGAGAAAGACAGGAAAGCGTGGTTTTCCTGTGTTGCGGTTTTTTATTACGCGGAAAACAGATATTTTAGCTGCGAGGGCCGGGTGTACGGGGTTATTGCCGAAAAGCCCGTTGGGAGGGGCGGCTTCGGCTACGATCCGCTTTTCTATCTGCCGTCGTACGGGAAAACCATGGCTCAGCTGAAATCTGCGGAAAAAAACAGTATAAGCCACAGGGGAAAAGCTTTCAGAGCCCTGAAAAAATATATTGATGAATATTTTCGCACAATGTGAACAGCCTGGAACCATGATTTTCTCACTATGTTCCAGCACATTTTCAGGTGCAGTGAACAGGGTAGGACGAAAAATGAGTATCGGAACTTTGGTCGGCATTGCTGTTCTTGCGTCCTCAGTGTCTCTTACAACCTATCTCGTTATCTGGAGTACCCATTCAATCAATAATATCAACAGAAAAAAAGGCCGGACGCTTCGTGAAATTCTGAAGGAGAGACGTGGTGAAAAATAACAATCAGTCCACAGAGGGCCCTGTTGTCCATGCTGAACTGTCAAGAGACCTTTCTCTCTTTCACATTACAATGATGGGCCTGGGAATGATGATAGGCGCGGGTGTTTTTTTAGGTATTGGGAATTCGCTTTACCATGCCGGTCCGGGCGGTGCAATTCTGACTTTTGCCCTCAATGGTGTTATCGCGCTGTTCACAGCCATGTCGTATGCGGAGTTGAGCTCCGCAGTGCCTCACGCCGGTGGTGCGTATAATTTCGCGCGTATCGGGTTCGGCCGGGCTACCAGCTTTTTTGCAGGGTGGATGGAATGGTTTGCATCTTCAGTTGCCGGCAGCATGTATGCGCTTACCTTCGCCATATACACACTCCGTTATTTCGAGCAGTTGGGTCTTCTTTCATGGCTGCCCGTTACCATTGAAGCTGCGGTAAAGGTTCTGGCCGTCGCCGCAGCTGTGTTTTTTATTTTAATAAATTACAGGGGCGCTTCCGAAACCGGGAAAATTGGTGCATTCTTCACAATGGGCCAGATGTTGTTCCTGGTGGCTATCGGTATCGTGGGAATATTCGTAGCCATCAGGGACCCGATTCGCTTCAAGAACTTCAGCCCATTTGTTCCATACGGCTGGATACGGATACTCGTTACAATGGGTTTTACCTATGTTGCCTTCGAAGGGTTTGAGGTGATTGCCCAGGCTGGGGATGAAACGATAGAACCCAGGAAGAACCTGCCGAAAGCAATGATTTTTTCGGTCTATATCGCTGCAGTAGTATACGTGGTTGTTGCATTTGCGACTATTGTATCGGTTAAGGAGGGCATGCCCGGTGTAGAGGGAGCGCCCTGGGAGTGGATCGGCAGTTTCAAAGAGAGGGGATTCGGTGAAGCGGTGTCCCGGCTCCTTCCTATGGGAGACATCCTCCTTACGCTCGCCGTAATATTTGCGTCGACCTCGGCCCTGAATGCAACCATTTATTCAGCAACAAGAGCATCGTACGCGCTCGGCAGGGACAGTATGCTCTCCCCGTTGTTTTCGAGGATTTCATCCAGGAGGAATACACCAGTAGGCGCTCTTTCCATGACCGGTTTGATTGTCATTGTCGTCGCAGTGTTTCTGCCGACTCTCCATGTTGCATCGAGCGCGAGCATTATGTTTCTTTTTCTCTTTTTCATGGTGAACCTCTCCGTCATAAAGATACGATACAATATGGGTGATGAGCTTGTATATGGATTTGTTATGCCGCTGTTTCCTGTTTTTCCCCTCATTGCAATAGTGATGCAGGCCGTGCTTGCCGTGTGGCTCGTGCACATGAGTTTTATCGCCTGGATCGTTGCCCCGTCCTGGATTCTTTGCGGCATGCTGATTTATCTGCTGTATTCGCGAAAGCACGCGAAACGGGGAGAGCATGATATCTATGTTCTCGAGGAGGAGGAAGAAGCGCCCCAGGGTAAAGAGTACCGAATAATGGTTTCCCTTGCGAACCCCGACACCGCAATTCCGATGGTCAGGTCGACGTACAGGCTGTGCGGTGCAAAAGGTGCGCATGTTGAGCTGCTCCATATGGTGCCTGTGCCTGACCAGGTTCCTCTTGCAGATGCGCATCACTATATGGTGGCCGGCAAAGAGGCGATGATCGAGGTGATGCTGTATCTGGCTCCTCTCTTCTCAGTCAGCACCACAATTCGGTACTGCAGGAGTATCGCACGGGGCATTGTGAGTGCTGTTCGGGAGAAAAAGATAGATATGCTTATTATGGGCTACAGGGGGGGGAGAAAAGCGCACGGCTTTCGGCTTGGAAGCACGGTTGATCCTGTCATTGAACGCGCGCCATGCAATACGGTGATTTTCAAAGGCATTACAGACAGGGAGTACCGTCGTGTTCTGGTACCCGTAGCGGGCGGGCCGAACAGTGCTTTTGCTCTGGAGGTGGCAACTATGCTCGCGGACAGTGATGAAGGGGAAGTTGTTGTAATGACCGTGGACACCGGCGGGAGAAGGCTCGATCTCGCGCAGTTTTTGAGAAATAATGTCGGCCTACTGCATATGGACAGGGTGCGTAAAAAAATCGTGCTGTCCGATGATGTTGTTCATGCTATTGTGGAAGAGTCGAAAAATTATGACCTCGTTGTTATCGGCATTTCCAACAGAAGCCGTATATATAGAATGAACATGCCCCGGATTATCGCAGACTCTATTACCACACCTCTTGTGATGGTAAGGTCACCGGGAGGGGTCAGCTCGATGATCAGGAGGTTTGTGTGATGTATTTGCTAGCCCAGACGGCAGTTATGGCGCCGACGTACCCTGCGTCCCGGGGATCCGACAAAAGGTGGTCGGCTCTGTCCAATGATATAAAGCTCTTTGGATGTTTTGCAGTCTGAAAGATATCGGCCGCGTTATCGATACCCACTATTCTGTCAAGCGGGGAGTGGAAGACGATCAATGCCCTGTTCAGTCCGCGTATTGCTTTTTTCGTGTCCGTCTTCCAGAGATCATCCAGGAACTGTTTTTTGATCCTGAAGCTGCGCCCTGCAATGATCACTTCGGTTTCTCCTTTTTTTTTCATCTCTTCGCTGTCGAGAGGCAGAAGTTTGTTTATATGGGCGGGATCGCAGGGCGCGGCGATTGTTGCAACAGCAACGGATGAGGCTATGGAGGAAGTGGCCTGTAAAACGGCAGCACCCCCGAATGAGTGCCCGATAAGGAGCTCGGGAGCCCGAAATTCTTTCTCCATAAAATCGGCTGCGGCGCGTAAATCATCCGTGTTGGAAGTGAAGTTCGTATCCGAGAATTTGCCCTCACTTTCTCCCAGACCGGTAAAGTCGAAACGAAGCACTCCGAAACCGTTTTCCGTCAGCGCGCGATCAATATTCGAAAATGTCTTGTAGTTTTTTGAGCAGGTGAAACAGTGGGCAAGAAGCGCATAGTGCTCCGGTGTTTCGGAATCCGGTGTATCGATATAGGCACTGAGGCTGTGCCCGTTGTGGTTTTTAAAAGAAACCTTTTTTGATTCCATGCTGTTCTCATGCCTATGTGTGTATGGTTTTATGATAGAAAAAGTTACAGACAAATTTTTTGTTTCGGTATCAGCTAACATAATGTATATGGCTTGTGATTTCAAGGTAATACCGTGCAGGATGATTTGTGTCTGTTCCGATGTGTTTGAAGGATGTACTGCCTGGAGAATTTATCTTGTTTTTTAACGCAGCCGCTCCTATTGTTTTATTCATCGTTTACATTATTCCGGGAGAGATACAGTGCCGTTTATTACTGTTAAGAACACGGATGACAGGGTAGAAACCGATCTTGTCACATCTCTGCTTGTGGCTCTGCAGCGCCAGCAGATACCCATCGATACGGTCTGCGGGGGGAAAGCCCAGTGCGGCAGGTGCGTAGTCCGGATTTTGAATGGAAGTGAGTTTTTAACGAAAAAAAAGCCTGCTGAGATACTGCGCCTCGATACACTGAAGGCTGATAAGACAATGCGCTTGGCCTGCCAGACTTATACGCGTGGTAATATCGAGATTGAAATCATCAATATACGGAAATAAGCTGTATGCGCGGTTTGGGGCTTGCGGTTCGGCTGAACGACGTTTAAAAATTGAGTTGCAATAAACCTTTTTCGTTATACAATTATTACTGTTGTGAGATGGATATACCCAAAATGGTCTCATTTTTATAAACTTCAATAAGGTACTCCGCGCGAATTTGGATACCGGTGCGATGATTCGAGAAAAGAAGAAATATATAAACCGGGTGTTTTGGAATGCCTGACTAATCTTGACTCTCAGGAGATATTTTTATACTATAAAAAAACTTCAAATAAAACCTGCACATTCGTCTTGATGTATTTCCTGACTATCCCTTCGCTATGGAGGCCTTATGGGAACTGTTGAGAAAAGAAATATAGAATTGGGAAGAAAAAAATCCCTCGTAAGGCAGATGGGCGGCGAACAGCAAATAGCAAAACAGCGCGAAAAGGGTAAATTGACGGCGCGTGAGAGAGTAGATCTCTTCTTTGATAAGGATACCTTTCACGAAGTGGATATGTTTGTGAGACATTACAGCACGAACTTCGGTCTGGACCGCATGGTAATCCCATCCGATGGCGTTGTTACCGGACATGGACTCGTGAACGGAAGGCACGTATGCGCGTATTTTCAGGATTTTACATCGAGAGGCGGGTCGCTTGGTGAAATGCATGCGGCAAAGATATGTAAAATCATGGACAAGGCGATGAAAGCGGGACTGCCGATTGTCGGATTCAACGATTCGGGAGGAGCCCGCATTCAGGAAGGGATTGATGCCCTGAAAGGGTATGGGAATATTTTTTTCAGGAATGCCCGGGCATCCGGTGTGATACCGCAGATTTCCGCCATAATGGGACCATGCGCGGGCGGTGCTGTATACTCGCCTGCGATGACGGACTTTGTATTTATGGTTAAGCATACGAGCTACATGTATATTACAGGTCCCGATGTTATACGGGCCGTTACCGGCGAGCGTACCGGTCATGAAGAACTCGGCGGTGCAATCGCCCATAATACAAAAAGCGGTAATGCGCATTTTGCATGTGAGAACGAAGAAGACACAATGAACTGCATAAAAACGCTTTTAGGCTTTCTTCCGAGCAACAATATGGAGGACCCTCCGTATTATGAACCTGTAGACGATCCGCGGCGAATCTGCCCCGATCTTGACTCTATCATTCCTGACAACCCGAGAAAGAGCTACAACATGAAAGAGGTCATCCACAATGTTGTGGACGACGGCTATATTTTTGAACCGCATAAGTACTTTGCCGAAAACCTTATTGTCGCCTTTGCGCGGTTGAACGGGAGGGTTGTCGGTATTATTGCAAACCACCCTCAGTTTCTTGCCGGCTGCCTCGACATTGATGCGTCTGACAAGGCAAGCAGGTTTATTAGAACCTGCGATGCATTCAATATTCCATTGATAACCTTTGCAGATGTTCCAGGGTACCTTCCCGGAACCGATCAGGAATGGAGCGGCATTATCCGCCACGGGGCGAAACTGCTTTGGAGCTATTCAGAGGCGACTGTGCCGAAGATCACCGTTATCACGCGAAAAGATTACGGCGGTGCCTATATTGCGATGAGCTCGAGCCACCTCGGTGCAGACATGGTCTTTGCGTGGCCGACTGCTGAGATAGCGGTTATGGGTGCAGAAGGTGCGGTGAATATTATTTACAGGAAAGATATCGAGGGGGCAAAACATCCCGAAAAGGTACGGCAGGAGAAGATCAAAGAGTACGAGGAGCTTCTCTATAATCCGTACATTGCGGCCAGCAGGGGATACGTGGATGCGGTTATTAAACCGTCTGAAACACGTGTGCGCCTGATCAAAGCACTCGAGCTGTTAAAAACAAAAAATGAAACGCTGCCGCCGAAGAAGCACGGCAATATACCTCTGTAATACGGCTGTTAAAAGTGTAAGAAACATACGGCGCGGCAGACTTGATTTACTGAAAGGTATACGGGTGAACAGTAAGCAGATTGCGGCAATTACCGGCGTTTTGTATTATTTGCAGGAAGAAAAGCGAAAGCTTCTGGAACAGACGCGTATCATTCCGTATAGTATGATAAATCGTTGGAGTATGTACGGCCGCCAAACGATAATGAAATTAAGGACTCGCGCTCAGTTGAGGACTCTCGGGTCCCATATGTGCCTGCCCTTCTTGAATCATATGATGTTGAATAACGGAAGGGTTCCTGCGCCTCTGCATCGAATAAAAAACCTTGCAGCGGCTCAAAACAGGCTCAAAACTCAGGCGCAGATTCGAAAAGCACAGATTGCTGGATTTTAATTTTCGAGATTTGTATTTTTTGGATTGCGGATCATGCAGGCAACTGGTTCATTCTTACAGCGAAAAAGGGGATTTCCCCGGATGATTTCAATAAAAAAACCTGTTGAAGTCATGATTACCGCATTCAGGGACGGATTTCAATCGGTGTACGGTGCACGGGTTCTGACTGAGGATTTTCTCCCGGCCGTAGAGGCGGCTGTGGAAGCGGGACTGTCACACTTCGAAGCCGGGGGTGGGGCCCGGTTTCAATCCCTCTTTTTCTACTGCAACGAGAATGCCTTCGACATGATGGACTCATTCAGAAAGATTGCGGGACCGGAGGCGAACCTGCAGACGCTCGCACGCGGTATCAATGTCGTAGGCCTGGACTCTCAGAGCAGCGATATAATCAAACTGCATGCCCAGCTCTTTAAAAAACACGGAATTACGACAATACGAAACTTCGATGCGCTGAATGATGTTGATAATCTCGACTATAGCGGCCGCTGTATTGTCGATGCCGGCTTGAAACATGAGATCTGTATAACGCTCATGGCGCTTCCCCCTGGCGTTGAGGGCGCCCATACCCCGGAATTCTATTTTCAGGTGCTTAAAAATATCCTCGATGCCGGGATTCCCTTCGATTCACTCTGCTACAAGGATGCATCGGGTACTACAACCCCTGATACGGTATACCAGACGATAAAGAAAGCGAGAGCGAAACTGTCCAGAAAGGTTCCAATCAGGTTTCACACCCACGAGACCGCAGGCACCAGCATTGCGACGAGTATTGCCGCATTGGAGGCGGGAGCGAAAGCAATCGATTGTTCGCTTGCGCCCGTATCAGGCGGTACCTGCCAGCCCGACATTGTTGTCATGTACCATGCGCTGCGTGGGACCAACTTTGATATTGGAGTGGATATCGAAAAAGTTATGAAGGCGGAGGAGGTCTTTAAAGAGTGCATGGCGGATTACGAGGTTTTTCCAGAGGCATCAAGAGTAGAACCGATGATTCTCTACTCGCCGATGCCTGGTGGTGCTCTGACTGCGAACACGCAGATGATGCGGGATAATAATATACTCGACAGGTATCGTGAAGTAATTGCCGAGATGGGGGAAGTCGTGGCAATGGGGGGATTCGGCACCTCGGTTACACCGGTTTCCCAGTTTTACTTTCAGCAGGCATTCAACAATGTTATGATCGGGCCCTGGAAAAAGATTGCTGAAGGATACGGAAAGATGGTGCTCGGTTATTTCGGCAAGACGCCGGTGCCTCCCAACCCGGAAATCGTAAAGCTCGCGCAGGAGCAGCTCAATCTTGAATCGACCACAAGGAGCCCGAGGCTCATCAATGATGAGGACCCGACAAAGGGTGTGGAAGCTGCCAAGGTGATGCTGGAGCAGAACAAACTGCCTGCGACGGATGAGAATATCTTTATCGCTGCAACGTGTAAAGAAAAAGGAATCATGTTTTTAAAAGGGGAAGCGCGGGTGAATATCCGTAAAAGTCCCCACGGAAAAAAATCAGACAAGAAACAGTACGTCGGTGATGAGGCCAAGCCGGAAGGGCTGAGAGGCTTCGATGTGTATGTCGATGATGAGCGCTTCAGAGTCGAGATAAACGAACCGAACGGGTTCCCCACTGTCTCTCAGAATCCGGGTATACGGGGCCCGTATCGTTCTCCTGTATCTGGAAATGTTCACGCCAGGGGCGTTTCAGCCGGCTCCGGACAGAAGGATAACCCGGGCCAGGTCGGAGAAGGTGAAACAGCGGTGCGCGCGCCGCTCCCGGGTATAATTATTCGGTATGACAAAAAAGTAGGCGATCAGGTGAAGGTCGGCGACACAGTTGCGGTTGTAGAGGCAATGAAGATGAATAATAATATAGATGCTCATTGTGACGGGACAGTAATCCGGATTCCCCACAAGGCAGGTACGAATGTCGCCAAAAACGACGTTCTCTGCGTTATAAAGTGCGAATAATGTAAACTTATACGGGCATCTTTTAAGTAACTTCTCGGAAGTTACTTACAGATACTCGGTCACGAAATGATACATCCTGTCAAGGACGTACGCCCCTGGCGGGATATACCGCTTCTTAGCAGATATGGTTTTTACTTATTTGTCCGTGACTGCCTTCCCGATTTTCAACGAATCCTGCTTTCTCTGTTTTTTTTGATTCAGATTGGATATGAGAGATGCGTCGGGTGAATATTAGAATACATCAACAACGTAATACTTCAGAGGAGGTGCAGAATGCAGGCTGAGTTGTTTTCACACGGTGCGGCTGAGGAGGTTACCGGCTCTAAGCATTTTTTAAAGATAAAAGATCGTCTTTTCCAGATCGACTGCGGGGCTTTTCAGGGCCGGAGGGATGAGGCGGATGAAAAAAACAGAAATTGGGATTTTGATGCGTCGGCAGTGGATGGTGTCGTTCTTACCCACGCCCATTTCGATCACTGCGGTCTGGTGCCTCTTTTAAGAAAAAAAGGTTTTGAGGGAAATATATACACAACCCCTGCAAGCAGGGACCTGGCAAGCCTGATAATGATGGATTCGGCACACATTCAGGCAAAAGATCTGGAGTATTTACGAAAAAAGGCGAAGAAGAGAGGGGAAGTTTTCGATGGTGATGCCCTATACACCGAACGGGATGTCATTGCATCCCTTGAGCAATTCATCACCGTATCGTACCACCGCTCTTTCTATATCGGCGATAATGTGGAGGCACGGTTTTTTGATGCGGGGCACATACTGGGCTCGGCCCTTACAATCGTAAAATCGCGGCAGGGCTCGGATGAGCTTGCCATTGGTTTCAGCGGCGACCTGGGGAGAAAAAATCTGCCAATACTCCGTGATCCCGAGATGCTGCCAGCAGTCGACTACCTTGTTATGGAAAGTACGTACGGAAACCGGCTGCACGATCCTGTTGAAACCGCGTCTGAAAAACTGGCACAGATAGTTCGGCAGACTGCGAATAAAGGAGGAAAGATCATCATACCCGCCTTCGCAGTCGAACGCACACAGGAGCTTGTGTACATACTCCACCTTCTAAATGATGAGGGCCGTATTCCGAAGATACCGGTGTATGTCGACAGCCCCATGGCCACAAACGCAACCTCTATATTCCGTGTTCATCAGGAATGCTACGACGAAGAAATCAGGCAGGCCTTTACGGATCATCATGAGAATCCCTTCGGTTTCAACGAACTGACCTACGTGGTAAACACCGAGCACAGCAAGAGACTCAACACACTCAAAGTCCCGGCAATCATCATATCGGCCTCAGGCATGTGTGAATCCGGGCGTATTCTGCACCACCTGGCGAACAATATCGAAAACCCTAGAAACACAGTGCTCATTGTCGGGTTCATGGCGCAGAATACCCTCGGGCGGAAGCTGCTGGAAAAACAGTCAGAGGTGAAAATATTCGGCGACACCTATCGACTGAAGGCGGGTGTGGAGGTTCTTAATACCTTCAGCGCTCATGCGGATTACAACGATATTCTCGAGTACATAAACGGACTCGACAGGAGCCGTTTGAAGGAGATATTTCTGGTGCACGGTGAACCGGAGGCACAGAAAAACCTCAAGGGCCTGCTGGAGGATCGGGGATACCGTATCCGGATAGTCAGATATGGAGAGCACTACCCGTTGTCCGGACGCTTTGCGTCCGGATAAGAACGATGAAGCGCAGTGCCTCCCGAGTCCGCCATGCACGGAAACTTTTTTCAGCCTGTATTTTACCAGCCCGCTGAAAGTTGATGATTTTCAACGATAATTTATTTATTCTTAACGGCAGGGGAACCTGTAATTTTTAAGATTAGGGTATATCGTATCGAAAATATCACCCCAACCATATAATCGGAGTGTGTAATGCACCTTGCCCTTGTCGGATGCAGTATTTTCAAGAATGAGATCGAGTTTCTCGAAACGCGAATTAAGAACAACATCGAGTATTACTGGCTTCCCCAGCGTCTGCACAATAAACCGCTTGAACTTCGAAAGATGGTCCAGAATGAAATAGACGAAATAGAGAAAAGCGGCAAGAAGTATGACGCAGTCATTTTATTGTATGGGCTCTGCAGCAAGGGAGTTGCGGGGATATACTCCAAAGACTACAGGCTTGTCATTCCAAAGGTGCAGGATTGTATCTCCATCCTTCTCGGTTCAAGAAAAAGGTATGCCGAGCACTTCAAGGAGAAGCCGGGCACATACTGGTTTACCAAGGGCTGGATTGAAACCGGTTTCGATCCAGGCAAGCGCACCAAGTACGACGGAGTGTTCGATCCCTACAAGGAAAAGTACAAACAGTACAGGAAAAAGTTCGATGAGGAGGTTTCCCGGTACCTTATAAACGAGTGGGATCAGCGATGGATACAAAACTACACCACGCTCGCCTTTATAGACTGGGGCATGAAGGATTCCCAGCGGTTCAGAAAAAAAGCAGTCCAAAGCGCAAAAAGCCTCGGACTCGAGTTCGAACCCCTTGAAGGGAACCCCCGTATTCTCCTGGATCTGTTGAATGGTAATTGGAAGAAGGATGATTTTCTCATTATTCCTCCCGGCATGAAAATCATGCCTTCCTATACCGACGACATCCTTACATGCAGCAGTGAAGAGGCAGAAGCTGCCGTGTATGATTCCGGGCTTCGGGAGGCCGGTGCGTACGAAAGAAAAGGTTTTGGGCTCGGTATCGACGCAGGCGGTACGTATACGGATACGGTGCTGTACAATTTTTCTGAAAACCGTGTTGTTGCATGGGCAAAAGCCCTGACGACGCATGATGATTATACGCGTGGTATAGAGGCCTCTATCGATAAACTTGCCGCTGAAATTCCGGAAGAACTGTTCAGCAAGGTTGGGCTTGTTTCTCTTTCAACGACCCTTGCAACGAACGCGATCGTTGAAGGGAAGGGAGGCAGGGCCGGTATTATCCTGATCGGGTACGACCGGTATACGTTGAAGGGGATAAGCCTCGAGCCTGTTGCGGTGGTCCGCGGAAAACACAGCATCGAAGGAGAATCAGTCGAACCGCTCGACCTGAATGAGACGAAGGCCGCGATCCGGGAGCTCATTTCACACGGTATCGATGCGCTTGCGGTTTCAAGCGAGGTGGGGGCGAGGAATCCTGAATATGAGCTGAAGGTAAAAGAGCTGATACAGCAAACAACCGATCTCCCTGTCGTATGTGGAAGCGAGCTCACGGATGAGCTCAACTGTGTGAAGCGCGCGAACACCTGTTATTTCAATGCGCGTCTCATCCCGCTCGTAACGCATCTCTTAACTTCGGTGAAGGATGTTCTGTCGAAAAAGGGGGTTGCAGCTCCCGTTATGGTTGTCAAAGGAGACGGGACACTTATGGGAGAAAACGTTGCAAAGACCAGGCCCGTTGAAATGGTGCTCTCCGGCCCGGCAGCGAGTGTGATCGGCGGCGCGTATCTTGCGGGATTGAAAGACGGGTATGTTGTCGATATGGGCGGCACCACAACGGATGCAGCGATCGTACAGAACGGGTTTGTCGCATTCAAGAACGAGGGTATCAGCATCGAAGGATTCAGAACCGCTGTGAAAACGGTCGATATCCACACCTTTGGACTTGGCGGGGATAGCTACATTACCCACAACTACCGTGATAAAAGCATTCATGTCGGTCCGCGACGGGTCGTGCCTCTCTGCTACCTCGCGGATCAATTTCCTCCTGTTCTTTCACAGCTTTCGGAAAAAAGCTCTGATGCGCGGGGCGAAGAGATACTCGTTCAGCCTGCAGATTATTTCATGTTTCAAAAGGATATACGGGGACATGATTTTCATCCCCAGGAAGAGGCGATCGTTTCTATTTTAAAAAAAAACGGGCCGATGCCGCGTGAACAGCTTGTGCGGAAAGTCAGGGCATCGGGTCTCTCTCTTTTGAGAACAGAGCGGCTCGAGATGTTCGGATATATACTCCGTTCAGCTCTGACGCCGACTGATATACTGCACGCTGCAGGCAAAATCTCTTTCTGGAACAAAGAGGCTGCCAAAAGGGCCGTTGAACTGTATGCCGCGCGTTCCGGGTGTTCTACCCGGGAGTTCATGGATCGCGCTCTTCGGGAGTTTTACCGAAACCTCATATACCAGCTTTTGTCCTTTATTTTCAGAGAGGATAAAAGCATTCACGACAGGGACGGGCTTTCCCACAACATCTCGCACCACCTCTTCTCCACAAAGAAACAGTTTCATATAGATGTGCGCCTGGAAAAGCCGATTGTATTTATAGGGGCGCCGTCGCCCTCGTATGCTGAAAACCTCAAGGAGTATATCGATCTCGAGGTTCATGTGCCGGAGTACAACGCCGTGGCAAATGCAGTCGGGGCGATTACCGGCGCAGTGCGAGAGGTTGTTACCATTCTTATCAGACCCGAGGAGGGAAGGGGGTTTACCGCATTTGCCCCTGACAGAAAAATAAACTATAAAACGTTGAAGGACGCCAAGCACGCCATGTCCGGGCTTGCGAGTGATCTTGTCCGCGAGCGAGCGCGGCTTTCGGGCGCGCGAAACGTAGACGTAAAACTGAAAGTTGAGGACAAAAAGGTTAAACTCTCCAGGGACGATGAGGTGTATTTAGAGACGGTTATTACCGCTTCAGTATCCTCCGTTCCCGTCATGAAACGATAGGCAATGGTTTTTTCCTCAATTTATTCAATTGAAGACGTGCATTGAGTAAAAGTTGGTACAAAAAAGCGTTCTCCGGACGAAAAGAGTCAGGATAATGGAAAAAAGCCAAAGGCACGTGAATAACCGGGACTTTTCAAAACAAGACTTTTCCCGTATACTTAACCGATGAAACATTTCTTCTTTGCAATCGCACTCACTTTTTTTTTATTCCCCGGAGTTCTCTTCTGTCAGCAGGACGGACAAGAACTGGAACCGGATTCAGTACCGCTGGAGGATGATCAATACAAGATATATCAACTGCTTAAAGGGTCTGACCTCGACGCCCTGCGGGATGCCTGCAGCGAAAGAGGACTGCCGGCTGATGGTGATGAGGCGGCTTTGAAGCAGAGACTCATGAATGATGAGATACGCAGGGCCCGAAGCACTTTTAAAACGAGATCAGCTGAGAGCGGGTCTGAAGATATAATTCTCGATAATGCCGATTTCATCCGCACCCGGGAAAACGAGGTGGGTGAGGAGATCATTGTTCTGAATGGAAATGTCGATATCAATTACGGTGGAAGGCGTATACAGGCCGATGAGGTTCGAATCAATGTGGACAGGGAGATTGTACGGGGAAGCGGTACTGTACGCTTTGAAGAGGGAAAGAAGGAATACACCGGAGACAGTTTTTACTACAATCAGAAAACCGATCAGGGCATTTTTTTCAGGGCAAAAACCTCTATCGAAGATTTTATCTATACGGGCAGCGAGATCAGGAGGATACAGGGAACGGATAAGTTCGTTTCAGATGACCTGGCTTTGACGACCTGTAATATACGCTACCCCCACTATAGAATCGATGCAGAAAGACTTTTTTTTTATGATTCAGAGCGGGCGCTCGTAAAAAATGCTTCCCTCTACTTCGGACAGGACAATGTTCTCAATCTGCCCTACATGTACAGAAATTTGAAAGACCACGCATTCAAGTCATCCGTCCAATTCAGGGAGCGATCGGGGCTTGTGCTCCAGAATACGTACATCCCGCTGAAAACAGATGCAAAAGAAATTGTGCTCAAGGGTGATTTTTATGAACGTCTCGGTGTATATGCAGGGGCTGATTACATTTCTTCGTACCCTCTGGGCGAAACCGAGCTCCGGTCTTCAGCAGCGCTTTCGAATGATGTGTATTACTACGATAAAGTCACGGAGCACTGGAGCCCGCTCGGCCCTCCTAATGCCGAAGATTATTCGATCACCCGTTCCGGGCGCTACAATATCGGGCTGTATCAGAAGATTGTTATCGAGAAGGCCTATACCAACACAGCGGAGATCAGTCTCTCCCATGTGACGGATCCCTACTACGAGTATGATTTCGAACGGAGAAGTCTGCGGTTCGACCTTTTCGATGTAATCGGGCAGGCAGAGTCGGATTTTCCACGCAAGGGGTCGGGGTACACATGGTTTCTCAACGATACCTTTCAGTACAACAGCCTAACGCTGTCTCTTCAGAACAGTGTCCGGTTCGAGCCGCAGCGCAATATCGATGAGGATATCGTCTCTTTGCCCGACTACTACGAGTACCGGCTGTACACAATCGCCGCTCCGCAGGTTTCAGTATACCATAAAGCAGACATATTCACCGGGTCGGATTCAGCCTTTTCAGACCTGACCTATACGGGTACAACAAATTATGCGCATGTACTGTACTACGATGAAAATGAAAGAATAGAAAGCGAGGTGCACAAGGCCGATGCTGCGGTGAACATTACAAAGGATTATTTCGCAGGGAACTATATCAGGATTACTCCTGAAGTCGAAGGGGGGGCGCAGGGTCAGGCCCATGTAGACCCCACCTCGAGTGAAACGACATACGACAGGCAGAACACATATGCCTACGGCCGTACCACCGACGAGTTTCAATTCGGGTCCGAGAATTTGTATGCCCTGTTCACCTACGATCTCAAGTACAAGTTTGCAGGATCTGAAGATCTCTACACCTATCACCGGTTCAGAGTACATCGGATGGATTTTCTCGGATTTGCTAAAGTTTCCGGCTTCACCGAGATGCTCGAAACCTCGTATGATCTCAGGCCGGTTTATGACTGGGATAACGGCAGTTACCGGGCCATTGAGTTTGACAGAAGCCGTTTCGATCCGTTGAAGAATACGCTGACCTATGCACCGACCGAGCGTATTACAATCAGCGATATGTTTTTATACGATATCTCTTCCCTCCGGCCGACGACAAATAAGCTCACCTCAGATCTTTCGAGCAGGGATATTGATCTTTTGGGGAACACGTTTGTCGTATCTTGGGGCCTGGGCTGGAACCATTACTTTCAGAACCCGACACTCGATACCTTCGATTCTCTCTTTCAGATCGATCTTTCGTTCCGAAGGTACCTGAAGACCTACTTTAAAGTGCTCTCCAGAAATGAGAGTCTCTGGCGGTACTTTCCGGGTACCGCTGCCGAAAGAGGCGTTGAAGCGGTGAACCCTGTTATTGACCTGCTCAAATCCTTCAATTATTTCAACCGCGATGACAGAATATCTTCTCTTTTCAAGATGAAGCGGGTATCTTTTGGATTTGTCCATGAGCTTCATGATTGGGATCTGACGTTCGACTACACAGGAAACAGGGAGCTTTCCTATGACGGAAGCCGTTACATCTGGGATAATACGTATACAATAAGCATAGGGCTGCGGGAAGTGAAGAGTGTTGACATTCATACAAAGATAAAGGAACAGCGCTAGGTATAAGGGCTCGTGAATCAGCGGGGAATGCGAACCGACGAGTATTTTCAGCTGACTGCAGGTCGGATGAATGCATTCAGTGTATACCAGCGCGGGTACGCATGCACGCATCGATAATTATTCCAACGCATAACAGAGAAGAAATCCTCGTCCGGGTTCTGAGCTACTATGCATGTCAGACGAAACCTGACGGAGATTTCGAGATACTGGTGGTTGATGACGGTTCGACGGACGGCACGGAATCGCTTTTTAATGATTTGAAGGATGGGCAGGTAGACAAAAATTCCAATATTTTGTCCAAATATACCGACAGAATCCGGGCGGTAAAGAAGGGGTGGTATCTCACGGATACGGATGAAAGTCTCTTTATCGGCAAAAACAGCCTTTTTGTACGGTATATACGGATTAAAAAATCGGGGCGATCGGCGGCGCGCAATGTGGGAATCGGTTTTTCATCCTACCCGCTTATAATTTTTTCCGATGACGATATATTTGTTGAACCGGAATTTATAAAAAAGCACATTGCCGCGCATGGGAAAGATGACGGTCTCGTTGTCATGGGTAAGGTCATACATACGCCGGATATTGACAACCCGTTCTCCGCCGCCTGGAAACTCAAGGATATTAATACTGCGTTTCTCTCAACGGGAAACGCATCGGTACTGAAAAAATACATTATGCAGGCCGGCCTTTTCGACGACCGATACACGGTATACGGCTGGGAGGATTTTGATCTCGGCATTCATCTGCAGGAAATCGGGGTGCGTTCGATAAAGAGGAAAATTTACGGGTACCACTACGATCCGCCAAGAACATTCATCACACCCCGCGATGTGTACGAAAAGGAGAAGGAGCGGGGTATAAGTGCGGTATATTTTTACACCGGGCATCCGCTTAAGTGGGTAGCGAGATTTACACTTATTCACAACAGATTCTTTCATGCGCTCTTTCAGGTGCTTGGATACGGCAACTGGTTTCTTTCAAAGGGAAGAATCTCATTTTTCAAGGGTTTGATACTGCTTATCATTCGGTACAAGGGTTATTTCGACGGTATAGACGAGGGAAAGAAGAATAGTAATGGCTGAAAAAGAGGATCTTATTATCTTTTCAAACGGCCCGGGTGAAGTGTCGACCTGGGTGCTGCCGATGGTCGAGTCCGTCCGAAAAAGGGCCGACCTTGCCGGACGTTACAATATAACCCTCATCATGCATCCCTGCCAGTTCGGCTCAGGCACGGAGCATAAAGTAGCCGGGGATTTCGAGGGTGTGGACAAAACCGTGACCCCCGGCCAGTACATAAAGATGCTCTTTTTCGGCGCAGGGAAATACGGCTTCAGCAGGAAAGGCATCGTTTTCTCGCTCGGCGGCGACCTGGTCCATCCCGTCCTGTTCCGCAGGAGAATACGGGGAAAATGGACGCTGTATGCATATAGCCATAACACCGGGCATGAAAAGCACTACAAAAGGGTTTTTGTGAGAAACGGCTACGTCAGAGAAAAGTATCTCAAACGCGGTGTTCCGCCCGACAGAGTGGTTATCGCAGGGGATCTCGTGCACAGCTCGCTCTCCTGTCTACTGGACAGGAATGCAGCGCGGAAGGAGGCCGGAGTCACGGGCGGGGAGAAGATGGTGGTGTTCATGCCGGGCAGCAGGGACTTTGAGGTGAAATATATGCTGCCTGTTTTCCTCAAGGTTATGGACGGGCTTGCCGGACGGATACCGAATGTCAGGGTATTTATTCTGAAATCTCCCTACATATCGAATGAGTGCATCGGGCAAAGCCTTGAAATGGGCGGCAGGATCAGGGAGGCCGAAAGCATGCCCGGTATAATGAAGAGACGTGATGAAGGAGGCTGGGAAATCGAGTACGCCGGTGATCGGAAGGTGAGGATTCTGGAAGGCGGGCTTGAGCGCTGGGGGAAAGGGGTGGATTTTGCGGTAACCCTGCCCGGCACGAATACGATACAGCTTGCCTACCGGAAAATCCCCGAACTCGTAGTTGCCGCCTTAAACAAACCGGAGGTTATTCCCGTTGAAGGTGCGTTCGGACTTTTAAAATGGGTGCCTGTTATCGGAAAACCTGTTTTGAAAAGGGCTGTTTTGCGTTACGCACGGAAGTTTCCGTTCGCAGCGCTTCCGAATATCTATGCAGGGGAGGAGGTTGTGCCGGAGCTTTTCGGTGTGTTCCGGACAGCCGACATCACGAACAGGCTCGTTGACATACTCGAAAAGGGTGAGGAAAAAGACATTGCAAAGAGACTTTCGAAGTTTACACCGAGCCAGGATCCTGCCCGGCTGATTGTAAACGCCGTGTGGGGCGATGAGAAGCCCGGCTGATCGAGAATGTGTCTTTAAGATGCCCATCCCGATGATTGTGAATGTGCTTTTCGCGACCAGCAGCTCCGGTTTTAATCGTACAAGTGTGTTTCATTAATACTTTTCACCGGTGTCAATAAGGGTTATTATTAATCTCAAGTACTCATTAATTATAAAGAGTCATCTTCTCTTTTTTCATATCGATTCAAAGTAAATTTATTGAGGAGGAATCATACGATGCAGTATAGAAAACTCGGAAACAGCGGGTTGATTGTCAGTGTGCTCTCATTGGGTACAATGCAGTTCGGGAAAAAGATGAACATGGGCGGCCTGGACCAGAAGGCGACGAACGAAATGGTGCATTTTGCCCTGGACCATGGGATAAATTTTGTGGATACCGCCGATGTGTACAGTCTGGGAGAGAGCGAAACACTCGTCGGCAACGCACTGAAGGGTATTCGGGAGGAAATAGTGCTTGCAACGAAGGTGCGCCTGCCCATGAGTGATAATTTCAACAGGAGCGGGTCGACGCGGGTGAACATAATGCGCGGCATCGAAAGCAGCCTGAAGCGCCTGCAGACTGATTATATTGATTTATACCAGGTGCACGGCTGGGATAGCAATACTCCTTTGGAGGAAACCGTCCGCACTCTCGACGACCTTGTTCGTCAGGGCAAGGTTCGTTATATAGGTCTCAGCAATTACCTCGCCTGGCAGGCGGCTACGGCACTTGGTATTCAGGAACGAATGCAGCTCGAAAAGTTTACGACCGCCCAGCTGCACTACAGCCTCGTGGACAGAGGTCTCGAGCACGAATGGATATCTTTTGCACAGTACCATAATATCGGAATACTCGTATGGAGCCCGCTGGCGGGAGGGTTTTTAAGCGGCAAATACGATAAAAACTCTCCTGCGCCTTCAGGAACCAGGTTCGCGGAAGCCGGGAGGTTCGTACCCTTTGACACCGAAAGAGGGTATAGAATCGTGGATGTTCTACGTGAGATTGCGGACAGGCATGGTGTTTCACCGGCCCAGGTGGCATTGAAGTGGCTCCTCACACAGTCCGCGATATGCTCGGTAATCACTGCTGCACGGAAGATTACCCATCTCGAAGACAATATAAAATCCCTCGATATCGTGTTGTCTGAAAAAGACCGTGCGAAACTTGACGAGGTGTCGCATCCGGGCACTCCGTACCCCAAATGGATGGTCCTCCAGCTCGATCAGGCCGAAGACCCACGTCCGAAGATACTCGAACCGGAGCGGTATGCGAAAGGCGGGCCGTGGAAAGACCTGCGGGGAAGCAAATGGCAGCAGTAGGGTAATTCGACCGGCCGTCTGGAAACTTATCAGTATCTGTCGCGGCTAAATTATGCGCTGAAAAAAGGATTCGTGCTGCAGTTCATCGGCCTCCTGCCCGATTGCGAACACAGCATATGCACCGGTTCGCTGCATTTATGCTACAGCTCGTCAACCTCCAGTCCGAGCACGCGAGCCATCAGCCGTATCTCGACACTCCTGTGGCCTGTTATAATGAGGTTGTGATGTGAGTAGAACCTGTCCATCAGGCTGTACCCGTTTTTTACCCGTATCAGTGCTCCGTTTCTGCAGTCGGTGCCCGGATACTGGACATAGCCGGTCAAATTCCCCTGGATAACCTGCAGCTTTGTAAACGTGGGATCGAGCTTTGCAAGGGTAACCGGACCAACCGGCATACGGCCGTCGATAGCTGTTGCATTGTCGTCTACGATGGCAAGAACCCTGGGACGCAGTGTCCATTCGGTGCAGAACGGCCGGGGAACAACCCCGAAATACCCACAGTGCACGACGAGAAGATGGTTTTCCGGCTCGTCCACGTCGGGGAATTTATCGATTTTTTCATGCTTCAGGGCGGAAAGGCCCATGAGAAAGGGATAGATATTGCTCATCATTATCGGAGCGTCGAGTGATTTGTGGATGATGAACTTGGTTAATAGCGACATGATGTCCGCCTCGCACGCCCACATCATACCCAGTTCTTCATAGAGCATGTCCCAGGCGAGGCAGGGTGTCGTGTCTGAATAGAATGATTCGTTGAGGCAGTTTATGCCGACTCCCCCTATGCTTCCGTCTTTTTCAATTTCCCGTTTTACCGCAATGTATACCTTTACCGCGCTGTTGAGCATGCGCTTCGGCACGTCCTCGGTTTTAAGCTCGGTGTCTGCGGCAGAATCCTGGCCCGAAGAGGAAGTTGTGCCGGAAGCCGATCCAACCAGCTTCCAGTTTTCCCATGCATCTTCCGCTTCCGTTTCGCTGATTTTCTGCGCCTCACCGCCCATTTTCTTGAAGCTCTTTTTAACGATACGTATACCGAATTTCTGCTGTATGAGGTCTATGCATTGCTTTTCCCACCAGTAAAAACGTTTGAAGATGTCGCTCTGCATCCCTTCACCCGGGTTGTCCTGAAATACGAGAAATTTCGTGCTTTTCATCTCCCGTTTCAGGGCGAGGCTTTTACAGATCTTTTTTGTGAGGTCCAGGTTGTACGGGGAAAATACATTCAAGCCCTCTGTTTTTAAAAAGTTAACTATTTCCCAGTCCCACATTTTTACCGTGCCGAATTCTGATGTGGCAACAACCATAGGAAGTCCTGTTTTTTTAAGGGCATCGACCTGCCTGTATGCCTCTCCGACGAGCTGTGGAAAAATAACCGCGTCCGCCTCGGGAAGCGGATAACCAACCTCGAGCGGTTTCAACACTTCCGCCTCCTCTGAAAGGAGATTTGTCAGGGTCTTCAGCTGCGCATCGAATTCATCCATGTCGGCTGTTTTAAAAAATAGTGGTACAAGAAGTGCCTTCATTGTATCCTCCTCATTCAGGTTCTGTTATTCGGACGCTTCAAATCCGAATGATGCCGCCGGTAAGCGACATTAGTCATACTATACATAAAAACTAAAAAATTGGAATTCTTTAATCTTTATCTTGACAAAATATTGCCTCCGTTGAATAATAGAAAGGCAAAATTCTTTTAAGAGAGGGAGGTATGTGATGAAAAAATCAAAACTGTTTCTATTTGCCGTAGTGTTGCTGACGCTAGTTGCATTTACCGTCTTGATTCCTGCAACACTTCTGGCGAAGGATGACAAACCGGGCAAAGGGATGTACTTCCGCCTTGTCACACACGGCGGAAATGATCCATTCTGGGCTGTGTTCCAGCAGGGTATGAGAGACGCGGCGAATGAGCTCGGGTGCAGGGCTGATATCGATCTCTGCGGGAGCGACCAGAACCTCATGCAGAAGCGTTTTCAGGAAGCTGTTGCAATGAGGCCCGACGGAATTGCGCTGGTCATCAATGACAACACAATGTGGGACAAGCCGGTTGCGGATGCGATCGCCAAGGGCATTCCCGTTATCGGTGTGAACAACGACGATCAGAAGGGCTCTGCTGGAAACGCGCGCCTGTGCTATATCGGGCAGAACGAGAGACGCGCCGGTTTGATGATCGGCAGGGCTGTGTTTGAAGCGGCCAAAAAAGCGGGAAAGAATATGCGCACTCTCAAGGTGGCCGCTGCAGTCGAGGTTCCCGGCGCTAACTACGGTGTGGTAAGAAGCCAGGGAATCAAGGACGCAATGAAAGAGTATGGTATCCCCGGTGATATCGATATCATCGATGCGACGCTTGAGATGACCACTGCCGAATCGAGAATAACCTCCTACCTGATCGGGCATCCGAATACCGGCGCCATTTTCGGGCTCGGCGGAATCTGCACCGACAGACTGACATCCGGACTGAAGAATGCTAAGAAGAGGCCCGGTCAGATTCCTGCTGGCGGTTTCGATGCTACTCCCGGCACCCTCACCGGCTTGAAAACCGGGTACATGGTTGCTTCAATCGACCAGCAGCAGTATTTGCAGGGGTATTTTTCGGTGTATGTGCTGTACCTGTACAAGAAGTACGGATTTACTCCAAATATCGATACAGGCGGTTATCTGATTACAAAAGATAACATAAAACTTATCGAAAGCCTTTCATCGAAGCATGTCAGATAACATCATCGAATAGTAAAACATGGGCTGGGCCTCGAAAGCACATTACCCGGGGTTCAGTCCTTGATTTTAACTGTTTCCGGATCACACATGACTTGCTATGTTTCAGTGGGAAATAGGAAATAAAACTCGTCGGGAGAGAAGTACTTTGTCAAATGAAAAGTTTATGGTTCGATTTCTCAGCTACAGGGTATCGTTTACACTGATAGTGTTTGTTGTTCTGCTCGTTTTTTTCGGAATCTTTTCTTCCGGGCACAGCTTCTTTGGAATAGCAAATCTCACGGCCCTTGCAAAGCTCGCCCCTGACCTGGGTATTGTCTCACTCGGTGTCGGAATGCTCATGATCGCCGGTGAGTTCGACCTTTCCGTTGCTTCGACAATTCCATTGAGCTCATTTGTATTTACCAAGCTTTTAGGGTGGGGAACACCGCTCGCACTTATTCTTGTCATAACTTTACTGACCGGTGCAATAATAGGGATGTCAAACGGCCTCCTTGTGGTTAAAACGAAGCTTCCGTCATTTATTATTACCCTGGGCACCATGCTTTTCTGGCGCGGCATCGTGTACGCCGCATCACGTATGAGCCCTATAGGCATTATGTCCTGGATCGAGCCTGATGCCTGGATGATGAAGGTATTTGTCGGCTTTATCGGGGGGATGGTACCGGTGCAGTTCGTCTGGTTTTTATTTTTCTTTGCCGTGCTCGGTGTTGTCGTTCAGCTTCATCGTTTCGGCAACTGGATCTATGTCACCGGCGACAACCAGATTGCGGCGCGGGCCATGGGTATCGATACCGACATGGTAAAGACGGTGTGTTATGTCATCGTCGGTGTGCTGTGCAGTTTTATGGGAATGATACAGAACCTGAGGATAGAATCGTTTGCCGCGAATCAGGGTGTCGGATTCGAGCTCAGGGCGATTGCATCGGCGGTTGTAGGGGGAACCTCTTTAATGGGAGGGATCGGGAGCATCCCCGGCATATTTCTCGGCACTCTTACCATACAGATTATCGACAACGGATTGATTCTCATGGGTGCAC
>Ga0315555_1000031_pt1 | contig 81612 bp, 68 predicted proteins | sample SalMarSW160380MG_FD_202113 | JGI IMG/M metagenome (GOLD analysis project Ga0315555, IMG submission 202113) | Salt marsh sediment microbial communities from the Plum Island Ecosystem LTER, Massachusetts, United States - Salt Marsh Sediment SW1603-80 ... | reverse complement strand
GACCTCGATTCAACATGATAGGAGACTCTTTCTTTAATGGCGCTACCATAAAAACTACCCGCTACACAGCCGGCGATTTATTCCAACTTGACATTCATTAAGTGGGCGGCAGATGTCCAGGGGCTGTCCCATAAGCTTGATCCTAACATTTATGTACTCACACACCAGGGGAAGTCACCGCGCGCAAACTCCGCGTAGCGGCGGGCTTTATGTCCGCCGTCAAATGGCGGGAGACAAGCCCCCGCCCTACGCGAGTAGGAATGGACACCTTTTGGGACGACCTCTCCACATCTGCCGATCCTCCATCGAATGACTCCTTACTTAAACCGCTTTGGCTTTCTGGCCTCCCATTCAACCACTATTGGGCTGGCGACAAAGATCGAGCTGTAGGTTCCTACCAGCACGCCTATGATCAGCGCCAGCGCAAAATAACGCAGCACCTCGCCACCAAAGAAAAAGAGGGTGCCGACCACCAGAAGTGTTGTCAGGGAGGTGTTGATCGTGCGGGACAACACCTCATTAATAGAGGAGTTAACGGCATTGGCAAACTCCCCCTTGGTGCGGAATTTCTTCAAGTTCTCACGTATGCGATCAAACACCACCACTGTATCAGTCAGCGAGTAACCGGCCAGGGTCAACAGCGCTGTTACAAGTAACAGGTCAAACTCCATGTCTAACAGATAGAATATCCCCAGCACGGCCAGCACATCGTGAAGGGTGGCAATGGTCGCTGCGATCCCGGAACGGAAATCGAACCGAATCCAGATATAGACAATGATGCCAAACAATGAAAGAAGCACCGCCTTCTGGGCATCACTGCGAAGGGTCTGTCCCACGGCTGGACCGATGATGTGTTCCGACACTACGGTAAAGGTGTTGCCCCCAAAGGAACCCTCGATGATCTTTTCCAGAGTCTCCAGTCGCTGCTTGCCCTCAGCCTCAGTTTCCGGGCGTTTGGTTTTGACAATAAACGCATTGGGCTTCTCGAAATCCTTCAAATTGGTGATCTCAGCGTCGGGAAACTCAACCGTAACAGCCGATCGGAGGTCTTCGATAGTCACCGGCTGATCGAAATGACCCGTCACCATGACGCCGCCGGCGAAATCAATCCCTAAATTGGCCTTACCGATAACAACCATAACGAAAGCAGAGATTCCTACTATGATCAATGCCGCCGACAGCACGAAGGCGTACTTGCGGACACCGATAAAGTTTATGTGTGTTTCGCGTATTATTCTAAACATAGCCACTTCTCTCCTCTTTTTAGATGCTCAGGGTGCGATACCCCTTGCGAATGTCAAAGATCTGCTTGGTAATGACGTAGGCCGTGTACAGGGAGATTGTCACACCCCAGAACAGGGTTACGGCGAATCCCTTGATCGGTCCCGAACCCAGAAGGAACAGCGCTCCGGCCGTTACAAGGGTGGTTACGTGCGAGTCGAAGATGGCCACGAAGGCTCGCGTGTAGCCGGCGTCTATTGAAGCCCGCACGGTCTTGCCGGTGCGAAGCTCCTCGCGAATGCGTTCAAAAATCAGGATATTGGAATCTACCGAGATACCAATGGTGAGAATGATGCCGGCAATGCCGGGCATCGTAAGCGTGGCACCAAGAGCGGCCATCACAGCCAGCAGGAAGAATAGATTAAACAGCAAGCCAATATCGGCAATAACCCCGGAAAGACGGTAGTAAATCCCCACCAACAAAAGCACCAGGCTGAGTCCCACCATGAAGGAGAAGAAACCTTTCTTAATGGAATCAATTCCTAATGTAGCACCGACGACATTCTTCTCAATGATTTCGACCGGCGCCGGCAGAGCGCCTGCTTTGAGGACGATTTCAAGATTTCGAGCGTCTTTTACACCCGCCGATGAGCCCATCGTGATCTGCCCTCTCCTGCGAATCTTAGAGTTGATAAAAGGAGCTGACTCAACCTTGTTGTCGATGACAATCGCCAACGGCTTGTCAATGTTGGCGCCGGTCAACTGCGCGAAGCGGGCGGCACCGTCGCCGGAAAGGGAGAAGTTAACGACGAATCCGCCGTAGGTGCCCTGGCCGAGAGCAATGTTCTCAAGGAATTTGCCCAGGAACTGTACTTTCCGCTTCACCAGATACAGCATGTATACCTCGCGACCATTGCGGATCTCTGAACGAGTGGACCAGCAAAACTGAACATCGATTGGAATCAGGCTCTGTACCTGGGGTAGATTGAGCCACTTGGTGATCAATTCTCGATCCTTTTTCGGGATGGCAAAGCTGGGCCAGTTGGTGCCGGTCCTATTATTGCTCATAGCCAATTGCAAACGGGAGGTCAGCGGATTTATGTTTTCATCCAGGCCAATGTCCTCGTCGAAGGCAAACATATCTGCGGTGTCGACGGCGCTGTCCCCCATCAGTTCCGCCAGGATATCTGTATCCTCACCTTCGGCAGTGGAATCTATGGCCGGTTCGGTTTCCTGTGCTATTACCGCAGTGTCCGGGGCGCCTTCGGCAGTGGTGTCCTTTCTGGCCAATTCGTAGTCATGGATAACGGAATCGATTTTAGTCAACACCAGAGAGGCGTTGTCATAGGTCTCAAGCAACTTGAACTCAAGCAGGGCGGTCTGGCCGATTAGCTCCTCGGCCCGTGCGGCATCGGTATAGCCGGGCAGGTCGACGATAATGCGGTCATTCCCCTGTTTCTGAATGACCGGCTCAGCTACCCCCAGGCCGTCAACGCGGTTGCGGATAATCTGTATCGCCCGTTCGACGGCATCCTCACGGCTGGCTTTGTCCAACTCCTCCATCTTGACTCTCAGGACAACGTGAATACCGCCTTGCAGGTCAAGGCCCAGCCGAATGGCTTTCTGTTGGAGATGTAAGAGCGCTCCGGGGTCACGATCATTCAGAGCTTCCTTGTCGCCCTTGCTCATGGTCCACAGTTTGAAGGTATTCCAGAAGGCGACGCACGCAAGAATGATCAAAATCGCGGTCATGATGATACGCCAATTGTGTTTGGGCATGAAGAGCCCCTTTCCAGTTTTTGAGATTATTGTTAACCAAGCAATTCAACGCTGAAGGCGAACAGAGCAGCTTCAGCATAACTGGCGGTCAGGACAGGCCGGGCTAGCTTGTGCCTGATGGTCTGGCGCCGACAAGAGTGGCACGACAACCCAGATTTGAAGAGACAAGGCTGGTTGAGGTCAGAATAACCAGGCGGGGACAGGGACAAACAGGCAGCGTATTAGTTCCACTACGGAAGACCGCCTGTCTGTCAAGATGGCTGTCAGTGTTGTTAGGCTTGAGAACCGGCGGCAAAACAAGGCTGGCCGGACGTGGGCTGCGCGACTTACCACCCGTGGCGACGTCATCTTGAGCACCGCCCGGCAGACACGATACCGGCATTTGCCCCTGCCAGTCAGTAGATTCCACACCCAACTGACCCGCTGTGCCGTCCAGAATCGGCCCAAAGGGGATGGCTGTACCGGGGGGCGAAGTAGCCAGAGCCAGGGCTATGATCAGAGTCAGCGCCGATGCAGCACGCCGAGTTGTTCTTACAATTACCTCATTCATATCAAGAGGTGCAAATATAGTATCCTTTTGACTCAAGTCAATCCACTTTTTTCCAGTAGAGTTGACAGATAGCGGTGAAAGCACTACTATCAATCATTATCGTAGTCAACAATGATGGATTTAGTAAATTAGGTCACTTTTTTAAGGAGATCATTATCGTGAGCAGCTTCTTTCCACAACAGGCAAGAACGGCAGGGATGCTTTCGGTTCTTATTCTGGCGCTATCACTTACTGTTCTCGGCGCCACTGAGCAGTACCGGCTGGACAACGGGATGCAGGTCATTCTCAAGGAGAATCACAGTTCTCCCATGGTGACCAGTATTGTCTTTGTCAAGTCCGGAAGTAAATACGAATCGAAGTTCGAAAACGGCATAACGCACTTTCTTGAGCATCTGCTCTTTGACGGGACCGCCAACATGAGCAGAGAAGAACTTGACGTCTCGATTCAGGACCTGGGTGGGTATATCAATGCTTTTACCCGCAAGGAACTGACAGCTTTCCTGGTGCTGCTGCCTAAGCAGTATATTGAATATGGTCTTACAGTCCAGGCCGACATGCTTTTCAACTCAACCTTTCCGGAGGATGAACTTGTCAAGGAACGAAAAGTAGTAATTGCAGAAATTAATCGCGATACTGAGGCGCCCAGCACCCCGGCCGAATCCTTTATTACTGAAAAGGCCTATGCAGGGACCGATTACAATCGCCCGGTGCTGGGCTACAGCTCTTTTATAGAAAACATCCCCCGCGAAGCTATTGTTGATTACTGGAAACGATACTACATCCCCCGGAACATGATGGTTCTGGTGATCGGCGATTTCGAGTCGCAGCACATGAAGGCTACGATTGATTCCATCTTCGGTGGTTTTGAAAACGGACCGGCTGAATCGGGTTCCACCGGCACCGAGAATCTTACCCACAAACAACTGGCTGAAGCTGGGAAAACCACTGCCGGCCCGGTAGGACAGCAGGTTTTTGACACGGTTGCCAACGTGACTTCAACCCACATCAACTTCTCCTTTGCAGCCCCTCATCACAGCGATTCAATGTACATGGCGATGGATCTCCTGAGCCGATTTCTCGCCATGGATGAGGTTTCTCCACTGGTAAAGGCTCTCACTGACGGCGCCGACCCTCTGGCGACCGATGTCGGGGTGGACCTTGCAACATACAGTGAGTTTTCACGGCTGGAGATATCGGTGACTACTGATAACTCCGACAACAGTGACAGCATTGTGTCAACTGTTCTGAACCAAGTACAGACGATTGGTCAGTATGTTGCGGATAAAGAAACGATTGATGGGATTAAGATCAGCACCCAGTGCCAGGAAATCTATGATACAGAGAAACTGCACTACTGGGGTTTTATCATTTCATCCCGTATCATGTCTGTTGGATGGGATTTTATCCAAAGCTACGGCAACCGCCTGGCGCAGGTAGAGTGGGCCGACTGCCAGAACGCAGCCAAACAGTGGCTCTCTCAGCCAAACTATGTACTTACGATTGTCAAACCGGTGGGACAGTCCGGCAAGAAACCATACGTTCCGCACGGCCTGTCCGCTGAGGAGATAATCGCTCATTTTGATTCGACCACGTATCCTGAGTATGACCTGGTGCCCGGACACAAGATCAGTTACCCCCAAACCGATACCGTCAGCTTCGAACTGGTCGATAATGCCGTTTATCACCGTGAAGTCCTGGCCAATGGGATGACAGTGATTATCAAGTCCAGTCCCGATAGCCGAGTCTTTGCGATGAACGTACTTGGAAAGAATCGCTCCGCCAACGAGCTGTCCGGCAAGACCGGCATAACCGATTTTGTGAACCGCTGCCTTGAGAAAGGCACCGTCACCCGTAGCGCCCATGAGTTGGCCAGAGATCTGTCTGAAATCGGGGCACAGGTGACCCTCTATGACAACCCGTGGATTCCTTACGACGATCGCTACACAACCCGCCGGTTCTCATTCCTGAAGTTTGAGACTATAGACAAGTTTGCAGAGAAGGGATTCTATCTTTTCTCCGAGATGCTATTGAGTCCCTCCTTCGATTCCGTTGAGGTGGAAAACGTTCGCCGATCGATGCTGGGGATACTGGCGCGCCACAACTCGTCGGCAAGAAGTGTCGCTCGCAATCTCTTCTACCAGACCTTGTTTGACGGGGAGGAGTACGCCAAGCCGATCATGGGAACAAGAGAGTCAATCAGCTCCATCACGATCGCTGATCTCAGACAGCACCACGCGCAGTTCTATTCTCCAGAGAACACGATTGTATCTATTGTAACCGAAAGGAGCATCCCGGAGGTGATGGGGTGGATAAACTCCAGTTTCGGCCATTTGCCGAAAGGAGGCTTCATTTCTCAGCAAGCTCAACGGCCTGAACCCATCCTGGAGACACGCACGGCCCATGCAAACCTTGAAAAGGACCAGGTCAACCTGTACATAGGCTCAATTACGCCCGGCGCCGGAAGCGATGAGGCTGTTCCTCTTGCTATCGCAACATCAATTCTGTCCAACCGACTCTATCTCACACTGAGGGAGAAGCAGGGACTGGCCTACTCAGTGGGTGCGAGTACGGTTCTCGACAGGGATTTCGGCTGGTTCTATGCCGTTATGGGTACCGCCGTGCAAAACTACCAGAATGCACTCGATGGAATACAGCTTCAGATCGAAAAGCTGAAACTGGATGGCCCAACACGGGCAGAACTGAACAGAGCGTGCAACAAGGTCTGGGGACGTCTGATAAGCGCCAAACTGTCGCGTATTAACCAGGCCTATTATCTTGGGGTGGATGAATACCTCGGGCGTCAGTTGGGTTACGATAAGACCCTGTTAAAGCAACTTTCGCAGGTGACGGCTGACTCCGTTCGGAAAATGGCGTCGAAGTATTTCAGAACCGATGTCTACGTCCTTGCGAGCGCTGGCAAGCAACCATAACCGTTTTCATGCGAAAACGGGTCGTGTCGTCAGGTGCTGTCTGAACGTGGCAGTGTGATAGAGGGAGATTCTTCTCAGGTTGCCGGGGTGTTGTTCTCGTTTGTAGTCTCAGGCGAGTCTGCTTCCGGTTCAGGACTTCTCGTCTCGACATGTTTCCTGAGTGGCGTAAACATGAACAGGATCAGCAACAGGGCAGGTAGAAAAATGGGGATATATCGGACTGCGAGGGGAACCTCGACGCTCGGCACGTCCGGTTCAGGAGCTGTGGGGTGGCCATGCCTTGTCCATCCACCGCTGCCGTCAGGTACCCATCGGTCCTCCCCCTGCAGAAAACCGTATGATTGGCCATAAATAGCCTGTAGCATCAGCGATGACACCAGAAACAGGAGTATGATACCTATGAGCAAGAGGACGACGTTACGCATACTGGCAAAGTAGTGAAGCGGGCGCAAAAGTCAACCTACCCTTGATACTAGGAGAGCGGTAGGTCGTTCCAAATGGAGTTCGCCTCAGGCGGACGGTATGAGAACACCAACAACTTACTGCTATACTGTTGCTTGGTTGGGATGCTCAAAATCTCCACCGAAATCCCACGCTCGGCAGAATCCCGGCGTCGTAGATGAATCCATCAGAGGTATTGACGATTGGATTGACGCGACCGGTGACGTTCGCTACTGTAATGAACAACTCCGAGTTCCCAAAGTCGAAATTGATATGGGCATTGAGCACGGCGTTCAACGGAAAGCGTGCCTCGTTCTCAGCGCTGAGAACGCTCTCGTAGTATTGTTCACTAAGGCGATGTTCGTCGTAGTAGAATGAAGCCGAACGTGTGGGTGTATATGGAAACCCGGTTCGGATATTAGCCTCGCTTGAGACTGAGATCACCTGGCTAAGCCGATAGGTAGCTTGCATGAAGAGCTTGTGTGGGGAGTTCAGCTCATATGGTATTGTCATGCCACTGACGATTTTCTCTCCATGTGTATAGCCATAGAAGGCATAGAAGTCTACCCGGGGCGACCACAAGCTGTCCAGGTCAAGTGTGATATCGCCACCATAGAAAGCCAGCCGATCGTTTGGCTGCATGGTAATAAAGCCATCTTTAACGGAGCCGTCGGCATTGACGTGGGCAAAATCAACCGTAGCCGCCGGTAGATTGTCAATCCACTTAGCGAAGAGGCCAAACCCGACTTTTCCAACCGACAGGTTGGCTGAGGCCAGTTGCGTCTGTACCGGCTTGAGACGGTTGTAGTCGACATGTATCAATACCTGGTAGGGTTCGAGTATTTTATTCGCAGGATTCTCGGCAAATGAGCCCAAGAAAAGACTCAGCTCGCTGACTTCACCCGTTTCTATCGTGGCCCGGTTACGAAAGAGAAGGGCGGTGCCGTTGTCCAGGTTCCTGAAGTATTCCGCTCTTACACCTGTCTCGAACCGGATACCAAAGAACGACTGTGTCACAGAAACGTAAGCGGCATTATTCAATTCCCGTCGACTGCCGCTATAGGTTCCGTATAGCTGGTTTAGTTCCGCCTGGTAGATGAACGGGTTGTCACTGTTGGCGTCTGGGGGACGGAAGTTCCAGCTATACTGGGTCATGTTCACCTCGCTGTGTGAGACGTACTCGAGCTGGTTGCCGAGCGTCAAAAGCCCACTTCCGAGCGGAAAGCACATTTCGATATATCCCAGATTAGCCTGGCGATCTGCCGTCAGGTCAAGTTTCACGCCATCAGCTTGCTCTCCCGGCAGCGATGATGCCTGGTACTCCTCGTGGCTCAATTGCACCGCTGCCTTCACCTTTAGAAGCATCTTGTCATAGGCAGCATCCCATCGCAGTCCCACGTAGTGTTCGTTGGTATGCAGGTAGGTATCCACGCCGTATGGATTGCCGGCTGTAGCCTCGATACCATAAGAGAGAAAATCCTGCACGTGGTACTGATCCAGGACCAAGTGGTGGTGACCTGACACTCTCAGACCGGAGGATGCAAAAATGTCCTGAAAATTTGTTGGTGGCATGGTCCGGCGATCGGATTGTATCTCAAACTGCCTGACCAGCTTGTCCAAAATCGATTTCCGCAACGAGCCCAATATGAAATATTGCGGGCTTCCAATCGAGAACGATCCGGTTACCTCAACCATGGAAAGATTTACCTCCCCGTGAGAGTGCTTTTGGAATGGATGTCCGGTACTCAGCTCTATGGCAGAAGGCGACCCGAGATGCGCGCTTGTTCCCTGAGGGTGGAATGTCATCCCTTTTATGACTGAAGCAGGAATAATTGAGAAAACTCCATAGTGATTCGGGTTGCAGCCTATTTCGATTCCATTGATGTAGTACTCCGGTTGAGTTCCGTTGACGTTGATTTTTGAGGAATGGTTCGATCCCTCACGCACAACTTGCGGCTGCTTGATGGCGCTGGTCGGATTAGTGGGGATAAGTGATTGCACTGCGGCCTTGGCGATCCTCCGCTGCCCTAGGGAAACCGTGGACGCCGCCTGTTCCCTTTTGGGCTGCACTTTGATGGTTCCCATGTGTACCGATATCTGCTGGAGTTGGAAGTCCACGATGACAGTGTCACAAGATTCATCTGAGGAGACCACTGCCGCTTGAGGCTCAAATCCGACCGATGAGACCTTTATCATCAGGCTGTTGTCATTGAGGGACATTATGGTCTCAGTGAATCTACCGGCTGAATCAGTCGGGCAGGCAGATAGAACCTCCCCTCCAGCATAGAAAACCACAGTGGCTCCAATGACCGGATCGCCTGCCATATCCATCACTTTACCGGCAATTGGCTGTTTGCTGTTTGAGCTTGCCCCGACTTTTCCTGATGTGAAAAGCGATAAGGTAAAAACAATCAGCAGAAGGCGTATTATGACTATTCTTATCATTGAACTAGCACCCTAACCTCAGCCGCTCAAAAGCCATACCACCCTTCCAAATTTTCAAGCGACAGCTTATTTACCTGTGGTGTAATGAGTTACCGGACGTACGTAGTTTTGCAGAGGGTGCATTTCTGCTCACTATATGCACCGGAAGTCATAATAAATGACTGTGAATTGCTACTGGAGGCCAAGCTGTGGTTTCCCTGACGGCGACCGCTGCATATATTGGCTCTATGGTCTATCTTGGAGAACTGGCGGGACTGGCGACCGCCGTGCTGTGGTCTTTTACATCGATATTTTTTACCCAGGCGGGCAGGTTAGTTGGGTCATTCAATACAAACAATATCAGGCTTTTGATGGCTGTTTTTCTTTACGCCGGATTTTCACTGGTAACAACTGGCAGTCTATATCCCCAGGAGGTGAATAGTCAGCAGTGGTTTTGGTTGGGGCTTTCCGGTATTGTGGGGCTTGTCATCGGAGATGGCTGTGGCTTTCAAGCACTGGTCTTGATTGGGCCTCGACTAACCACGCTCCTTTATGCCAGCGCTCCAGTTATGACTACGATCATTGCCTGGGGCTTCCTCGGCGAGCAGTTGAGCCTCTGGGACCTCCTCGGTATCGTTGTTACGATCGGTGGAGTTAGTTGGGTTGTAATGGAGCGGAAATCTGGGGACGGTAATAGCCATAAGCCAGGCCGTGGCTACCCCGGCAGTCATTCTCTGCTCAAGGGTGTCATGCTTGGTTTTGTTGCCGCTCTGGGGCAGGCAGTCGGACTGGTACTGGCCAAGTATGGGATGCTTTATGCGGGAGGGAGCGTGGAACCCATGCCGGCGGCTTTTATCAGAATGGTCGTCTCGCTGGTAGCGATGGGGGCGATAACAATCGTCCGAGGTGAGACTTCTACCACTCTCAGGGCCATAAAGAACAGACGGGCGCTGGCATTCTGTGCAGCCGGGGCTGTTGTCGGTCCTTTCCTGGGTGTTTGGATGTCCCTGGTAGCAGTTAAATACATTGCCGCCGGCCTGGCCTCGACCCTGAACTCCACTACACCTGTTATGGTTCTACCTCTGGTTATATTATGGTATAAAGAGAAAGTAAGTTTAAGGGCAACTCTTGGCGCGGTCTTGACGGTTTGCGGCGTGGCGCTGATATTTCTTTTCTGATGAAGTACCTGGATTACAGCCGGATGGACGATTTCCTACGACGTTACTTCAACTCGCCTGAGGAGATTGCTGCCAGGATGGTGGGGGGAGATCGGAAATTCGACTCCGGCTACTCCGATATCGTGCGCTTCTTTGGAGACAACGCTGTCGACCCCGGTGATGTGGCGATAGATTACCTACCCGACCAATTTGAGTTCGGCGATCAAACGATAGCCAGGTTTGCCCATCAGATGGCGGAAGCCTTTCGTAAGGAAGGAAAGTTATTCGAAGGACCTGCGGCAATGAAGGTCGCTGAGTGCAATCTCAAAGCCAGGCCATACCGGATCGCCGTTCAGGAGTGCTCCTACGAGGCTCAAGCCGGAAGTTGTTTTGCCCTGGATTACGACCACCAGTTGTTTGAAGGGATGGGTGGATGCCTGAGGAACTACTACAAGAGAGAGTACCCCTCATCAGAATTAAAAGACAACCCCCTGGCCATTTGTCTGGGCATTTGTGGTTATCTCTTAATTGAGGAAAAGCAGAGACTTTGCCGCCTCCAGGTTTTCAGATCGGGGAATCTCGCCTCGCTTGAGCGCTTTGCAGGCCCATCGGCTGCCGGTTCGGTTGATCTTGTGTCAGGATACATAAGTCTGGCGGAGTTGATCGATCAGTCGATGGCCCAGGAAGTAGCAGAGGAATTAAATCTCAACCGTGATGAATATTCAATTGTCCCGCTTGCGTATGCGCGCGAGATTTTTCGAGGTGAAAGGCCGCAGATATTCTGCCTGATACGCACAGAGCTTTCGCGGGAGGCAATAAGTGATCGGTTAGGCAGCATCTCCAAGCGCCGTAAGGAGTTTCAGAGCTTCGTGTTCATCGAATTTGGCTACGATAGCTATCTCCCTACCGGTATCGTGGAAGGTCTTAACCACGAGGCTCGGATGAATTACTATTTGCTGGAGGAGTACCTTCGCTTGGTGGCTTAGTGAGCGGTTTTCAGCTCTAAGTTAAACCACATCCCGCACCAAACCAGTATCAAAATGCCGCGAATATCTACTGGCCAGTGGGGACCGAGCATATAGAGATAACATATAAGGGTAAGGCCAAAGAAAGTCTTGATCATCCCCTCTCTGAAGCGGGCAGTCAGAAGACTGAAGAAGCCAAAACCGAGGTAGAGAGCAATCAAGGCAGGAGCCACGAGCAGAATCAGCCAGCCCCACAGGTTAACGTGAGAAACAGCAAGGTTGATATTTTCCCCGGAGGAAGCGCCATACAGAAGATAGATATGGGCCACGGCGAAAAATATTGCCAGGGCCAGGTACAACAAACCCTCTAAGCAACCCTCTTTGAGCTCCCGAAGGCCGACCATTACAAAGAACAAGCCTGCGGCTACCATCCCGGAGAGGATCAAAAGAGAACCGCCGAAGACTATTTCCTTAATATACTGATCCATAGTTATCACTCCTTGCCTATGGTGGTTGTAATCAGCGTGCCAAAGACACCGAGTACTCTTCAGGAGTAGTAAGTTATTGAATCCGTTGGGGTAAAAACATATCCCAAGCTACTCCGGATCAGCAAGGGATGTCCCTGCCGGCACATAAGTGGAAACGATCTGCAAGGTCTGGGATTCGCTGACTAAAATGTCCTTAAGCTCGTACCGATAGGGTGGTAATCCCAAATTCATTTGGGGTTGGATTTCAATTGGAAGATCACCCCCAAACAAGTTTGAGGGTGCCACCCGTCGTGACCCTTCGACTTCGCTCAGGATGACAGAGATTACCATGTTTGCTGTGGTCGGTGTACGACATCGTATACCGACGCCCACGGAAAACCTGAAAATCCCTTGCTTAATAAGAGATTGTCTAGTACATTGCAGTCATAAGGGTTGTAGACATTCGCCAGACATCCAAAGCAAAGCCCTTCGCAAGTGTGTCTGTGTGTCTGATTGTAAGGTCTCACGCAAGACCTAACGCAACAAAGAAGGTTATATAATGTCAAAACCAACACCCATCTTGTTGACATTGTCTTTGATTCTGGCCCTGGCCGGCAGCGCTTTTGCGTTTGATCCCCTGTTTGATGCCAGGATCGATTACGGGGTCGGGGATGGCCCCGTTTCAGTTTTCAGCGCCGACTTTAACAGTGACGGGAAAGATGACCTGGCGGTAGCGAATTTCTCTTCTAATGATGTTTCGGTTTTGCTGAACGATGGCGATAGGAGCTTTCAGATTGTAACCAGTTATCCGGTAGGTGACGAGCCGATGTCGGTTTTCTCTGCTGACTTAAACGGTGACGGGAAATATGACCTGGCGGTGGCAAATTACACTTCTGAAAATGTTTCGATTTTGCTCAACAATGGCGACGGAACTTTTCAGGCAGCAGTCAACTACGATGCGGGTGAAACCCCTCGTTCGGTTTGCGCGGCTGATTTTGACGGCGACGACGATTATGACCTAGCCGTAGCAAATGATGCTTACGGCTACAATAATGTCTCGGTTCTCTTGAACAACGGTGATGGAACCTTCCAGTCAGCAGTCTCATATTATGCGGAGAACCGTCCATGGTCCATTGTGTCTGCCGATTTTGATGGCGACGGCGATAATGATCTGGCCGTGGCGAATGAATCCTCCAACAGTGTTTCGATTTTGCACAACAACGGCGATGGGACTTTTCAGCCAGAGGTCAGTTATGATGTTGGCGGCCAGCCCTGTTGCACTCAGCCTGTGTCCGTGTTCGCTGCTGATCTTGATGGCGATGGAGACTACGACCTGATTACTGCAAACAAGGGGTCCGATAATATCTCTGTCTTGCTGAACAACGGCAACGGAACCTTTCAACCCACAGTTGACTATGAGGCACCACACTGCCCGGCCTCAGTATCCTCCACCGATTTCGACGGCGACGGGGATTATGACCTGATCGTTGGCAAAGCCTCCGGGACTGACGTATCGATATTTCTGAATAATGGAGATGGAACGTTGCAGCCACCGGTCGAATATGTAGTGGGGATCTATGTGTATTCCCTCTTCTTAACTGATTTCGACGGCGACGGCGATGACGATCTGGCCGTGCCGAGTGGTGGTGGTGACTGTGTTTCAATTCTGGTGAACAAGGGCCAGGGGGTGTTTCGGTCGATAATGGATTATGAAGCGGGTGAGGGCTTGCATTCGCTCTTCTCAGCGGATTTTGACGGCGATGGTGATAATGACCTGGCCGTGGCAAATAATAGTTCTCGAAATCTTTCAATCCTGCTGAACAACGGTTATGGAATGTTTCAGTCGGCAGTCGATTATCCTGCAGGTACTGTTCCCCAGGCCCTTTTCTCTGCCGATTTTGACGGCGATGACGATTACGACCTCGCTGTGGGGGATCGATCGTCAGATGAGGTTTCAATTCTGCTGAACAACGGGGATGGAACATTTCAAGCGCCGGTAGCTTATGCATCAGGCGCCGAGCCCGCCTCGATTTATTCTGTCGATTTTGACGGTGACGGGGATTATGATTTGGCCGTGGCGGGCGGCTGGTTGCAAACGGTTTCGATCCTGCTCAACAATGGAGATGCGACATTTCAGGCGCCGGTTACTTATGCCACCACCGGCGATGCTACTTCGGTTTTCTCCGCCGATTTTGACGGCGATAAGGATAATGATCTGGCTGTTACAAGCACCTATCCCAATTATGTTTCGATCTGGCTGAACGATGGTGCCGGGATGTTTCAGGTGGGGGACGATTACGAGGTAGGCAGTCAGCCCTGGTCAGTCTTCTCAGCCGATTTTGACGGTGATGAGGATTATGATCTGGCCGTAGCCAACAGGGCTTCTAATGATGTGTCTGTTTTGTTGAACGTCGGGGATGGGACGTTTCAGGCTGCGGCTAATTATGAGGTGGTTAGCATGCCCCAGTCGGTATACTGCGCCGATTTTGACCTGGATGGGGATAATGATATAGCCGTAGCCAACAGGGGTTCTCACAATGTATCTGTCCTGCTTAACAATGGGGACGGAATGTATCAGCCGGGGCCCCATTATGGGTCAAGTGGCCGCTCGGCATCGCTTTTCTCCGCCGATTTTGACAGTGATAGGGATTACGATCTGGTTGTAGGAAACGATCTCAGTTACCACAACATCTCGGTTCTGTTCAATCTGACCAATGTCAGTTGCTGCATCGGTCTTCGCGGCAACATTGATGGTCTCACTGGTCCCGGCGGAGAGATTGACGTAGCCGACCTGACTTACCTAGTTAACTATCTTTTCAAGAGCGGCCCGGCGCCGCCATGTATAGAAGAAGGCAACATTGACGGCATTATTGGTGTTGGCGGGCTGATTGATGTGGCTGATCTGACGTACCTGGTCGCCTACCTGTTCAAGAGCGGCCCAGCGCCGCCGTCGTGTCCGTAGGCAAAGGTGAAGGGATTTGATGTGCTATCGGGTGGCTCTGCACGACAGCCCTGAAGCATTGCCCGAAACGCCTATGTATGGAGAGACCGTGAGGCTGTCTCAAAAGGTAACTGTCTTGTCTCGCGTAGGGTGGGAGCCTGTCTCCCACCGATTAACGGCGGATATAAAGCCCGCCGCTACGCAGAGTTAGAGAATGGCGACCTCATTTGGTGTGGACCTGATTCAACTGGAACCAACTTTTGGGACAACCTCGAGTCGCCTGTCGGCACCTTAAAGCCCCAAGTTTGAGAGTACCACCCGCCGTCAGGGTGGCAACCCCAAATTCATTTGGGGTTGGATTTCAATTAGAAGGTCACGCCCAAACAAGTTTGAGGGTGCCACCCGTCGGAATCCGACCTACTGGTCCACTTCATCAACGTCCGTGCTGGGACGGGTCAGAACATCTTTAACTCCGGTTATCTCTTCCGGCTTTTTCTGTTTGAGCTTCGACTTGTATTTCTTGAGTTGTCCCTTGACTTTGTCGACGGCAACGGCGATGGAATTATACATGTCATCAGTGTCGCCGGTGCCGGAAATGGTGTTGTTGTACACGTTGACCTTTAGTTCAGCGGTACGGCGGTGTCGCTCGGTATCAAGCACCAGTTCTGCAGAGACGATATTGTCAAAATAGCGAGTAAGTCTATCAATTTCCTCCTCTGCCCGCTCTTTCATCTCGGAGGTGAGGTCAAAATGGCGAGCCGTGATCGTTTTCAGCATAGTCGAACATCTCCTTTCAATGCGACCTTACTATCGCGGTTTGCCGTGAAGGTAATGGTCTGCTGCTATGCATCTTTTTGTTTCCGTTGATTGCTGCGCTACCAAGGAGCAGGCAGTGAGTGCGATGTCGTCGCCGTGGGCCGGATTGTGTCTCCCGTGGATTTCGCCGCAACCAACTCTCTCACCAGGATAGAACACCGTCATATGATCCTGTTCACTCTTGCTTTGTACAACCGTTGGATCAAAGTAGACTAAGGGAAAAACAGACCGCATCGCCTTGATAGCGACCTCGGTTGCTTCATACCCCCCTCTGCCTGTCCGGTGTGCTGATACCGGGTCGGCAGTTTCAGTTACCCTCGCTTTTTGAAGGGCCAAATCTCGGTCCATGCGTGGGTGCCATCCCATGGTTAAGAGATTGCTTGTCGTGGTTTTTTAGCTCACGTAAGCTTCTATGTAACCCGTTTACGCAAACGGGCAGGCTGTATTTTCAGTTCCTCTCTGTACTTGGTCACCGTTCGCCTTGCCAGACGGATACCCTCCTCGTTAAGGAGCCGGTAAATCTCCTGGTCCGACAGCGGCTTGTCGGGCGGCTCTGCCTTGACGATTTCCTGGATACGCAGTTTGACCGACCGTTTCGACATGTCTCCCCCATCGGCCTTGGCAATACCAGCATTGAAGAAATACTTTATTTCGTACACCCCGAATGGAGTCTGAACATACTTGCCGTTGGACACCCGGCTGATAGTGGCCACGTTCATGTCAACCTTCTGTGCTATCTCTTCCATGATGAGTGGCTTGAGAAAAGCCGGACCTTTGTCGAAAAAATCATGTTGTTTATCGATGATTGCCTCCATCACCCGAACCATGGTGGTTCGGCGCTGGTTGATGGAGTTTAACAGCCACCGTGCCTGTTCAAGCTTCTGCCTTATGTACTGCCGGGTGTCCTTCGAGGAATCGCTGCCGCGTTTCATCAGCGCCCTGTAACCAGAGTTTATGCGCAGACGAGGAACATGATGATCGTTGTGAATTACAACGTATTCGTTGCCAAACCTTTCCACGATCAGATCCGGGACAACGGGAAGCGCCGCTTCGGCAAAGCGGCCGTAAGCCGGGGTTGGAGAGAGTCCCTTGATGACCTTCATTGCCTGTTGAGCTTTCTCGACCGACACCCCCATCAACTTGGAGATTTGAAGCATCGATTTCCTATCCAGCTCGTTTATGTGCTGCTCCGCGATCCTGTAGGGTAAAGAACCTTCCAGCCCTTTTTCCCTCAACTGTATCAACAGAGACTCGCGAAGGTCGCGAGAGCCGACCCCTATCGGATCAAAACGCTGGATCATCTCCAGGACTTTTTCAATCTTGGAGCTTTCGATTGAAAGCTCCTTGGCCATTTCAGGAACGCTTATGGTGAGATACCCGTCAGGGGAGATATTGCCGATGATGTATTCGCCGATAAGATGCTCTTCCTCGGAGAGTTTCAAAAACGACAACTGCTCCTGCAGGTGCCTATACAGATTGGTCGTCTGAGAACCAGAGCCTTCGAAACTATCTTCCTTGGTCTCGCGCGGCTCGCGAACTTTATACCCCTCCTCATCGTCAAAGAGGTACTCATCCCAATCAACGCTGTCGTCGCTGTCTTCCTTGCTTTCGGTCTCCGTTTCGTCGAGCTCGTCGTCCGGTTCCGTTTCTTCTATTTCTTCAAGAAGGGGATTGGTGGACAGCTCGTGCCGGATAGTTTGCTCAAGCTTCAGAATCGGCATCTGCAGCATCTTCAACGACTGAATCAACTGCGGTGCCAGGGTTTGCTGAAGTCGTAACTGAAGTCCTAGTTTCATAGCAGTTCAACCTGCTGCTTTACACCCTTTCACGGTGGGATCGTACAAAGCTTTATCTACTTACTTTATCGGAACGACACCTACCTGTTTGACATACCTAAAAAACTTCGTTCACTTATTAAACACCGCCTGGGAGAAATCAATCAAGTCTGAACTTCTCTCCTAAATAGATCTTTCTTGCCTCTGGGTCGTTGGCTAGAAAATCCGACGTCCCCGATTTCAATATCTTGCCATCACACATAATATAAGCCCGGTCGCAGATGGATAGTGTCTCGCGTACATTGTGATCAGTGATCAACACCCCGAGTCCTCGCTGAACCAGCCGGCGGATGATCTTCTGAATGTCTTCAACGGCGATTGGATCAATGCCTGCGAATGGCTCATCCAGAAGCATGAATCCCGGGTCGTTGACCAGGGCGCGCGTGATTTCGACCCGTCGTCGCTCCCCACCTGACAACGTGAACGCCTTGTTCCTGCGAAGATGAGCAATGTCCAGTTCCTGCAATAGTTCGTCCAGTCTGGCCTTCATCTGTTTTCGGCTCATCTTGCGGAATTGCAGGATAGCAAGGATGTTTTCCTCAACCGTCATCTTCCTAAAAACCGAGGCCTCCTGAGCCAGATACCCGATTCCCAACGTCGCCCGCCTGTACATTGGCTGGCGGCTGATGTTTTTGCCGTCCAGGAAGACCTTTCCCCCGTCAGGTCTCACGAAACCAATAATCATGTAAAACGTAGTCGTCTTGCCGGCCCCGTTCGGTCCCAGCAAACCAACCACCTCTCCCGGATTTACAACGATCGAGACCCCATCGACAACGGCCCGCCTGCGGTAGTATTTACTCAGCGAATCTGCCTCAAGAACTACCATAAGTAAATATAACTCAATCTGGTATAAAATCCACTATAATCTGATTCGACTACCAGCCCCTTCCTGTCAAGCGGTCCCACGGAAAAGCCGATCGGGTCGGAAGTTCGTATTTGTAGACTGTCGTTGTCCTGCATCAGTAGCCGTTGACGATCTCTATTCAAGACACCACTACAAGCTGGTCCAGACGATATACTGCTCCCATCCTCATAGCGAACGAGAGGCGATTGAGGGGAGACTTACAGAGCGTAGATATATGCGATAATTGTCATGGCGCCGCCCAATTTCAGTAACAAGCCCAGCAGGAAATAGAGGAGATAGGGCATCGAGAATTTGAGGCGCATGGCAAGTCCCATCAAGGCTGGCACTATCCCCAGTGTAAAAGCAAACAGCGCCCCAGCCATGCCGGCACGGATACCCGACAGAGGCAGGATCAAGTAGAAGGAGCTGTAAGCTAGAGTTGGAATAAAAACGAAGAAAAGAAACTCCATGCTATAGTTGAGCGCAAACCAGGGCCAGCCTACGTTCTCCAGCAGATCGGTTGGGATACCGCGCGAGATTCGCAATCCTCGGCCAATCACCTCAAGCAGGAAACTGATGAGCAGCAGGTAGGCGCCGCCTGCAACGAGACAGTACAGCGTCAATTTCATTGAGATCATTTCAACCATCCCTTCTGCCGGTACCACTGATACGTCTCTCGAGCGCCCTGCTCAAACGGAATCTGCGATTCAAAGCCAAAGTCCTGTTTGGCCTTGGCAGTCGACAATTCCCAGGATGCCAGTAGCTCATTCGCTTTCTCGCAAGTCAGCATCGGCGTCGCTCCGACCAGTTTGAAAGCAAGCTCTGAAATGAAGGCAATTGCTTTGAACGCTATCGAAGGTACTCGCACCGGAAATGCCTTTTTACCGCATCCCTTTTCCAGCAGGGCAATCAACTCACGCATGGAATACGGCCTATTCTCGGCCACGAAATAGACTTCGCCTGACTTGGTCTCAGCCGTTACAGCAAGAAAAACAGCACGACACAAATCATCAACATGAACAAGCTGCAACCTGCGTTCCGGACTACCCACGAACGGTTTAATCCGCCTGTTGACAATATCAAAGAAAGAGAAAATCTCTTTGTCACCCGGTCCGTATACCCCCGACGGTCGCAGGGAAAGGACATTGAATTTATTAGAAAAAGATAAGGCTACTCTTTCACCGGCTAGTTTGGAGCGGCCATAGGCGGTAAGGGGGTGCGGTTCATCTTTTTCTGTTAGCTGTCTCCCGACCGGTGAAGGCCCGGCTACGGCTCCCGACGATATGTAGACTACTTTTTTGACCTGTAGGTTGTGCTTTTCAATTGCTTCAAACAGGGACTTTGTTCCCCCTGCATTCACCCTGAAGAAGGCACCTTTTCTTTTGGCTTTGACCACGCCTGCGTTGTGGATGACATAATTAATCCCTACCACCATATCCGCCAGGGTCTCGGGTTGTGTGACATCGCCATAGCGATACTCAAGGTCCAGCCCTTTCAACAGAGAGAGATCGGCAGTCTTTCGCACACCGGCGATGGCATGAAATCCCTTATCCAAGAAATTCCGGCACAGCTGTGACCCGACAAACCCGTTGGCGCCAGTTATGAGCACGCTTGGCGCTAAAGACACTCCCTTAGACATGGAAAGAAACTACTTAATTCGAGCTGTGCAGACAAGCTAACAATGTCACATAGGATGTGTGGCTGGTGAAAAACACGAACATAGCTACCGGTGTCACAAGCAGTGCAGAGGTTGCACGTGAGAAAGTTGAGTTTTCCGTGTGGCCGGAATCCCTTGAACAGTAAACAATGGTGGGTCTGTTGGCGAAGAGCAGGTACTGAGATGATTAGTGAAGGATTAGTCAAACAACAGCCTTGCGTAAATTCTTTTGTGCAAGTTTCGGATTTCTTGATAAAGAATTAGAGCATATCCATTTAAGGGATCTGCGAAAGGAGGATATGCCCGATGCAAGCCCGTCAGGGCCGGGCCGAGACCGGAAATGGATTTCTCGGAGAAGAACATAATGAACCGTTGGTATGGTATCAAGGGGATGTGGGACTTAATGCAGGGAGAGACAAAGCAATTTGTGAAGCGGCAGTTGGAGAGTTTCATACGGCTTGAGGTGAGCCACCGGCTGTGATGTGACTGCTACCAGCGCAGCTCCGCCCGTCGGGGGCATCGAAATGGCAGCTATGCTCGTGACTTGTTGAGCAGTTACGGGTGGATCGTGGGTTTGGAGGTACTACGTATTCACCAGGGAGATTTTCTGCCGTCGTGTTTGGTGTGTCATCGTCGTCATCAGCGAGCGGTGGATCGAGTGCTGCTGGAGGCGTTTTTGTTGGGTTATGCAACCCGGAATGTGCGTCGGTTGTGTCGGAGCTTGTTTGGAGCCGAGATCAGTCCGCAGACGGTATCGAATATTGTCCTATAGTTTGATCATGGGGTACAGCAGTTTTATCACCGGTAGTCTGGTGATAAGTGCCGTTTTGTGTATTTGGATGGGCTGTGGCTGTCCTTACTCAAGTAGGGGCGGCCATTGCCTTAGGACAACTTTCTGTTGAAGAACCTACCACTGAGCGGAGCATCGCCAGCCACAGTTTGCCATCGATGTTGCTTTTGTGTACATTCGGGTTACCTGTTAAAGCTATTAAGAGGGATGATGTCATGAACTATCGAAGAGTTGGAAAAACAGGCCTGAAAATATCGGAGATTGCGCTGGGGGCCTGGCTGACGTATGGTGGCTCGGTTAAACCGAGAGAGGCAGAGCAGATTATCCACGCCGCCCTTGATTTGGGGATCAATTACCTGGACCTGGCTGATATCTATTCACAGGGCAAGGCCGAAGAGATTGTGGGGCAGGCCATCAAAGATTATCAAAGGACCGATCTGGTAATTTCCAGTAAGCTGTTCTGGCCGATGTCCAAGAATGTCAACGATCGCGGTCTCAGCCGCAAGCATATTATGGAGTCGGTTGAGAAATCTCTCAAACGGATCGGCACTGATTACCTCGACATCTATTTCTGCCATCGCTTTGACCCGGAGACCAAAGTTGAAGAGACGGTACGGGCTATGGATGATCTGGTCAGGCAGGGCAAAATCCTGTACTGGGGCACATCGGTCTGGTCGGCTGCCGAGATAGAACAGGCCATAAACGACGCTCATGTCTGGCGCGCACATGCTCCGGTCGTTGAGCAGCCACGTTACAACATGCTCGACCGGCACATTGAGACTGACATTATATCGGCCTGCGTCCGACATGGTATCGGGCTGACGGTCTTTTCACCGCTGGCTCAGGGATTGTTAACCGGCAAGTACGTCAATGGTGCTCCTCCTTCCAGCCGGGGGGCGACTACTCCATGGCTCAAGGAAGATTTGACAGCGGAGAACATCGAGAAGACAAAACAGTTATCTGAGATAGCGCGGTCACTCGATATTACTCTGTCGCAGCTTGCTCTGGCTTGGATCCTGCATCGTTCCGAGATAAGCTGTGCCATTATCGGAGCTACGAGCGTGGAGCATGTGAAGGAGAACATGGGGGCCGTGGAATTGGAACTGTCACAAGAGACGTTATCTGCGATAGAAAAGGTTCTGGACAACAAACCAGTTTTGTAGGGCAGTCCGCCTTTGGTGGATCTCGGAGGGACCTGCCCTACAAGCCCCTCACAACCACAGCTTGCGGTCGAGGGTACGGTAGTGGATCGCTTCGGCTATGTGTCCCATCTCAATCTTGTCCGCACCGGCCAGATCGGCAATTGTGCGAGCCACCTTTAGAATCCTGTCGTAAGCCCGTGCTGACAGCCCTTGTCTGCTGATTGCCAGCGCCAGCAGCGACTGTGACTTGTCGTCGATTCTGCAGTAATTCCGTATGTCACGCGACTCCATGTGGGCGTTACAGAAAATCCGTTTCTCGTTCTTGAAGCGTTCCATCTGCCGCTTGCGAGCCTCATTGACGCGTTGCCTGACGGTGTTCGATTTTTCTCCACAGGTCTCCGACGACAACTCCTTGAATTTCACTGAGGGTACGGTGATGTGTATGTCAATGCGATCCATCAGCGGCCCGGAGATGCGCGACATGTAACGCTGGATTTCGCTCGTGGAGCAGGTGCATTCATGTTTCGGGTCGCCATAGTAACCGCACGGGCAGGGGTTCATAGCGGCGATAAGCATGAAGCCAGCGGGGTAGGTGAGGGCGGTTGCCGCCCGGACAATCGTGACTTCGTTGTCCTCCATCGGTTGCCTAAGCATTTCCAGTATATCTTTTTTGAACTCCGGCAGCTCGTCAAGGAACAAAACCCCGTGATGAGCCAGCGACACTTCGCCCGGCTTTGGAATAGACCCGCCACCTATCAGGCCGGCATACGAGATGGAATGATGCGGTGACCGAAAGGGTCGCGTAGCTACCAGCGCTGAGTCAGCCGGTAGCCGGCCTGCCACCGAGTGAATCTTGGTTGTTTCGAGCGCTTCTTCGATGCTCATATCCGGCAGGATGGTCGGCATGCGACGCGCCAGCATGGTTTTCCCCGACCCCGGCGGGCCGATCATCACGATATTATGTCCCCCGGCAGCAGCAACTTCAAGAGCCCGCTTGGCCGATTCCTGCCCCTTCACATCTGCAAAATCAACGCTGTAGTTGCGGGCTTCGTTAAAGACGGAGCGAATGTCCACGCTGAAAGGCCGGACACTTGACTCATCCTCCAGGAAGTGAACTGTCTCTTTCAGGGAGCCGACAGGGTAGACCGGAATCGTCCCGGCCATGGCGGCCTCCCTGGCATTTTGTTTGGGGACAACAATTCCTTTAATACCATTATTCTGTTCGATATTCATGGTCATCGGCAAAACTCCAGGCACCGGCCGGATAGCACCATCCAGCGAGAGTTCCCCCAGCATGACGAATTCGTCGCAACGGTCCCTCAGTATCTGCCCCGTGGCCGCCAGAATTCCAACGGCTATAGGAAGGTCAAAAGCTGACCCTTCCTTCTTGATGTCAGCTGGCGCCAGGTTTATCGTCACCCTCTTGGAGGGGAAAACGAAATCAGAGTTCTTTATTGCCGCTGTCACCCGCTCTTTTGACTCCCGCACTGCCCCTTCCGGCAGACCGACCGTGACAAATGCCGGAAGCTGTTGTTGGATGTCAGCTTCAACCTCAACTGTGTAAGCATCGACGCCTAAGGTGGCTGAAGAAGTGATCTTGGATAGCATAAACATCCCGTCCTATACGTTTAAGGGCAAATCTTATTCGTCTCACGCACCTATTGTATGGGGAGACCGCTATCATAAACGGCCTCCCACCCCCGCTCTGTCATGGCGGATTCAGGCCGGTGTCTGTATCCCTGTTTGGCTCACTGCTATCTCCACTGTAAATTAATACATACCCCTGACAGACTGTGTCAGTGGAATTGGCTCTTCGGGTGGTTTTTTTCGTGCCCAGGTGAGTGCCCTCCCATACTCACGGGCAAAGAAAAACGACATGGCCTCAGCCGTGTCGTTATGGAAACTGTAATGGGGGGAAATAAATCAGGTTTTCAACGCAATGTCCCTACATAAAGCCATTAGAGCGGGAACTTACGGACCGGATGCCGGAAGCAGCTTAATCTCTATCAATATATTTGGATCTGTGTAGGAGCGCGTTAGCTTGAGAGTATCTGTTGATCGGTCCAAATCAAAAGCTCCCTGCGGGCTCCAGTCGTCACGGCAGGTGCTGCACCCGGCATGGGGGACACCCTGTTGGGCCTGTGTCAACTCGACCCTATTCTCCAACTTATACTCGCCGTAAACCTTACAAATGCAGAAGTCCGGATCCCAGTTTGGGTCGTCCTCATCAATGCTCATGTTGTAGTTTAGGTCGGTGAACTTCCAGTCAATTCTCTGCTTGTATTCTACGGGCTGCTCTCCAAGTTCCGTGACAATATATAATCCTTTATATAGCCCTTTCAGTGATGGCGGTTCCTTAAGGAATATATCTGAGGCACAACTCATGATAATCACAACTACTGCTATAAGAGCAACTGAACCAGCTATTTTTCTCATCTTTATGTCTCCTCTTCCGGCTTTTGCCACATAACCTAAAATATAAGCAAGCATACCGGACAGCACAACCCCAAAAAATGCCTTTTCTATTTTGTTAGACGTTTAAGGCGGCCTTCCGTTCAATCCTGCTGCGGTCGCTTCCTGACGTTTGCACTTAGCAGCACAGGCGCGCGAGGCATGTTTGTTGACTCCGTCGGAATCGTGGCCCGCCTGTTATGGCTGGACTCGGCTCGCCAGACGGCCGTGGGAGAGTGTGTTCGGCGTGTCGGCGGAGCTTGTCCCCGCCAGTATCCAAGCGGTTGGGGCTGTGTCACGAAACCTCGCGCAGGCAGTTTTTTTGTGATTGGGCGCCGAGTAGTATTGTCTGAAAATACCGCATACTCTATTGTACCACAATTAGATAGCGGAGCCTATGTGTGTTGAAGGTAGGACTAATCTTGATTTGCAGAGCGTCTGAAGCCTCAGGATGCGAAAGAGGAGTAGAAATATCCTGATACGGCTCAATTGCAGCAATCCCGCTCTTGTTTCGTTTGACAATCTCCCGCTGAAATAGTATACTGCTGATGAGAAGTTTGCTGGCGGAGATTCTATCGGGGATTTCCCCCTCTATCTCTGATGCGAAGGCCGTTGGTAAGCTTCTCTTTTTGTGAACAGCTTGGAATGCAGGTCTCTCAGCCCCCTGATTCATGGTAGTGGAAACAAGCGGGGGGTTGCTCTCAACCGCCGCTTCGCACAGTCTTAAAGCTGTATATTTTCCACTTCCCGTTTACAACGTGCAGGCCGAACTTGGTGAGGTATCCCCTTGATTGCTCTTTGTCAACAAATGTCACTTCTACTGTAGCCGTCTCACCCAGCACTTCGACATCGTTGATTATCCTCTGGAGGGAAAACCAGCGACGTTTGGTAAGGCCGTCTCCTGTCAGATCGTCAAGGATCTGCTCCGGGCTTGTAAAGACGCGGGGGCTGTCTGTCTGAAGTGCATAATCCTCACCATAAGTGCGCATCAGTTCCGCCAGATCCAAAACGTGAGCCAAAGTGGCTTTGTCATTTTTTTCCATCGCCCCGAACATCGTCACCACGGCCGATTTCGGGTCTGACACGTTCGAGGAGGAACATGCCGCCAGCACTGACAAACAGCACACTGCCAAAGACAACCAGAATTGCGTACGAGTTCTTTTTCTCATTCTAAATCCCACCGGTTAGAGTGACACGATGGCTCTCACCCAGATCGGCGCAGGGTGAGAAAGAGTACGAAATGTGAAGTCTTTTAACGTCGAAGCCTGCCCCAAGGGAGAGGCCGGCCCAGGTATCGTCAGAATCAGCCCCACGGTAGTTTGACCCGAAGCTGTTCCAGCCTATTCTGGCATAGAATGGTTTAAACTCATAGTAGTCTGCGCCAAAAGCTACAACTACGTCATTGTCCACGGGGATAATCAAATCACCGGCCAGGATAAGCGGGAACTCTCGCGGTCGGACGGAAACACCCCCACGCACAGTCAAGGGCAGACGATACTTATCAACGTCCAGGGCAGAAAGTTGCTTACCCAGGTTTTGAATCATCAGTCCGACTCCAAAACGATCTCTGTCACTGGAGTACTTGACTCCCAAATCAACAGCAAAACCGGAGGCGGAGTAATCGTGAACGCGTTCATAAATGACCTTGATAGTACCACCCAGCGTGAGATTGTAGTTCCGCCTTACAGCTACTGTTACTGCCGCCAGGAGGTCTCCACCGGAAAAATCGCCCAGAATGGCGCCTGTACTGTCGGTCTCAACAAATTCACCGTAATTGAGGTAACTGATCCAGCCACCGAAAGAGAAGTGCTCGTTGAACCGGTTTACGTAGCCGAGGAACCCTGATTGTATGTCCACAAAATAATTGTGATAACCGGCGATAAAGCGCTTTCCCCCAAGAGACGAGATGCCGGCAGGGTTATAGTACAGCGCCGATTCATCATCAGCCAACCCGGTAAACGCACCGCCCATGCTGACCGCTCGCGCACCCAGGTTTATCTTCAAGAAAGGAAAAGCGCTGGTTCCGGCCTTGGAGTGTATGTCCTTAGCCCAGCTGGATGAAATAGACAGGACAAGCCAGATGCTGGCCACTATGAAAATGACTTTCGGGAAGTAGCGTTTCATAAGCGTTTCCAGTAGAAAAGGATACTATCATTGATACAGACTGTCAACGAAAATTGTTCCCGAACGTAAGCTCTTGTGGTTACGTAGGCGCGGTCTCCCCCCAGGGGACATGAGGGAGACAATCTGAACTTTATCTGATATGAATTCCTAATTGTCATACGGTATTGGTAAGGAGGGTCTGCCTAAGATATACCATAAAAGAATAGAGAATAAAGAAAGGCCGGAGCAAAAACCCCGGCCCTTCACACAAGAAAGGAGGGTGTTATTTCTGCGCGTCTACAACCGCAATCGCGGCCATGTCAACGATCTCATTGACGTCAAGGGTAGGGTGCAGCACGTGTACTGGTTTCGATAGTCCCATGAGAATAGGTCCCACGGCGACCAGACCACCGAGACGCTGGGCCAGCTTATATGCGATGTTCCCTGAGTTCAAATCGGGGAATATAAACACATTGGCCGTTTCTTTCAGTTGCGAAAACGGGTAGCGTTTTTTCATGTATTCAGGCATTAGGGCCGTATCGGCCTGTATTTCGCCTTCGACAATCAGGTCTGGAGCCTTTTCTTTTACGATTTGGGTTGCCTTTGCCACCCTATCTGACTCTGGAGATCGAGCTGATCCGAAATTGGAGAAGGAAAGCATGGCAATACGCGGCTCGATATTAAATTGTCTGCTCACCTTTGCAGCACACAAGGCAATCTCAGCCAGTTCCTCGGCAGAAGGATTGATATTCACTGTGGTGTCGGCGAACATGTAAACCTTGTCCTTCTGGATCATGGCAAAAAGCCCCGAAACTCGGGTGATTCCTTCCTCAAGATCAATGATCTGCAAGGCGGGGCGAATTGCTGAGGGATAATCTAAGAGAACTCCCGACAGGACGGCATCGCAGTCTCCCATTTCAAGCATCATCATACCAAAGTAAGTGCGCTCGCGCATCAGCCAAAGCGCCTTCTCGGTGGTCATGCCGCGACGCTGGCGCTTTTCGAAAAACCTCTGGGCATAGCTTGGGCGCTTTTCCGACGTAATTGGGTAAATGATTTCGATGCCATTCAGATCGATCTCGTGCTCCTTGGCCATATTTCTAATGATGTCTGGATTGCCGAGCAAGATTGGCTTGCCTATGCCATCATCAACAATAATACGTGCGGCTCGCTGGATACGGCTGGAATCGCCCTCAGGGAAAACAATTCGTTTTGGATTCATCTTAGCCTTCTCGGTAACCACCGTCATAACCTTGTGACCATGCCCGATCCGCTCTGCCAGTTCCCGTTTGTATTCCTTGATGTCAACCGGATTCTGTGCCACTCCGGTCTCTATTGCTGCCTGTGCCACGGCGGACGCTTCCCACTCGAGTATTCGCGGATCGAACGGCTTGGGTATCAAGTATTCCCTTCCGAAGGCAAAGTGATCGGCGCTGTAAGCCTTTGCCACTTCGTCCGGAACGTTCTGCTTGGCCAGGTCGGCCAGGGCATGAGCCGCTGCGATCTTCATTTCCTCATTGATGGCGGTGGCATGGACATCCAGCGCACCTCGGAAAATGAATGGGAATCCGAGCACGTTGTTGACCTGGTTGGGATAGTCGCTACGGCCGGTTGCTATGATGACGTCTTTGCGGGCGGCAATCGCGTCAGGGTACGTTATCTCCGGATCAGGGTTGGCCATGGCGAATATGATGGGGTCCTTAGCCATTGTCTTTACCATGTCCTGTGTGACCAGGTTTGCGACTGACACACCCATAAACAGGTCAACACCTTCGAGGGCTTCAGCCAGCGTGTGGCGATCGGTCTTGCGGACGAACTCCTGTTTGTACTTGTTGAACTTATCCCCACGGCCCTCGTACATGACGCCCTTGGAGTCAACCATCAACAGGTTCTCGTGCTTCACGCCCAGCGAGCAATACAGCTTGGCACAGGCGATGCCGGCGGCGCCGGCACCGGAGAAGACCACCTTGATTTTGTCAATGTCTTTCTCCACGATTTCCAGGGCGTTCAGCAAGGCGGCAGACGAAATAATAGCTGTACCGTGTTGATCATCATGGAAAATCGGGATTTTCATTGTTTGCTTCAGAGTTTCTTCGATGTAAAAACACTCTGGCGCTTTGATATCCTCGAGGTTGATACCGCCAAAGGTCGGCTCGAGCAGTTGGCAGCATTTGATGACCTCATCGGGGTCTTCAGTGTCCAGGTCGATGTCAAAGACGTCTATATCGGCAAACCGTTTGAACAGAACACCCTTTCCTTCCATCACCGGTTTCCCGGCAAGTGCCCCGATATTGCCCAGACCAAGTACGGCTGTGCCATTGGTCACTACCCCTACCAGATTCCCCTTGGCAGTGTATTTATAAACGTCAGCCGGATTCTTTTTGATTTCAAGACATGGCTCAGCCACACCGGGAGTATAAGCCAAAGATAGGTCAAGCTGCGTCCGGCAAGGCTTCGTGGAAGTTACCTCTATTTTGCCTCTTCTTCCCCGGCTGTGATAGTCGAGGGCTTGCTGCTTAGTAATCATTGCAGATACTCCTAACTTTAACCCAATGGAAGTTGGTTGTTTTGTTTCACAGCCAGCGAATATAGTGCAATAGGCCGAACAGTCAAGACATTGCCGGGAAAATTCGGCGGAAGTAAGGCTCTAAAGCAGCGAAATATCTCATCCTCATAACTCGGCTCCAGAATTTCTCGATGGCTTAAGAGCCTTGTTGAGAACCGCTTTTTTTCTTCATACCAGTGTTGGCCAAGTAAGAATACGGGTAGGCATACCTTGTCTCCGGGTAGGGTCGGTTCCTTATCATAGACTCACAGCCCGGGGAAATGAGGATATAACTTGGGTCTTTTCTGGTTGCCAGAAGTGATTTCTGGTGTTATTTTATTCCAGTAGAAGCAAAACTACCGATATCACCAGTTACCTGCGCAGTAGGAGAGTCATATCATGAAAACCACAGCACTTAGCGTTGTCTTAGGGTTAGCATTGATGGCAGCAGCCGCTCTTTCAGCAATGCCGCCACCGCCCAACTATCAGATTTCATCGCCGTCATCCCAGCTTCAAAACGAGGAAATGATCTGGGTCTGCCCGACTGACAGCAACATTGTTATTGCCGATTGGCGGGATTTTCGCCTCGGCTACCGTCGGATCGGCCTGGGTCGCTCGACCGACGGTGGTAATACCTGGATCGATTCACTGGTCACTGTCCTCAAATATGATCTACAGTCCGATCCTTGTCTCGATGTCGACCGCAACGGCAATTTCTACCTCGGGATGTTAGACTATTCATCGGATGACTTGGGCTCCGGGATCAGCATAGTCAAGTCAACTGACAAGGGACTGTCTTGGTCGTCGCTGGTCACCGTTGAAGGGCCCCCGGGGCTTTATTTCGAAGACAAGGAGTTCATTACAATAAATCGAACAGCCGGGATATATGATGGCTATTTATACATAGCCTGGGCCCGCTTTCCCAATCCTACGCGAATAATGTTCTGCCGCTCTATCGACGGTGCGGCCAGCTTTGAAGATACGGTAATCGTAGGTCCGATCCAGTACGACAGTACCTGTCCTTGGGGAGATTATGATGCCGGACAGTTTGCTTTCCCCCTGGTGGGAAGTGATGGCTCTGTGTATGTATTCTGGGTAGGTGCCGATTTGGATACTATCACCTGCTCATACCCCTCTTCGCTAAAAAAAGTCAAGTCGACTGACGGCGGTGTTACTTTTAGCGATCCGGAAGTCATCCGCCATACCTTGGGCAATTGGAGTCAAGTTGACGGTGGCGTTGACGTCTATAATGCTCCCATTTGTGCCGCCGATATCAGCGGCGGACCTTTTGATGGCAACCTCTATATTTCTTATACCAATGTAGACGACTACTGGTGGTCCTACAATATTGAGTTCATTCGTTCCACCGACGGTGGCGCTGCCTGGTCGGAGCCGATCTACATCAACGACGACTACACCGGCGACGGAGCTGTCTTCGACCAGTTCCATCCCTGGCTCTTTTGCAATGAAGAGGGGACATTGATTGCCATCTGGTATGACCAGCGTACCGACCCGATCAATCACTACAAGTTTGATGCTTTTGTAGCATATTCCTTTGACGGGGGCGAGTCTTTCACCACTAATCACCGGATTTCGGAAGTGTCGATCGATCCCAATCAACTAGAAAAATCGTTCTCACAGAAACCAACGTTTTCTCCTCTTGCTCTGAGTCCAACAGAGAGCATGGAACCGGTGGCCGGTAAGATTGCCGAATACATCGGCGTAACGGCGTTCAAGGATCATGTAAACGCTATATGGACAGATACCCGCAACGGCAACCAGGACGTCTTCGGAGCCAACTGGGAGATACCATTTATGGAGCCGCGACTGATCACACCAGTCGACGGGGACACGTTAATTAATGACACCACCACTAAGTTTAAGTGGGCAACTTGTTGGAAAATCAATGACGATCATTACCGGCTCGAGGCTGCTTACGATTCAGAGTTCACAATCCCTTTCTTAGTCCAGGAGACCGATGACAATATTATTCCACAACCGGAAGTTATTCCTTATATGACCCCTATCTACTGGCGAGTGAAGGCGTTCCGGCTGTCAACCGGCGATTCCACAGAATACTCCGATACCCATGTTTTCTGGGTAGGGATATGCTTCGACTCGGACTTCGACGGGTATGGCGACCCCGGACACCCGGAAAACGTCTGCCCGGATGACAATTGCCCGACGGTTTACAACCCCGATCAGGAGGATTTTGACGCTGACAGCGTTGGCGACAGTTGCGATAATTGTATCGAGGTTTACAACCCCGATCAGGCCGACACTGACGGCGACAATGTAGGGGATGCCTGCTGCTGTACTGCTCGCGGGAATGTGGATGACATTGTTGGCGTGGGTGGACCGATCGATGTGGCCGATCTCACTTATCTTGTACGTTACCTGTTCCAGTCGGGTGATGTCCCTCCATGTCCGGAACAGGGCAATGTCGATGGGATTGAAGGCGTGGGCGGACCTATTGATGTGGCCGATCTGACATACCTGGTAGCTTACCTCTTTAAGGCTGGGTCAGCTCCGCCGGAATGTTAGGGCTGAAGCCGAAGAGCTTCTGCTGCATTCAATCTATGATGGCGAATTGGTATCAGTCTTGAAAGGGATCAACAACCCTCACCCGGGGTGAAAGAAATATGATCGGTCGGATTTTGACATAGGCGTTATCCCGCCAGGCAGCTTTCGGATCCACAGTATTCTTCGTGCCGCCGCCGGCGCCTATCTGGAAGTAATCATCGAGGCAAATCGCGACATGAGTAGCTTTACCGTTTCGATTGATCGTGAACAGCAGCGCACCACGCCTCGGCGCACTTCTAAATTCACACGGTCTGTTGATAACATTGGAACTGAGATGATGCATGAGACCATCTGCCGTGTAGTCTTCCTTTTCCCCGATGAGCCCGGCGGTCTTCAGGCATTCGACCACGAACCCGGAGCAGTCAAAGCCGGAGGGATCATCACCGCCCCAGATGTACGGTGTACCGAGATAAGACAGGGCAGTCTTGAGAAACCACTTTTGGGCTTGGGCTTCCCTGTTCATGGTATACAGGCCCGCGCCGTAGTTTCCGCACCTATGGTAGGGTATGTGTCAGCGGGCTATCGATCGAGAGAGGATTTGTGATGTCGCTTCACGGAGCCTGAGGTTTTGACCTAAGCTTCTCACTTACATACACCCCAAGACTGATCAGGATCGCTCCGATTGCCAGCCAGAGGGTGACCGACTCTCCCAGCAGAATCGCCGCTGCAACGACGGTGAAAAGCGGCTCGACATACAGCCATACGCCTACCTCGGCGGCGTTTGCCCGAGCCAGCCCTTCCGACCACAGCCAGAAAGCAATCGCCAGGCAGAAGACACCGAGAAAGACCAGGCTCAGTATCGTTACCGGATTCAGATGCAGGAACTTCTCATATCCGCTCGTTAGCAGGGTGTAGGGAATAAAAACAAGTCCCGCTATGGCGGTCATCCAGAAAGTTGCCACCAATGGATTGACTTTAGCCGTGATCTCCCTGGCGCCGACGGTGTAGAAGGCCCAGGTAACGCACGATCCCAACACGATCACGTCGCCGCGAGAGTTGATCCATCGCAGATTGGCCAAATCTCCATTGTAGGTCAGAAACACAACCCCGCCGGCAGCCAGAAGCAACCCGCCCCACTGTGAAGCCGTGAACGGCTCTTTTAGATATGCCCATGACAGCAAAGCTATGAAGATCGGCGCAGTGGTGAGAATCCAGGCTGTGTTGGAGGCCGAGGTCTCTTTCATGCCGGTCGCCATAACCCAGAAATGCAAGAATATGACACCTGCTGCAATCACCAGTTTGACATGCATCGCCTTTGGCCAGACGGCAAGCCGCTTCTTCTTGATAATGACATACAGCACCGGAACTGCCAGTAGAAACCTTACCGAGATCATCTCCACGGGCTCAAGCTCGGTCAGCACCACCTTGATGGCGATATACGACACCCCCCAGAACAACACGGGGAGCAAAAGAAATACTGACGACCAGCGCATGGTGTCAGTAAATAGTTGAGATAGGAAAAATACAACTGGAAAAAATATGTGATATAAACATAAAAAAATTGTTGAAATTCTGAAGTATAGCAGATAGATTTTAGTGAGTGTGAGCCTGGGTAGCTCGTGGGTAGATCGCAGTTGCTTTTATAAGGGTATCATATGAAACTGACCGGCAAACGGTTTCTGGTTATGCTTCTTTATTCCCCCACAGAGGGCACACAAGCTAATGCGCCCATCTCTGGTAGAACAAGGTTGATGAAAATGGGTTTCTTGTTTAGGGAGGAATTGCTGAAGGATTTTATAAAGGATACCAGCTTTGACGATAAACCATTTCCAGAATATTTCGCGTGGAAATTTGGGCCATTTTCCAAAGTCCTCTTGAACGATTTAGAGTTTCTGATTAACCAAGAATATGTTGATGTCTCATATAGTAAGAACCAGCCTCTGCCAGAAGAGTTAGCAGAATACGATCATTGGATAGGGGACCTGAATGATTTTGACTCTAGTGAATATAGTGAAGAGGTTTTTAGATTAGCTAAGCCAAAAGGCCTTTCAAAAGGTAAAGAATTGTGGGGAAATCTATCCGAGAACCAAAGAAATTTGCTGAAGGAATTCAAACAATCGCTGGTAGAAGTTTCGCTTGACAGAATCTTGCTTTACGTCTACAGAAAGTACAAAAAGGAATATACCGATAAGTCCCTAATCCGAGAGCGATACATTCCGTAATGGATTATCTTAACTATATTTTCGTAATAAATGGTGTTGGCCTCCTTACGTTTCGATTATCTGGCAACGTGGTCCGTAGGTGTAGAGACTTAAGACAGGATGTGAGACAAAAGTACCCCAATACATATTGGTATTTTGGCAACACAATTTCGGCAGCGAATGAGGGCGACCCCCAATTTGCAGTACATACGGATAAACTGTACCGTCTCCAAAACGCATTGTGCAAGCTTTCTGTGGTAGAGTATCAGATGAGAACGATCAATTCGGCTGCACTTCTTGCACTGGTCCTTGTTGCTCTCTCGGTAGTTTGTGGGTTAGTTGTGCCCAGAACTGAGCTTGCACTGCTCAAACCCTACCTATTGATATATGTTCCGGTCTTATTGTTTGCGTTTCAGTTGTTTCTTCTTTGGAGAAGCCACACCAGTGATGGGTTTCTTTCGTCTCTCGAAGAAGACTCGATAGGAGATCTACCAAGCTACATAAGCCAGGAATAGTACTGTGGACGAATCAAACATAGTAGATGCCATAGTGAATGTGTTAAGAAGCAGGGGCTACAGGGTTGCAACAGAGGTGGCAAATTTTAATCGAAGTGCGGATATCGCAGCTATCGATCCTGATGGCAACATATGGGTTATAGAATGTAAAGTATCTAATATCAAAAAAGCCGTTGAACAGTTGCGCACCCATAAGCTATCAGCGGACAGAGTGTGCATTGGCACGTTTTATCGGAATACGAAAAAGACTACCTTGGAGACGATAAGAAAGGCGGGCATCGGTCTAATTTACGTAATGCCTGATGGTACAATTGTGAAAAAGATAGAAGAACGAAGCGATAATGACCCTTGGCGACCTGCGAAGAATCGGTTGCAGCGTAGGGTAATGGATATGGCGTGATGGCAAAACACATTTATCATTACAATGTCAATTCTGAGCAGAGATTTTTCTTAGGGCGCCGCCACCGACCTCTTTTTGATATAATTGCCCTCAGCGGAAATATCGTGTCGCACACACCGGCGGGTGTCGCTGCTTTTGTGGCCACGTCGGGCAAACCGTTTTTCATAGACCCACAAACTCACGCATTTCAACATGATACAATTAATCTCAAGAGGGACGTAAGCGATAAGGATAAAGACGAAGAACCTGACTACCAATTCAAACCTTCCGTAGTCAAACTCGCCAAAGAAAGACTGAAATCACCTTTCACAAGAGTTATTGAAAGGGATGAGCCTCTTTCACCATCTGACTTTCTAGATGAAAAAGGTGATCCGGATTCAGAAAAGATCGGGGAAGTCTGTAATAATGTTGTCGCATATCAACGAGATACCTTGTATGAGTCTATTAGCGAAGACGATAAAGAGTTTCTAGGTGACGACAAGCCGTTCAAACCCGAATTCATAATCGCACCTTACTTCTACTTATCTTCTCGAGACTTCGTTCGGTGGCTCAAAATAAATGACGCGTGTTACCGCAAAACGTGCGAGCTTGTTAAGGATCTACCTGTTTTTCTTGCTGCTATCTTATCGAAGCAATTCTTGGATCTGGGTCGCGAACATCTTGTTGAGAAAGTGTCTGAACTCAAACCGCAAGGTATTCTACTTTGGATAGATGAACATACTGAGGAACAGCTTCATAGGGATCAAATTCGTTCCTACATAGAGCTGTTGCAGGAGTTAAGAGGTCATACTGGGACAATATTGAACTCTCATGGAGGTTACTTGTCGACTCTCCTCTGCCATCCAGATGCGGGTGAAATTCTTTCGGGTGTAGGACATGCAATCAATTATGGTGAGCACAGAAGCGTAATTCCCGTCGGAGGCGGGATTCCAATGGCCTGGTTCTACTATCCGTCAATTCATTCAAGACTCAGATATGGTGATGCCCTTGAAATAATTAGAGCAAAAGGTTGGCTGGATTCGCGTGAAGCGTATAAATCGAACGTTTGCAAGTGTGAGCAGTGTCTTGAACTACTGAACAACCGCAACACCGTGGACGAAGCATTCTTTACGTATGGAGATAGTACACCCATTACCTTTGAAAGAAGGTCGCGTAGAAACGTTCGCCAAATCGTGCGGCTTGACTATCCGACCGCTGAGGCAAAACAGGTAGCGGCACGCCACTATCTTTTCACGAAATACTCGGAGTTTGATTGTCTCGAAAAGGCTTCATTAAGGGAGTTAATTCAAGAATTAAAGCAAACTTACGATGACCTAAGCAAATACGTCGATGACCGAGCCTTTTCCCATCTCTCTTATTGGCATTCTGTGTTGTCAGAGAAGTTCTCATAGACCAGCCTCCGTTTTTTGGTTGTAGGCAAGTATAAGGCTAGCCCAGAACCGTAGCATGATAATAACAAAAACCACTGGTCTACTGCCAGCGAGTTTTGAAGTCAGAGTAGGTCAGGATGTTTGTCCTCCTGACAGCCGAGACAGGCGATGTCTGCTAAGCTGTCACGGGTGTTCAATCCCGGCATAGTAGGTCCCAGGCCGCAGCTTCTCCCTGTCAAAACAACACGCATTTTGACCCGTCCAACTTGCATTTATGGCCTGATGATATATATTATCTTAGAGCAAGCTGGAGAAATTGGAATGCCCGAAGAAGGATTGCTGTGTTGGAACTGTGGCCGTCCGACCGGTTTGGTGGGGGGCGTAACCCGATCTGATAGTTGCCCCCACTGTCTGGCCGATCTGCGCTGCTGCCGTGGTTGCCGCTTTTTTGACCCATACAGCCGGTCTCAGTGTCGTGAGAATATCGACAGAAATATCCCCAACAAGGAGAAAAGCAACTTCTGTGATTTCTTCCAGATGCGCAACGTGGTCAAACGTCCGGGCGGCATCACCACCCAGACCGACTCCAAAGACGAACGCAGACAGCGGCTTGACGACTTGTTCGAGGACTAATTGGACGGCTGATGTGGAGAGGTTGTCCCGGAAGGCGACTGTTCTGGTTCGTGTAGGGTGTGGGCTTTTTTCCTATCAATTGACGGCGGACATAAAGCCCGCCGCTTACGCTCGGTCTACAGGCACGCAGCTTTGAATTATTCTTTTCCTTTTCAGACCGGTAGCCTATATTCTCCGGCATGACCGAGCAGATACTGGACAAGATCGAGCGGGGTGATTTCTTTCTTATCGCCGGACCCTGTGTCATTGAATCAGACGACATCTGCTTTGAAGTGGCTGAACAGGTTTCTGCTCTCGCTGAGAGGTATGGTGTGCCATTTGTTTTCAAATCGTCCTACAAAAAGGCAAATCGCCTCTCGGCAAGCTCGTACTCCGGCCCGGGGCTTGACGATGGCCTGCGGACCCTCGCCAAGGTGAAAGACAAGTTCCACTTGCCTATCCTGACCGATGTCCATGAGACAACTGAGATTGAAGCGGTTGCAAAGGTGGTGGATATTCTCCAGATTCCGGCTTTCCTCTGCCGCCAAACGGATCTCGTAGTCAAAGCGGCTGAAACAGGCAAGTGGGTTAATATAAAGAAGGGCCAGTTCCTGGCGCCGGAGGACATGGCTAAGATCGCCGCGAAGGCCAATTCAAAGAAAGTGATGCTAACCGAGCGGGGAACGACTTTTGGCTACTGCAATCTGGTTGTTGACTTCCGTTCCTTGTTGATAATGAGGGAAACTGGTTTCAAAGTTGTGTTCGATGCCACTCACTCCTTGCAGCTTCCCGGTGGTGGTGGTGCTGTCTCGACCGGGCAGCCACAGTATATTATACCTATGGCAAAGGCGGCCGCGGCAGTGGGGATCGACGGGCTGTTCGTAGAAACACACCCCGAACCATCGCAAGCTCTCTCCGACGCCGGTGCTATGCTTCCGCTCAATAAGATGGAAGAGCTGCTTGAGTCAGTGTTGAGAATTAGACAGGCTACGAACTGACCATCGAATATGTCAATGCTTTCACGTGAAGAATTTGTCGCTCGATTGAAAACGATAAAGCTCCTAGCGCTTGATGTCGACGGTGTTCTGACTGATGACAGTATCTACTTCGGTCCTGACGGATTCGAGCTGAAACGGTTTAACATCTCCGATGGGTTGTTGATGGTTCTATCGATGCGCGCCGGGTTAGAACTAGCTGTCATTTCCGGCAGGTGTTCGCCGGCTACAGACACAAGGATGAAAGACCTGGGTGTCAGGCACGTTTTGCAGGATATGAAAGACAAAACCAAACAGATCGAACCGCTCCTGGAGAAACTCAATCTGGATTATTCTGATGTAGCCTTTGTCGGCAACGATATTCTGGACATCAAGCTGGCCGAGAGAGTCGGCCTGTCTATCGCGGTGGCCGACGCCAATCATGAGCTGAAAGAAATCGTGTCGTATGTGACACAGAACAAGGGCGGCCAGGGAGCGGTCAGAGAAGTGCTCGAATGCTACTTTGAAGCGGTCGGCAAAGCCCCCAAGAGTTTCATGGTATGACGGACCTCAAAGAGTACGCCAAGCAAGTCATTCAGATTGAAGCCCAGGCCGTAGCAGCGATGGCCGACCGTCTGGATGAGAACTTCAACAGGTCAGTGGCCGCCATCCTTGAGTGCAAAGGACGAGTGATTGTCGCCGGGATGGGCAAGTCTGGTCTGGTCGGCAAGAAGATCGCTGCTACATTTAATTCCACCGGTATTGCCTCGTTTTTTCTCCATCCGGCAGAGGCGATACATGGCGATCTGGGTTTGATTCGCTCAGAGGATATTCTTCTTTTGATCTCTAAGTCCGGTCAACTGGGTGAGATGGACCTGTTGGTGTCGGCAGCAAAACGTCTCGGTGTGGCTATTCTTCTACTGTGCGGCACACCAGGCTCTGACCTGTGTCAACGTGTTGATATTGTCCTTGATTGCTCAGTGGACAAGGAAGCCTGTCCAAACAACCTCGTGCCTACCTCCTCCTCGACAGCGGCTCTGGTTATGGGAGACGCCCTCGCGGTGGCTTTACTGAAGGCACGAGACTTTTCGCCCTCTGACTTTGCGGTGTTGCATCCCGGCGGCTTTTTGGGTATACGCCTGCTCAAGCGCGTTTCGGAACTGCATCATGTTGGCGATGAAGTGCCTCTGGTCAGTCCGAAGGCCGGTATGAAGGAGATGATCCTGCAGATGACCGGAAAGCGACTTGGCTGTGTCCTTATGAAGGATGAAAAGGGACGCACCGGAGGTATCTTCACCGATGGTGACCTTCGCAGGGTCGCCGAGAGGCATGACGACTTCTACAAGTTTACGGCCAAAGAGGTGATGATAGCCAATCCGAAATCAATCTCTTGCGAGGCGGTGCTGGATGCCGCCCTGGCTCTTATGGAAAAGCATTCGATTACCCAGCTTCCCACCATTGACGAAGGCGGCCTGCTGGTCGGTATTATCCACCTGCACGACATTCTCAAGTCGAAGCTCGTCTGACATGGGACCCCTGAAAACAAAAGTAGGTCAGGAGCTTTATGCTCTTGACACAAGAAATGTCATTCCTGCGAAAGCAGGAATCCAGGAGGACCTCAGGACTGCAATCTGCTGTGGCGTACTGACCTACATCTGCTATTTCTTGTTCTGTACAGCTTCTTTTGTGTTACCTGTTATGGCAGAGGACACCACTTTTGTTCCATTAAAGGACTGGCGGGAGTATACCCGCGAGGAAAGGGAGTTCTTGCGTGACAGATGGACGGATGAGAAGACTGAAGCAGTGATAGCAGCGCTAAAGCACAATGCTCCTCTGCCTAATTTCATAGATAGTCTGTACGATAGCACCGAAATTCTTGATATAAGAATGTCCTTGTATCGTCCAGATCTGCGTGGAATCAATTTCAATAACAAAGATATTTCGGGAGTCTATTTGAATGGAGCATGTTTGCAAGGTGCCGATCTGGCTTCTTGTCGACTAGATTCTACTGAACTCGTTATGACGGATCTACAGGGAGCCTCTCTAACAGGAGCAAATCTTCAACGAGCAAAGTTGTCAGGAGCCAATCTGCAGGGAGCCTACCTCAGGTATGCCGATCTGCAAGGAGCCTACCTCCGTTACGCTGTCTTCAAAAATACCATTTTATATCGTCCATGTCTTGATTCAACAGTGAGCTACAGAGATATCGAATGGAGAAACTGTTATGTGGGGGATGACCTGGTTACCTACCGTCAACTAAAGTCACTCTATCGCAATGTAAGAATGGATGAGCTTATCGCCAGGTTTCACTACTGGGAGAATTGGTCGAAAACAAGACAAGCGTCGTTCCCAAACCGCATTGTTCGACTCTTCTTTCTTGAATTGACCTATGGCTACGGCTCACGGCCCTGGCGGCTTCTGTGGTATTCGCTCAGTGTTATTGGTTTGTTTACCGTTGTCTTCTACGTTCTGTCTTTGTTCCCTCGTGTTAGAGCTGGTATCTACATGACTAAACAAGGCGAAACACGAAAGAAGCGCCTGACCTGGAAACATCCGCATGAGTGTCTCTATGCCAGCCTGCTGGCCTTTGCCACTGTCGGGTATGGTGCTTTACGACCGAAGCAGTGGCTGCAGCTTTTCCGAATGAAGCCGGTAGAACATGAGCCGGCCGGCTGGATACGGATTTTTGTCGGTCTCGAGGCCGCTTTAGGCATATGGGTCTTGGCCCTGTTGGTAACGGTGCTGTTTGGGAGATGATACCCATTGGACGTCAAAGATTAAACTCCAAATACCTTGCCTGTCATTCCTGCGAAGGCAGGAATCTAAGGATTTACTGGATTCCCGCTTGCGCGGGAATGACCATCTTTGCGGGTTATACTCTACCTTTGATAGCAACTTGGCATGAGGAGAAAGGAAAAACGTTGTTGTCGGGTTTCTTATCCCCGTCTGAGGCGGGGATTCGGAACCCGACCTACGGTCTGACATGACATTACCCAAGAAGCTCAAAAGAGATGCCGTATACTTTCTGACTCGTGCGGCTTCTTTTCTCTTTAATGTAATTCCCCGGCGGCTGGCAACGTTTGTGGGTGCAGGGATTGGCCTGGTTGCATGGGCTGTTCTCCCCAATGACCGACATAAGATGTTCCGACACATTTCATTGGTGTTTGGTAACAACTTATCCACAAGTCAGAAGCACAACATCGGTCGAGATTTCTTTGTCGATACCGGTAAGAACTTAGCTGATGTTGTTCGTTTCCAGAAACACTTTGAGACTGAGATCAAGCCGCTTGTATCGGCGGAGGGGCTTGATGTGTTCGACGCAGCATACAAGAGAGGAAAAGGATTGATTGGGATTACCGGACACATCGGTAATTTTGAGTTGCTGGCGGTATACCTGGCGAATCTCGGCTACCGGATTGCTGTTATCGGCCGTGAGATATATGACGTCCGCCTGGACAATATCCTCGTCGGCAACAGGGAATCCCTTGGTATTACAAATTTTGCCACGACGGAGACCCCTCGCAAGGTTCTAAGCTGGCTCAAAGCCGGTGGGGTCCTGGGGGTTCTCATAGATACCGATTCCATCAGGGTGCGTGGTGAGTTTGTTCCGTTCTTTGGACGTCTGGCCAACACGCCGATTGGGCAATCGTTGCTGGGCCTTAAGGCGGGCGCCGCTTTTGTGCCGGCGGCGTGCTTAAGAACTGATGACAACCGCTACCGCGTTGTCATTAAACCGGAGGTGCGCATCCAATCTAGCGGCAATGTTGAGGAGGATGCATACCGAATGACCGCCGAATGTACGAGGGCGCTTGAAGAACTTATTGAGGAAAACAAGTCGCAGTGGATCTGGCTGCACAATCGCTGGCACACCCGGCCTGAGAATACTGCTTGACATTTTGCCGAAATCTTTGACCTTTGTCAGCCGATATACGTAATAAGAGTAAGATGAGTGCATTGACCAGACAAATCTGGATTCTGTTTCTTCTTGGCGTTGTTGGCCTTGCCGGGTGCAGCAGCAAGGAGAGCGCTTTGAGCGGCAAGGCAGCGCCGACGGACAGCAGCTCGCTACCTGATTCCGAGGTCAGCGGAGCACGAGTTTATCTCTACGACCGGGGTCAGGTGACCACGGAGATCATAGCTGACAAGATCGTCAAATTCGAGTCCCTTGATTCCACCATGGCGTACACGCTGGATATCGACATATTGGACTCAACCGGCGCTGTGACTACCGATATCGTGGGGGATTCAGGTATCATCCGCGAGAAGACAGGGAACATATCCATATATGGTAACGTGGTTGTGCTCACGGTAGACAGCTTCAAGCTTGAAACTGATTATCTCTACTGGGATGCTGAGGCCGACAGTATCAAGAGTGATGCCTTCGTACGACTTACCAAGGGTGAGGATGTCATTACCGGTTGGGGCCTGCAAGCCGATCAACGGCTGCGCTCGACCAAGATTCTCGACCATGTCTCCGGCACTATCACGGACACGAAGGAGAAATTAGAGCCGTAATGATAAGCGAAACTTCCTCCTCGAGCCCCGCCGGCTTGCATATAGCGAGATGTCCGGTTACTGAACTAACTGGAGCTCAATCTCTCTGATTCTTCTCTCGGCTTCGAGCCAGTCATCGACATCACCACCAGATGTGAAGCCGCGCTGTTCGTACATGGAGTAGGCTACTTTCTCAACAAACACCTTACGTTGGTCAGCCACCTTCTCGCCGCAGAGTATAACCTGGGCCATGGTGCCGTCTTTGCTTTCGACCGTAAGGCGGTTGTCTTTGTCGTCGTTGTCTTTCTCAAGCACCATTTTGACCGGCTGTTTGACTGAGACAACCGGCTCTGTCAGTTTCTCCGGATCATATTGACCGGTGAACAGATCGACAGCGTCGATCAACCGGCCCTTCTTGGCTATCGAGATGCCAAGGAAAGGGGAGTTCTGGTTGATTTCGACTTCGTTTCCACCTTCGTGTTTCACGCTCACTGTGGCGTTGCGTAACTGGTTGGTTATGTTGAACTTCTTGCAAAAGCGCGACCAGTTGTTTCTTTTGATTTGGGCAATCATTCTATCCTCCCAGCTTAGGTCTTTCCTTTTCAATTTCGACGGTCAATCAACGAAGTTAGATCATTACTTTTATTATCGGAAGCATTAAACATCTGATTACCCAGGCTTGAATTCAGTAGGTAGGGTTCTGAGTCCGCCAGAGTCGAACGAGCAAAAACGACACAAACTCTGACAGAACTGTTATAACAGAATATCATTTTTAACGCATCTACTCCCACTTGAAAAGCTCCGGTACCGTACCTTCTTCGGTATCTATGCCCACTCCGTAGTTGTCAAACCCGAAAAGGGAATCGGTTCTTGCTGGTTGCAACCACATGGAGTTGTTCTTAGCAAGAGGATGCACGGATTTCTCCTTATCCTTGAAGGAGTAATACTGGTCCCGCCCACCAATGTCGATAAAGCCGCCGAAGGACTTGGCGTAGCTGTAGTAACTCGTTAGACGTCCCGGTTTGTCGTATCCTTGGCGGTAGCTGGCCTCGCCGAGGCCGGGCGTGTTCTCCCCGAGGAAGTACTTGTCATCCCCACCAATATCGATAAGAAAGGCATTCGAGCGAATCTGTGCCAGCCCCATCGAAATAATTTTGGCGCGGTAGGTGTCATTGCCGCCTTTGTTGATTAGAAGGGCATTGGTGAAGTCCCAGCCGAACCCGAGACCCGCTCCGGCAGTTTCGTATAGTTCGTGGCGATCATCACCGGACTCATCGATCAGTATTCCGTTGCAATAGTGCGCCCCGGAACCCTGCGTGAAGTAACACGACTCGTATATGTCGTTCCCGTACCTATCGACGGCTATGCCGGTGCCGAACCAGTAGCCCACTCCTAAGGTCCAGTTGCCGGAGTAATAGTGGTCGTTGCCGTGGATGTCAATTATAGTTCCCAGGCCACCGGCCCAGGCATGACCGTCAGAGCCGTCGCCACGCCGCCCAAATCCAGCCCCCTGAGCCTCGTTGCCATTGATCTTGCCCTTGCTGTGGTAATCCCCGCGGTTGTAGACTTCTGCATAAGGCTCGGCAGTGTATTTGTCGTCGCCGTCATAGGAGGCGCAGACACCAATACCGCCGCCGATACCCCCCATTCCCTGACCGTTGCCGTATAGGTAGTACTCGTCATTACCAGTGCCGTCAAGGCAAAGTCCAATCCCAAAATATCCACATCCCTGCGCGGACAGGTCCGCCTTATACTTATCATTGCCTTCTCTATCCAGCAGGATACCAACTCCAAACAGACCTGCACCCTGGGCATAAGTAGAACCGTTGTAGTGGTCATCCCCTTTGCTGTCGATGACCAGACCGATGCCGAGAAGACCGACGCCGGCAGAAGGCGGGTAGTTGCTGCGCTGGTAACCGTAATAATCATCCCCACCCAGGTCGATAACGACCGAGATGGGGTTGGCAAGTGAGCTGGTAGCACCGGGAGTCCCTTGGTAGATTGTATTTCGTCCGAAGTCAATCAGAAGCAACGAGTTGCTGGCGTCGTATTCCATCCAGTCGGGGATTGAAGCACGCAGCAAGGAGAACATCTCAGGCGGGGGAATCTTTTCAGTCTTATAGACCGGCGAGAAGATAGCAATTTTCCCAAATGGAGTCCCAAGCTCCATCTGGAAGTCCTTTGGTATCTCCTTGACAAAAGCAACCAGGGCTGTTTCTGCTTTCTCCGATGCGGCCGCTACTTTCAACGCGGCGTAATGCAGCGAGGCCCAATCGATGGTAGCGGCAATGTCATCCAGCTCAGGGTAGTACACCATCCCATCCGATTGTGTGTTAGCCAAGTCACGAATGTCGAAGGCTCTTTCCATATCCTTGCGGTCGCAGTTGCGGAAAGCCAGGTTGCGCCACTTGATCGCCTCGCCTAAATCGACTATCAGTTCGGCCACAATTGATCTGACTGAATCAGGCAGATATTTGGTTTTCTCTCTGATTTCCTTTTTGATGTCCGGCCAGTCGGAGCGGGAGCCGAAGGTGTAGAACTCCGTTTGCCTGTCGGCCAGGGCAAACAGTTTTTCAATAGACATAACCAGTGGGTCATCTCCCTCGGGAGCCGGCAGCAGGTTGGCTGAATAGGACCGGAAGCCGCCTCGTTTTTTATCCACTCCCAGGTTGTACACCAGCTTGTACAGGCCATCATGGGCACTGTCGGCGTAGGCCGGGTCAAGATAGAGCTCGATTGCGTTGCCCATCACTGTCGCATATTCGTATAGCTTGAGCGGCTCAGCGAAGAGGGCATCGAAGGAGGTCAACCTGTAGGGAACGTCAAGCGGGAAGCGATTCCAATAGCCCGCCGGCTGGTAGCCTAAGTCCTCTCTGGAAAAGCCCACCTCGCCGAGGATATTTTCGAGGATATCTTGGCTGTTCTGGGCGAGGGTCGAAGTTCCCAGAAGCATTGAAAGCGCTACGATATATCGGATTATTGGCATCATTTGTTACCTCCACAACTTTCCTTGGTCTTTATGGGAAATAAACTTTCAACTGGTAGAAAAAGAATCAACAATTTGTTTTAACGGAGAGTACCTGGGGCTGGCACACCGGCTCGCCCAGTGCCAGCAACTCCTTTTTTCGCTTGACATCCAGTGTCAAAGAGGTTAAATTTCAATATATAGTACTTGTCTCTGAGTCGTAATGTCTATATTTTGTAAAAGCAATCGCTTATGTGTAACTAAACAAGTACAGAGCGACCAGCGAACTTACTACACGAGGAGATTTGCCCCGTAACTCATTTGTACAACGCATAATAGCTGGGCAGCTACGCGAGGAGGTGATGCGTATCGAATTAGGTAATCCCGTTTGACAGATGCCATGCAATATGGCAAGAGACATGTTAAGAGTAACTAATAAGCAAGGAGAAGTAAGCTAATGGGGAAGTTGAAAAAATGGATTCCAAATCTATTGGTGACACTGTCGGTCCTGGCGCTGTGTGTTGTGGCCCTCAGTTTTGCCACCACTGATGAAAATCAAAAAGCGGAGTATGAGCAGCAGCTAAACGCCATACGTTCGACCTCGCAGGCTGAAACGATTGACCCCGCTGTGGCTGCCAAGCTTGCGATGGAAGCTGAGATTCAAGCAAAGCTGGAGGCCGAAGAAGAGGGAGAGTCACACCATGAGGATCCGTCTTACGAGTTGGGACTGCCGACGGCGAGCAGGCCTGCTGTTCAGGAAGACCTCAGGGTGAATCCGTTCAAAAGACAGCCGATAATGACAACCCACACTCCTAAAGGCGAGATTTTGTGGGAGGGTTTTGAAGGCGGCACCGTTCCGCCTCCGAACTGGACTGCGGTTGTAAACAATCCTTATACATGGGAGATCGACGACTATAACCCGTATGAGGGTACGTACAACGCTTCCTGTTATTATGATGATAGCTACACCGGAACGCAGGACGAATGGCTGATCAGCCCGGCGATTGATCTGAGCGGGGAATCCGGCTGGAAGCTGGAGTTTGTCTGGATGGGCAGCTACTATTGGTCTGTCGACCCCTACGACAATTGTGATCTCGAAGTATGGATATCGACCGATGGCGGCGCCAACTTCACAACCAAGTTGTGGTGTGAGGAAGATGTTGGCGAGTTTACAACTTTTACCTGGTATGAAGCGACGGTTGATCTGTCGGCGTACTCAACCGAGAGCAACGTGAAACTGGGTTTCAGGTACTACGGCTACGACGGTGCCCAGTTCTCGATCGATGCTATCTCGGTTAACAACGAAGCGGCGCCGATTGGGCGTTGCTGTTACGACGACCCGGCGGCCCCGTTATGTGTTGACGTGACCGAAGCTGAGTGCGAGGCGATGGGAGGGTATAGCTGGGACGAAGGTCTCAACTGCGAGGATAATCCCTGCCCCACCGCCCCTGAGAATGATGAGTGCACTAACGCTGAGCTGATCCCTCCGCCATTCCCGGCGACGGCCAGCGGAACAACTGAGGGCGCAACTATCGACTGCCCGGGTGTTCTGGACTGGAATGCTGTCTGGTACAAGTTCGATGCCCCAAATGAGTGCAATGACGTCGTGATCGACTATTGCGGAAGCCCGTATGAGATACTGTGTGTCGGCGTTGTACTCTACGCTTCTTGCGACGATTGCCCGAACTATATCCTGTATAATAGCATTGAGTGGCTCGACTGTGAAGGACTGACCCAGCCGAAGATTTATTGGAACAATCTGCCCGGGCCAGCAACCTACTATATTCCAGTTTTTATCGGTGACGCTGATTGCTTGCCTATCGAGAGCCCCTTCCAGTTCACGCTTGACGTTCTCGAATGCCCGCCGCCCGAGCCGGGTGACAACTGCAGCGAACCGTTCGTGGTCAACATCGGTGGTGGTGATCTGCCGTACACCATTGCCAACCAGTACACCTGCGGTCGCTCGGACAATTACAACGAGACCTGTCTGGGCAGCTATGATGGTGGTGAGGACCTGATCGTTGAGTTGGTTGTGACTGATGACTTGGGCTTTGTCAACATCACCCTCGATCCGAAGGGTACCACCTATTCTGGAATGTCGATTGATGATGAGTGTCCGGATGCTGACGTTACTTGCATGGGCACCGTGAGCAGTAGCGACGGCAACCCGAAAGTTATTTCGAATATTGATTTACCGGCCGGGACTTATTACATCATGGTTGACACCTGGCCAACACCTGACTGTATTCCGGATCTCGATATTATCATTGAGGCCGCAGCCGGTCCGCAGGAAGGTGACAACTGCGCCAACCCGATCGAGGTCGACATCCCGACGCTGCCGTGGTGTGATAACGGTCAGACTACCTGCGGCCGGGGCAACTATTATGAGGACCCCAACGACGAAATCTGTATGGGCTACTACACCAACGGTGAGGACATCTTCTACGAGATCACTGTGCTGTCAGAGGTGACGGTGAACTTTCACCTCGATCCGAAGGGCACCTCGTACGCCGGTATGGGTCTGTTCACCTCGTGCCCACCGACCTTGGACAACTGCGTCGACTTTGAGACCAGCTCGTCGAGTTCGCCGAAGTCGATGACCTGTGTGAATCTCGAACCCGGTGTCTACTACCTGATGATCGATACCTGGTCAACACCTTACTGCATTCCGGAGTTCGATCTGTGCATTGTCGATACGACCTGCGAGGCCCTTGAGAACGACGACTGCGCTAATGCTACTGAGATCAACGAGGTCGTCGATCTGGCCTTCTCGACTGACCCGGCAACCTTTGACGGCGGCGGTACGTGCTTGTCTTCACCGAACATCTGGTACTGCTACACCGCCACTGAAACCGGAAATGCTACTATCAGTCTCTGTGGTTCCGATTACGACACCAAGATGGCTGTTTACGACGGCTGCACCTGTGAGCCGCTGGGAACCGAGCTGGCCTGCAATGACGACGCCTGCGGCGTGCAGTCCGAAGTTGAAATACCGGTCACGGCAGGCAATTCCTACCTGGTCGAGGTGGGTGGTTATAGCAGCAATACCGGCACCGGTATCCTGAACATCTCCGTCTCGGAGCCGTGTGTGTATGAGTGCCCTGAAGGTTCCACGCCGGAAGGTGAAGTGTGTCTTACTGATGAGTCCATCGATGACACCAATGGTGGGTGCAACTCTGAGCCGCCGGTGTTCGGTTCGCTCTCCTGTGGCGAGACCGTCTGTGGTGAATTCAGTACGTATCTATTCGGTGGCTCCAACTACCGTGATACCGACTGGTATTTGTTGTTGCTTGATGGATGGTATGAAGTAACACTGGATGCTGAAGGCGGTTTCCCGATCGTGTTTGGTTTCGCTGAGCAGTATGTGCTTGGTGTCCCGGGTTGCGATAACATAACAGGGTATCTCAATCCATACGCCGCTGTCGATGAATGTACGCCAGCGAGTGTGGTCGCTACTCTCCCGCCCGGAACGTATATTGTATTTGTGTCAGGCCAGGATTATTCAGGCTATACTTGTGCTGCTGGCCCGTGGAAGTACGGGATCACCGCGACCTGTGTTCCAACCGCAGCGGTATACTGCGAAGCTAGCGGTGGCTGTGACGAGTACATCGAGCGAGTGGAGGTCGGCACTATCGACAACAGTTCCGACTGTGAGGGCTATGGTGATTTCACCGCTCTATCCACTGAAATGACTCCGGGCGTCGGGTATCCGATTACGATCACTATTAATGGCGGATATAGCTCTGACACCGGTGCTGTCTGGGTTGACTGGAACCAGGATGTGGACTTTGATGATCCCGGTGAACTGCAACCTCTTGATGTGGGCCATGGTTCCGGGCCGACATACACCGGTACCATCACTCCTCCTGGAGACGCGTTAGCTGGTCAAACTCGGATGCGTATCAGGCTGACCTGGAACACCGAGCCAACGCCCTGTGGCGCACATTCCTACGGTGAGGTTGAGGACTACACCATCAATGTTGGTGGCGAAACTATAACTATTGATCTGGATCCCGACCCGGTCCATGTTGCCGATGGGTTTACCGTTGTCCCGAACCCGGGTGATATCTATCTAAGCAATGACTTCTACCCCGGATATTCGGTCAGCGATATCAACTTGACGACGGTAATGGTGAACGGCACTATCACCCCGACAGGGACAGCCATTATCCCGGCGTACCCCGAGATGATAGGACCGGTTCTGGATGTCACCTTCCTCATGAGGGACTTCGTGCTGTATTATGGCTTCCTGTTCGACACGACCCTGCAGACATATACTGTCAGCGGAGAGTTCAACGACGGCACGCCGTTCTCAAAGGATGGCCAGTGCACATACGTAGGCCATCGTTCCGGCGATCTTAACGTTGACGGAGATGTTAACGTAGCCGATGTGACTTTCTTCGTCGAGTATCTGTTCACCGGCGGTCCCGCTCCCTTCAACCTCGCACTGGGTGACGTGGACGCTTCTGGTGATAACCCCAACGTTGCAGATTTGACCTATCTGATCAAGTACCTGTTCACTGGTGGTTCGGTACCCCAGCACCAGTAACTTGATAGCACTGAGATTTACAAAACCCGCCGGTGATATCACCGGCGGGCTTTTTTTCTACGAGAATAGTCCCTGACTCCTGTCCGCCTTTGGCGGATATCGACGAGACCTACTCTGCAAGTATTCCCGTTGAAGAACCCACCACTGAGCGGAGCATCGCCAGCCACAGTTTGCTATCGATGTTGCTTTTGTGTACCTTCGGGTTACCTGTTGAAGCTGAGCAAGTATGAGAGCCTTTAACAACGTAAAAGCATTGAGGGAATCATCTATGGCATAATCGCTTATATCCTAAACCAGCAACCGGATATGCCTGATACTCAATTTACGCATACCTCTTGACAGGAAAAGCTACAAGGGGCCGCAATATTTTGCTTTTGTTTTTCAGCATAATAAGTTAAATTGAGTAAGAGCAATATGTACACTCCAGCTCCACGCTCATGCTTCCAGGTATGCCGAGGTGTTAGCTTTGAGTTCAAAGTGTCGAAAGCCCTTATGTACGATAGAATAGTGATTACAGTTATGGAGGTCATCATGAAGAGGTTATGGTTAGGTGCTACTACGATCCTGGCAACCCTCTGTCTTGTCCCAATTGTCTTAGCCGGACAGACGGTCAAGCTCGAGAATGTCTCACCGGGAGCAGTCCTTACCGATATGGAACGGGAGGGCGCCATTTTAGAAATCGGCATTGGTGAGCTCCAGTTCCACGAAGTCGGAACCTCAGAAGGCCCGTTCACGCTTCTGAGCTTCGAAGGCTGTGCACGTTCGCACAATATCGGCGAGCCGAATCTACCGACGGTGAATCGTCTGCTGTCGGTTCCCTTTGGCTGTGAACTGAAGGTGGATGTGTTGGATTACGAAGTCGAGGAGATTTCGCTAACTGCTTTGAATCTGCACCAGCCACTTCTGCCGGTGCAGCCGTCGATTTCAAAGTCCGACGATCCGGCCTTGGTGCCCTTTGAATACGATCGCAGTGTCTACGATCGCAGCGGATTCTATTCCTTGCCGTTGGCGGAAGCTCATGTTCTGGGGACAATGCGTTCCCTACACGTTGGATTGGTATCCCTAGCCCCGATAGAGTATAACCCGACGCAAAATACAATCAGGGTTTACAAGAGCCTGACTGTCAGAGTGAGCTACGAGCATCCGGACTGGGCGAAAACGGAAACAATGCTGGAACGTTACCGCTCTCCATTCTTTGAGCCGGTATACAACCGTATTGCCAATTACGCGCAGCAGTCAGCCAAAGGCCGTGACGACCTTGTCACTTATCCTGTCAAATACCTGATTATTTCCGACAGGATGTTTGAAGCCCAGTTGCAGCCGTTTATTGAGTGGAAGACCAAGAAAGGTTTTACGGTCATTACGGCATACACGGACAAGATTGGTTTCTACACAAGCTCTATCAAGAGCTACATACAAAGCGTCTATGAGGCCGGGACGCCTGAGGATCCTGCCCCCTCGTTTGTCCTGCTGGTTGGGGACGCCCAGCAGATACCGCCGTATAATTACGGCGAGCACATTTCCGATCTCTACTTCTGCGAGTTCACCGGCGATAACTTACCGGAAATCTACTATGGCCGCTTCTCCGCCCAGAACCCCACCGAGCTACAGCCGCAAATCGACAAGACCCTAGAATATGAGCAGTACACTATGCCCGACCCCAGTTACTTGGGTGAAGTCACGCTTGTGTCCGGTGTGGATTACTGGTATGCGGAGACATACGGCAACGGGCAGATCAACTACGGGACGAAGCTCTATTTTAACCTGGCGCACGGCATCGATCCTCATATCTGGCTTTACCCGGCTTCGAGCGGTTCGGGGGTCTCCGGTGCCGTGAGACAGACGGTCAATGACGGGATCGGTCTTATCAATTACACAGCTCACTGTGGCCACAGCGGCTTTAGCGATCCTTCTTTTACTACCAGCCATATTAATGACCTGACTAATGTTCATAAGTATCTGCTTGGTATCGGCAACTGTTGCCTGTCAAATACATTCGGCACTGATTATGGTACCCCTTGCTTCGGGGAGGTCTGGCTTCAGGCTGAAGACAAAGGCGGCATTGGCTATATTGGCGGTACTAACAGCACCTACTGGGATGAGGACTACTGGTGGGGTGTTGGCTATGGTCCGATAAATGGATCGGGTCCCACCTACGAGCAGACCGGCCTGGGCGCTTATGATGGGGTTTTCCACGACCATGGTGAACCGGTCACAGAGCATTACGTAACTAACGATGCAATCATCTTTTGTGGGAATATGGCTGTTACAGAATCCGGTAGCGCCCAGACCGCCTACTACTGGCAGATTTATCACCTGATGGGCGATCCATCGATGATGACATACCTGGGAGTACCGTCGGTGAACAATGTCGTCCATCCCGGCGCGATTTATACAACAGATACATATGTCACAGTGCAAGCCGATCCTGGCTCCTATGTTGGAATCTCTCTCGACGGTGAGCTTCACGGTGCGGTCTACGTTAATGAGACCGGTTCTGTTGATGTCCCCATTACGCCCTTTGAAGCGCATGACACGGCGGACATTGTTGTCACGGCGCAGAATCGGGAGCCATACATTTCTATCATATCAATTAATGAGCCATACATCTGTGGTGATATTGACGGTGATGGCGAAGCTCCAAACGTATCCGACGTGACCTATCTGGTTGACTATATGTTCAACGGCGGCCCTCCCCCGCCGGTCCTGGAAGCAGCCAATGTGGATGGTTATAGTGGAATAAACATCCTGGACCTTACCTATTTAGTTGCCTATCTGTTCATTGAGGGGGCTGATCCAATCTGCGGTTAGGACAGGAATCGCAAAGGCCATTGTACAGCGATAGTTGATGAGTGAGATTGCCACGTCCGCCAAAGGCGGACTCTCGATGGCGGGAGACTTATTGGACAGCCTCGTTCTCCTCACCTACCCCAGTCCAGCTCTCAGTACACCAAATGGGTTTAGCGCGAGTATTAATGATGCGCCGAATAATCTGCACAACTTGCAGTATTACCCCGTCTATCATTAGGTTTGACAACGGCAACGCAATTGGTATATTCCGCCATGCCCGAAATGCTAAAGCATCTGAGAATTCCCTGTCTACTGACGCTTCTGCTGATTGTAGTCGCTGACTATCAAGTTGCAGTTGCTCAAACCTCGGACGACATTTTTCGTATCGATAGGACAAACGCTCTTTGCATTCTCGTACTCTTTTCTATTGTCATTTTGCTTTACACCAGGTGGGCCAAGCAGGGTAAGTCACTCTTCGTGCGCAAGATTGCCGGCCTGGACGCGGTCGAAGAAGCCGTCGGGCGAGCCACCGAAATGGGCCGGCCAGTTCTGTTTATCCCCGGTATACAGGAAATTGATGAGATTGAAACAATCGCCGGTATCTCGATATTGGGCCGCGTGGCCAAAATAACTGCCCAGTATGATACCCCCTTGGTCGTGCCGGTGCGCTACCCGATGGTGCTGGCGGCAGGCCAGGAAGTAGTTGAGCAGTCATATATTGAAGTCGGCAAGCGCGATTCGTACAACAAAGATATTGTCCGCTATGTCGCCGGAGAGCAGTTTGCGTTTACCGCTACCGTCAATGGTATGATGATGCGTGATCGGCCGGCGGCGAATATCTATATGGGCGCTTTTTTTGCCGAGTCGCTGTTGCTGGCGGAAACCGGCAACGCCGCCGGTTCCATTCAAATTGCCGGCACAGCCCGTCCGGAACAGTTGCCCTTTTTCATTGCCGCCTGCGACTACACCCTTATGGGCGAAGAGCTCTATGCCGCTTCGGCCTACCTCTCTCGCGAGCCGCTTATGTTGGGCGGGCTTAAGGGACAGGATTTGATGAAAGTTGTTATCGTAGCGCTGATCATCATTGGCGTTGTGCTGGCATCTTTCGGGATCGGCGATACTTACCGCGACCTGTTTGAGGCTGTGTAGATGAGAACCATCGTACCGGTCATTATTGCTTTTCTATCCGGCTTTGTCATGATTGTATCCTTCTTCTTCAACCCGGAGAGGACGTTTCTTGGCCAGATTGAGTCGGAAGTGCTGGTCTGGGTCACAATTGTCGGAGGTTTTACGCTCTTACTGGGAGGGGTCTCGATCACACGGGTCAACTGGCACGCCGTACGAGCGAAGAAAGAAGGCTGGGGGTACAACGTGTTTACGCTGTTAGCCATTTTCGTCATGGCCCTTCCGGCTATCCTTCCCGCCTCATGGTCGCCACTCTTTGGTGACACCGAAGGTTCGATTTACGACTGGCTCTTTTTCCACGTGGATTACCCGATGATGGCCACGATGTTCGCCATGCTGGCTTTCTATATTGCCTCGGCAGCCTACCGCGCTTTCCGCGCCCGCAATCCTGAAGCCATCCTCTTACTGGTTACCGCTACCCTTGTTATGCTCTGGCGAATCCCGATGGGCGAGGCGTTCTTGGTACAGGTTGGAGATACCTTCCTGTTTGGATACGATCTTCCCGAATCGATTAATACGTACATAATGAATGGCGCTAACTTGGCGGTGCAGCGCGGGATTCTTATCGGAGCCGCACTGGGGGCAGCATCAATGTCGCTGCGCATCATGCTTGGAATTGAGCGCACCTACATGGGAAAGGGATAACCACTTGAACTTCTGGGACAGATTAGGCACTCTGGATCGCCGCTGGATATACTTGCTGGTCGCTCTATCCGTAATCTTTCCATTAATCGTGCCGATGTCCTTCAAGATCAGTATAACGCCGGAAGCGCGGCAGTTGTACGAAGCGGTTGACTCCCTGCCCGATTCGTCGGTCGTAATGCTCACTTTTGACTATTACCCCTCAACGGTCGCAGAAACCGAACCGATGGCAACCGCCGCCTTGCATCATTTGTTTCGCAAGCACTGCAAGGTAGTTACTATGACCACTATCCCACTCGGCGGGCCGTCTATGGCAGAACGTGTCACTCGCATGATAGCAAGACAATACAACAAGAAATATGGAGTCGACTTCGTTAATCTCGGTTACAAGGCCAACTATGTCGCGGTCCTCAAAGGTATGGGCACGTCCATCGAAGCCATCTATCCAACCGACAACTCCGGTACGCCTCTTTCAGAGTTACCCCTGATGACAAAGGTTAAAAACTATGATGACGTCAGCTTTATCTTCGTCGTCTCTGATAACGACATTGTCACTTATTGGGTCTCAATTGTGAATGCACAGTATGGAATCCCAGTTGGCGCCGGAGTTACAGCGGTCGGTGCCCCGAAGTATTACGCTTTCGTTGGCTCAGGGCAACTGACGGGGCTTCTGGGCGGTATGAAAGGCGCCGCCGAGTATGAGTTGTTGGCGGACGCGCGAGGATTGGCGGAAAAAGGGATGGGGATGCAGTCGCTGGTCCACCTGATGATTATTCTGATGGTCATCATTGGAAACCTGGCCTTTTTTGCCGGGCGGCTGTCGAAGAAAGGGAAATCCGGGTGAGTTCAGTAGAGATTATCCAAATCTGGGTAGCCGCTTTTTTCACACTGGCGATCTTTTCCTTTCTCTACAAGGATAACCCCTTTTACAGGTTTGCTGAACACGTCTTTGCCGGTCTGTCAGCCGGTTACTATGTCGGACTTATCTGGAAATCTGTCATAATCCAGCAGTTGTGGGATCCGTTGGTGAGCGGAAGCTGGTGGTTGGTCATCCCCGGGTTGTTGGGGGTACTGATGTTTGCCCGTTTGTGGCCGCGCATTTCGTGGGTATCTCGAATAGCCCTGGCTTTCGTGATGGGTAACACTGCTGGAATCTTCCTGATCACACAGCTCCATGGCGTGGTATTGCCGCAGGTACGAGCCACGATGCTGCCGCTGGGTGGAACTGACGGTCTACCCTCAGCTTTACTGGCGATAGTGGTGGTTGTCGGCGTAATCTCCACCCTGATATACTTCTATTTCTCAAAAGAACACACCGGTGCGTTGGGCGTCACAGCTAAGGTGGGCATCTGGTTTATCATGATCTCATTCGGCGCTCACTTCGGGTATACGGTAATGGCGCGTATCTCATTGCTGATCGGCCGTGTTTATTTCCTTGCCAATGAGTGGCTGCCGTCATTCAAATCCATTTTCTAATAGATCCGTACACGAGAGGCCAAGCAGAGGAAGCTACGTATCAGATCATAGAAAATGGTATATGTCCAAAAAACCGCTATTAGTTTCGTGCCTGTCACTGGTGGCCGGCTACAGCTACAACCCCGAAAAGCTGGTGCACCATATGAAAAACAGTTCAAGACAATTCCCCTAAAGCTGCCGATTCTCACGGATACCGCAAAACAGCCATCTGGAAGACCTGTTGACGTTATCAATCGAACATTATTACTTGTCAAAGTGAGATTCACTTCCTACCATAGTAGCTGTCGTTGTTGAAGGTATGGCATGAAAGTTATTATCCCGATGGCTGGAGCGGGGACACGGCTGCAACCCCACACTCATACAATCCCCAAGCCGCTGCTGCCCGTGGGTGGTAAACCTGTATTGGCTCACGTTCTGGGTCCTCTGATAAAGCTTCAGCCCGATGAAATAATCTTCGTCATCGGTTTCAAGGGTGAACTTATCAAGGAATACGTACGGGAGAACTACTCCTTCAAAGCGGGCTTTGTCTATCAGGAAAAGCTGCTCGGCCTTGGATATGCCCTTCATCTGGCGTTAGAAACGGTCAAGGATGGGGCCATTCTCGTAATTTTGGGCGATACTATCGTGGAATGTGATCTCGCGAAGTTCACCAAAGCGGGTCGATTTGTCCTGGGGCTCCGCCAGGTAGATGACCCACAGCGTTTCGGAATTGTGGACATCTCCAACGGATATGTAACCGCTCTTGTGGAAAAGCCACAACGCCCACAGTCCAATCTGGCGCTCATAGGCCTGTACTACTTTGAGCAGATCGCCGGTTTGAAGAATGAGCTGCAAACGTTGGTCCAGTCAGGCAAACAAACCAGCGGCGAAATACAACTAACAGACGCCCTGCAGGGCATGATAGGAGCCGGCGCCAAGTTTGTTCCCTATGAAGTGCAAGACTGGTATGACTGCGGTAAGAGGGAAACACTTCTCCAAACCAATCGCCACCTTCTTGAGAAACTGCCGCCCCCCCCCGACATTGCAGGCTCAGTGCTGATTCCTCCGGTCTTTGTAGCGCCTACCGCTCGCATTGTTAATTCCATACTGGGGCCCAACGTTTCCGTGTCCGACGGCGCTACAGTCCAAAACTCGATACTGAAAGACACTATTGTCGATTCCCAAGCACACGTTGAAAGCGTTGCCCTGAAGGATTCCCTTGTGGGCCACAACGCGATTGTTACAGGTAAGACACAGGTCGTCAATATCGGCGATTCTTCGGAAATACAGAGTTGACATGCTCTGAAGGTTCTGCCCACGAAGCAGACGCACAAGGAACGAACAAAAAAACCACGGAAAGCAAACAGTTATGACAAAAAGGGACTATCTTTTTACATCGGAATCCGTTACGGAGGGTCACCCGGACAAACTCTGTGACCAGATTTCCGACGGGGTTCTTGACGAGGTACTGCGCCAGGACAAGAACGGGCGGGTCGCCTGCGAAACGTTCGTGACGGTAGGTCTCGTCATTGTCGGTGGCGAGATTACCACCAAAGCCTATGTTCATATCGACGACCTGGTAAGAGAGATCGTCAGGAAAGCCGGCTACACTGACGGCAATTTCGGGTTTAACTCTGAGTCATGTGCCGTCCTGAACGCCATTCATTCCCAGTCACCCGATATCGCTCAGGGCGTAGATGTGGGAGGAGCGGGCGATCAGGGGCTTACCTGCGGTTACGCCTGTCGGGAGACCAAGGAGTTGATGCCGATGCCGATCATGCTGGCACACCGGTTATGCCGGCGACTGGCAATGGTGCGCAAACAGAGGATTCTACCCTACCTCGGACCCGACGGCAAATCACTGGTGACAGTTGAATATCGGGACGGCCGGCCATACCGGGCTGAAGCTGTTGTCATTGCCTCTCAGCACAGTGAGGAGATTCTCGACCGAACTAAGAAGAAAATGAAAAAAAGGTCGGTCGAGGAGATTATCGACCAAGTGGTCATGCCGGTTATCCCCGAAGGCATGATTGATGCCAACACTAAGTTCTTTGTCAATCCCACCGGGAAGTTTGTAGTTGGCGGTCCCCGGTCCGACACCGGTATGACTGGCCGTAAGATTATTGTCGACACCTACGGCGGAATGGTCGCGCATGGCGGTGGAGCTTTCTCCGGTAAAGACCCGACCAAAGTCGACCGTTCGGCAAGTTATATGGCACGCTACATAGCAAAAAACGTCGTGGCTTCCGGGCTGGCTGATAAATGCAGTATTCAACTTGCTTACGCGATTGGTATTGCCGAACCGGTATCGATGATGATCTTCACCGATACGACTAACAAAATCCCTGAGAAACGTATTGTCGAGCTGGTTAAAAAGCACTTTGATCTCACACCGCGCAGCATCATCAAGGCTCTCGACCTGCTCAAACCAATCTACATCAAAACGGCAGTGTACGGGCATTTTGGGAGATCCGAAAAGGAATTCACCTGGGAGAAAACGGACAAAGCGAAACTTCTGGCAAAGGATGCATAGTATGGCAATCAAACATGATATTGCAAACATAAAGCTGGCTCGACAGGGCAAAGACAAGATTGAATGGGCCGAGCGAAATATGCCGGTTCTGCGATTGATTCGCGAACGATTCAAAAAGCAAAAGCCTCTTCGGGGCATAAACATGGCCTGCTGTCTACATGTCACGACCGAAACCGCCAACCTGATGCGCACCCTCAAGGCCGGTGGAGCCAACGCCGTTCTGTGCGCCTCGAATCCTCTTTCAACGCAGGACGACACTGCCGCAGCCCTCGTCAAGGAATATGGCGTCCCGGTATTCGCCATCCACGGTGAAAACACCAAAACATACTACAGGCATATCCACCAGGCGCTGGATGTAGGACCACATATAACTATGGATGACGGCGCCGACCTGGTTTCGACTCTTCACACTGACCGCCGGGCACTGGCCGAGAATGTCCTGGCCGGTACCGAAGAAACTACCACAGGCGTAATCCGGCTTAGGGCCATGGCTAAAGGCAAGGCGCTGCTTTATCCGGTTATTGCAGTCAATGACTCAAAGACGAAGCATTTCTTTGACAATCGCTATGGCACCGGTCAGTCAACCATCGATGGTATCCTGCGCGCCACCAACATGCTCCTCGCCGGCTCGACGGTGGTCATTATCGGGTATGGCTGGTGTGGTCGCGGGCTGGCCGTCCGCGCCAAGGGAATGGGCGCCAATGTCATAGTCACCGAAGTGGACCCCGTCAAGGCCATCGAGGCTGTCATGGACGGTTTCACAGTTATGCCAATAGCCAAAGCGGCGCCACAGGGAGACCTCTTTGTAACATTGACGGGCAACATTAGAGTTATTCGCTTAGAGCATTTCAAAAAGATGAAAGACGGCGCTATCGTTTGCAACTCCGGCCATTTCAACGTAGAGCTTGATCTCGACTCGCTGGCCAGGGCATCGTCAAAGAAACGAGTGGTGCGTCCCAACGTAGAGGAGTACACTCTCGGCCGCAAAAAGATTTACATTCTGGCTGAAGGGCGGTTGGTAAATCTCTCAGCCGCCGAGGGGCACCCCGCTATGGTCATGGATATGTCGTTTGCGAACCAAGCCTTGGCGGCGGAGTATGTTATGAAGAACCACCGAAAGCTCCAGCCCAAGGTTTATGTCATGCCGGAAAAGATCGACGAGGAGATTGCGTCCCTGAAGCTCAAATCAATGGGCGTCAAGGTCGACAGGCTTACTCCTGAGCAGAAGAAGTACCTCAGCTCGTGGGAGATGGGGACGTGATACCGGGATTCGGTGACGACGAGATGGCAATCCTCGCAAGTTGTTTGATTTGGTGAAGTTGCTCCCTTGATAGGAGAGTAGGGAGGAGCAGTTGCTCCTCCCCATCAGTCGCTATCGATTCTCATACCAAGTTGCATTCAAAAAAATACTAACGGCCTTGGTGTTGTCGAGCAACCCTGCCCGACATCTAATTCCGAAAGGGCTGTCATGCAGGGACACATGACAGGACCCAAAGGTTTTGGCGGAAGCTGCGACACAAGTCCGCTGTTGGGTTGGGTCGGGTCACACCCCCGACCTACCGGTCTCTCTCCTTTTTTCCCTGGAAAACGTATATCCCTAAACCGAGAAGGAACAGAGCCAGCGCAATAGCCTGATTGTACGTGGGGTATATCCCGAACAGGTGAAACCGCATCTCCTCTTCGTAGTAACGAACATACTCAATAGCAAAACGAAAAACCGCCTCGATCATAAACAGCATAGCCACTATCTGGCCGACAAACCGCTTGCGTTTCATCATGAAATGGAGCAGGAAGAACAATGCGAACCCGTACAATGAAATGTATAACTGCGAAGGATGTATCGGGGTGTCTCGATAGACGGCATAGGGAATCGAACCGGGCGGGAATGAAACGCCCCAGGGCAGGTCCGTAGGTGTGCCGAAGCAGCAGCCGTTCAGGAAGCACCCGATTCGTGCAATTCCCAGCCCTAATCCGAAACCTGGTGAAAAATAATCGAACACCTCCAATGTAGATATCTTCCTCCAATGGCAGTAGACAAAGGTGCCTATAATTGCTACCACCACTCCGCCGTACACGTTCAGGCCGGCGATACCGAATTCGTTTGATCCGAAGGGATTGAACGAAGCCGTCCAATTACCCGCAAATTCGTCAAGGTGAAACAGGACGTAGGAGAGACGCGCGCCGATAATGCCCCCGAAAATCATTATGTAGGCAATGGTCAAAAACTGATCGAATGACTTTTTATCCCGCAGCGTTACCTGCCTGACATAAAGCACGCCAACCAGGAAAGCAATAGCGAGCATAACTCCATAGCTGCGAATCGTAATGGGACCAAGGTGAAATAGTTCAGGATACATGTTCTGCTTTCAACTCCGTTTGACTTAAAGGTGTAACATCCGTGTGGCTCCATCTTGGGTAGTACCTCCAAACTACGAGCACAGACACCAAGCACAGGAGACCGCCTACGACAACATCGGATACATAATGGAACCTCCCCCACACAGTGCCGATCGCCAGGCCGATATTCACCGGCAACAGGAACCACCCAACTTTCCGATAGTATCTGAAACAGTACATTAAGATAACCAATGCCACGCCAACATGCGATGATGGCATACATCCCCCTCGAACAGCGCCATTGTCGATGATAATTTCCACCAACCTTCCAAACACGGGACCATCAATCGGGTTTACATATTGCCCGGCAAAATACCAGCGGGGACCTTCGATGGGATAGAGGAAAAAGAGGATATATGAAAGGAAAAAAACGAGACAGGCGGCCGTCAGAGAGCTTTTGATCGTCTCATAATGCTTCTTCACAAAAAGAACCAGCACGAAGACAGACATTATGAAGTAGTAGCTGACATAACATAATGAGAATATCTCGTTGATCCAGACATTGAGCAAATGCCGGTCAATGTAAAGAGTTGGATTCACGCCGAAGAGCTCTTTCTCAAACGCTACAAGCTGGGCATCATGGAACTGGTCGAAGACCAGGAACATAAGGCCGCCGGTAGCCCGATAGAAAAATGTAAAAAGCAGGACGGGGTATGCGATGCGAATCAAGGTTGACCAACGGCTCTTGTCCTCATTGACATAGCGGGCGATAAGCACCGCCAGACCGGCCATAGAAGCGTAAAAAGCGATCTCGTCGTAGTACGATGACAGGGGTCGGCCAAACGAAGCAAGGATCACAACCATCAGTGAGGAGTAGCCGACAATAAGCCAGTCGAAAGGATAGAGCCTGACCGCCGGTTTGCACGCCGCCCGATTGCTCATTTACTCCCGTTCCTTTCCACCGATCACCAGCACTATTTCCCCTTTCACCGGTTTCTGCCCAAGAGCGTTTAGAATATCACTTATATACCCACGAAGAAACTGCTCATAGCGTTTGCTTATTTCTCTGGCCAGGCAGGCCTCTCTGTCGCCAAGTATTTCGAGCATATCACCCAATGACTTCTTGACGCGGTGGGGCGATTCGTAGAAGATGAGCGTGTGCTTGAGTTCTTTCAGTGTCTCAAGGCGCTTTCTTCTGGCTGCCGATTTGTGTGGCGGAAACCCTTCAAAGAAAAAGCGGTCCGTTGGCAATCCCGAGGCAGTCAAAGCGGGAATTATGGCCGTCGCACCGGGAAGAGAGATTATTTCAATATTGTCAGCTATGGCCGCCCGGACGATACGGTACGCGGGATCAGAGATTCCGGGTGAACCGGCGTCAGTGATAACGGCCACTGACATTCCCTCTCTAATCTTTCCCAAGAGTTGAGTGGATCGAGAGGCTTCATTAAAGTCGTGGTAGCTTATGAGCCGTTTCTTCAAGCCGAGCCGCTTCAACAGCATGCCGGAATGACGGGTGTCTTCGCAGGCCACGAGATCAGCGCTTTCCAGCGTTTCCAGTGCACGCTGGGTGATATCGCCCATGTTTCCAATCGGAGTGGGAACGAGGTACAGCTTCCCGGCATCAACAGCCATCAGAGAAATCCTACTTGCCCAGTTCAATAGTTTCGGGAATCATCGCTCTTCCCAGGGGGACGATATCGGGTGCCCGGCGTTTGAAGGAGTTCCTGTTTACAAGCGAAACCACGCGATTAAGATCGGTCACGTCAAATCCCTCGCTTTCCAACGCCGATCGAGAGGTCACGCCATCGTCGACCAAGCGTCGCAACATCCGGTCAATCTGCTCGTACGATACACCGATTTCCCCTTCGTCTGTTTGTCCAGCCCATAAATCAGCCGTGGGCACTTTCTTTACGATGCTTTCCGGTACTCCCAGGGCGTTGGCCAGTTGACGTACCTCAGTCTTGTACAGTTCACCTATCGGGTTGATGGAACAGGCTGAGTCACCATACCAGGTAGTGTAACCGAGGCATATCTCGGTGCGGTTGCCGGTTCCAAGCACAAGTCGTTGCCGCTCCTGGGCAATATCAAAAAGGATTGCCATTCTCTCTCGCGCCATCTTGTTTCCTGCCCGCAGTCTACTCGTGGCATCGATCTCGGTGAAGTAGGCATCAATCATGGGTGAAATATCGATCCTGCGATACTCGATACCCAGCTTGTCCACAAGATGCAGGGCATCAGCGATCGAGCTTTCTGAGGAAGTCCGGTATGGCATCAGCAGAGCCAGCACCTTCTCCCTGCCCACTGCTTCAACCGCCAGTGTTGCCGACAATGCCGAATCTATCCCCCCGGAGAGGCCGACGACATATCCGCGCATCCCCGATTGCACAAGCTTTTCTTGTACAAATCTCTTTATAGTAGAAATCGCTTCGTCGATATCAAACTTCATTGCCAAAGCATCTGCCCTTTCCACTCCAAAATACAATATGCCATTTGCATTTTGCTATCAAGGAAAATGTGTCTCGACATTGACAGGCATAACAGCCATAGGTACCTTCCGTCCGGCCATGGTTCCCCACATTGTCATCACCGGCGCCCCGGCGTCGGGTAAAACAGAGGTCTGGAAGCGGCTGAAAAGCGAGCCAGCTTTTTCTCACTTCGTTTTCTTCGATGAACTGGCCCGTCAGCTCCTGGTCGAAAATCCCGGATACCGAGATAACTGGAGTCAGTTTCATTTAGAGATTTACCGCCGACAGCTAGCACGGGAAAGGCAGATCGGTGACAAACCGTTCATTACCGATCGCGGAACGGTTGATGCCTTTGCATTTCACCCCCAGACACTGGCGGATGTTGAGACCACCCTGAAAAAGGAGTACTCCAGATACAGCACGGTACTACAACTGGGCAGCACAGCTGTTCTTGGAGAGCAGTTCTATCAGCGTGATGAGGTTCGGTCAGAACCGGCCTCAGCCGCCCTTGAGATCGAAACGGCGATCGCCAAGGTGTGGCGCGGGCACCCAGGCTATTATTTTGTGAAGGCCGATACGGATTTCGACAAAAAATACGACACCTGCTTGCAGATATTGCTTGGCCTGATATAAACGCCAGATCACATTGTTACCTCACTCAACCCGTGTGAACGATGTCCCAGATAAGTAGGACAGCTTAGAAACAGACTAAGCAATAAGGGGTTATCCCTAAGAATATACTTGTAGGACCATAAGCCCGCAGCATAAGGCTAAAAAGCATTATTGGCTTGTTGAAAAAGTGGCTTTTCCGTCATCACGAGCGAAGCGTGGTGATCTCGGTTCATTGTGGTTCAACATGTTAGAGATTGCCACGGCACGGAAGCCATGCCTCGCAATGACGAAAGGGGAGTTTTTCAACACTCCCATTATGGCAGCTTAAGGGAATAAGGGAAAGTGAAGGATATTAAAAAAATGTAAAAAAGTCTTGCGTTAACCGATTATGATATTATATTAACTAACGAGTTAGTTAAACCAAATGGTTAGTTAAATATGGACCATAAAGAAAACAGTCGTGAAAATTCCAAGCCAGCCCACAAAGACGTTGGGACAAGAGAAAGAATCCTCTCGGCAGCGCTTCATGAGTTTGGCCTCTTCGGCCTCGCCGGAGCTCGGGTTGACCGGATAGCCGAACGAGCAGGGGTTAACAAGGCAATGATCTACTACCACTTTTCCTCAAAGGCAGCCCTACACAAGGAAATAGTTGATGAGCATTTTTCGCTAATCCTGGACCGGGTTCACCGGGCTTTTTCTGGGTCGGCGCGTCCGGAAGATGCTCTAGCCATCTTTGCCGGTGTATACGCCCAGACGTTTTCAAACAGGCCTGAGTTCCGCCCGATGTTCTTGCGGGAGTTGGCCGACCCGACAAGTGAAATGGTAGACCGGTTGGCGGGAACCATTGCAGATTCCGGGTTGCCCAAACAGATTGTCAGTAACTTCCGAGACGCAATCGAGCAGGGACGTTTTCGGTCAGTTGATATCCGGCAAGCATTTGTCTCGTTTATCCTGATGAATGTCGGCTACTTCATCCTTGCGCCGCTCATCGATAGAATCTGGGAGGTTGCCGACCGCGACCAGTTCATTATCGAACGCAAAGAAGCAGTATTAGACCTCTTTTTATATGGAGTAATGAAACGATGAGGCACAAGTGCCTTTTATCGGTCATAGGTATTGGGATTGTGTGGATGGCGTTGGCGCCTTTACCGGGCCAGGCTCGAGAACTTTCTCTGCAACAAGCTCTTGACCTTGCTGTCAAGTATTCACACCGTCTGAAGAGAGCCCGGGCCGAGCGGGAGATTTCCGAAGGGACGCTGCGATCAGCCAAGGCGAGCCGCCTTCCAAGTCTGTCCGTGCAGGCCGTCGCTTTCTATAACGACGCAACCCCCTCGTTCGATATCGAACTGCCCCTTAACCAGTCGCTTTCTCGTGAGGTTGGTAGCAAAGAAAATTATCAGACGAATCTACGGCTGTCAGTGCCTCTGTTTACGGGGGGAAAGATCAGCGGCAATGTCAGTGCGGCCAGCGCCTCTGTCGATTTATACCGGGCTCTCAAAGATGCCAATCTCAATCAACTTTTGTACCAGACGCATGTCGAGTATCTTTCCCTGTGCCGGGCTGATCGACTGCTGGATGCCGCCCGTGCCTCACTGAAACGGGCGACAATTATCAAGAATGATATCGCCGCGCTTTTTGCGGCGGGAGCCGCTGATTCGGTGGATCTACTGGAGGCCGATCTGGCTTCGGTGCAGGCAGATCTCAAAGTAAAAGAGGCTGCCAGCTTCAGGCGTTCAGCTGAAATCAGGGTGACTATTCTTCTCAATCTGCCTGTGCAAGACAATCTGGTGATCTCTGATATTCTGCCTCCTCCAGATACGATGGAGATAAAAGGTACTTCAGTGCCCATGGCGGAACTGCGTGCTGCTGAGGCGACTGTCGACCTTCGTCGGGCACAAGTGCGGCTGACCCAGTCAGCCTATTTCCCAACTATTTCAACCTACGGCGGTTACTCGTACGGAAAACCAAACCTCGATTTTTTCAACAACAAGTGGAACGACTACTTCACCGTAGGCGTCAGTTTGACCTGGTCGTTAAACATGGGAAGGAAAGAGCGCTACGAAGTGCAGAGGGCAGAATATTCTTTGCTGGCAGCTCAACGAGAGCGTGACGAAATCTCCGATAGGCTCCAGCGCGAAAGACAACTTGCCCTGGAGAACCTCAGGCTCGCATACCTGAAGCATGAAACGAACCGGTACAACTACAAAATAACCTCCGACAATTACCGTCTGGCTGCACAGAAGCATCACCAGGGTGTTCTCTCATCGAACCGGTTACTTGAAATCGAGGCCTCTCTAAGTGAGGCAGAAGCGGCGCTGGCGGCCACGCTTGTCGACTACTACATAGCCCGAAGCGCATACTACTTCTCAGTGGGCTCGGAAAAGCTAAAGGAGGGTTTCTAAAATGGACGCAAAGCATCTCTTGGTCACTTGGATTTTGTTTGTACTGAGCGTTACCTCGACGGGGTGTAATAGGAGCAACGATGTTGCCAGCGGCTCTGGATTCCTTGAAGCCGATGAAGTGATCGTGTCGGCCGAGGCTACCGGCAGAGTGGAATCAGTTCGCTTTAACGAAGGCTCACAGGCCAGTGAGGGTGATACCCTTCTGATAATTGATGCCAGCCGCCTGAAGTTGGAACTGGAATCGGCGCTTGCAGGGCATAAGGTTGCGCAAACCCGACTGCAAACCGCAAAATTGCAGTTTGAAAAGGCCAAGGAATCGGAGCGATTTGCCAGCTCCGAGCGCGACCGTGTTGCTTCGCTTGCGAAAACCGGCACCGCCACCCAGAAGCAGCTCGATCAGCTTGAACATGAGTGTGCCTTGACGGCGCTTGGAAGTCGCGCCGCCCAGGCCAATATCACAGCTACCGAGGCAGAACTTACCAAGATTAAAGCTGACATAAACCGGCTGCGACGTCAACTGCAGGACTGTTATCCGACATCTCCTATGAACGGGACTATTACTGAAAAACACATCGAGAAAGGAGAATTGCTGGTAGTCGGCAAGCCCATTGCCAAGATTTCACGTCTTGACACGCTCTGGGTCAAGGTCTACCTGACCACGGGGGATTTCGCTGAGATTGAGCTGGGTGACAAGGCAACCATCGATACTGAATCTGGCGAAAGGCAGTACCACGGTGAAGTTGTATGGACATCGGAGGAAGCGGAATTCACACCCAAGAATGTCCAGACCAAAAAATCGCGCGCCAACCTTGTTTACGCTGTCAAGGTGCGAGTCGGAAATGAAAACGGTCGGCTGAAGATCGGTATGCCCGTTTTTGTTACTATCGAGAAGTAATGGCATTTGTAACAGTATCCCATCTATCAAAAGCCTACGGAAAAATTCTTGCCGTCAACGACTTCTCTTTCGAGGTTAACGAGGGTGAAATCTATGCCCTGGTGGGGCCGGACGGAGCCGGCAAAACAACCATCATGCGTACTCTATGTAATCTCCTGGATGCCGATATCGGCTCAGCCTTCGTTGAAAACCTGGACATATTCAAGCAGTTTGACCGGATAAAGCCACTGCTGGGCTACATGCCCCAGACGTTCTCGCTCTATCCCGACCTGAGCGTCGAGGAGAATCTCCTCTTCTACGCCGGTATCTATGGCATCACCGGTGATCGGTATAGGAAGAAGCGCGATTATCTTTACACTTTCTCCAATCTCGAGCCATTTTCCAACCGGCGAGCCGGAGACCTTTCCGGCGGCATGAAGCAGAAATTGGCGCTTTCCTGTGCCTTGATGCACGATCCGCAACTGCTGCTGCTCGACGAGCCGACGACCGGTGTGGACCCGCTATCCCGGCGGCAGTTCTGGGAAATCCTGTTGAACCTCAAGAAGCAGGGAAGCACTATCATAATCACGACTCCTTACATGGATGAAGTGGCCCGCGCCGACCGAGCCTGCTTTGTATTTGACGGCAGGAAACTTACCGAGGGAATACCGGCGCAGTTGATAGACCTGTTTGATGGAAAAGTGTATTTCCTGGATATCGAACCGACCAGACAACTCGTCAACAGAATCAATGAAACGCATCTGGTTCGCTCACAACGCTTTGGTTCCGGTTTGCATCTCTACACAAGCGCTGACCTGAATCAAGAGGACGTGTCAGCAGCTCTTAAGCGGATTGGCGTTGACGCCAGCAAAGTGACGCCGATCGAACCCGACCTTGAGGATTGTTTTATCCAGTTGATGGAGCGTGCGAAATGAATCAGCAGGCGGTAGTGATTGAAAACCTGTCGCGGCATTTCGGTCAGTTCAAGGCGGTCGACAACATCTCGCTGACAGTTAATAAGGGAGAGACTTTTGGCTTCCTGGGCGCTAACGGTGCGGGTAAAACAACCACCATACGAATGCTGTGCGGCCTGTTGCTACCTACTTCGGGTACGGGCAGAGTCGCTGGTTTCGACATCTACACGCAGCCGGAACAAATCAAAAAACACATCGGCTACATGTCACAGAAATTTTCGCTCTACCCCGACCTCACCGGACAGGAAAATATGGGTTTCTACGGAGCCGCCTACGGGCTACCGAAATCCTATGTTCAGCAACGTATCGCAGCACTCTCCAACCGCCTGTCGCTGCACGACTTCATCCACCGCCGGGCCGGCTCTCTTCCTATCGGTTGGCGCCAGCGTCTGGCGCTGGGCGTGGCTCTTCTGCACGAGCCACAGATACTTTTTCTCGATGAACCGACCGCCGGGGTGGACCCGGTCTTCCGCCGCAGATTCTGGGAGATTCTATACGAACTATCCGAAGAAGATGTGACGATATTCGTGACCACCCACTACATGGATGAAGCGGAGTACTGCGGACGCATCTCCATCATGCACCAAGGCTGCATAGTCGAGGTGGGACGACCGTTCGACCTTGTGCAAAAGCTCGCCTGCGATAACCTTGAAGATACATTTATCAAGCTGATCAGGTCTGAGGAAAAAGCCAATGCGCAGGCTTAGGTTTATTGCCCAGAAAGAGTTCTATCACGTCCTACGCGATGCCCGCTCGCTTACCATCGTCATTCTCATGCCGATCATGATGACGTTTCTGTATGGCTATGCCATCAACATGGACATAGAAAACATCGTCATTTCCATAGTCGATTACGACAGGACGTTAGAGTCTCGTGAGCTGGCGCAGAGGCTGTACAATTCGAAATACTTCAGCAGACCCAATGAGACGGTTGATTACCATGACCCGGATCAGATCCTGAGGTCAGGACAGACACAGGCTGTCCTGGTCATCAAGCCGGGCTTCGCCAAGGCCCTACACCGAGGGGAATCGTTTGCGTTAGGTCTGGTTGTCGATGGCTCAGATAACAATACAAGCGCCGCCGTTCAGAATTATTCCAACCAGATGCTGCAACAATTCCTCGTCAACCGCCTTGACCCTAACACCCGTATTCAGGGCATAACGATCTCACCACAAATCCTGTACAATCCCGATCTAAAATCCGCCCATTTCTTCGTTCCTGCCTTGGTGGCAATAGTCCTTTTGATGATCTCGGCTCTGCTTACCTCGCTTACAATCGCCCGCGAGAAGGAAACCGGCACCCTGGAGCAACTTCTGACCGCTCCCGTCAAACCAATAGAAATACTTCTGGGAAAGATCCTCCCCTATGTCGTTATCGCTTTCCTTGATGGGATTCTTGTCCTCATCTTCGCCAAAGTCATTTTCGGTGTACCCTTTGTCGGCTCGCATCTGCTTCTACTCGGATTTGGTCTCATATATGTATCCACTTCGCTCTCAATAGGCATCCTGATATCGTCACTGGTCAAAACGCAGCAGGTCGCAGGGATGTTTGCAGTTATGACAACTATGTTGCCGTCGGTGATGTTGTCCGGATTCATCTTTGCCATTAAGAATATGCCGACAGCGCTGCAATTGTTAAGTTACATTGTACCGGCCAAATACTTCGTCACTATTATTCGCGGGATCATGCTCAAGGGGGCCGGACTAAGTCTTCTCGCAGGCCAGGGTCTGTCGCTACTGCTGTTAATGGCTGTAATGATTTTGGTTGCGTCACGGAAGTTCAGCACGAGGGTCGGATAGCCATGTGGCGAGCATTTGTAGGACTTGTTAAGAAGGAATTCCTGCAGGTCTTCCGTGATACGAACATGCTTCGGCTTATTTTCGCCATGCCGCTAATCCAGCTTATCCTCTTTGGTTATGTCGTCAACACCGAGGTTAAACAGATTGCACTTGATGTCTACGACTTTGACCACAGCCAGCTTGCTTGTGAGTTCATCAGCGCCATGCGCGCCGGGAACTACTTCATACCAAACCAAGTCGAGACCTCACTAATAGACCTGCAGAACCGATTCAAAAGGGGCACTGGCGAAATGGCTCTCATTATCCCAGAAGACTTCTCTGAGAAAATCGTCCAGGGGGAGGAGGTCACGATCGGCCTGGTAGCCGACGGCACCAACTCCAACTCAGCCCTGATCGGGTTAGGTTATGCCGCCCGGATCACGCAGAAGTTCTCGCAGGAGCAGAGCCATTTACATCCACTGGTGGAACTAAGACAGCAGGTTCTTTACAACCCAGAGGCTGAGTCGGTCTACTACATGGTGCCCGGCATCGTGGCGGCCCTGCTGACGATGCTGGCGGTTATGCTTACCTCAATGAGTATCGTGCGCGAGCGCGAACAAGGCACCCTCGAGCAATTGCTCGTCACCCCCATCTCCACGATAACCCTCCTGCTTGGAAAGATCACCCCGTTCGCCATTTTGGGACTGTTTGAGACAGTCTTTGTTCTGACTGCCGGCGCGCTTTGGTTTGGAGTCCCCTTTGTCGGTTCACCGGTATTGCTGTTTGTACTGACAGCAATCTACCTTCTGGCTGCGTTAGGTATGGGGATGTTTTTCTCAACGGTGACAACAACACAACAGCAAGCGATGTTTCTCGCCTGGTTTTTTGCGATTTTTGCACTGCTTACTTCCGGTTTCTTTACCCCTATTGCCAATATGCCACAGTGGCTGCAGTACCTTACATATCTAAACCCGATGCGCTATTTCCTGAGCATTGTCCGTGCCATTATGATGAGAGGCGCCGGGTTCTTCGATTTGCTGCCGGACATCATAGCTCAGACGGTCTTCGCCATTGTCATATTTGGTTTCTCAGCTCTGCGATTCACCAAACGGTAGCAACAAGGCGATCAAAGCTGTTTTTGTGCGTGGTCAGCAATCCTTTCCTGACCCAACCAGTGTAGCCGTTACGACAGGGCTCTTGACAGCGTAGGGAAATATCAAAAAACAGCTTCACAACAAATTACTCCGCCACAACATCCCCAAACGAGCTTGAGGATACAACCTCGGTCGACTCTTGTTGATACTGTAATAGTAGTGTATACTCACCATTGTACAACCATGAAGCTATTGCGAAAACGACCGCCGACGGTGCCACCGGCCAAAGCTCCGAGACTCGGGGATCACAACAGCGGGTGGTTTGCTGCTCTGAGGCAGCCGGCCCTACCAAGTTTGAATGAGGATAAGCTATGCCAAGGACCTCGCCCTTTGAGACACATACAAACAAGTACGAAGAATGGTTTGACAAACACCCAGACATCTATCAATCGGAGCTTCGTGCTCTGAAGGCTCTACTGCCGAAGAGTAACGCAGGAATTGAGATCGGCGTCGGAACCGGTCGCTTTGCAGCGCCCCTGGGGATTACGATTGGGGTTGAACCATCCAAAGCTATGGGACAAGTGGCACGCAAAAGAGGTATTGATGTCATCACCGGGGTGGCTGAAGCCCTCCCCTTTGCGGAAGCTCAGTTTGATTTTGCACTTATGGTGACCACTATCTGTTTCCTGAACGACATAGATGCTTCATTCCGGGAGGCATACAGGGTCCTTAGGCCGGAGGGGGCTCTTATCATCGGCTTTATCGACCGCAACAGCCGGCTGGGGAAGATCTACCAGGAGAAGAAGAAAGACAATGTTTTCTACAAGGATGCGACCTTCTATTCGGTAGATGAAGTCGTCTCGCGTCTTCAGGAGGCAAAGTTCAGAGATTTTACCTTCGTTCAAACCCTTTTTGAAGAGATGCATAATGACGCCGGAAGGCAACCATTCAGGGAAGGTTACGGGGAAGGTTCCTTTATAGGAGTCAAGGGTTGGAAATAACGAGCGTCAGGAACTGAACCGGCTACTTTCCCCCAGCTCTTCTCCGGTCAGGCACACGGGAATAAACAGCCCGACGATGATTGACGGTCAAGGTCGCGGTTCAATCTCATCTTTACCGGCAACAACGTCGACTTTGTCGGAGATATCAATTGCCTTTGTTCCCTTGCTCCTTGAAGATAGAAGCTTCCGCACCGTTGTCCCCGCCAGACGGCGAATCAGGCTGTCCGGTTTTCTCAAATCGTTAACGACGTATCCGACAATTGGGGCCAGGATAGTGGCTGCTCCGGCTGTTTTCGCCTTTTTCCCGGAGAAGTATCCTCTCACCCGTTGTCGAAGTCTCCGACCTCCGCCCCCTGAGCGGGCAGTGTCATCAGGCGACTTATTCATAAGTATCATCTCCCCAAAGATGGTTATTCAAGGCTCCTCACGCTTGCTCGGCGGTGCCGGTACCCGATCCGAATCCCCACCGGCTACCAAACATGTGTTTCGACCTTCTTCTATAATATAATACACGTTTGGGTTACAGATGATAATTCTCAAGAGTTTTTTCGCTGTATCCAGGGGGACTCCCTCGAATACACGTTTTGGTAGGCAGCAGTGCGCTCTGCTTTCCTACAAGTCAATCAGCCGATAATCTTTAACCTCGTATATTTTGCCATGATCTTCTTGAGGCCCACCCCGGAGAACATGATTTCCAGTACCAGCGAATCGCCATACCCTTCTACCTTCACGATCTTCCCTCGTCCAAAGGTGGGGTGGTGGACGATACGACCGGCCTGCAAGCTGTCATCCTGATCGAAATCGTAGTGTATTCCCTCCTTGCTCCGGCTGGTCGAAGCAAACGAGCGCGAAAAGCGAGAAGGTAGCTGGGAGGAATCAGAGATATGCTCAAAGTGGCGAGTAGTACGCAGGTCGACTTCTTGCACCAATTGTTCGGGTATCTCTTTTATAAAGCGTGATGGGATCGACTGTATCTCGCCAAATCGGTATCGGACGGTGGCCGACGACAGGTAGAGGTCCCTCCGGGCGCGGGTAGCCCCAACATAGAAGAGGCGGCGTTCTTCCTCAAGCTCCAGCGGTTCAGAAATGGACCGCTGTAATGGAAACAGCCCCTCCTCCAAACCGACCAGGAAAACAGTGTCGTATTCCAGTCCTTTTGCCGAGTGAATGGTCATCAGTGTCACTTTATCGTCTGTCTCGTCATACTCATCGATATCTGTAAACAGCGAGATTTCGGCAAGATATTGCGCCAGGGTTGCGTGCACATTGGAGCGGGCAAACTCGGCCATGCCCTCAATAAAGGCCTCCACGTTTTCTATTCTTGTCTGGCCGATTATCTCCCCCTCCGAGCGCAACTCCTCCAGCAAGTTCAGATCCTCAACCAGCGCCTGCGTTAAGAGGTCTATGGCAACTGTCTCGGCCTGTGCCCGGTACTTTTCAATCAGCTTAACAAACGGCTCAAACCGATTCCGCCTGTTCGCCAGCTCCGGATACTCGTCCGCGTGTAACAGGACTTCATACCCGGAGATACCGTTGCGGCGGGCAAGGGTAGTAATATCGGCAACCGTCTTGTCTCCAATTCCTCGTCGGGGATAGTTTATAACACGCCCGAACGAAATGTCATCCTTGATATTGACAACCAGCCTGAGGTAGGCCATCAGGTCCTTGATCTCTTTCCTCTGGTAGAAGGAAATGCCGCCTATGATCTGATAGGGGATGTAGCTCCGCCGCAACTGTTCCTCAAAAGGACGTGACTGAGCGTTGGTGCGGTAGAGCACGACTGTCTCTTTGAGGTCGGTTTCCGGTCGGCGGCGATTGATCTCCTCCACCACGTGCACGGCTTCTTCGGCTGCGGAATCCACCAATAGCAGCTTCAGCTTCTCCCCGCCCTGCGTGTCAGTCCACAGAGTTTTGCCTTTGCGAGCTTCATTGTTCTCGATTACCGAGGAGGCTGCCTGAAGGATGACGCTGGTCGAGCGGTAGTTCTGTTCCAGCTTGATGATCTTCGCGCCGGGGAAGTCTTTCTCGAATTCGAGGATATTGCGTATATCCGCCCCACGCCAGCCGTAGATGGACTGGTCTTCATCACCGACAACGCAGATATTGTTATGCTCTCCCGTCAGCGCCTTCAACAGCAGGTACTGCACGTGATTGGTATCCTGATATTCATCCACCATCAGATACCGAAAGCGGTGTCGATACTTCCGGCTGATCTCATCACTGTTTCTCAACAGCCACACAGTATTGAAAAGGAGATCGTCAAAATCCATGGCGTTGCATCCCCTGAGACGTTTCTGGTAGAGGCTATAGATCCGAGCGGTGGCGCTTTCGAAATAACCTGTAGCGGAACCGGCAAAAGCATCGGCTGACAGCATCCGATCTTTGGCTGCTGAAATCTTTCGCAACTGGGACTTCGGCGTGAACTGACTACCCAGCAGCCCCAATTCCTTGATGCACCGTTTCACAAGGGTTTCAGAATCATCAGCATCAAAGATCGTATAGGAGCTGTCATAACCAAGTGCGCCGGCTTCCCGCCGTAGAAAGCGAGCGCAAAAGGAGTGAAAAGTGGAGACATTCATTTCCAGTATTTCACTGCCCAGCAGTCGGGAAATCCTCGTTTTCATCTCTCCGGCGGCTTTGTTGGTAAATGTGACCGCCAGGACCTGATGTGGCTCGGCCATCCGTTCGGTGAGGATATACGCCAGCCGACGAGTAAGTACGCGCGTCTTGCCCGATCCCGCTCCGGCAATAACTAGCAGAGGGCCAGAGACCATCGTAACAGCTTCGCGCTGTACCTTATTCAGATCCTTCAGGAGTCGACTCATGATGACCCTGGGAATATAAACCCGGCAACCGGCAGCGCAACCAGATTCCTTTTCTTCTTGCCAAAATCAAGTCAACTGGATAAAATACGGAAAACCTCTTAACCATATTTTCGAAAGGCAAACATCATGATGAAGAGATTGCTCGTTTTGACTCTCGCCGCAGTCGTGATTTGCATGCCGGCGACAATCTTGTCAGAAGACAAAGAGCCGGCATCAACACCGGAGGTAAAACCTACCAAGGAGGCAAAGCCCACCTCAGTCAAGGCCATCGACTGGAAAGAACTCTCCAAAGTGCTGCCGGAAGAAATCAAGGGAATGGAGGCCGGCGATCTTGACGGCGGGACATTTACCATGGGAGACCCAACCAATCCCGGCCAGCAGTTCAGCTATTCGTCGGTCGAACGCACATTCACCACCGAGACCAAGGGAAAAGATGACAAGGAGATCACTATCAGGATTCTGGATTACGGCCTCAACAAGATGATGCTTGCTCCCTATACCATGATGATGGAGTATGATACCCCCGACGGCAGCATGAAGACGACCGAGATCAAAAAGCACAGAGGTTGGGTGATAACTGAAAAGGACGATGGTGAGATAGAAAACTATCAAATCATCCTGCTGGTCGCTGATCGGGTAATGGTAATGTTTGAAGGCGACGAACAGACCTCCCTGGACGAATTAACAAAACTGGCAGAACAGTTCGATTACGACAAGCTGGCCGAAATGGCCAAATAGGAAGCTACGCTTTCGACTTTCAAACCAGAGGCGCCGATTGGCCGACCAGCTCATCGGCGCCTTGACTTGTAATCAAATCAAAAAACATTCCAGGGGACTCTTTTCCCAGATAAAGATGAACGGATTTCCCGCTGAGCACCAGATGTAAGGTCGATGTCAGCAGGTTGGCAACTTAGGCCATCTGCCACAGCTTAACATACTCCTTGCCAAAGGTGCCGGTCACGTTATACTATTACGCTATATGAAGCTTGGAATTATCGGAAAACCTCAGTCGGGTAAGACGACCGTGTTCAATGCCGCCTCGGGCCGTCATGAAACAGTTGGCGATTTCAGTCAGGCAACGCACCGATCGGTAATCAAAGTCCCCGATGAAAGACTCGAGAAATTGGCCGCCCTGGTCAAGCCGCCAAAGGTCACACATGCTGAGATTGAGTTTCTTGACTCCCCTGGCTTCACGGGCAAGGGCAAACACTCAACCGGCTTCGACATCAGCCCGGAACTCCGCCAGACCGACGCGCTGGTGGTAGTCGTAGATGCCTTTTCGGCTGAGTCCAAACCGGCCCGCGACATTCAGGACATGATTGACGAGATGATCCTGGCCGATCAAGTATTGATAGAGGGCAGCATCAAGAAGAAATCGAGAAAGATCAAATTGACAGGAGACAAATCTGAAAACCGGGAATTTGAACTGCTCAAGAAGTCTCTCCAAGCGCTGGAACAGGAGAAGCCGCTGATTGATCTTGAGTTGCAGGAAAACGATGCGAAACTCCTCCGCGGCTATATGTTTCTGTCCCAGAAGCCCCTGTTGATTGTTTTCAATATCGCCGAAGAAGCGCTTTCAAACGCTGAGGAGATTTGTCGCGAGCATGAGCACCTGGTGGCACCGGGCAAACGCGAGCTGGCCGTCGTCTGCGGCGAAATTGAAATGGAATTGGCTTCGCTTGAGCAAGAAGAACAGAAAGCATTCTTAGACGAGTTGGGTATAGCCTCTCCGGCAGTAGAGCAGGTGATTCAAAAATCCTACGGACTGCTCGGTTTGATTTCGTTTTTCACTGTCGAGGGGCCGGAGCTGAGGGCCTGGCCTGTCAAAAAAGGTACTGTGGCACACAAAGCCGCTGGTGTCGTACACAGCGATATCGAGCGCGGTTTCATTCGCGCCGAAACGACCGCATGCGAGGACTACATCGCCTACCAAACCCCTGCCGCCCTGAAGGCAGCCGGGAAAACACGTCTTGAAGGCAAGGGTTACGTGGTGCAGGACGGCGATGTGGTCCGATTTCGGTTCAACGTGTAACTCATAAGGGATGACCCCACAAATCTGACAATAAGCCGGTTATTCATAAGATGATAAATGGTGCCGATAGAGAGGGTAACATTGAGAGTTGCGCCATTGTAATGACAATGAGGTGTTCGTGGTTGACGTGATGGACAGTACAGAAAAAGAGGAAGCCACCGCTACCCAGGTCCTGCCGATTCTGCCCCTGAAAGGCACGATCGTGTTTCCCTACCTGGTTGTTCCCTTGATGATACAGTCTGTAGAGCAGACCCGTCTGGTTGACGATGCTCTCATGCGCGGTTCGCGCATCGGCCTCTTCTTGCAAAAGGACCCAAAACAGGACAATCCCTCTCCGGACGATTTGTATCAAGTCGGATGCTCGGGTAATATCCTCAAAATGCTGCGCTTCCCCGATGGGACAGTGCGTTTTTTAATACAGGGACTGGCGCGAATCCGGATAACGAGGTTCAGCTCCGAAACCCCCTCGATGATGGCGGAAGTGGAAGAGCTTGAGGAAATTGTCAAGGAAACGGTCAAACTGGAGGCTCTTGAGCGCAATATACTGGAGCAGGTCAAGATGCTGTCCGATCTGGCTCCATACTTGACGGAAGAATTCCATGTATCGGCCATCAACCAGGATACACCGTCTAAACTGGCTGATTTTGTTACTTCCAACATCAACATCTCCATGGAGCAGAAGCAACAATTGCTGGAAGAGCGAGATATTCTCAAACGAATGAATAAGCTGTACCTCGCCCTGAACAAGGAGATTGAGGTCCTGCAGCTTTCGCAGAAGATCCAGGCGCAGGCGGCCAATGAACTTGGCAAGTCACAGCGTGACTACATCCTCCGTGAGCAGATGAAAGCGATTAGGAAAGAACTGGGAGACGGCGACGAAAGCTCCGAGATCGAGGAGTTTGCGAAGAAGATTCAGGACGCTAAGATGCCGGAGTATGCTGAGCAGGCCGCCAGAAAGGAGCTGGATCGCCTCTCGCATATGAACCCCTCTTCTGCGGAATATACTGTGTCGCGAACCTATGTCGACTGGCTTATATCGCTCCCTTGGAGCAAGTCCACAGCCGACAAGCTGGACCTCAAGAGAGCCAAGAGGATTCTCGATGAGGATCACTACGATCTTGAAAAAGTAAAGGACCGCATCCTTGAGTATCTGGCGGTGAGAAAACTGAAATCCGATGTCAAAGGCCCGATACTCTGCTTTGTCGGCCCGCCGGGTGTGGGTAAAACCTCGCTGGGGAAATCAATCGCGCGGGCGATGGGGCGGCAGTTTGCCCGGGTCTCACTGGGCGGTATGCGTGACGAAGCCGAGATCAGGGGACATCGCCGCACTTACATTGGCGCTATGCCGGGACGCGTCATTCAATCTATCAAACGGTGCGGTTCCAATAACCCCGTGATTATGCTTGATGAGGTCGATAAACTTGGCTCTGACTTTCGCGGCGACCCTTCCTCAGCCCTGCTGGAAGTGCTGGACCCAGAGCAGAACGACTCCTTTTCGGATCACTATCTTGAAATAGCCTTTAACCTCTCCCGGGTCATGTTCATCACCACCGCCAACTGGCTGGAACCGATTCCACCCGTCCTCCGTGATCGTATGGAAGTGATCCCGATCCCCGGTTACACCGACATTGAAAAGCTGGCTATAGCCCGGCGGCACCTGATTCCCAAGCAGCTTGAAAACCACGGCCTAACGAGTGACAACCTCGACCTCAAGGATTCGGCTATCAAGGCTATTATCGATGGCTACACCCGCGAGGCCGGACTGCGCAACCTGGAGCGCGAGATTGCCTCAGTAGCGCGTAAGGCTGCTCGCAGGGTAGCGACAGGATCAAAAAAGAAGATAATCGTCGACGCCAAAGGCATATCAAAACTCCTTGGGCCGAAGAAGTATGTCCGGGAGGCGTTGAGTCGTAAAGGACAGGTTGGTGTCGTCCCGGGACTGGCCTATACGGCCGCCGGCGGCGAGTTGTTGTTTGTTGAGGCAACCTCGATGCCGGGCAAAAGGGAGTTGACCCTGACAGGACACCTTGGCGACGTCATGAAGGAATCGGCTCAAGCGGCATTGTCGTTCATACGCTCCAATAGCGCTGACTTGAATATCCCATCAGACGCCGTCGAAAAGCGAGAGATTCACATCCACGTTCCCTCCGGGGCTACCCCAAAAGACGGCCCCTCGGCGGGAATTACAATGGTGGTGGCCCTCGCTTCGCTGCTCACCGGAAGGCCCGTCAAGCCCTGCCTGGCGATGACAGGTGAGATTACTCTGCGGGGACAGATACTGCCTGTCGGAGGGCTGAAGGAGAAGCTGCTGGCTGCCTACCGGGTGGGAATCGATACGGTCATACTCCCTAGGGAAAACCACAAGGATACCATTGAACTGCCACCCGAAATCAAAAAAGGTATAAAGTTGAAGTTTTTCTCCGACTCGCTTGCTGCTATTAAGTTTGCTCTGGAAACAGCCCCGAAAACCAGGTCAGATCAGAAACGGAAAAAAACGAACAGAATTCCGGGTTGAGAAGGACGCAGTTCCCTATGAAACTGGTAACCGCCGAACAGATGCGCCAGATAGACCGGGCAACGATCGACGGACAGAATATCCCCGGTCCGGAGCTGATGGAGAACGCCGGACGCGGAATCGCCGAAAGGTTGTTGGCGAGTGTCATCGACACCCCTCAAGAAGCAAAAGTCGCTATATTCTGCGGGAAAGGGAACAATGGCGGCGACGGCTTTGTGATCGGACGTTATCTTTTCCAGGCTGGAGTCGATGTCACTATCTATTTCATCGGCCCAATCGATAAACTCTCGGCGGATGGACGGCTGAACTTCGACCGTGCAGCCGGGATTGGCATGGGTCTGATTGAGATGACGTCAATAGACATTCTGCCGGAGGAACATAACTGTAACTACATCGTTGACGCCATTTTCGGTACGGGCTTCAGTGGCGCTCCTCAGGGACTGGCCACTGAAATTATCAAGTACATTAATAGTCAGGATAACAAGACAGTCATTTCTGTCGATCTCCCTTCGGGGCTGAATGCCGACACCGGTCAATACGAAGGAGAAGTTGTCAAGGCCGACTATACCTTCCCCCTAGCGTTGTCGAAATACGGCTTGCATGTTTCCCCGGGCCGAGAGATGGCCGGAGAGGTAGAGGTCGTCCCCATCGGCGTCCCCGACTATGTTTTGGAAAAGTTCGATCTCCCTGTCGAGCTTATCACCCGCAAGATGGTTGCGGCGCGACTTCCTGTTAGAAAGCCCAACGGTCACAAAGGGGATTTTGGCAAGCTCTTTATTCTCGCAGGATCGTCCGGCATGACCGGAGCTGCCGCTATGGCGGCCAAAAGCGCTCTTCGCTCCGGCTGCGGTTTGGTGAAGGTCGGCTGTCCTCGGACAGTCATGCCCGTTATTGCCTCCTTGGCTATGGAAGCCACCTCGCGGCCGCTTCCCGATGTTGCCAAAAAGGGTGCGCTGGCGCTGCGAGGGTTGGGTGAAGTACGCAAGCTGGCGCTGGAGCATGACGCCGTCATTATTGGTCCGGGTCTGGGACAGCACCATGAAACTCAAGAACTCGTGCGCCGCTTTCTCTCCAAACTTGTCAAACCTGCAATTGTTGATGCCGATGGTTTGAATGCTCTGGTAGGGCATGTTGATGTTGTGAAGGAAATGAAGGTGCCACTGGCGCTGACGCCGCACCCAGGAGAGTTCAAACGGCTGACCGGTGATATGCCGCCACCGGAATCCGAGATACACGAACGTATCAAGGTGACAATAAAAGCTGCTGCCGATCTTCAATGCGTGATGGTGCTCAAAGGCAGTCCTACTCTTGTGGCGAATCCGAGCGGCTCCTGCTACGTCAACCCCACCGGCAACAACGGCATGGCCACCGGTGGTTCGGGCGATGTGCTGTCGGGAGCGATCGGCTCGTTTTTGGCCCAGGGAATGTCAGCTATCGATGCTGCTGTCTGCGGGGTCTATGTTCACGGCCTGGCCGGTGATTTTGCTGCTGCCAACCTGACCAGGCGGAGTATGATAGCCGGCGACATGATTGAATACCTGCCTGACGCCTTTGCCGTCGTGGAGTGAAAGTTGCAACTGCTCAAATATCCGACTCCTAAAATCGGGAACTGATATCAGTCTTCTCTCAGAAGCTATCCGGTAGTCGGTCCTGACAGCGCCGTGATAAGTTCCGTTAAGGCGAGTTCTGCTACTGCAAGCAAAGCCCGCCGGTTTGCTCTCGGCGGGCTTTGGAATTTGCGTGCACCCACCTCCGAGCCGCTGCCGAAAAACCCTTCAGGCAGCCAGCTCCGGCCGGGCGTCCCTGCAACACACACAAGTGACTACTTACCGCTGCTACCTCCCGGTCCTGACGGGGTTCATAGGCTTCTGTTGTACAGGACCCAACCCTCAACACCGCTTACCCGTCGAAGTAAATCGACCGCTAAGCCCTCGGGTGGGAATTCAGTCCCGGTATAGCGGATTCCGGGTTACAGGGCACCGCTAGCTCCCCACCTAGCACAGGCTAAGCCTGATTTATAGGCATCGTCAGTCTTACAAGCATCGCCTGATTTATTTTTCACAGGATATAACAAATGTAGCCAAAAGTCAAAACCAGATTCCAGTAGGTTACGCTGGTTTGCGGTGTGACATTTGGGTGTCAAGTTGGAATAAATCGCCGGCTGTGTAGCGGGTAGTTTTTATGGTAGCGCCATTAAAGAAAGAGTCTCCTATCATGTTGAATCGAGGTCACAATGAAGTGCCTCAAACATGAAAGGAGACCGTTATGAACACCTATTGTGGTCTTGATTTAGGTGTCAAGTCAAGTGTTTTTTGCATTGTGGACGAGAAAGGGAAACTCATTGCTGAGGCTGAGATACCAACAGATGAGAAGTGTTTTGAGCGAGCCTTTGGCCGGGCTGATATGATGCGGGTCGTTGTGGAAGCGTGTCCTTTG
>Ga0315555_1000030_pt1 | contig 82441 bp, 63 predicted proteins | sample SalMarSW160380MG_FD_202113 | JGI IMG/M metagenome (GOLD analysis project Ga0315555, IMG submission 202113) | Salt marsh sediment microbial communities from the Plum Island Ecosystem LTER, Massachusetts, United States - Salt Marsh Sediment SW1603-80 ... | reverse complement strand
TTCTAAATAATAATGAGATTAAGAAAGGAGAAATATCATCTTTAATGACAAATCCAGGTTCATCATGAAAGAAAATTACTGTTTTAGTGTTTTTTGGTGATGGAATAGCGTATCCTGAATATGCTGAAGAGAGAATTAAATCTGGATGAAATTTATTACAAACCTTTCGAATCTTCCATTTCCCTAAAATTCTATAGAAGACATATTCGAAAAATGGAATTTTAATATGAAAAGTTGGATTGAAGAAGACTTTTCCTTTTCCTGTAAATGTTTTATCATCAGTTAAACAATATAAATCCACTTTTGTTTCAAGATATCTCATTATTTTTTCTGAAATTCGTTCAGCACCATATTTAGGTGATCCCAAACCTCTTGATACATACAAAATACGCATTAATAATCCCTAATTTTTATGATTTCTATTTCATTAGTCTCGTTATGATATTTTCTTCTAGATAATAATTGACTATATTTTCCATAGTTTCTGTAAGAGGATATTGTGGTTTATATCCTATATTTTGATTTGCTTTCGAATAATCACAAATCAAGATATTTACTTCAGCAGGTCTATATCTTGACTTATCTGTCACAAGTTTATACTCAATTTCAAATAGTGAAGATGTAAGTTCAACAAGGTTCTCTATTGATATTCCGTACCCATGTCCAAGATTGTATTTTTCTCCTTTTTTTCCATTTAAAGCTGCTAAAATATAGCCTTGAACCATATCTCTTATATCTGTGAAATCTCGTATTGGTTTAGGATTTCCAATTATAATGTTCTTATTTTTTCCTTTAACCACTTGTGCTACTTGATTAGCTACTACAGAAGTTACAAATTGAAGACCTCTTCTTGGACCAGTATGGTTAAAACCTCTTGTTATCACAACTGGCACACCATAAGCCTTATGATATACAAGAGAATACATTTCTGTAGCAACCTTACTTGCTGCATAAGGTGATTGAGGACGTAAAGGATTCTCCTCATTTATAGGAATTTCATTTGGATGTACTAAACCATATTCCTCACTACTACAAGCAACATGCATACTTTGAAGATCTAATTCTTTTTTTCTCAATACTTCTAGTAAATTTACTGTACCTTGAATATTAGTATGAACTGATTCTATAGGAGCATTAAACGATGTTGGAACGAATGATTGTGCTGCTAAATGAAAAATATAATTAGGTTCTATTGATGTAATTACTGATTCAAGAGAAGGATAATCTATCAAATTAGCTTCTTTAAGAGATATTTTGTCTACAATTCTATATATGTTGGGATAGATGGGTACCGATTGCCTTCTTACAGTTCCATACAATTGTATATTTTCGTCTAGTGCTACTAATTTCTCAGCTAAATGACTACCAACAAATCCTGTAATCCCTGTGATTAGTATTCTAGAATCTGCAAGTTTACTCCTATCAAATAGATCTTTCTTTTCTTTATCAAATAATTTCAAATAATTTTCTAATTTATGAGGATCTAATAATAAACTTGAATATTTATTATAAATCTCTTCGAAGAATTTGTCATTATTCGACATACATTATTATAGAATTTACACAATTTAAATATCTTTTGAAAAAAATCTAGCAAATTATGAATCAGCATTTTGATGATTTTCAAATCTAAGTATCATCCATTTTTCAAATACCATTCATATGTTTTTTTAATTCCTTCTTTCAAAGATGTTTTTGCTAACCATCCTAAATTATTAATTTTAGAGGTATCTAAAACTTTTTGTGGAGTTCCATCAGGTTTGGTCTTATCGTATGTTATCTTACCTTCATAACCTATAATTTCCTTTATCAATGATGCAAGTTCTTTGATAGAAATATCTTTTCCAACACCTACATTTATTAACTCAGAAGAAGAATAATTATTTAATAAAAATAGACAGGCATCTGCCAGATCATCAATATATAAAAATTCTCTTTTTGCAGAACCTGTACCCCACAATTCTACGAAAGAAGATTTGCTTTCATTGGCTTCATGTATTTTTCGAATTAATGCAGGTAGAACATGAGATGTTTCCAAATCAAAGTTATCATTTGGACCATATAAATTCGTAGGCATTGCTGAAATAAAATTTGTACCATATTGTTTATTATAAAATTGACACATCTTGATTCCAGCAATTTTTGCGATTGCATAAGCTTCGTTTGTTGGTTCTAATAAACCAGTAAGTAAATATTCTTCCTTTATTGGTTGGTCAGAGTATTTGGGATAGATACATGAGCTCCCTAGAAAGAGGAGTTTCTCAGTTGAAGCTTTGTAAGCTGAATCGATTATATTGGATTGAATCATTATATTGTCATAAATGAATTCAGCTGGATAAGTATCATTTGCTAGAATACCCCCAACTTTTGCAGCTGCCAATATCACGAATTTAGGTTTCTCTTTATCGAAAAAATCGAGAACAGCTTTTTGATTTCTCAAATCTAAATCCTTTCTCTCTTGTGTGAGTATATTTGTGTAACCTCTATTTTTTAATAATCGCAATATCGAAGAACCAACTAGTCCATTGTGCCCTGCTACAAATATAGAATCTCCTTTTCTCATAGAATGCACTGGAATAAGGGGGGTTAGTGCATTATTTTAAATTTTCTGTAAGATTGTTCAAATCAGGTTGATCGTGAGATTTCTTTCTCGAAGACAAATACAGACTGATTCCAGCCAGAATTAGAGTGGATAAAAACCAAGAAAAGTTTATCGAGATAATATCTAAAATTGGTTTGAAAATGAAGATGCATACAAAGTAAATTACAGATTGAATTGCAAAAAGAATTTGCAGCATTCCCTTTTCGTTTCTTTGCCTTAAAGCTGACATGTAGATGAGAAATATAGAGAGAGGGTAAATAGACAATACGACTAGAAGTAAAGACCAGAAGTAGTCTGATGAATATTGAAGATCAAATAATAGAAAAATATATTTTTGTAAACTCAGCAGAGGAACAACAATAATTGTTTCTATTATATATGCAAATTTCAGTCTGTTAAGAAGTGATTTTAATGTAGAATCTCTTTTCTCTGTTATTAAAACAAAAGATAACGAGTTTGGAAATGAAGCGAGTAATCCTAAAATTGACCATGCAACATATATGAATGCAGCATCTTCAGCATTAAAGAGTTTGATTACAAGAGGAGTTGTTAAGAGCATTGGTAAAGATTGGATAAGTGTTCCTGTGTGATTACTAAATGAAAAAGATATGAATTTTTTTAGAGGGATATTTTTCTCATTCTCCCTCTCTTCTTCTTTTCTATTCTTTTTCTTTAATATAATGAAAAGAGCAGCTATTAAGATACTTGTTAGTTGTGAAACCACCCACAGAATCAGCATACTTAATTCTGTATTAGGAATAAAATTAGTGAAAGCTAAAATTGCAATACCAGAAAATAGAATAGTATTGGAAATTATTTCCTTAACTAAAAGGAAAAAAGGACTTTTAATACCAACAAGTACATCATCAAAAATAAGGAAAAATGAGACCACCAATGTTGATAGAAATGTAAATATGAACCAATAGAATTTACTAATTCCTATCAGTAATCTCAGATAATCAAAACCAAGTACAAAGATGATTGCAAATAGAATATTTAGAGCTATTGGAATCAAAGATATAGTCGCAAGTTGTTTCTTCTTAAAAGAGTATATTGGGAATTTCAAAAATGCTGTCTGAATGCCAAACATAGTGAATATTGCTCCTAGTCTTAATACAGAAACGACAGAGGACATCTCTCCTATTCCTTCAGAAGTGAAAAAATAACCAACAACAATCCAGAAAAGAAAAGCAATTACACTACGAAAGCCTATTGTTATAAATCGAAGAATAGTAGCTTTGTACACATCTTGATTCCAGTAATTTATTATTTGCTCCCATAGTATTTTAGGCTTAAAAATTTTCAATTTAGCTCATCTTCCATATGTTTAGTTTTTTAATTACTTCTCAAGTTTATTTTTGAATTTTCTATATTCCCATTTTTCACCTATATGTTCGGTTTTACTTATGAGTTTTTTGTCTTCTCTGACATAATTCCAATCTTTCTTTGGTGTTCTCCAATCTTCACCATAATAATAAGCTAAATATTGTTCAGCTTCTACTGGAAATAGAAAATCCATATCATAAAATTTCTTTTTTTCGAGATTTAAGAAATATTTACTTGGTGTTACAACTAATCCTCTTCTATTTTTGGTTTTTACTGCTAGATTATTTAGAAACGAAGCCATTCCAAGTTTGAAGCACTGTGGAAACAAATCAGATATTTTCGACCCACAATATTTAATGATTTTTGAAAAGGAATTAAGAGTTTCTTCATTTAACTTACCTGATCTCGAAAATAATAGCATCCAGCTAAGAGAAGCTAAGATGAAACCGATCTTGTTTTCTATGTACCTTAAAGGAGCGATTGCTCTGTCACCATCTAATCTCCAAAATACCAACTGGATATCTATCTCTCCTTTCCTAATCATCATAACATTGTGGTACACTGAATAATAAGTTTCATACCCCAATTCACAGAAAGCTCTATTCAGTTTCTTCATCTTTGGTAAATTTATATCCCAGGTTCCAATATCTATATCATAATCCCATTTTATAAAACCACCTTCCCTTATTGCCCCAAGTAATGTACCGGATTCTAACCAAAATTCAATGCCATTTTCATCGAGTATACCTTTTAGTTGCTTTAAGGCTTCCAAAGCTTCTGTTTCTTCCATTAAAATTCACTTTAAATATCTACAGAAATCTGAACATATAAGCTATTTATGTCTTAATATATGTAAATAACAATTTTTTTAAGGAATGCAACGAGTAGCTAGTCGAATGAAGAAAGTATATATCGCGATGAGTGCAGATTTTATTCATGCTGGTCATATTAACATTATATCTAAAGCGCGAGAACTTGGAGAGATAATAGTTGGGCTACTAACAGACGAAGCTATTGCTACCTATAAAAGATTACCAGTTTTAAATTATGAACAAAGAAAAATCCTGATAGAGAATATATCTGGAGTTTCACAAGTAATTCCTCAAAATACATTGAATTATACTGAAAATTTGAGGAAAATAAAACCTGAATATGTTGTTCATGGAACAGATTGGCGAATTGGTGTGCAAAAAAATACTAGGGAAAAAGTTATTGAGGTTCTTAAGGAATGGGGAGGACAGCTAGTAGAATATGAATATACTCCTGGATTATCATCAGGAGATTTAATCAAAGAAATGTTTGGAATTGGTATAACACCTGGTCGCAGAATGAGGAAATTAAATAATTTAATCGAACTTAAACCAATAGTGCGAATTTTAGAAGTTCATAATGGATTAACTGGAAGAATAGTTGAAGAAATCAAAATTGAAGGAGAAAGTGTCAGAGAATTCGATGGAATGTGGTTAAGTAGTTTGACTGATTCAACAGCTAAAGGAAAACCAGATATAGAATATGTAGATATAACATCTCGTATTCAGACGATAAATGAGATCTTTGATGTTACTACAAAACCATTAATCCTTGATGGTGATACAGGAGGATTACCAGAGCATTTTCAACTTACTGTGAAAACACTTGAGAGATATGGTGTATCAGCTGTGATAATTGAAGATAAAATTGGGTTGAAAAAGAATTCTCTATTCGGAACATCTATTGAACAAAATCAAGATACCATTGAAAATTTTTGTACCAAAATTAGAGCAGGAAAAAAAGCTCAAATAACAGATAGTTTCATGATAATTGCTCGAATAGAAAGCTTAATTCTTAAAAAAGGTGTAGATGATGCCCTTAAAAGAGCTGAAGCATACATAGAATCTGGTGCAGATGGTATTATGATCCACAGTAAGGAAGAAAAACCAGATGAAATACTAGAATTCTGTAAGAAATACAATAAACTTGAAACAAAGGTCCCTCTAGTAGCAGTTCCTACAACATATAACAAAATAACTGAGGATGAGCTTATTGATGCAGGGGTTAAAATTGTAATATATGCCAATCACATGTTAAGAAGTGCTTATCCTTCAATGATCAAAACTGCAAAAAGCATTCTAGAACATAAAAGAAGCTATGAAGCATCTGAAGAGTATTGTATGCCGATTGATGAAATTATTAAGTTAATACCTGGTGCTCAATAATGAATTGTAAAGACCTTTGGCGAATCTTTGAAAATGAGGGATTTAATTTTTTTACAGGAGTTCCTGATTCTACTTTTAAATCTTGGATGAGTTTTCTTGAGAGCAAAGACGAAGAACAATTTACAAATATTATAGCAAGCAATGAATGTGAAGCTGTAGGAATTGCTTCTGGTTATCATCTTTCTACAGGTAAAATAGGAGTTGTTTATATGCAAAATGCAGGCTTGGGAAAAACTGTTAATCCTATCACTTCGTTGGTGGATAAGGAGGTATATTCTATTCCCATTTTGCTTATGATAGGATGGAGAGGTCAACCAGGTATGAAAGATGAACCACAGCACATAAAAATGGGTAAAATAACTCTGCCTTTACTCGAATTACTTGATATTCCTTACTCAATATTACCTGAAGATAAAAATTCTGCTACAGATGTAATTAAAAACGCCAAAAAAGATATTGTAAAAACAAGTTCTCCATTTGCTATAATTTTAAAGAAGGGAACATTAGAGCCATATTTATCTGAAAGCAGCGAGGATAAATTTCAATTAAATCGTGAAGATGTAATCAAATCATTACTTGAGTATTCTAGAGATTTCTTAATTGTTTCAACAACGGGTAAGACTTCAAGAGAATTGTTCGAGAACAGAATAAACAGAAATGAAAAACCAAGAGATTTTTATACTGTAGGTTCAATGGGTTGTGCATCTGCCATTTCACTAGGAATCGCTTTAAATTCTTCAAAGAAAGTCATGATATTAGATGGGGATGGTTCTGTACTCATGCAAATGGGAACTTTAGCTACAATAGGGCATTATAAACCTAATAATCTTTTACACATAATTTTTGATAACCAAAGTCATGAATCTACTGGAGGACAACCTACAGTATCAAGTACTGTTAATTTTGATAAAATTTCTTTAGCTTGTGGTTATAAATCAGTAATAACTATTGCTCAAGAAAATGACTTGAAAGATTTCTTATCAAGAATAAACAACTTAGAATATCCATGTATGGCTGTTATCAAAACTAAAAAACATTCAAGAGCTGATTTAGGGCGACCTACTACTACACCTAGACAAAATAAGGATTGTTTTATGAAATATATTTCAGAAGAGTAAAAGTAATTGGACAAGTTGAGAAGATGGTAAAATATTATAATCCTGTTGAAATAATCTTTGGTTCATCCTCAATAGAACAAATATCAGAGGTTGCTAGAAAATATACACTCAACAAGAATATTGTAGTAATAGCAAGTAAATTTCTAAGAAGATTAGGTATTCTTCAGAAAATCAATAATATCTTGGTTAATGATGGTTTTAACTGTACAAATTATGAAAACGTCAAGATAAATCCTACTTTTAATTCAATAAGAGAGATATCACAATTTACTTCTGATAATGACTATGGATTAGTAGTTGGTATTGGTGGAGGTTCTGTTTTAGATTCAGCAAAATGTGCTTCAATCCTAGCTAATAATGAAGGTGATGTATCTAATTATCTCGAAAAAAACGAAGAAATAAAGAATAGTGGTATCCCCCTCATACTTGTTCCTACGACGGCTGGTACAGGAAGCGAAGTTACTATGTGGGCTACAGTTTGGAGAAACCAAGAAGGATTCAAGAAAAAATACTCCTTATCAAATGTGAAGATGTATGCTAAAGCAGCAATCTTAGATCCAGAGATGACAATCAGTTTACCTCCTGAACTAACTGCAATTACTGGATTGGATGCCTTATCTCAAGCTATTGAAGCTTATTGGTCAAAAAACCACAATCCAATTTCTGATGAACATGCATTAAATGCTATTTCACTTATTATTGAAAATCTTGAAAAAGCCTACAAAAAACCGTCTGAAATTAAGTATCGAGAAAAAATGCTTCTTGGGAGTCTAGAAGCAGGTCTTGCCTTTAGTAATACAAAAACAACAGTAGTACATTCTGTTTCTTACCCAATTTCAGCTTATTTTAATGTTCCTCATGGATTAGCGTGTGCTTTGACATTAGGGAGCTTTTTAGAATTTAATTCAATTCCAGATGAAAATAATCTTCCTGAAGCTCCTGATAGAATCGCTACAATCTCAAAATTATTAGATGCTAACAACTCAAGGGAATCTAAAGAAAGAATAGAATCACTAATGACTAATATGAATTTACCTACTACGTTGACTCAACTTGGTATATCGAAGAAAGATTTAGAAATTTTAATCTCAGAAGGTTTTACTAAAGGAAGGTTTGAAAACAATCCAAGAAAAGTTACCAAAAATGATTTGTATAAAATTCTTGAAAATATTCTATAGGTTTGTGAAATGAAAGCAATTATCCTTAACTCCGGTTCTGGTGAGAGATTAAAACCTCTTACAAGTAAAATTCCTAAATGTTTAGTTAAGATTAATGACATATCTATACTAGAATATCAATTAAAGATTTTAACAGACAAAGGTATCAAAGAATTTGTCATAACTACAGGTCCATTCGAAAAAAGTATCAAAGATTTGGTAAACAAATTTTATTCAGACAAAATTGTTACTTTTGTAAAAAATCCGGAATATAAGAAAACAAATTATATTTATTCACTTTGGTTAGCTAGAAATGAAATAGATGATGATGTACTTTTACTTCATGGAGATTTAGTATTCGAATCTTCATTAGTTGACAAACTACTTAACAAGTGTGATTTCAACTGCATTCCTATCAACAATTCTATTGCAGCCCCTAAAAAAGATTTTAAGGCTTTGATAGAGAATGATGAAGTAAAAAAAATAGGAGTAAACATATTTGCTGATAATGCTTATTTTTGTGCTCCAATTTATAAAATGAGTCAAGCATCAATGCTCGAATGGTTAGAGAGGATTGATATTTATGTCAATGATGGAAGAACTTCAAATTATGCTGAAGATGCATTCAATGAAATAGCAGAAAAATTGCGCTGTAAAGTGCTTTATTTTAACGATTTTTGCATGGAAATAGATACTATTAGTGATCTTTCTAAAGCTAGAAAATTTTTCGCAAATAAGAAATTCTGAAACTAATAAAATTCAGAAGCCATGGTTGAATGTTTAATTCTAACTCTCAAAGAAATATTCCCAATATAATATCTCATCTTCTTCTAAATCTTTCAAGATTTTCTTTCCAAGAAGTAAATCATAATATGTCGGGTCAATTCCTTTTCCTGGTCTCTTAGTAGTTACATTCTCAGCTGTTATTACTTCTCCTTTCTCCATAGCTCGAGTAGTTACTATTGACCTTCTTGCATTCTTTCTTGCTGGTAATTCTGCTTCTATTATTTTCTTCTCTTTCTCTCCTAATATCTTTGTTACCAAATCTATATTTTCAGCTAGAAGCTCAAGATCTTGTGGATCCATCGCATGATAATGGTCATTTCCTGGAAGTGTCTTATCTAGAGTAAAATGCTTTTCTAAAACTACTGCTCCCATCAGATACGCAACAACTAAGGTTACCATCGCTCTATCCGGTTTTGTGTGATCAGAGTAACCTACTAGATGTTCTGGAAAGACTTTCCTTAGATGTTTTATCATTCTAAGATTTGCATCGTTGAAGTCTGTTGGATAACTGAGTATACAATGAAGCGGGACAATAGGAACATTTTCAACAGCTTTTATAGTTTTGATAGCATTCTGAATCTCTCCTAAGGTTGCAGCTCCAGTTGAGAGAAAAATGGGTTTCTTTGTCTTTGCAATGTATCGTAAGAAAGGTATATTTGTTATATCAGCTGAAGCGATTTTATATAGTGGAACTAGAGGTTCCAAAAAATCTACAGCACCGTTATCAAAAGGAGTTGAGAGGAAGAAAATCTTTTGTTTCTCTGCTTCCCTTGCTAGTTCTTTGTATTCATCTTCCCCAAAGGAATCATAAAGTTTGAAGAAATCTCTTTGGGTCTTATCTGTATCCCAATACGCTGGAGAATCCTTTGCAGCTATAGTCTCAGCTTTATAGGATTGGAATTTTATCGCATCAGCACCATTTTTCGCTGCTTGTCTAACCATCTCTAAAGCTGTTTCCATACTATTTTCATAATTCACTCCAGCTTCTGCAATAATGAAAGGTTTCCCACCTTCCTGGATGATTCTATCACCAATCTTCAAACTGTTCATATGAATGCTATTCTGGTTGGATATTTAAGATATTCGAAGGGAATTTTTCATTATACTTATCAAAAATCAACCTAAGTATCCTTGTTATTCCGCTCCTTAAATCATATCTGAGATGAGATTTGTTCATCTCTAATCGTTTATCGTAATCATTTATCAGCTGGTTGATAATCTCAGTCAGTTTCTCATCGATACTTTCATCAGCTAGACCGAGATAAATAACACCTGCTGTTTCCTCAGCAAAAGTGTGATGGGTCTCTCTTTCATTTTGTGCAACAGAGATACAAGGTATTCCCAAAGCAGCTATTTCATAGACTGTTCGACCATTTGAAGTAATAGCTAAATCAGCCTTGTACATGTGCTGAGACATGAGTTTTATATCTTGAAGAACATCTACTTGGAATCCTGATTTATTCATCTCAGAAGCAAGTTTCTGGATGTTTTCAAGGTGTTTATACCCCAAACCCAATATCAAAGTTATCTCGATGTCTTTCAAGTCTAATTTTCGTATAATCTGAAGACATTTTTCAGAAAGATTGTTTTGATCAACTCCTCCAAAAGTGATAAGAATGTTGTTCACTTTTTCTGTTATTGTTTTGAAGGGAACAAGATTAAACTCATCTCTTAAGCACAGATATTTGTAACCATTGAAAACATGGTCTAAATTTGTTTTTATATTTGCAGAATAAAGAGCATTGAAAACCAAATCAGCTTCCTTCAGTCCACCTCCTAAATCTTCAAATGAAACAAGAAGCGGATTATAGGTTCTAATTTGTTGCAAATACTTTTCTTTGGTATCCAGAATATCTAAAAGGATGATATCTGGTTCTTCTCTTTCAATTATTTTGAAGAATTCTTTTTCCTCATCTATTTCTATTACTGAAAAATTGTGTGCATATACTTTCTCTAATCCTAAATCAGAACTTTTCTTGATCACAAACTTCACATCATGTTCAAGGAGATTACTTGCAAGAGAAATCATTCGATAAATATGTCCTAAACCTATTTCATGATCTCCGTCAACTCTCAGAAGAAATTTCTTCCTTGAAAGTATTTTTTCGGCTAAAGACCAATCTAGATAATTGTCTATATCAATCCCTTCCCATTCTGAGATCTCTTGGATATCTAAAGGTTCTGCCATCCTTGATTCAGCTGTAACTATCTCCTTTTTAGATATCACAAATCCTCCTGTCTCAAAAAAGACAGGATCCAACTCTTGTCTATTCAATCTTTTAGGATAATAAGGAGAGAGTTTTCCTTCTTTCTTTTCCCAGAAAAGATGACGTTTTTGAACCACCGAGATAACGGTTGAACAGTCTTGTTGGACAAATTTCTCTATTGCTTTGTCCAAGGTTTCTGACTGTAAAAGTGGACTAGTTGGTTGGAGTGTTATAATGATATCGAAGCTTTCATGCGATTCTTCTTCATAATTTTGCATTGCATGAAAAATCACAGGATCTAAAGTAGTTTGATCTTGAGCTAATGTAGCTGGTCTTTCGATGATCTTATCTGCTCCAAAGATATAAGCAATATTTCCTATTTCCTTATCATCAGTTGTTACAACAGTTTTGTCAATATACTTAGACGATTTAGCTGTTCTTATTATGTAAGCAATCAAAGGATTTCTGTTTAGGAATCGGATATTTTTCCTTGGTATTCCTTTAGATCCACCTCGAGCTGGGACGATTGCTAATATCTTCTTCTCTTTATACACATTGTTTTAGAACAGATGAGATTATATGAGCTTTTCGAAAAGAGGAGGAAAGTTCAGTTTGAATAATAACCGTATAATTTTGCTACCTCATAAGTTTCTTCTTTAATAGTTTCGAGCTCTTCTTCACTAAAAGATGGCTTATAGTAGGTCGGTTGATGAAGCTTTTCTATATAATTTTCTCGTAACTCTGTTGCTTTTTCTTCATCTAATTCAAGATGGTTGATGATTTTATCTATAGTTTCAGCAGAATTATCTGTTAAATCTTCAAATCGTATAATTAAGGTTCTTTGAGCAAGATTCTTATCTTCTTTCAGAAGTTTTGTTACATAAGAATATATTTCGTTCCAGTAGAAAGCATAACCTTTGACGAAAGTCTTTTTATTCTCGATAAGAGCACGGATTTTATCTATCTTCTCTTGAGAATTGAGGTTGATAAAAATTTTATTTGTACCAAATTCCTCATGTCCAACTATAGTAATCCAATCTCTAATTTTCTTATTTGTTTCCTCCATTTCTAGAAATATCCTTTCCTGTTTGATGTAGGAAGCAATATGGTTGACAGGATGTCTAACAACCAGAACAAATTTAGCATCCGGAAATAACTTACGTAGATACTTCATCCTGGAGATATTGTAATTGTTCTTAGTAACATACCTTGTAGCATTCTGACTTATCATAAGCTTCTTGATACTCTCAATATAGAATTTCTCAAATTTTGGATTAGATGTTTTCTCATCTTTGATATTAGAGACATTCTCATTATGAAGGTTATCAAAAAATCTTAACCATAGCATCTCTTCTACAGCTTCAGGACTATCTCTATTTACAGCCAAACCATCTTTGTGTACTCGTTCTACTTTCTTTTTAAAGATAAATGGCAGTAGTTTAGCGATTTTATGCAGTATCTGAGGCATAAAAGGATCAATTAGATGCATATGTCTGTGTACAGCTACATCTGGATGCCCAGATATCAGTTCTACAGTTACTGTTGTACCAGCTCGAGCAAGCCCAACTACATAGATTGGTTTTTCAATCTCAATTTTGTTTATCTTTTTCTTCATGAATCTTGATTCAAAATTACCAAGTTTAATTGTTGTAAGTTTAGTTTTATTTAGTAATTTCATCAAATAATACATTGAAACTGGAAAAGTAAATTCTGGTAAACCATCTTTATCTTTGGATTTCTTCTTCATACAACTAATCGAATTAGACTAAAGAAAAGAATAAAAAAAACTTGCTATAGGTCTCCTCAGCTATAATTTTTTTTCCAAAAATAATACCAAAAACTTGAAAAGTCTCTGTAAGAGAGTAGGTTTGACTTATGAAAAAGAAAACAAAAACAATTCTTATATCTGTAGGAATTGTTCTAGGGTTGATAATTGCAGGAGGAGGTAGTTTCTTTCTTTATCTTAAATTTGCATATGTAGCTAAACCTTTTGACTTATCTAATGCCCCTCAGTATATCTTAGATATCAAGGATGACTTAAGTGAGAAATTAGATGAAAATACATTTGAGTGGTCAAATATGCCTGATTTTGTGATATTCGCTCAATATGTTGCAGACAATAGTCCAGATGTACTTGAGAAACTTAAAGGTTGGGAAGAGGAAGTGTTGTTGAACATTACAGATCGAGGAAATCTTTGGCTGTCGATTGGTAATGACTCTCTTTCTCTTGATATAGTAACGACACCTCCTACAACATATAGCATTTACATTGAAATTACTTTTGCGGTGGCTAAAGAGATATTGAGTGCAGAATTAAGTACTCAACAAGCGTTTCAATCTGGGAAGCTAACTTTTGAGGGAAATCTAGAGGATGTAATTGCTGTTGGCTGGCTTGTTGATACAGCTGCAGCCACCATAATGGGAACTTATGTTTCGCCTTACGAAGTATCTGATAATATTAAATTAAGAGTTGAGAATACAGATTTATTCAATAGTCAAGGTCTTACTCTATTACCTTATGTAGCAGTCACCATTGATCCATACAATTTAGGTCAGGTTCATGGAGGAATCCCTGACATTTTTAATAGCGATCTTCTAATTGTAAACAGCAGGGGAGAGATTGTTTATAGATTGGGTGAAGGAAGTTTAAATACTGTTCAAAAATTCTTGAATTCTACTACCATTATTAGTGGAGGAAAAACAAATGGACAGTTGGAATTATGGAACTTTAAAACAGGAGTAAGGGTTACTTTACCAATACCTGCAGGTCATCATTGCTTAGATTATAATCCATTTACTCAGACTATCATGGTTCTTGAAGATCATAAGAATGTAAACGAAACTGTAGAAGTTGATGGTTGGCCTCTAAATGTCATATATGATGATTTGAAGGAATATTATTTAAATGGTACATTAGTTTGGCAATGGAATAGTCAAGATTACATCCCTTTCAATTATACTCGCTATAATGAGTTTGGATTGAATTTAACTTTTGCAGGCGGTGTCGACTGGATGCATTCAAACTCCTTTGTCTGGGATAAAGCTGAAGGTTCAATCTATCTCAATGTCCGCAATCTAGATACAATTGCAAAGATAGATTACACAACTAAGAATATTACTTGGGAAGCTGGAAGATATTCTAATTTTACGTTCTATGATAAAAATGATCAAATCGTTGATGCAATAATGCATTCTCCACATGGTTTTGAAAAAATAGGAAAAAATAGATTCATCGTTTTTGATAATGATCTTTATAACACAAGTAATCCTATGACCATGCATCTGGAAGGAGCATTAGGTTGGTCAAGAATGGTAGAGTTCGAAATAGATGAAGTAAATCGGACAATAAAAGAGGTATGGTCATGGACACCTTCTAACCAGAGTTATTACTTACCTGAGTCAGGTGGAGATGCAAATCGTTTACCTAACGGCAACACAATTGGCGTTTTTGCAAATAAAGCTGAAGTGATGAACCTCAGAGATCCAGTTTATCTAACTGAAGTTACTCCTAATGGTGAGGTAGCTTGGGAACTGATGATAGATGGCTTTAACAATACTTATTTCTGGATCCAGAGTTTTGAGAGATTTTACGAAAAACCAGTCATTGAAATACAATCCAGTACACTTGATCTTGAAAGTGGTGCTCTAGACCTTAATCTTCTAACTTGGGATTGTTTCAAAAGAGATTATGATACTTCAGGTACAATAAAGATTGTTGCTGATGAGCAAGTGATTTATGAAAACACATTTACTTTCGATGCGTTCTTTAAATCCAATGCATTAAACATATCTCTGACTAACGTTCCTTCAAATGCAAAATTTCTTGCAATCGTAGTGGAAAATCAAGATGGTGTTCAAGGAGTTGAGGTTCTTTTAGATAAAGCTGCTCAAGTAACAAAAATACTTGTTGGGACCTTGGTACCAGTGTTAACAATTGGTATACTTGTTGGAACATACTTTATTCTTAGGAAGACAGATAAACTTCCAAAATTCTTGAAAAGAGGATAAATTCCTCTATTTACATTTTTTAGGAAAAGATTTTTTACTTATTGTATGTGAATAAACCATATGAAGAGAAACGTATATCAAGTTACGTTTGCGATGTTTATAGCATCTATTTTATTGATACCTTCTCTTGTATGTGCAAGTGTTGATACGACTTATCCAATTCAATTTAATACACCACCAGCTGATGCGTATGCTGATGAGATGATTGATGCTCTCTCTGGTTTTTTCCGTTTTGGTGAGAATGCTTTAGGAGCACCAGATGCAGAATATGCTGAATTATTTAAAGAATATGGAAATGGATACCTTACCTATGATATGGGATTATATGAGAGAATCTGGAATGATACAGGAGATGATTTTACTGTAATAAGCCATTCTGGAGCTTACAATGTTAAAGTCGGGAATAATATTCAACAACCTTTAATTACAATAGGTGACGCTTCTGATAATGCCAGTTTCGATCTCAATGACGTTGGATTAGAATATGCTCAATATGTTCAAATTCAATACCTTGCTGGAGGTGAAGTTTATCTAGACGCTATTGAAGCTATTCATCTTGAAGCAATAACACCAGAAACAGATCCACCTGTTATCACTCCAATTGAAGATTTCTCAGTTTGGAACAATCAGTCTACTGTTGAATTTACCTGGGAAATAACCGAAAGTTATCCTTGGAGTTATGTTATAAAAATAAATGATGAAATTTATCAAGAAGGTGAATGGTTAGAAAACAATATTCATTTTTCATATACTATTACAGAACCAGAAATTCTCGACATATCTTTAACTGCTACTGATTTCTTTGGTTTTTCTTCAGAGGATACGGTGGTTGTTGAAATCTTAAACACTAAAGGTGCAACTGCTTTACCTATGATATTTACTATCATAACCTTAGTAGGTATTTCAATAATTTTCCAAAGAAAGCAATATTAAGAAAAATAACTCTTCTCTTTTTCATTTTTATTTGTTTAAGAAATACTTAAAGAGTGCATTCATAACTTGTAAATATGTATAAATCTAAGAGAGGTTGGCGGAGTTTCAGAAGGATTATAAAAACCAGTTTTATGATGCTCCTTTTCTGTAACTTCTTGATTTATACAAATGTGAATTCTCTTACGAATCTAGTTACAAATTCAAAAAATACAAACTTCGTCCCGCAAACAGATAATAGTCCTTCAGTTAAAAACACTATTGCACCTGTTGAACAAGTAAATCAACTCAATAACTTCTATGATAATAGGTGTGTTAACGTGTATTATTATGGAGAACCTTATGATAGTTTAATCTTATTTACTATGGAAAAACGTAGTTTTATTACAGGTAAAGGAGTTTCAACAATGGTTGCGATTTCAGATTTAAATGGTACTATAATAGCCTATAAAGAGATTGATTCAAACTTTTTGATTTCTTTAGGTGAAAGCTTAACTTCATGTTCTGCTGAGATGATTAATTCCACAACAGTTCTTTATGGAGATCCTTATGCAACACTTTGGAATTTTGAAACAGGAGTTACTGTTAAACTCGGATTTTATGGGCACCATGAACTTGAATATGTTTCAACAAGAGACACAATTTTTGTTCTTGAACAAAGAGAGAGGGAGATTGACGGAAAATTATTTATGACAGATTTAATTAATGAGTATGATTTAAACTCAAATCTTATTTGGTCGCTTGATACCTATGATATAATTGGTATCCAGAATTACTGTCCGTTCATAGATTATGAAGGACAATATAAAATTGATGTAACTCATGGTAATACCATATTTTATGATGAAGAAGAAGATATAATCTATTACAATTCTAGAAACTTGAACACTTTTTATAAGATAGATTATTCTACAAAAAATATCATTTGGTCCTTAGGAGAATATGGAGATTTCACTCTATATAATAAACATGGAATTATAATGGATAATCTATTCTACCACGCTCATTCAATAGAAAGAATAGCTGATAATACTTTTATTCTATTTGATAATGATCGACATAACCAGACAGATTCCTATTCAAGAACTTCCAGAATCGTTGAACTTGTAATTGATGATGTCAACTTGGTTGCTAATGAATCATTCACTTGGGAAGCTCCAAGAAGTTATTGGAGTGGTTATTGGGGTAATGCTGATTTACTTCCTAATGGAAATTTCTTTGGTGTGTTTGGAACTCCTAGTCACGCTGAATCAGAGATTGGTGCGAGACTTGTTGAAGTTAATAGAGAAGGAGAGCTAATTTGGGAGTTGAATTATGATTGGGTAAGTCAATATTATTCTTATGGTATTTATAGAGCTCAAAGATTTAACTATAAACCTACAATTTTTGAATCTGAAGACGTTCTTCTTACTCCAAAAGATGATGTTGAAGTATCTTGGAAAGTGGCATACAACTTTAAAACAGAATCTGATATTCAAGGAACTTACACAATTTATCTCAACAATAGTGTTGTACAAAGTGGATTTCATGTATTTGATAAATTCTGGAAACCTTCATATTTAAATACAAATTTAGGGAAACTGAGTGCAGGATATTATAATTTAACATTGGTTTTGTCTGATAATGAAGGTCATATTTCAACAAGTGAAGTCTCAATTTCTATTCAAAATTTTCTCATCAAAAGAAATGGTCCTACTCGAATTGAACTAGGACAGATTAATTCAAATATTACTTGGGCAGGTGTTACTATCTCTCCTTTATCATTTAATATAACGATTGATGGATTTTTACGCTTAGCTGATTCTTGGATAGGAGAAAACATTATCCTGGATTTGAACTCTCTTAGTATTGGAGTCCACCTTGTTGAATTTCAGATTTTTAACCAAAGTCTTTCTGTGTTCAATGATAATTTTAATGTTTCCATATATCCTCTTGAAGCACCTTATTTTTACTTAATAGCTGAAGATATCGACTTAGAGTGGAATAAAACTTCAATTTTATCCTGGTCTATTTATGATGCTCTTCCAAATTATGTAGAGATATATTTAGATAATGATATTCTCACAACATTCAAATGGGAAAATACAACTCAAGCATTTGAGATTGAAACACCACTTCTCGATGAAGGATACTATGAAATTAAGTTCAAAGCTTTTGATCAAAACATGCTAGTAAATGAATCAGTATCTTTTTTACATATTTACTCCCCAGCTGTTCCCATCTTTGTTGAAACTCCACAAAACACTCTATATTGGGGAATTCCAGCTATTCTGCGATGGGAGATACACGGAGGTTCAGCTTTTTACCTCTACAGAAATGACAGTCTTATTTTCGAACAATTATTTTATTCTAAATATATCAGAGTAAATATCCAAGATTGGTGGACAACAAACTGGTTTCCAGGGATTTATAATGTCACTCTTTTTATTGAAGATGCTGGAGGTCATTCAATTGTCTATGAGCAATGGATTTCTGTTCTTCTAGAATTTGGAGATCCATATGGAGATGATTTTTTGCAGGATGATTCATTCTTCTATTTTAATGGTCAAGCTTCTGTAGGACCAGCTGATAACGAGTATACCACTATTACATCATCTTATAGTAATGGATTCATCACACTTGATATGGGTGAAGGTGAAGAAATATTGAACCTGGATGGAGATGATTTTTGGATAATTGCTACTGGCGGAGTTTATAATGTAAGAGTCAGTAACGATCCTTCAGTTTTCTTTGATTTTCTAGAAAGTGGTGTAGGGAACGAAAGCTTTGATTTAGGTAACATAAGATTCAACAAAGCTCGCTATATTCAGATTGTTTATAGCTCTGGGGCGAATATACAAGTAGATGCAATTGAAGCGATTCATTATAGGATTCTGACTGAAGAAGATGATCCTCCTGAAATTGTTCCTCTTGAAGATCTATCGGTTGGAGAAAATAATTCTTTTGTTGAACTAATATGGGAAGTTCATGACGCGACACCATGGAACTATTCAATCTATGTTGATAATAGCCTAGTTTTTTCATATCCATGGCGAAATGATCCAGAAATAATATATCCTTATGAAATTTCGCATGAAGGAACTGTTAATGTTACTCTTGTTCTGTTTGATCTATTTGGGAATAGTATAGAAGATACTGTTCTAATAGATGTTCTAGCAATATCTTCTGAAAAAACCTCTTTCTCTTTAATATTTGCTTGTTCTGTAATGGTTGTAAGCCAGGTAATAAAAACGCTAAAAAAACGCAAAAGTATGAGCATTGCTACTTAATTAAAATCTTGTTTTTGCAAGTAGAATGAGAAGAGATTTCTAAGCTTCTTCCATAAAAACAATGATTTTACCGTATCCTTCTAAATCATATAACTCATGATGGAATTTTGATAAATCGAGTTCTTTATTAAACTGTTCTGTAAAAATCGATTCTGCAAATCCTTGTGCTCTAAGCGGATCTATTGGGAATTGTTCTTTATCAATAATACTGCCATATTTAGGTACTAAGTCATCTGGAACATTATATTTTTCTTTAGTCTTTTTGAACCAATCAAAAATAGCCATAAAAACTTCGTCGTCTACAGGTTCCTGTGCAAAAATAAAGAGTTTACTTACTTTTATTTTTCGTTCTTCATCTACCATATAGTGTAAACTTTCATCATCTGTTTCTGCATATTCAGGCGCATTGATAATCTGTTCAACTCTAGCCTTTTCGTTCTCAGCTTTTTCTCTGAAATCCCAATTTTTTGGTGCAATATCTAAAGCTTTGTTGTAGGCATCAAGAGCTTCTTCAAAATGAACTTGTTTTACAAGTAAAACAGCATAATTCAGCCATAAATCAGGATTAGATTCATCTACACCTAGAAGTTTAATTATAACTGAGGTAGCTTCATCAAATTCACTTGCTTTACTTAATGCTGCTGCTAATTTTAAGCCTGTCACAACATCCTTATTATCAACTTCTAACACTTTTTTGTAATAATCTGATGCAAGCTTATAGTCGTTTCTTCTGTGCAGATAGATATCCCCTAGCTTGGAAAGTGTATTTGTGTTATTAGGTTCGAATTCTAAGATGTTCTGAAACTGTTGAATTGCTTCATCCATATTGCCAATTTTGGCGTATAAAAGTCCGAGATTATAAATAGCGATAAGATTCTGTTGATCTTTCCCTACGACAGCTACATAGAATACAATTGTCTCTTCAATCATTTCAAATTTCTGAGCCATTGTTCCAAAAAAATTCAAAGTTTCAATTTTCGAAAACTCTACCTTACCATCTCTAAGTACTCCTGCTACCATAGAAATAAGATCGCGCAAAGTTTTTTCTTCTTCTGGCTCAAATTTGTAATCCATAAATTTTGGCCAGTCCATCTCTTCTTCTATACCAATAAGCTCAACCAGATGATCTTTCAAGAAATCCATCGATTCATTAAACATAGTCATAGTATAGAACAAAATTTCTTCGTCTTGCCCTTCTTCTTTAAGACTTTCAATCAGAATCTTCAAATTTGTATAAGTGGTTTGGATAGGAGAATCAGTGACATCATCTAACTCTAATTCTTGTTTTTTCTTAGGTTCTTGCTGAGGTTCAGGTACGATTGTGTCTTCAGCTCTTGGCATAGGTCCTGCTGAAGGAATGGAAGGCGCAGAAGGAACAGGAGGAGGGCTGGAACTTGGCATAGGAATATTACTAATATCTTCTTCAACTAATCTTGGAGACAGTTCTGGAGCTTCTTCACCATATTCACTTTCATCAAATTGCTCATCTGTAGTTGTTTGAAAAGACGCTGGTTGTGGAACAGCTGGAGCAACAGGAGGAGAGGTGCTAGTTTCTGCAGCTATAGGAGTCTCTATTCTTTCGAATAACTCATCAGAGAGAGGTTCCATCTCTTCTTCTGGTTCTGGTTGTTCTTCTGGTACAAGAATCTCTTCTAAAACAGTTTTAATTTTTGATAAAAGTCGAGTTGCTTTCCTGCTGACTCCCAAATGATCTGAAGCTGCAGCTTCTTGAATAGCTTTAAGCGCTATTTCAGATTCTCCAGCTAGAACGGACAGAATGTCCAAACTATTGAACCTGACCATATCATCATCATCTTCTTTCACAAGTTCAATAAGAGTATCAAGAGCAAAAATAGCATCAAGATCATGTTTTTTTAGGTCGTGAAGAGCGTCAAGACGTGTGATTGAATGTTTAGCTTTAAGGTCTTTTAGGAATTTCTTCTGTTCAGATTTGGAGATAGTCATAGGGAATCATTATAGATATTATACAATTACATAATAAGAAAAGAGTTCTTTAAATTTGTGTTAGTAAAAAGAAGGGAAGGGAAGGGAAGGGAAAGGAAAGGGAAAGAAGGAAACTATAGATTTATTCGTAAATTATCTTGAACGTAACGAACATGTTCACGAAGAGTAGTGGATGGAGTACCTAAGAAACGAGAAATCTCTTCTTTGGTAATAAGAGGTTCGCCAATAAATCGTTTCCCAACCATATTAATTGATAAGAAAATGCAGGAAACCGCAAATACAGAGGGTTTGCGGCCATTTACCTTGAGATCGCAAAGTTTTGTAGCCAAACGTTGAATCGTAGTTGTTAATTTTTCATATCCTAATTCATCTTCAGGGTGAATATTTTCTAACCTCTCTTTGAAAGATTCAATCTCTTTGAGTTCTGCCAAATACTTAGGAACAAAGGATTTTGCTGGACTGGTTGTATAGTTCATATTGGAGTCTAAGATATAGTCTCTAACAGCCTTGGAAGAGAGTTTACAATGATGTTCTTTGAAAAGTGCCACAATATCGTTGATAGAACAAGGAATTCCTTTGTTTTTCAAATACTTGATAGTTAAAGCTGCAGTCACAAGAAAAATATTAGTTATTTTATTCCCTTTTCTCTTCTCACTCGCATATATCTTGTTGAGCTCATACATTAGATCATTGCGTGTATGCTCAGATAAACCTAAACGTGTTAGAATTGTAAGTATTCTTGCTTTATTTTCTTCTATCGCCGAATATTGAGAATTCTCTGCCTGATACATTCTTCTATACTTTGGTCGTTTTTCTACATGAGCTTCATTTACTCTGAAGCTTGTACTATGACTTCTACGACTTTCTGGACTGCCTGTTCGAGCATCTTCTGAGCGATCGAGAAAATGGCTCCCTTCGAAAATTTTTTCAGCAACGATTCCACATCGTCGGCAAACGACGTCTCCACGTCTGATATCATAGCTGAACTCAGTACCACCGCAATCGACACAAGTCAATGTTTCTTGTAAAGTTTTCATTGTTGACATTTGTCTCTAATTAAAAAAGTGTCTTCAATCCCTTATAATGGCACAGAGACCTCATTGAAAGTGAACAAAACAGCTGTTACGAAATCAAATTTCATGGCTTTATGTCGTTACTTTCAGCTATTTTTGAAAGTGAAACTAAAAGGTATTTTCTCCACAATACCTGGACAATATATGCTTAAAGTATCGTAACCAAGTTGGATTTTTCTATCTTACCACACAAATTTTTTTCACGTGGTAAGATTTTCTTTACCAATTTTTCGCTCTTTGGTTTCAGCAACGACTTTGCAAGAGAACTCAAATCTATGAAATACTCAAGAAAAATAATGAGGAAGATTTTTATTTTCTTCAACTCTACTTATTGTATTGAGTAACAGAGAACCATTTCTTTATCCTTTTAGGAATCTAGAATTAACAGATGACTTTTGGTACTCCTTACTTTCCCTGTTAATACAAGAATCTAACCATCCAACTCAGCTCTTACAATATGCTAATCATTTTCCTCACAAAAGAATGAAGAAATTTAACCTCCAAGATTTTTCTGAAACAACTTTTCCTTCTTTAAGCTTAGATGAGACACAGTCAAAAACTCATCTTACTCCTTTTCATCTCTCTTTTTTTAATAGAGAATTGATTTCTAATAAGAAGCTTGGTCAGTTTTTTACACCTTCCTACATCTCCGAGTTTATTGCGAAGAAATCTTTAGACTATTATCTCTTGAAGAATAACTTTCCAGACATAGAACCTATTTTTAGAAACATAAAAATTGCTGATATAACAGCTGGTACAGGAAATCTACTTATTACTTTTCTTTACTTATTAAAAGATCAGCTTAAACTTGATTCAACTAAGAAGAAGGAAACTTTTCTTTCTTTCATTTCCAAAAACATTTTTGCCTTTGATCTTGACTCTTTTGCTCTTTTTATTCACAAAATGAGAATGTTACTCTTCTCGTCATTCTTTTTCCCCGATTTGGATTTGCCAGATGTTGATAAGAATCTTTGTGTTGGAAATTCTTTGTTAGATGATTTTTCATTACAAAAGGTTTCATCAACTCCAGCTTTTAAACCCATAGAAATGTTGACTGAGAGAAAATCTTGTATATTTGACATCATTGTTTCCAATCCTCCTTACATGTCTTATGGTCTTCGAGATGCTCAAAAATACCACCCCGAATTCAAACACTTTCTTAGAAACAGATTCTTTTCTGCTGAATACAAATTAAGTCTCTATCCTATTTTCATAGAACGTTCACTTGAACTTCTTGCACATAACGGTATTTTAGGTATAATCACTCCTGATTCTCATCTACTTGGGAGATATTACTCTAAGTTACGGACTTATATTCTTGAAAACTCAGATTTTCTAGACATCTCTCTTTTAGGATTCGAACCTTTCCAAGGAGTTACTTTAGGGAGACCAATCATTACATTTCTGAGTAAAATCTGTAAAACTGACTCAACTGTTTCTGAAGTATCATTTCCTGCACGATGGATATCTTCTCTCACTTCTTTTACCAAAGGAGAATGGGAAGAATATCTTAATTCCCAAACAGGTTTTCTAGAAAATAATTACAAACGATTTCATTTGTATTTTAATTTACAAGATAAAAAATATGTAGAGGAATGGAGACAAAAAGCGAAGAAAAAGCTTGATGAGTTAGTAACTATGCATACTGGAGTTAGAGCAAGGATCGGACAGAGGAATATTGTGAGAAAGGAGAAAATAGGAGAAAACTGGAAGCAAGGACTTGTTTCTAGTAGTCAAATACAACCTTTTCATATCGAATATCAAAACGATTGGATAAACATAACTCCTTCAATTCTCTGGTCAGGAGGTTTTGATGAGGATATCGTTGAGAGCCCTAAAATCATTCTTAGACAAACTGGTTACAAAATCATTTCCGCTGTTGATAATAAGGGATATTATCATCTAAACAACTGTCATACTATTTCTCCGAAAAACCAAGATTTGAATCTTTATGCTATTTCTACACAACTCAATTCTATAGAGTTTAACACAGTTTATCATATTCTCAGTATGGAGAAAGGAAGAGCTTTAGCTCAAGTTGATATGGATTTCTTACTTGAGAGATTTATCATAGATCTTACAAAAGCTCAAGAATCGTTCTTAGAAGAATTCTATTTGAAACAAAATCAAAATATTAGAGATAAAAAGGAAATCGATGAATACTCTATTTTCCAGTTGCTTTCAATTGTTTAACGTTACATGGAACATTTTAAATAACTTGTTTAGTGCGAAATGTTGTAGCTGTAGTACGTGTGATAAAATTGTTAGATAAGGAGTATCAAATTCTCTGTAATGCCGTTAAAAAAGCTAATCTTGCTTTGCTTGATGTAATAAAAAACGGTTATGAAAAGTCCTTTAAAGAAAATCATGATCCAGTTACTACAGCTGATCTTATAGTAAACACAATCTTACAAGAAGAGCTTTTAACTGCCTTCCCTGATAGTGGTTGGCTTTCTGAAGAAACAAAGGATAATCCAGAAAGATTAACAAAAAAGAAAGTTTGGATAGTTGATCCCGTCGATGGTACTAAAGAATTTATTGAAAACATTCCCGAATACTCAATCTCTGTTGCACTAGTTTATGATGGAGAACCTGTACTAGGTGCTATAATGAACCCTTTGAAGGATGAGCTTTTTACAGCTATTAAAGACAAAGGTGCATTTCTAAATGGCAAAAGAATTATTGTAAAAAGTACTATCAACAATAAACCTGTAATCGTAGCAAGTAGATCGGAAAACAAACGTGGTGAATGGGAATACTTCAAGAAAATCGCTAAAATCATTCCAACTGGATCAATTGCTTATAAACTTGCTTTAGTAGCTTCTGGACGAGCTGATGCAACTTTTAGTCTTTCTCCAAAAAATGAGTGGGACATCTGTGCGGGGAAGCTTGTCTTAGAAGAAGCAGGAGGAGTTGTGACAGATAAGCATGGTCATGGCATCATTTTTAATCAAGCAGAGACTTTAGTAAATTCAATTGTTGGCACATCCAAAGTAGCTTCAGATAGAATTTTTGAAATAATAAATAGTTTTGAGGAATAATAAAATGGTTAAAAATAATAGTCTAATAGCTCCTCATGGTGGGGAATTAGTTGACTTGTATATTGTAGATGAGGAAGAACGTTATAATCTCCTTGAGAAAGCTAAAACTCTAATAAAAAGAGAATTAACTGAAAGAGAACTAGCTGATCTTGAGTGTATCGCAACAGGGATTTATTCTCCTCTAAAAGGATTTGCAGAGGAAGAAGAGTACTATAGCATTATTAAAGATATGAGACTCAAAAATGGAATAGTCTGGCCTATTCCAATCACATTTCAAGTAGATGAGGATTTTGCTTCAAAGATAGAAGTTGGTGATGAAATTGCTCTAACTTGGCATGACACTCACATGGCTATTCTCAAGATATCAAGTATTTACACTCCTGATAAGAAAGAAGAAGTAGAGAGTGTTTTCGGAACTTCTGATAGTGAGCATCCAGGCGTAGCAGTAGTTTACCAAGGAGGAAGCATATACTTAGGTGGAGAGATTATAATTTTCGAGGATTTCCCACATAAGCTCTTCAATGAGTATAGATATACTCCAAAGATGACAAGAGAAATATTTCACTCGAAAAATTGGAAAACTGTTGTAGCATTTCAGACTCGCAATCCTATCCACAGAGCTCATGAACATCTCCAAAAAATAGCTTTAGAGATAGTTGATGGTTTGTTTGTAAATCCGCTAGTTGGAGAGACAAAGAAAGATGATATTCCTCATCATGTTAGAATGGAAACCTATAGAGTTATCCTAAACAACTATTATCCTAAGGATAGAACATTTTTAGGTGTATACCCCGCAAATATGAGGTATGCTGGACCAAAAGAAGCCATATTACACGCTATCAGCAGGCAAAATTATGGTTGCTCGCATATAATCATTGGACGTGATCATGCTGGAGTAGGTAATTATTATGGCACATATGATGCCCAAGAGATTTTCGATCAATTTACTAAAGAAGAACTAGCTATTACTCCTTTAAAATTTGAGCACGCTTTTTACTGCAAATTATGTGAACAAATGGTCACAAAACGCACATGTCCTCACTCAAAAGAATCACATGTCTTTCTCTCTGGAACAAAAGTCAGAGAAATGTTAGAAAACAATGAAATGCTTCCACGTGAGTTTACTAGACCAGAAGTAGCTATGATTTTGATTGATTCTGCTAATAACAAACACAAATTCATTGAACAAAAAGGAGTGACAATGCTCTTTACAGGTTTGTCAGGATCAGGAAAAACAACAATCTCTAAAGCAGTAGCTGAAGAATTAAAAAAACGTGGTTATCAAGTCGAAAGATTGGATGCAGATATTATCAGGCAAAACTTAAGCAAAGGACTTGGTTTCAGCAAAGAAGATCGAGATGAAAATATACGAAGAGTAGGTTTTGTCTGCCATTTAATGAGTCGCAATGGGATCATTGCCATTATGGCGAATATTGCGCCTTACATTTCTGTTCGTGAAGAAATTAGGCAGAGAATAGGAAACTTCATGGAAATATATGTGAAATGTCCAGTTGAGATTTGTGAAACAAGAGATATTAAAGGGCTTTATGCTAAAGCTCGAGCTGGAGAAATCAAAGGTTTTACTGGCGTAGACGACCCTTATGAAGAACCTCAAGCACCTGAGGTAATTTGTGAAACTGACAAGGAAAGTATTGAAGAAAGTGTTCAAAAGGTCTTAGACACGATGGAACAATTAGGTTATATTCAACCTATAAAAATATACGAGCCCATATGAGAGCTCGTAATCTTTCTTTGTTTTTTTGCAAATAGTACTAGTCATTCGTCGATTAAAATTCTCTTTTTATTTTTCATAGTTATTTTTTTGAGTACTTTATATTGTCTAGGAAGACTTTGATTAGATCTCTTGAAATTAAAATCGAAAATTCATTGAATTTTTCTTTATCTCTGAAGAAATCCCATGTAATTCTAAGAATATGATCGATCCAATTGTAAATTATTGGTTTAAATTTCTCTGACATTTTTATCAATTGCCATTCATTGATATGATAATCCTGACTTAATGAAAGAGAGATTTTTTCTACTAAATCTTGAGATATTTCATTCATTTTCCTTTTACTTCTGAGTAAATTCCATCCTTCCAAAATGACTGATTCAATCCAACTGACAATCTGCTCATGTAAACTTTCCCAGATATTTACTAATTCATAATCTAACACTTTTTCACGCCTTCATTCAATTTACAAGAACTTACGAATGGTTTTTGTGTGAGTCAGTGTTTGAATTAGTTATTTTTTCTTCATTACCTTTGTTAAGAGAATTTTACCATCCTCAAACAGTAACCATCTCAATTTATCTCCATTCTTTAATCCTAATTCTTCCACAATTTCTTTAGGAACAGTAGTTCTTCTCCTACTTTCCCGAATTGTTAAAGACGTTTCAGAGATGAAGACAATATCGTCAATGTTGACATTTGTCATATCTATTCGTATGTTCTTGCTTTATTTAAAATTTTGGTCTCATACCAACATTTATGGTTTTCGAATAAGCATGTATAATAAATACATAGGTGAATTGCAAAGATATGTAAGTCATTTGAAACATTATTGTATTCCAAGGGGTATTGGTTTGACACCAAACTTATAAAAACAAGTAAATGACTAAATATTACATGTAAAAATGATCAAATCGATTCTATGATCTGTTCTAATGCATTTTTGATGTTCTGAATTGATCCACTTTTAAAGAACATTTCAGAATCACATTTCTCGCATTCACCATCTTTTAAAAAGCCTATGAGTTCCTTTGGTCGGTTGACTTTTATTGCTTCTTTCCATTCAAGTAAATCTTCCATATAATCAATTCCTGGCAAATCAACAAGAAATGTTTTGACTCCGAAACTCAGACCTTCAAATAACGCTGTAGAATATACTCCAACTTGGACTTCTGATTCAGCAAAAAGTCTGTATAGCTGTTTTCCTTGATGATCTGCTATTTCTATTTTGCTTTCAGCTAACCAAGGATAATCTTTATACCAGCTGAATACTTCAAAAGGATGTAATTTATAGACTATTTTATAGTCGAATTTTCTTATCTTACACAATTCAACAGCAAATTTTGAGAGTTGCTCTCCTATTGTTTTTTGGGAAATAAAAAGGATTTGTTTTTTCTTTTTGATATTCTTAAATCTCTTTTTCTTAGTCTCGAATTCAGGAAAACCTACACTTATGATGTTTTCTTTCTCAATTGGAAAAATTACTGAATCTTTCCAATAGTCTCCAAATGTTAAAAGATAGTCTGGAAAAGTATATTTTTTGAAACCACTCTTTTCGAAAGAATAACCAGTATGGTATTTTGTTATTACTCCATGTTGTATTTCAACTACAGGAATCTGTTTGATTTTACAAGCTTCTATAAAATCCTCTTTACCATAACTACAAACCACTACTACAATTTTAGGTTTGATTTTATTCAACATTTTCAAAAGATAAGGTAATCTTCGTTTGCGTTTTGTTAAGATGTTATATACCAGAACAACAAGGTCAATTGAAAGTTTGAATCTATGCTTAATCATCTGTGATAATTTTCTTAAGTAAATAATCTCTTCGTCATTGAACTTCACTTTAGACAAACTTAGATATCGTTTCATATCTATTAAAAAATCGATAAAAGTAGTATACAAAAGATCCTTTGTTTTTGCAGGTTTTCTGTACTTGAAAAACAGATCACTTTCAAGAGAGATTGTGGAGTAAGATAGTTTATCTGCAAAATAATCAGTATAAATATCCCACCATTTTCCATCTTCCTGTAATTTTCGTCTTGAGTGACTAAGAATAAGGATATCATGTGGTTTTGCTAGTAGAGGATTTCTTTTGAATCTCAAAATAGATAGTAAATAGTTTCGAAATTTTAAAAGATAATTTGTTAGATTTCCTTCTTTTTCATCTTCTTCAGTTTCATGTGCTTCATTCTGATCTATTAATGTTTTCTGGAAAATTCTTTGAAATACTGTAAATCTAATACGTTCCCAAAAAAATACATCATCAATTTTTCTGTCAAACAAACTTAATTCATGTTCGAATTTTGTGAAACGATTGTACAAAGATTTGAGTGATTGTCTAGATTTACTCATCTTAACATAATAGGCTAAGACTAATATAATATTAATTTATCTGTATTTTTTTTGCTTAAAAAAACCTATTTACTCTTAATTTACATAAATTTAAAAACCTCTTTTAAGTTTTAAATTAGAATGAAATATTTTGAGATGAATACTGATTCAGCTATTCAGTCAATAAATGAACGAAGTCTTACAATTGCTATTTTTGGTCAAGGAAAATTAGGCTTACCTCTAAGTGTAGTCTATCTAAATGCAGGCTATAAGGTAGTAGGAGTAGATATTGATTCAAATCTTATTGATAATCTCAATAAAGGTATTATAACAGATGTCAGCGAACCAGGAGTTTTGACAGGTATTAGACAAGGTATAGAAAACAAGAAATATGTTGCTACAGCTTCAGTTGAAGATTCACTTAGAGATGCAGATATACTATTAATCATTATTCCGATAGAGTTAGATGAAGATAAAATTTCTGATTTAACGCCTTTAACAGAATTAATGGAAGAAATAGGTCAAAATCTACAAAAAGGTCATCTAATTGTACAAGAAACTACTCTTCCAATAGGTACAACTGAGGATGTAATTTTGCCAATTCTAGAGATACATTCTGGTCTGACAGCTGGTGAGGATTTTGGTTTAGGTTTTTCTCCAGAGAGAACATACATGGGTAGAGTCTTAGAAGACATAACAGAAAACTACCCAAAAATAGTTGGTGGAGTAAACTCAAAAAGTACTGAAAAAATGGTATTATTCTTTAACTCAATTTCCAAGAAAGGAGTTATTAGAATGAGTACTGCAAGAGCAGCAGAAGCAGCTAAAATCTTTAAAGGTGTTTTCAGAGACACCAATATTGCAATTGCAAATGAATTAGCTAAAATATCTGAAAAACTTGATATAGATTTTCTTGAAGTAAGAGAAGCTGTCAATTCAGAACCTTCAGGAAACATTTTATTACCCGGAGCAGGAGTAGGGGGACATTGTATTCCTGTTTACCCCTATTTTTTGATGCAAACTGCAAAAAATCTTGGAATTCAACCTACTCTCATCAAAGCTAGTCGTGAGGTCAATCTTTCCATGCCTCAACATGTTGTTTCAAAGATCATTCAAAGTATAGAATTTTTAGATAAGAAATTACCAATTGCTAAGATTGTTCTACTAGGTCTTACTTTCAGAGGTAATGTAAAAGAACACCGTCATTCTCCTACTATTGACATTATTAACATTCTTAAGGATCTAGAAATTGATACTTATTTACATGACCCATTATACTCTAAAGAGGAGGTTCATGACATAGTAGGTGTCAACTTTTTAGATAATTTAGACCAAGCTTTAATGTATGCAGACTGCATAGTACTGCTCTCAGATCACGAAATTTATGAGAAAACTCTACCCTCAAAAATGGACTCATTAGCAAAGAAACCTTATGCTTTTATCGACACTAGAAATTTTTTAGAATTACAAACGACTGAGGATAGGAAGATTTATCGGATTGGAACTTAGTTACATCTGCCATCTTACTACTTCAAAAGCTTCAGCATATCTAGCACGTATTTGTGTACCTCTTACGGATGCCAAACCACGAGCATATTCATCGCTGAAATACTGTCTATACATTTCCATTTGTGATTTATAAAATTGTAAAATTTCTACTTTTGAACTGATATGATTCTCGTTCAATTCAACAAACAATTGTGTATTAAATTCAATATAATTCCAGGGTAACTCATAACAAATAATAGAAGCATGAGTTTTAAAAGCCCGAATCATCTCATTTGCTACAACTTGATGATCTTGGTGAAAATCATGAATAGATGGACCAATAACAAGATTTGGTTTATAGTTGTTACGAACTTTTACAAGACGATCAAGAATCTCTTGTCTATGCTCAGGAAGTCTCCTTACTTCATAAGAGAAAATTTCTTTTTTAATTGTTAGAATGAACTTGTTTTCAAGATAACCAATTACATCTAAAAATTCATTTCGTAAAGTGTTTTTATCCAAATCCGGAGGTAAAGATTTTTCAGCAGTCGAAAATACCATCCAATACGTATCCCATCCGTTTTCCATAAGCTTACTTATTGTACCTCCAGCCCCTAATTCAACGTCATCGGTATGAGGACTTAGCACTAAGACTTTCATAAAGATAATAAAACGTCTATATTTTAAAAACTTTCATACTGAATTTGGCAAATTATTGTTGATTGAATTTTTCCTTTATTATTCTAGCATACTTCAAGGAAAGTTCATGTCTACTAAATTCTGCTAGTTTTGATCTATCACAACCATATTCTAACTTTCCACTTTTCCATTTAGAATAGAGTATCCAAACGATCTGAGAGATAATATCTCTATCTCCATCAACAAGGGTATATTTTTGATCTACTTTTTCACATAATTTAGTTATTGCTCCTTTTTCTCCAACTATCAAAATATGAGAATTACCTATCATATAATCATATAATTTGGTAAAAATCACATACTCATTTGATTTTGGTATAATTACAAAGTTGACATGTGACTTTTGAATTTCTTCAACAATTTTTTTACCAGACAAATAACCTAAATCTTTGAAGAAAGGAACAAGATTTCCTTTTTCTAGATCTTTTTTTATAACAGAACGTGATGTAAGCCCAGCATATTCTAATCTGAAATCTTTTTCTTTAAGATTATGTTCATCTATCATTTTTCTGATTCCTAAAACCAATTCTTTGAAATATGGTTTGTGCACTTTGTAATAATTTCCAAAAAAAGATACCGTAAATTTATCTTTCAACTTTACAGATTGCTTACTTGGAATGTTTTCCTCGAAAAATCCATTATTTATTATATAGTATGAATCTCTCTCTACTCCAGAACTTTTACTAAGCAAATCTGCGTATCCATTACCAACAGTCACATTCATAATTGCATGATTAGAGATTTTGGTCTCAAGTTTCTTATGCCTTTTTCTAACACACAGACGCGGAAGTTTGAAAGTTGGATTATTTGTCCAAGGATCACGATAATCTAAAATTAAAGGAACATTATGTTTTTTTGATAATTTATATCCTACTACAGCTGAGGAGTAAGGTGGAACTGTTGCAAGTATTGCATCAATTTTTTGTGAACCAAAAATTTCATTCCCTTTCTTTACTGCTCTTGCAATCCATGTACAATATATATCTGGGAAAAAAAGAAACTTATCTAAATTTAATAATTCTAGACCTGCAAGAATTTTTGTCTTATAACCAATTTCTCTTATTTTAGATTCCTTAGCATAATAAACATTTTCAAGATTATAGCTCTTTTTTAATCTTTGAGATGAACTTATTTCTGAATTAGCTGTAAGTAATTCAATTCCAATTCCCTCTTTAATGAAAGTCCGAACTATACTTGAAGCTCGATATCCACCAACAGATTTATCTGGTGGGAAGAAATAAGATACAAATAGAATACGCATTGTTTAACCTTCTTTTCCTGATTTTAATTTTGTCTTGCTTATAGGTTTTCCAGGATTACCAACTATTACTGAATCAGCTGGTACATCCCTAATAACTACAGAACCTATGCCTATGAGAGAATTGTTTCCTATTTTTAGATTTTCTCTTATTGATACATTTGGGGAAACCCAGACATTATCACCAAGAGTTACACTCCCACTTATTTCTACACAGGCAATAATTAAACAATTTCGCCCTATCTTGACACCGTGAGCAATATGTACAAAATTGTCAATTTTTGTTCCTTCACCAATAATAGTTTCATCAAGGGCTGCTCTATCAATTACAACATTAGAACCTATTGTTACATTGTCTTCTATCTTCACTCCACCAATTTGCGGAAATTCTACCCAGATACCATCAGTTTCATCTTTTACATAACCAAAACCAGGTTTTCCTATGACTGTGTTTGCATAGATTTTTACATTGTTTCCAATTATTGTGTTACCGCAAATAACAACGTTTTCATAGACTGTGACGTCTTTACCAAGTTTCACATTTTCCCCGATACTAGCAGTTGGATGGATGAAAGCTTCTTTTTTATCACTTTGATTATTGATAATTTTCGCAAAAGTTAATCGAGGATTAACAGATATAATAAATTCCTCTTCGACATTAAGAAGTTCCTTTATTTCTTGTGTTGTGACAATAGTTATCCCCTTGATATTCCGTTCATGGTATATCTGAAGGAACTTTTGCACATAATCAGCAGATTTTAAGAAGGTTATACAACCATTTTCCAGCTGATCAAAAGATTTAGGATTCAGTTTCATCTTAACGCCTTTCATATTCTTTATGTCTTCTTTATACTTAAACTTTTATTGAAACAGTAAATCTACGACATGTTTAACATGATTATAAACATTAGTGAGGAGATTGATGCCAAATATTTTACTATTCCATTTGATGAATTAGTAGAAAAAAATCCTGAACTAGCGATATACGCTCTGTCTGTGAATCCTGCAAAATTTGACTTAGGAAAACCAGAAGTATTGTCAAAAATCAATCAATGTCTCTTTAAAACCGTACTTGGTCTAGATTTAACTGTTCCAAAGGAATACCTTATTCCAACTCTTGGTATCCGATATGCTTATTGTAATGCAGTTGTATTAAGAATTAAATCTCCTTATCCTTGCTTGGAGATAGGAACAGGAGCTAGTGCAGCTATTTCGATGATATTAGCAAAGAAATATCAGAAACAAGTAATAGCTACTGAAGTCAATGCAAAATCGTTTATATCAGCTCAGAATAATATTGAAAAGAATGATTTGGTTTCAAATATAAAATTACTTAGATCAGAAGGAGAGTTAGTAAAGGATTTGATACCAAAAGGAAAATATTCAGCACTTTTTTGTTATCCTCCTCTATATGAAAAAGATTTAACCAGACTTGAGAAAAAAAGAGGATGGAAGGGAACCTATGATGAGCTTATTGGTGGAGGTAAAGATGGGATGAATTTTATCAACAAGTTGATTGAAGAGCTCTTATCTCCAAGCGGAATAGTAATCGAATTAGCTACACTTCTATTAAGTAGTAAAAAACTTCTATTAAAAACTATGGAATTATTACCAAAATCTGCAAAAACGGAAGCAATACAATTAAACGCAGGAACAAGAAAAAGATTCATTCTGATTTTTCGTCCTTCTGATTTAATTTCTAGTTCTATATAGAAGCATATGTAATAGAGAAAATAGCAAAGATGAGTAAAGAATAAGTATGATAATCCAAGCAGCGATATAAGAGAAAATATTCGTACCTGTGTAGGTTAAGATATAATCAGTTGCAAAACCTCCAAGTATCGAACTGAGAAAAAGTATCACATAGACAAAATTAGAAGTGGTTTTTTGAAAAATCATAACAAAAATGAAAGGATAAATGATTACGAAGTAAGAAAATTGAATTTTGGGGAAGAATATAAGGAATGGAACTAGGAGTACTATAGTCTTTTCAAGAAACCAAGTATTTCTAGTGAGTATGATAATTGTACTTATAACTCCTATAAACATAATAGTTAGAGTAAGAAATTCAAAGGTACTTCCCAGAGTCAGTCCAGATTGAGAGAAATGTGCATCTAAAGCTGCTAGACCTTGATTTCTCGCATTATCTTCAACATAATTAAATTGATTTGAAAAAGCTTCAGGAGCGATTAAATAAAACGGGAGATATGAAGCAGTGGTACCTATGAGAAAAAGGATTATTTGTATTAAACTACTTTTTAGATTATGATTATACACGAAAAATAAAGGTAAGATGAGAACAGGAAAATATTTCAATCCTGTTCCGACAATTAGTGATAATGTTGCTAAATAATATTTTTCTTTCTCTAATAAATAAATTGGGAGAATGATAAGCAGAGGTATGATACACTCATCTGTTCCCCAAAATGAGACTAAGTAGAGAAAGTAAGGATTGATTGAATAACTTAGAGAAATCCAAAATGCTTTTTTTATACCTTTTTTTTCAAGTATTTTGTACAATAACACAGCAGATAAAATTAAGCAAAAGACAAAGAAAGCTCTAAAAACATACGAAGAAAATAACATACTCGAAGAATCCAAATATGTTATATAGGTCAAATATTCTGTAGAAAAATTCCATGTAAAAAGCATCGAAAAAAGAACTATAGGAACCCAAAGATAAGGACTAAGTGGTGCTGCATGAGTATAGAAATCTCTATATGGTACATCACCTCTTATAATTCCAATTCCTCTGTTGAAAAAAACAAGTTGATCAGATATAAAGATACTAAATTGTGTATCTAAATAGTATATTACAAAACCATGAACGACTAGAACACAAGCATAGATAATTATTGATAGCCCTATTAATCTAGATAAATAACTTGGTTTATTTTTTTCTATTTCAAGTACTTCTTGATGTTCATCCATCAGATTTTCTCCATTAGTTTATGTCGAAAAACTCAAAAGCTTTTAATTCCTAAACATATTGTTGCTTTATGAGTTCCAAAGATAAATTTCGAAATCTCCGTTCTAGTTTTCCAAAATGGGCTCCTCTTATAAGTACTTTACTATTAACTGGGATTACTTATGGTGTCCAGCGTACTTCTTTAGCTTTATACGCTGACACATTAACTGGTACTAATATTATAAATCCATTAATTTTCTTACAGATAGCATCTACTATCAGTGCATATGGTTTATTTAAAGGAATAGCTGGTTTTTTCAGTTCACGTATAAGTTCTAAATTAAAGCGTAGAAACACAATGAGAATTGGATTATCCGCACTTGTTTTAGGTTCTATCTCTATAGTTTTAGCAGAGTATATCGGTCTTCCTGGACTTATAATTGGTAATGCATTCATAGGTGGGGGATTAGGATTATTCTTTACCACATCAATGTCTGCTTTAACAGAAATTGCTGGATCTGAAGGGAGTGCTTTTTCTGTTGGATCAATGGAGTTTTCTGTTTACTTTGGTTCAAGTATAGGTGCATTTTTTGCAGGTATTATCCAAAATAAAGAAACTAATAATTACACTGCAAGTTTTATTTTTGCTCTAGTTATGGCAGGTATAGCAGTAATTATAGGCTTTTTCTTACTTAGAAAAGTTGAAACCAAAGAATTGGTAGAAGGAACAAAAGAGGAGATATTACTAGATTCAACCAAAGTAGAGACTAGATGGAGTTTAAAAAATATTTTTAGAACTCCAACATTGATACTTTCCTACTTAGCAGGACATTTTTCTAGAGTAATGGATAGCATTGTCGTTCTTCTAATTCCTATTCTCATAGGTCCTCAGGGATATAATTTTACTCCTGTACGAATAGGACTAGTTACCTCAGGTTTCACTCTTGCTTGGTCTCTTTCAATGCCTTTTACTGGGAGATGGAGTGATAAATTAGGGAGAAAAGAATTGATAATTATTGGATTACTTATTGAAGGAATAGCAATTGCATTAATTACTATTACGACTGATCCGTTCTTTGTTATTCTTCTAGCAATAATTGCAGGATTTGGTACTGCAATATATTATCCTAGTCTTCCTGCCATTACCCGAGATGTTGTTCCAATTATCAAAAGAGAGCAGAGTATAGGACTCTATCGTGCATCAATGGATTCGGGATATTTTACAGGTCCATTAATTGCTATGGGATTAACATTTGCTGCTACAAATCTTTCTATATGGAAAGATACAAGCATCAATCTGGTGAACCAGTTAAGATTCCCACTATTGGTTGTAGGTTTTGTAATGGTAGTTCTTGCTATTTCTTTTGTTTTCTTAGGAATGGAAACAAGACCGGGGTGGGTTCAAGCAAGTATATCCTTAAAACACAGTAAAAAAGTACAGGAATTTTATTTAAAACTTAAAGACACTTTGCAAGCTTATATCGAGAGTGAAAGCATAAAGAAGTATATGAAGTTATTAGAAGAGGCTAAAAGCATTGAAAAAGAAGCAGATGAACTTGTTGTGAAAGTTACACAAGCTCTTTATGGAAAAGTAAGACCAGCGCCAGATGATTATCATTTTTATAAAATAACTGAGATTCTAGATTCTTCAATTGGATATTGCTTAAGATCAGTTAGAAAACTTATTCTCATCCCAAGAGATAAAGTGCATCAATCGTTTATTGATTATCTTAAAAAAGAAAAGGATTTGTTACTAAAACATATTTCTAAAACTGTTGAAGCATTAGAAGTAGTATGTATTCAACCACTTTCAACACATCCAATTTTCGAAGAAGTTCACAAATATGAGAACAAACTAGATATCAATTGCCAAGAAGGTTTAACTCAGGCTACTAAACATCTCCGAGAGTTGAATCCAGTTGAAGTATTGTATACTATTCAGATTATTGAATCACTAGAAGTAGCAGCTAATTTAATAGAAGATTCAGTGGATATTATGAAAATAATAGGTTTAAAATATCAAGTAAGACCACAAAAAAAATAGAAACTTAATTTAGTTAAACTAAAAAAGGAGTGTATAATTATATACTCATGAAGAGAAAACAAGTTCTTTTTCTCACAATAATTATTTCCCTTAATCTATTATTATTCCCTGCGATAAATCATGGGGCTTACTTAGGGAGAGTAACAGCTTCAAGTAGTTTAGCTGATTTTGGTTTGGACACGGATATTACTCTTAAATTTGAATTTGTAGGCTTTGATCAAAGTTTGACAAATGAATCAGCAATCAAAGAAAAGCTCTATCATTATTTCTTTTTTGGTAATCCAACTATTGGTGAATCTATTTTCAATATTTCTTTAGTATTCAATTATGCTACCCAGTCAGAATATGACGATTTCATAGATTATATCGAAACTAACGCTGAAATTGGAACTGGTGTTGGTTATGATATTAATAGAACCCAACTTGAAAATGATATAGCGACTGGACAAAGGAATGATATTCTTATCCCACATGATGGTCTTTTGATGGAAGCTGAATTAACAGAGACTTATATTTTCAATAATTTATACAGCGAAGACATTTTAAATCCTGGTTATACCATGTATTTTTTGAATTTTTCAACTTTTGATTCTGAAGATCATAGTTTAGAGCATTGGTACAAATATGAAGCTATGGATTTTGATACAAACGAATCAGTTGCTTCTTGGTTCTCAGGTTACAACAGTTTTCCATATGTTCCGACTCTTGGTTGGGGTGGAAACCATCGCTTTTGTTACTTGGATTTATCTGCAAGAACCTGGTATTATGACTGGGTAGAAATTGCTTGGGGAGGATATTTTGGTGGATTGGGTGATTACAGTTATTATAACTATAAAGATCTTGATGAACTAACCCAAATCTGCGATATTTATACAGAACAGGGAAATGCAAATTATACAAGTTATTTAGCAGATTATATTCAATCATATATCTCTAATATCTTCTGTGGATATTATTATCAAACACCTATAGTAGAATCATATTCGCTGCAAGTCAAGGTTTTCAATAATTTAACGAATATAGGTTACTCATCAGATGATGTGAAGTGGGTAATTTCTAAAACTAGAATTAAAAATCAACTTGAAGCTGATTTTCCATGGATCGAGTGGAAAATTGATGTAGAATTCGTAAATATTCAAGATTATCCTGTTATATACAATTATATTGCTGAAAATGTTCAATATGACGTAAATGGCCCTTATGTTGAAATAATGAATGGATTGTTTTATTTATTAGCTGATCAGCTTCATAGTCACTTTGATTATGACGCAGCAGAAACAATTCTCCCATGCTATTTTTTCATCACTGATGGTTTAGGATTTCAATATGGTGGAGTTCCTTTTGCTGGTTTAGGGGGAATGGGATGGGAAATTCTTGTGTCTACTCAGTATTCGATGTTCTCTAATGGTGACGCTAATTTTCCTAGAGCAGGAATGTCTGCAACTACAATACATGAACTAGGGCATAGTCTTGGATTTCCGCACCCTCATAGTGCAGAAACAGGTTGGGGTTCTTCATTTATTGAAGATGTAATGAATTATTTTTCCCGTGGAGAAGAAAGTTTCAGTAGTTTTTATATTGATGCTCTTGCTAGATCTCATGCAAACTACTTTTATAGCTATACTAGTCTTCAACAGGATTTTGCATATAGTGATTTTGAAGATGCAGGGTCACCTGATTATTTGGTATCTTATCTAAATGATATAGGTGTTTTACTTCTTCAAGCTGCAGAACAGTATAGTAATATGAATTATATTCTTTCTATTGCTTCCTCCAAAGCAGCTATAACTGCAATTGATACGTTCTATTTTGCACTTGATAATCCTGAAACAACTACTACTCCTACTTTAGAAGAATCATCAGTATATGTTATTTTCACCTTGATGGCTATTACCGTGTTATCCTCTTTTAATATTATAAATAGAAAAAGGAAGTAATTCGTACTTTCTACTTTTTTATTCTACTGAAAAAGGCGCTTCTGCAAAAATTGATTCTACAATAGGTTGAAATTCTTCTTGATTAATTGGCCTTGCTGAAACTTTCTTTTTTATTTTACTCATCGCTTCTTTCAAGAATTTTCTTACCTGCAATCTGCTTTCAAAAGTCTCATTATCCGAGACTAAAACTGCCATTATTTTTTCTTGCCTTTCGATAATAACAGCACGACCTTCGTGAGTAATACTTCTCAGAGTTTCAACTCCTTTTCCAAGTACTTCTTGAGAGAAATTTATAATTGCTGATATTAATCCTGAGATGAGGAGATCATCTATATCTTGTTTTTTTGAGAAATTATAAGAATAAAGAGGTAATCCACCTTCATCAATCACTAACAAGAAATAAAGTATAATAGGAATTTTCTTATGAGTCCCAAAAGAGAATTTTCGTATTTTTGAAAATAATTTTCTAGATCCTCTTAGTTCCTGTATCAGAGATTTCTTTTCTTCTAGAATAATGTTTAATTCTTCAATTCTATCACTAAAATTGTTTTTCTCAGCAAATTGAATACCTAATTTTAGACTTTGTGTTGCTTCATTTTCCATATTTCTGAATCTATAATATCCTGCTTTCGTTAGAATTGCATCAATGTAAATTGAATGTTTAATCTCATTTGTGACATCAATTAGATTGTCTACGTAATAAAGAAACTTTAGAGCAAATTCATTGTTATCAGTAATTCTATACATCTCAAAATAACTATCAGCTAACGCAGCATACGTATAGAGAATTCCCTCTAAAATGACTTGATTCTCAAAAAACTCTAAAGATCTTTCAAAAAATTTCACTGCTGTTGCTAAGTCTACTTTTTTCTGATGATACATGCCTTTATAGAAAAAGTAGTAGGACATAGCATTAAAATCAAATTGCTCTTGAGCTAATTTCATTCCATATTCTAAGCTTTCACCCTCATCTTTACCTTCAACTAAATTGATGTAGCCATACACAATTTCTATCATTGGATTAGGATAATTATATTTTTCATTAATTTCGTGAGCTTGGTTATAAAATTCATTTGTTTTATCCATTTCTTCATTTAAGAGGTAGATATCACCCATTTTTTCTAAAATTTCAAGTTGAACTGGTGTAAAGATTTTTGAATTCTTTAGAAGATTTTTATAAATTTCTAAGGCTGAAGATAAATCTCCCTTCATTTTTTCTATTACAGCAGAATTAAGAAGTAAAATTGATTTTAATCTCTCAGAAGATATTTCTTTCGCTAATTTCAAACCTCTTTCTAGATTCCTGTTCGCTTCCTTGATATTATATTCTTTTAACGATAACGAAACAAGCAAATCAAATAATATACTCTGCATTCCTTTATTTTCATAAGTTTCAGCTCTTTGCATTGCACTGTTTAACCACAAATCTTTGAGTGTATCATCTGCAATTGTATAAGCAAAGTTAACTAAATCAGTCATTAAAGCATCTAAAATAAATGAATATTTAGTAACTTCATCTCCAGGACTAGACAAATATCTCAATAACTCATTCAATGCTTTAAATCCAAAATCTGGACGTTTTTGTGAAATAGAAGAAAATTCTTGCAAAGCTAAAATGAGATAATCTCTAGAATTATCGTAATCATCAGTCTTAATAATTTTTTCAATTGACTTGTAAGTTTCGTTATATTCTTCAAATAGAAACATATCTCTTAATGATAACAAATAACAGACATGAATAGAAAGAAAATCATTTGTTAATTTTTCTTTGAATTTATTATATAACTCAATTATTTTTTCATATTCTTTACTCCAATAACAGAAAAGAAAGTATCCTAACAAAACCACTTTCTTGCTTTCATCAAAATGAATCTTTGTTTTTGAGGAGAAATAATCATATAATTTATTCCTAATTAAAAAATCATTAGTTTCTTCTCCTATAATAGATGTGAAAAGATTCTCTACAGAATCTTCAATTCCGTTATGATACAATTCAACTTCTTTTTTAACAAAAAGTGGCAAGTTAAGTGTCATTTTTTTCCTCTATTTCTTTTGAATTTATGGAATTTACTTCATTTAAAAATCTACTTTAATAGCATCACTATAAACCAATTTTGAACCAAACAGAGATTTAACCTCTTCATCTATTGCTTTGCTTACTTCTGTATCCAATTCTCCATAAAATTGTTTAGGAATATTAAGAGACGCTAACTTATCTGTGAGTTGATGGATTTTTCGTCTAAGCGAGAAAGAATCTAAAGCACTAACAGCTACTGAACTAAATCCTTTAGGATGAGCTTCTATGATTATTTTATGATTTCCATAAGTGATAACAAGCATTTGACTCTTCTGTTCTTCAAAGAGTTCAGAAAGCATATCTCTAACTGCCACGATGAAACCTCCAAACAAGAGTTGATCTTTTACAGCTCTTTTTAAAATCACATAGGATCTTAAAGGAATTCCAGATCTATGAAGAATAATAAGTGCAAGAGGTAAAACTTCTAACTCTACGTATGATTTTTGCATATACCTTATACCCACCTCTTCAAGAATAGATATTTCTTTTCTAAAAGGTTCTATTATCCAATCAACTCCTTCAGTTTGTTTTTTAGGAAATACTTGATTCAACTGTTCTATCCTATTACTGATGAGAGATTCCAGCTGTCTATTCTTGCTGAGAATTGGAATTTCACGAGCTTGTTGCAGACAGTTAAAAGCTTTTGAGAATTCCTTTTTCACCGCATAAATTTTCCCTTGAAGCAAAAACATTACAGCTAATTCTTTATACAGTCTATTTTCGGAGAAATAAGGCAAGATATAGTTTACAGTTACTAATGTTTCATCCAGAATTTTTGGATCTTTTTCAAGGTCAAATTTTCCAAGATAGAGTAGAATTAGATTCATTAATATTTTTGCAGATAATTCTCCTCTTCCTTGTTCATCAGCAATTCTAAGAGCTGTTTTAAAATTCTTTTCAGCTAGACCATAATTGAGTTTTCTAACATCAAAAATCCCTTTCAGGGAAATCAGATATGATTCTATTATCGGGGAGGGATTACTTCGTATTTCATCTTCAATGGATTTTAGTATTATCTCGAATTCATTTAATTTACCAGTTTGCAGATATAATTCAGCTAGAGTGCAATATTGGTAAGTCTCCCTCAAGTTTAACTTTTCTAGAATTTGAATAGCTTCTTCATATAATCTAATAGCTTCTTCGAATTCACCTTTATTTAGAGCTATTTCACCGAGATTTTTAACTGTTAAAGCGATAAGTCTATTGCTCTCAAGTTTTCTAAAAACCTTTAAAATATCATTAAATATTTCAGTTGCTTCTTGATAATTACCTAATATTACATTGATTGTCCCAAGATTTCCTTCTACTGCTGCAAGTAGTGATTTGTTACCAGTTTTCAACAATAGTTCTAGAGCTTTATGTGTTAAACTATGTGATTCTTCAATGTTACCACTATCTCTTTGAACTAATGCGAGTAAATAGTAGAATCTTGCAATTTGATATCTATTTTTTAATTCAGTTGCAATATGTAGTGCGACATTCAATTTATTCTCAAGTTTTATTTTTTCTTCTACATATCGGCTAACATAGAAATGATCTCTATGTCCATCAAGCAGAATCTCATTTACAACTGGTTTTATTTCAGCAGGTAGTTTTTGAGAGGTAATAGATTCTTCAAAAAGACTATTAAGACTACTTCGACACTGTTCGTAATTTCCTAGATTCAAATAACCATATGCAATCGATCTAAGAAGGTGTAATCTAAAAATGATATCTAGATTCTGCTTTTCCCTTAATTTTGTTGCCTCTTTAATTGCATTATCATTTGATCCTTTTTCTAAGTCTACTCTAATCTTCCACAAATCAGCTCCTAGAGATGAGTAATTATCATAGAGTTGTTCAATACCAGAATAATCTGAAATAATAAAAAGAATGCTTCCAAGCACGAATAATAAATAATCTGAAGGTTGTTTAGTTTCTGAGAGTAGATTACGAAGCATCTCAGCAATTTTTTCTAGAGAATCATTTACTGAAAAGTTTTCTCTATTTCTTAGTAAATATTCTTGTTCTGTTTCAGATAACAATGGTAGATAAATAGAAAACTCATTTGGAAACCCCACTGTATCTCCTTCAACCTTCATAGTATTCAATTAATAAAATGCAATTAGAGAATAAAAATATTCTCTTTAACAAAGTTTGAAATTTAAGGTTTAATCCCTTTAATACCAAATAGGTTCTGAACAACAGAATCTAATTCATGAATCTCTGTTTCGCTAATCTCTCCTCGATATCTCTCACCAGAGAGACCTTTTAGTGACAAATTTTCTACAAGTCTATGCATTTTTCTTCTAAGCATGAAACTATCACGAAGAGCAATAACTACTACAGAAAAGAGGTTGCTATAAAATTCTATAAGTAGTTTATATTGTCCATGATCAATTGAAAGAACTCCTTGTTTTTGCTCAACAAATAATTCATTCATGAGATGTCTAATTGCAGATACAAAACCTCCAAAAAGAAGATCATCACTTATTGTTACATCTTCACTTAGATAAGTTCTGATTGGAATACCTGAACTATGTAGAATTAGTACTGCAATTGGTTTCTCTTCTTTAGGAGCAGCAAGTTTCTTTGATTCCTTTCTTAGTATAGTTGATATAGGTTTTATGTCCTCGATAAATTCAATCACACCTTCAGTTTGAATATTGTCTACTTGGTTCTCTATTGCATCCTTAACCTGCTTTATGCGCTCATTATAATCAGTAACTAATATTGGAGTATAATTTCTCGCATATTCTTCTCCTTTTTTAAGTAAGAAAAGAGCTGTTTCAAAATCTAAGAGAACAATTTTTATCTTAGATCTAATATAGAAAATAATTGATAATGATTCATATTTAGCTTTTTCTTCAAGATAAGTAATAATATCATCCAAGCATTTATCAGCTTCAATCAATTCCTCTAAGCTCAAAGTTATAGTGTACTTTTTCAAGAAAACAATTGTTAACAAAACTAATGTTTTAGAGCTTAAAATCTCATTACCTAATTCATCTGCCATTATCATAGATTTTTGGAGATAATCTTGTGCATTTCCATAATTGTTTTGTTTATATTCATAAAAACCAAGTAGAAACAAATATGATGATTTTTGAGAAGGTGTTAACATTTTTTTACTTTCTTCTTCGATTATCTTTAGCAGTTGTTCACACTTTGTAAGGTCCGCCAGATACAGAAGTATTTCTAGATATTTCATTTTCATATTTAAATTTCGGAAATGTCTTTCATCCAATATTTTGAGAACTATCTCCATTTCATCTTTAGCTTTCTCAAAATCCTCTCTTGCGAAATATACTTCTGCAAAATTTGAGTGACAAATATATAAGGATCTATAGTCGTTAACCCAACTTTTGACTTCTTTATAGCTTTTTTCATACCAGAACATTGCTTCGTCCAAATGCCCCATCTGTAAATAGACATCACCAATACATCCGGTTATGTGACCGAGAAGTCTATCAATTTTCACATCTTTAGCTATTGCTTCTCCTTTTAAAAAAAGTTGATGTGCAAGTTGGAAATTTCCTCTTTCCAATTCAATTATTCCTATTGTATTATAAGTATGTGCAAGAATTATTCTATCATTGAATGCTTTATTTATGTTAAGTGATTCTTTTGTTTTATCTCTTGCTAGAGAGAGTATATATGTATCTTGTAAGTAAATTGAATCTAATTCAAGCATATACATCTCTATTAGTTTGTAGGTATCTCTTGTAGAAAGTAAATGGATTTTATCATTTAATGCGTAAAAATTATAACAATTTTCTCTATTTTCTTTATACATCTGGTAATCTTGGACTAAATAGTTCTCTATAGCTTTAATGTAATACAAGAAAGCATAGAAAATAGTATCTTTTAATTCATCTTGCAATTTCTTTACTCTTTCGTGAAAAATGTCTTTTTCTCCTGCATAGATGTGATTTAGAGCACACCACAATCCTAATCCAGAATCTTTTCGTTTATTATACAATTCACATATTTTATTTAGTTGTCCTCTGTGGTAAAGAATTCTCCCAAGTAAAAATGTAAAAGCATTAGAAAAGGTCTCATTTTTTGTATAGTAATAAAGAAGAACTTTTTCTATTTCATCCAATTTTGAATCTGTTCTTAAATTTGCTTTTTCTATGAGATAGTTCTGCTCTTCCTCTGATAACAACTGAAAAACTGAAACTATTTCTGGAGGTAGAACACTTCTCATTACTTGTCTAATTCTATAAGTTCTTAAAAAATCTGACGACTGTGTGCGAAAAAGCTTTATAAAAAAACAAGAGAATTTTTACGAGAACTGGGAGATTTTATGAATCAAGAATCACAAATTGAGGATTTTGAAACAGCACTTAATCTGTTCACTTCTAAAGGAATCGATAAGAATTTAGCTAAATCCATCCTGATCAAACTTTGGTTTCTTTTCAAATCAGATGAAATCTCGATCACAAACGACAATCAAAAAATAACACTTCAAGAGCTTTACAACCATTGTAATGAACCTTGGGTGGTACTCATCCATGAATTAGAGTATTTTAAAACTTCAAGAATTAAACTCCATTCAAAGGATATTCTCAAAATCAAAGAATATTTCACAAACCGTTTTTCCCGGTTTCCAATGTTCTATATTAGAGGTCACCAACGTCTTAAAAATGAAGGTTTTTTTGTTACTCCTAATTGGATTGATTTTTCAATAACTAAGCAAGTTAAAAGCAATTTAACAAAATTAGTCAAATTCTCTGTAATAGATTTCACTGCAGGATTAGGTGATTTTCTCAAACCATTCCTCAAGTACGACAATAGCAGAAATTACGCTATAGAACTAGATCCTCATACATATGAAGCAATGATTTTTGATTTCTTAGTAAATCCCTCAGTAAGTAGTTATCAGAAATGTAAATTGATATTAACTGTTAAACAAGGAGATTCGTTATTGGGTTATCAGAAAAATAAACTAGATGAGTTGATTAAAGAACCTAAAAATAAAAAACTTGTATTAAACTATCTCAATACTAGATTATCCATTCTCGATACAGAATCAAATAACATTGTAAAGCAAGTAAAAGAATGTTTGAGGTTAAGAAAGGAAATTTCAGCAATTAACAGTGATTACAGTAACTTTAATTGGTTTATCGATTATCCAGAACTGTTTTTAGATCCTTATGGTGATGAACTAAAAAATCCAGGAGTAGATTATGTAATCGGTAATCCTCCTTGGATAGGTTATTCAAAAATTGACACTAAGATATACAATGAAATTCTAAATATGGAAGAGTTCAGTGATTTAATACAAGGTAAATTTAATTTCTACTTACCTTTTGCTATTTTAGCTTTCAATTTAACGAAAAAGATAGGAGGATTAGTTCTACCACAATCGATACTAACTGAATCTTATGCTCAAAAATTTAGAGAATATATCTTCCAAACAAAAGCAATTTGTGGGATTAAATTATATGGAGCTAAAGGTTTTCATAGAGTCATTAATGAATTCTGTACTATTGTCTGGAACAAAGAAAAAAAATCAGAAGTAATTGATTTAATGTATTTTAAAAATAACATTAAATCTAAAATACAATTTAAAGCTATAGAAGCTCCTTTTTACAGACTCCCTTTAATTCCAACTTTCAGGATATTTGAGATAATAGATATAAAGAGAAATTTCAAGAAAATAGGTGATTATATTTTTATTAGAAGAGGTTTAACTTTAACCAGAAAATATCAAAAAAAATACCATGATACAGAAGTTGATGAAAGCGATAAACGTTGTAAAAAAATTATTAAGAACAGTGTTTTTACTGAGAAGATTAAAAAAGGAGTATTTAATTTCCAAGTTTTTTATTCTGGTGACAGATTCATCTATGATAAAGAATTATTAGGAGCACCAGGAACTGAAAATTTATTCGAAAGACCAAAAATTATTAGAAGGAATAGAGGAAGAAAATGGTTTATTGGATTGGATTTACTAGATAACCTGTATGTTAATGATATCTTCGATATTATTTATCAAAAAAAGGAGGATGTATCTTTGAAAGTTGTCTTTGGGTATCTTTGTTCGTCGTTTGTACAAATGCTTACTGAAGGCTATTTACAGAGAGATATAACTTCGAATATTGTCAGAGAGCTTCCTTTTCCTAATTTTAATTCAAATGATATGAAAAGAATAGAAAAATTTGTGGATAATTGGATTATATCAGAAAAAAATCTTAATGACTTCAAATCTTTAAGAGAAAATATTGATACATTACTTTCAGAAATCTGTGACTTCTCCGTAGATATGATAGGTTATCTTAAACATGAGGTTAAGATTAATTGGAAAGAACTTTAAATTCTTTCTAACCTTAAATAGTATTTTGTCGATATTATATCATGACACTAGTTCAATCTTCTTATGAAAGTACGCAAATTTCTAAAAAAGAATCAAAATTAGAAAGTATACTAGAAGAACTTTTTTTTGTTTTTTCGATATTCGATGAAGAATCAGGTCCAATTCTTCTCTATAATGATTCTCCTCTAGAAGAAGATATAGTTCACAACTTGAATTTGAAAGTCTTTTCATATTTAATGCAAGGAGCAGAATTCGGACCAGATAATTTTGCTAAACTAAGAGGAATAGTACAAATTCCTCATTCTGAGTATTATACATCGGCAATAGATGTCTTAGTTAAGAAAAGAAGTTTGAAATACAGAACTCAAGTTTATGTTCCATTGATTATTTTTCTGATTTTCCCCAGAAAAGAGCTTGTAACTTATGCAAAAATAGCAGAAAATCTTGAAGATTTTATAAGTAAAAAATTTGGTAAAGGATTAAATGAGGTTCCATCTCTTAAGTCTATTGAAGAGTTCATAAATATTCTTTATTCAAAAATCAAAGAATCACGATGATTTATATATCCAAGAGAAGTAGAGAATTTTTTATTTTTGTCGGTTTTAATAAGTTTTCAGAAAAATGATCAGGTAAACATGTATACCATCATCAATTCATGTATTACTTGAAGATGAAAAATCTTTGATTAAATGATTAGGTAAAATATGTGATTAAGATCTTTACTTACACGTTATTAAATTGCTCCTGCTCCTTCAGAGTTAATTTCTTGCTTGTGCTACGCTCATAATCCTCTCGTTCGAGAAATTCTTCAAGCGCATCTCGTACTAATTCAGACCTCGAATCGTAATTCCCCATTGACATCATGTCATTCATCCATTTAATCATGCTATCAGTGACTTTGAAAGTAATCAATCTTCTCTTCATTGGTTGACCAAGCTATCTACTGCAGACATCACATATATATTTTTTGTCGGTAGCTAACAAACGTAATACCCAGATGTTACGACTGTATCATGCATTGCATAAAAATGACAAAAAGTCTAGTTGAATCAAGTTTTTTTTCATAAAAAACACATTAATTTTTTAGATGTTTTTCTTATCAATTTTATAGAAATTTTGTTTAACTTAAAGTCAAACAGTACTAATAATAAAAAAATTAAAGAAAAAAGAGTTGAATTATTCAGATTCAATACCAAATTCATCCAAATCTTTCATATCATCCGCATCTTTCTTCCAAGTTGAGTATTTCTTCATGATGGATTCTAAATCATCAGAAATAGTTTTAGCTTCTTCTGCTTGTGTCTTAGGTCTCTTCAAATCATCAAAGGATTTTACTTCTCTAATCTGTATAATTGGTTTGCCTTCTAGCTCTTCTTTTGCTTCTTTCTCTTCCTCAACTTTCTCAAGCCATATACGATATCTATCTATGTCTTCAACTTCTTTTCTGTGGTCTTTTATCATACCGAATATCTCTGTTCTTATTGGTTTAGACGTATCCCAACACATTTGCCACATCAAATCTGTTTGATATTGAGAGAATTTAGTTGACATTTTTCTTTCCATAAAACTAACAAATTTCCAGAACTTCTCTGCTAATATCTCAGCAATTTTCTTTTCAGCTGATACCTCATCAGACTCAATACTTAGAATAGTCTGGATACCTTCAAGTTGTTGATAGACATACTTCCTGATATAAGGCCATAAATTAGGATAGCGCAACAATTCCTCTTTTTCTGAAAGTTGTTTACTCTCAGGAGTCTCCTCAACATGTTTCTTCTTCTTTTCTTGAATTGCTCTGAATAATGTTTCTACATCATTATAACCATTGGTTCTTGCAATCATTTTCAATGCAGAATCAATTGAATATAGCAATGAAGCTGCGTGTTCTAACTTAGATTCTTCCATAAGATCTTCTACAGCAAGTTCAGAACCAATAGCTCCAAGAGAAAGTGCAGCTCTACTTTTTACTCCGACATTTGGATCTTTACGGAGAGAGACTAAAAGCGCTGAAATGGCTTGAGGGGAAGAGAACTTACCTAACGCTCTTGAAGCTGCTAATCTAATTTCAACTTCATTGTCCATTAAGCAATAGATTAGAGTCTCGATTGCCCTATGATCAGCAATATCTGATAATGCAATAATTGCATAGGTTCTATTTTCAATAGTATCTTGGTTTACAACTTTAATCAAAGGTTCCACAGCTCTTTCATCCCTTAATTCCCCTAAAGCTAATATCGCTTCTTCTCTTTTCTCCTTATCTTCATCGGAGAGCTGTTTGATTAGTTTGTTAATATTAACCATTACAAATAGACAAAATACACAAATTATTTAATTTTATTGTTTATAAAATGGTTAGATCTTACTTTTTTATAGAAATGAACTATTGTTTAAGCAGTTTTCTACTAGGATAATCTTCCTTTGCTATCAATGTGACCGCTGAATCCTCTTTGTAGTCTATGATTTTTAGATCTGAATTTTCAATAATCTTTTCAGAAAATTGTATAATCTTTTCAAATCTAGGCATAATTTCATAAGGCAATCGTTTTCGTGAGTCTCCTACAGACATAAATCCTTTAACTTCTAAATAATCAGCTCCAGATTTCAAAAACAATTCTTTGAATTTTTGAGGTTCATCCATATTATAACCAGGAACTAAAGTTAAGCGTATGACTTTTCTAGTTTTAAGTGTAGGAAGTAATTCTATGGTCTGCATGATTTTGTTCCATGCATTAGGATCACTTGGTCTAGCTGTTTTCTCAAATAATTCTTTTGTAGGTGCAATGAGTGTCATATACAACTGCGTTGGTAGGGGATTCAGATTTTCAAGCACTTCTGGAGTTGTTCCATTAGTTACAAGAAAAGTTGTCATACTTCTAGAGTGAAATTCAGCGATCAATTCTGAGATTTTTGGATAAAATGTAGGTTCTCCACTTAATGAAATTGCAGCATGTTTTGGAGTGAGAGCTTCTATATACTTGTATTCAGGTACTTTTGGATGTTTATTATAACCTGCAATAAGTTTTTGTTGTTGTTTAATCATCTCATCAACAATAAAAGCAGGTTCATCCACTTGACAATCCATCATTTTCTTATTATACCAAGAAGCACTTCTCCAACAGAAAATACATTTAAGATTGCACCAAATAGTAGCGGGGGTACATTGCAAACATCTATGCGAATCTATCCCATAGAACTGACTCTTATAACAAACACCTTCTTCTTTAAGAGCGTGTTTTAACCAAGTGCAGGTCTTAACAGCGGAATGAGAACCAGCTATTCTATATTGTTGTTTCTCCAGTTTGAGTTTTACTTTCTCCGGAATAGTACATTGTTCCCTTTCCATAGGTATCACAGGAAGAAAAATGTTAGATAAAATTATTTAAGTTACTTGTTCATCTATCAACCAAAGAGTCTAGAGTTATTTCGTCTAAAAAGTCATGTCTACTTTTATCACTTAGCCAAGATTGCGCTTGGAAATCATTATCGAAAATTTGAATTTTATCTTTTAGCTCTTTGTTTTTTATTTTCTTCTTCTTCTTAAACAAGAAAGCCATATGTCTGATAATTTTACCTTTAGCTCCTAATTTCTCCGCAACTATGTTTGCTAACTCTTCTGATTCAGAACCTTCATATTCTGAAACATCAATTAAATAGAAAAGAGGTTTTTTTGCATTTTCAATTTGTTCCTTTATGCATCTATCTAATTCTTTTTCCATTTTATCGTTATATGCTCCCTCAAAATTCATTCTAACAATCACTTGTGACAGATATCGTACATGAATTGTCATTGTGTCACATTTCACCTTTTTTGACTGAGCTTTGTTAGAATATTTAAAAAACATTTGTTTTTCTACACATTTTGCATTACTTCTCATATAATAGGTTGAAGGAAAATTGATAAATAGCAGTGCTCTTTTGTGAGAACGATAATATGACCGAGGAAGAAACAGCTATAACAACCAATATAAAATCACAAGAGGAGAAAAGTTTTTTCAACAAAGAGAGACATCTCAGATTGCTCAAATTTGCAGTTGTAAGTTCTGTTGGATTAGGAATAGATTATCTTATAGTTTACCTAATGTTGTTGCTTCTCGATCATTACATCGAGCAAGACATTCTATTTTCAATCTGGTTTTTAGACATCTCGAAAGTTTTGATAGCACAGGCTATTGCGATTGTTATCGTAATGGTGTATAATTATATAATCAACAAATTATGGACCTTCAGAAAACAAGAGAAAGAAACTGAATTTAATACAGTTACACAGTTCATAAAATTCGCAATAGTTGGTGGTTCCGGAACAGTGATAAATTTAGGCTTAGTCTACCTCTTTTATGATTTAATAGGATGGAATGAATACTTGGCTGTGACAATTGGTTTTGTAGTCTCAGTTATAACAAATTTCATATTAAACGATATCTGGACCTTTAATCCGAAATTTGGAAAGAGAGAAAAGGATGGAAAGTAGTTAAAGTTCGGACCCACAATTTGGACAATAGGTAGAATCTTTATCTAGTTTATGGCCACAAGTTTCGCAGAATCTTACTTGATTATCTCTATCTTTAAGGTGGAGTATTCTTTGTTCACTTTTATAACGTTCTTGAATATCTTCGTGGTAGTTGTCTAACTTGTTAAAGAGGATCTTGTTTCGTGAAGCTAATCCTCTTCGAGCTAGAAACCACAATGAAACAGCTATCACTACAGCAATACTCGCTGTAATAAAGAATACTTTTTGGTTATCAAAAAAAATGAAGTAGACTCCAATTAAAGCTATGATAAGAAGGAACCATGAGAAACTTCCAAAACGATAATGCTTTCGTTCTATTGTCATAGCATTTCACTCTTTTACTCAAACTATTATAAATTATTCGTGTCTGAATCAGGAGAAAGAAACTCAAACTCTAGAACCTTCAACTGTTGTAGATGAAACGGAAAAGGTTCAGGTAATGAAGACATTTTATTTCTCCAGTCTTTATTTTCTGTGAGCCAAGAATTTGTGTCAAGAGGATTGATTGGTGCATCAAATCTGAGAGGTTTAGGAACGTTTTTACCATTTAAAACATCATCTATTTGCCCTCTGAATTTCTCATAATAATAAATCTCAGATTCATTCAGCAGGTTTAACATTTTTGCATCATTAAAATCGTCATCAGCTCGCATAAGATAAACCTCAGCTCGTGTTATATTTTCATTTAGTATTTGATACAGCGTCATCATGGTATAACTATAGATAGGCACTAAACGATTATTAAATAACATCAGATAGACTTCAGCTGATCTATCAAAATAATCTTTGGAATAAATTAAAAACTCTGAATTTCCTTCATCTGACCAGCGGAAGAGCCAATATCTTGCTAATAATAAAGATAATTCAGGATCTCCTTTATCTATTCCATGTGTTTTGATAATTTTCTCTAGTTTAGTTATGTCTCCTCCTAACTCATAGAGATATGCACCAAAAGCTATTCTTGCATAAATACCTATAAGATTAAATGAAATACCAAGTTCTTCTCTTTTCGACCTATTAAGAAGTTCAGTAACAAAACCTTCTATCTCGCTAAGGATTTCTTCAACTTCGAATTTCATAGCAGATCTCCTAAGTTTAAGTTTCTCATCTTTCAAATCACCAACATATTTCGAATTCTTATATTGCGTAGTAATCAAATCATTAAGAATCTGATAAAATCGGGTTTCAAGTAATAGAGCTTTTTGTTGGATGAAGAATGATCTTATAGTATTTTCAAAGTCCTTATCTTTTACATAAGGTTGAATTTCAGCTAAAGCTCTGCTATCTTCAATATAAGCTAAATTGAGTAATTCAGTTACATTGTCATTAGTAAATCTTGCTGTTAGTTGATGTAATTGAGCTTTTAAAGAAAATAAGGAAGATTCAGAAGTTTTTATTCTAAGAAGCTCTAACGGTACTTCTTCTAATTCCTTGAGATAATGGTGACCCAATTTTGCTTTTTCAATAGACTCGTCAAATAACTTACACCAGGCAAGCAGGTCATTTTTAGAGATAACAGGTACAGTTACAAGAAAATTGTAGAGAGTAAGAACCAATAGTTGAGCATAATTGGTAGCAGATTTTATAATACTCTTTTTCTCAGTTTTTGTTAAATTAAGGTGTAAAACAGAATCTAGCTGCATATAATCAATTAAGAAGTTCAGATTTTGTTTCTCTTTAGAAAGTAATTGACTGATTTTTTCTTTAGAAGGAAGTTTTCTATATTCTATTGATCCATCAACAACAGCATACAAAGTATAGTATGGATTCAATCCCTTAAGTTTAGAAAATAAATCAATAAATGCTGATAAAGCAGGATAAAGCATGAATTGAGAATTGCAATTTTCTACAGCTTGCCACATTTCTTTAATGCTATAGACTAGAAAATCAAAATACTCTTTTTTATACACTCCTGAAAGCCTATATAAACGAGAAACAAAAGATTTGAAGTGAGCAATTTTAGCTATAAATAGCTCAATGTTTACAGCTCTTCCAGCGAGAGTGAGAACAATCTCATCCACTTTACCACGTACAAAAGTAATCATTTGTTTTGGTTGGAGGCTTAAGAACACTTGTTGTTCTTCTTCGAACTCATCACTCATTAATATAGATTAGATAAGGCGACTGATAAAGGTGATGTATTAGTACTTAAAGAAGAGATTAAATTAATCCTAATTTTTCTAATTCTTTTTTAGTAGGATAACCTTTCTCATCCAAACCTCGTTTCTGATAAAGCAACGATCGAGATTTAATGAAATCTTCTTCATCAATAAAAGCTGTCTTACCTTCTGCTCTGCCACTTGGTAAAGGTTCCTTCATGAATCGTTTTGGGAGATTATCAAAATCAATTGGATCTTTATCCCCAAATTCTCTGATATTAAACATCCTTTTCAATATCCACACTCTACGAGCAATAGAAGTTAGTTCTTCTTCTGTTACTTCTCTATTCCAAACAGCTGATACAATATTAATACAGTCTTCAAAATTTAATGCAGGCTTAATACTGTGAGTAAAGTGACAAATGGAAAGACAATCTTTTATGGTTTTAAGATCTTGCTCTTCTATCAAAGAGTCTAAGACTTCAGTAGCACTTTTATCGGGGATATCACTTGTTGCAGGCCATCCTCTCAAATGAGAAGCTCCTACTGCAGCTGTTGCATAACTTAAACCTAAGCCTAATTTAGCACGAGGATCCCAGGCTGCAAAAGGCAGTTTTTTCACATGAATAGCTAAGTCTTCTATCTTCCAGTGTTCCGCTGCTTGTGCTACTCCTTCAGCTAGTATCTCACCTATATTCTTTCGGTAAGCAATCTCATCTATAAGTTCTAGAAATTTATCCACATTCCCGAATTCTATTTCATCGAACTCTGGACCTTCTACTAGACCTTTTTCTTTAGCTTCCATCACCATAGCTATAGCACTTCCTGTTGATATGGTGTCTAAACCTAGCTGGTTACACAAATCATTAGCTTCTATAACTGCTTCAACATCATTAATTCCACAATTACCTCCTAACATAGCTAAGGTTTCATATTCTGGTTTAGCAATTTCCTTTCTGTCTTGATTTACCCAATCAAAAACTGATGCATCAAGAGTCTCGCTGCAACCGATAGGGCATTGAAAACAAGGTCTTCTGAATCGTTTATACTTCTCAGAAAAAGCTTCGTGACTGAGCTTATCAACATCCTCAAACTCTCCTGCTTGCCAATTACGTGTAGGATAATGATCCAGATGACTTGATACTTTTACTAACCAGCTAGTTCCATGCTGATGAAGTAAATGTCCTTCATCTTTTGCATGTTTTGCTCTTTGAACAATATCCTTTCTTATCTCCTCTATCTTCTTCTGATTTCCATTTGAAGGTTTATTAGAACCTTTAACAGCTACAGCTTTGAGGTTCTTTGAACCGAAAACAGCTCCTAATCCTCCTCTTCCTGCATTTCGAAAACCATCTGAAGTTGTACAAGCAAATTTTACAAGATTTTCTCCTGCTGGACCTATAATCATAACTCTCATCTGAGGTTCGTCTTCTAGTTCTCTTATCATCAATTCTGTTTCGAAAACTAAGAATCCCTTTAAATCTGAAGCATCTTTAATCTCGACTTTATCATCTTTAATTGCGATATAAACTGGTTGAGATGCTTTACCTTCAATAATAATCAAATCATATCCAGCCATCCTAACTTCAGGTCCAAAAAAACCTCCAACATTACTGTCAAGATAGAGGCTAGTTAAAGGACTCTTAGTACCAACAGCATAACGACCAGAGATAGGGATTCTCGAGCCTTGGATAGGACCAGGAGCAATAATGATTTTATTTTCAGATGATAATGGATCAATCTTTGATTTAATTTCTTTATAGAGATAATAAGTGATATAGCCTGTACCACCTAGATAATTGTAGACAACGGACTCAGGTATTTCTTCTGTCGTTATCTTGTTCTTAGTAAGATTTATTCTAAGAAGCTGGTTATTCATGGGTCAAAAAATAGTGAAGATTTTTTAAACATTGTTTTTCAACTAACAATAGTTTATTTTCTTAAGTAAAGATTCAGATATTCTTTGTTTTGAAGAAAATCCCAAAAATAAATAATACATTAAACTAAAAGAAAGGAAGGTTTTCTTTTTCTATACTTATACCTTTTCTTGTTTTAATTTATGTTCTCTCACCAAATCGTTTACATCTGCTTCTTCTTTTATTGGAGCAGTTCTTCTAAGCCAGTCTTTACTGGTGTGGTAAACATATTGAACAAATTTAACAAATTTTGGTCCCCAAGGTTTAGTTTTGATATAAAAGAAAATCATTAATGAGCTCAATACTATCCAAACAGGCATTAAATAACCTGCATACAATCTTATCCAGTTGTCCCATCGTATTGGATTGTGTGCTTTTGTATACTCCTCAAGATTATTATAACCGTCATTATCGGGATCCTGGAGAGAATCATCTACTAGAGGATTTAGTTTATACTCAACTTCCCAATTATCAGGAAGAGAGTCTGAATCAGTGTCAGGATTTGAAATATTTGTTTTAAAACGATATGTTTCAGTTAAATCGTCAATATCATCACCATCTCTGTCAAAATTACCTGTTCTATAGATACTTCCATTTTCTGTGTACCATTTAGTTGTTGAATTTGAACCACTCAGTTCTAAACATACTAGCTTATCTTCATATGTTACAGCTAGAATTTCTAATGTCCCATCAGAATTAATATCTACTACACTTATGTATCCTTGATATCTTGTTTCTGGATCAAGAACATCTAATACAGTACCATTATTTCCGATAATAAAAATCCCATAACCTCCTGTAACTATAGTCTCTAGAAAACCATCATTTTCCAAATCACATAAAACAGGTAATCCTGGATTTAGATTTGTAGTATTCACTCTCCACAACTCCCCACCGTTTTTATCTAAACAGTAGAAATAACCGTTACAAGCCATTACAACCTCCATTTCTCCATCATTATTCAGATCACCTAAAGCTGGATCATAATATGATAATCGTCTTTCAGGATCAGTACCATCTGTAATATATTCCCACCGAAGTGTTCCATTATTGTTCAAACAGTAAAAAGAATATCCAATCGAACCCATTAATATTTCTAGATAACCATCTCCTTCAAAATCTGTATAACAAGGAGCAACAGCACCAATTCCACAAGTATATTGCCACAATTCAAGGAAATTGAAATCTAGACAATGTAGAGTTTGCTCAGGAGTTATAAATAAATACTCTGGACTACCATCACTATTCAAATCTGTTACAGATGGATCCGCAGAGGTATGTAGATACATCCAAGAAGTATTATAGTTTATATTAATAGATCCAATGTATTTTCCTTTATTATTTAATATGTAAGGATTGTAATAATCATGGTTTATTATAACTTCTAGTAATCCATCATTATTAAAATCATAAACAAGAGGTTTATTGTAAGTTGAACTATATTCAGAATTCCAGAGTTTTTTTCCAGCATGATTGACGCAGAGTATTCTATTATAGTCATTAGTGACTATATCTATCTTACCATCCGCATTAATGTCTCCAAAAGAAAGACCACCAATTATGGTACCTGAATCATGATATACCCATTTAGTTTCACCAGAAGGATTTAAACAATAGATATGACGAGTATCAGAGACAATTATCTCTAATTCTCCATCTCGATCCAAATCCAAAATAGATGGTCCCCATATAGCATCGTTTAGTTGATAAGACCACAAAGCTTCTGATTCAATATTTAGGGACAGAGGAGAGGATTGAACGACAATCTTACCACTTGTAAAGGATGATAAAAGTATAATTAACAAAACTGTAGATTTGATGATAAATTGTATTCTTGATTTACACTCTACTTGCAACATACTAATCTCCCTAGTGAAATAATTAATAATCTTATAAATTTGTCAAATAAAATATTTAAATTTTCCTTAGTTAAAATTAATAAATAATAACATAAAAAGCGATTAAGAATTAGTATGGTTTATGTCATGAATAAAGACAGAATAATCTACTTGCGAGGCTTTCCTGCTATACTTATTATGTTTCCTTCTGAATCATAGAACTCAAAAAGTGAAACTAAACCTGGTAAATCGCGTATATCAGTTGTTTTTACTCCTTTTGAATCTAAATATTCCTTTGCTGCATCACAATCTTCTATACTCATTAAAAACACAGTAGAACTAGGTTGGATTTCATCTTCAGTTAGATTTAAGCCTATGAGTAAACCTTCCACATAAGTATCTAGTTCTACCCAACCCATTTCTTTAGCTTCTAAAAAACTGGGTTCGAAACCTAAGATATTCACATAAAAATCCATAGCTCTATCCAGATCATTAACATCCATGCTAATTACTCCATTTAGAGGTTCAGAGAACTCTATTGGGAATTTTTTCTTGTTTGTCATAAATACAAAATTCTGAAAGAAACTTAAATATCTTCACTTTAATCAATTTTTCAAAAAATTTATTCTTAAGATTGTAATAATCTACGATGTTGAGTCTTCAAGCTTTTATACAAATAATGCAACAAAAAAACCTATAATAGTTCGATATCGTATTATACTATATAGTATAAATGTGGATATAATAAGAAAAAAAGTAGGAATAGAAATGGAATTAGATATTGCGATAAAATCGCGAAGAAGTTGTAGAGATTTTAAGGAAGATTCAGTCTCGATGGAAGATGTATTTAAAATAATTGAAGCAGGTATATGGGCACCAAATTCAGGTGGATCCCAACCATGGAAGTTTAAGATTGTAAACGAACAACAAGAAATTGAAAGACTATATGAATTAATTACAGAGTGTAGAATCATAAATAAAAGGAAAACATCACCAGATCTTTCAGAAGAAGAAATACGAATCAATTTTCAAGAATACATTGCAGGCATTCAAAAAGCACCAATACAAATTATATGTTTCATGGATGAACAGCAAATAGCTGATAAGCTATTTGATGGAAATCTAGACGACTACAAAAAAGACACAGTATATGGTAAAACTTACAAGAGTTCTGTAGATCTAGCTGTAGAAAACATGATGCTCAAAGCAACAGAACTAGGTTTAGGATCACTTTATTTTGTTACAGGTGTTCTTAATGAAGAAAAAACTAGAGAATTCTTTGAACTGAGAGAAACACTCATACCAGTTACAATGCTTCCTATCGGTTATGCTAATTCGCTTGGAGAAGGAAAAGAAAGAAAAATTGAAGAATTTCTTATTTGAAAAAAGTAATTTATTGAAACTTAATTTGTAAAATTGGAGAAATTTTCTTTCAATTTGTAATAGTCAACATTGTTGAACGGACAAACCTTAATACAAACACTGCAGCCATATTCATTGACAAAATGTGGCATACATTTTGTATTGTCAACATGAGTTATTTGACCATTTTCATGGATTATTGGTTCGTTTAGAATTGCTCCACCTGGACATTCTTTTATGCACCTTTTACATTGCTTACAATAGTCTCTTACCCAAGCATGTTCATCACCATTCACTTTTGGTAGATTTTCGATGCTCGTATAAATTGCAGTTAATCTAAATCTAGGACCATATTCTGGTGAGATCATTATTCCAGAATATCCCAGAAAAGCTATTCCTGCTAATTGAGCCATAGGGGGATATAATGCTGCACCCATTAAAGGATGACCTGCATGAGCTGCGAAACCTTTCTTTCTAAGATAAGTTGTAATTTTATTTGAAACTACTCCCAAATCAGCATAGGTTCTCAGCACTTCATGTAGACACTTAATACTCGGAGCTGTATCCATCTTTTCTTTGTTCATTTCAAAACCAAGAACAATAGCATTCTTACTTAGAATAGCTTTATTTTTAAAAATGAGTTGTTCAGGAATTTGAGCATATCCAACAATACCAGCTCCTTTCTTATTAGCTAATTTCACTAATTCTGTTATTTCCTCATCAGTAATTGTTTTCCTTGGATTTTCTGGATTATTCTTCAATGATTTAATTACCTTATTCTGATTTTTAATAACTGAGAACATCTGTGGAAAAACTTTAGGACCGAAACCTGTTCTTTTTCCATATTTACTACCTTCTATCATAATCTCATATCTTTCTGGAGAATTTTCGTTGAATTTTACATAATTTTCTTTCATTATTAATTTGTTCTCTTTCTTAAAAATACCTCCCATAACCTTCATCATTATACTATTTTGAATTCTATCCATTAAACCCATAACACACACCTTTTCACTTTGAGGTTTATCTATTTTTTTACAAATATACGGACTATTTTAGAGTTTTTTCAAACTTATTCTTGACTGAGTAGTAATCTGTATTATTGAAGGGACATACTTTGATACAAACAGTACACCCATAGTTATTTGCGAAGTAAGGAAAACATTTCTCGTTATCGATATGAGTTACTCTACCAGTTTCATGCACAATTGGGATGTCATAAATCGCTCCAGGAGGGCATTCTTTGATACATCTTCTGCATTGCTCGCAATAGTCTCTAACCCAGTCATGTTCATTTGTTTTTTTCATTGGTAGATTTTCGATATTTGTATATACCGCTGCTAAACGTAAGGTACTACCATTGATTGGGGTAATTAAAACTCCAGAATAGCCAAACTCTCCTAGTCCTGCTTCTTGTGCAAGTTTTGGATACAAAGCAATTCCTCCCAGAGGAGGAGAAGCATGAGTAGCATATCCTTTCTTTCTCAAAAAGCGAGCTACTTTTACAGATGCAACACTTAGCTTATCGTAAGTATACCAGATGGTTTTGAGAGATTTCTTGCTAGGTGAAGTACTTATCGCTTCATTGTCCATATTCATGGATAAGACTATAGCATTTTTAAAAGCAATTGCTTTATGCTTGAAAATCAGGTTTTGTGGAACGACAGTAAAACCAATTCCTGACACTTTGACAGATTTTGCAAATTCCCTTAGTTCTGCTAAATCACTTTCTGAAATTTTCTTCTTAGGATTCTTGGGATTCTTTTCTAGATCGTAAACTGCAAGTTTCATATTCTTGATACAGGAAAGTATATGTTTGACTGTTTGAGAATAAATTGGTACATCAATCCCTTCTCTTCTACCAAATTCCATTGGGATATCAAATCGTTCAGCTGAATCCTCCGAATATTTTAGAGCATTCTCTAAATCATTAATAGAATTCTCTAAAGCATAAACTTGCTTGATTCTCGGTAAAGCAAAATTTCTAAAGAAAAACTTCTTTAATTTATATCCAAAAGGCAATTGCGCTGTCATTCTTGTCCAACTAATTTATAGAGTATATTAATTTTTGTGAGAAAAATCTCTAATTGCTCAACATATTTGTTTATTTTATTGTTTCTAATTTGAGTTCTACATCTTCTATATCTAGTTTCTTTAAGATTTCAGGTGTTGGAATACCATTCTCATCCCATCCAACAAGATTGTAATAACGTTGTATATCGTTTTTAAATTCATCTTTATCAAGTTGTTTTCCTTTGAATGGTCCTGAAGGTAAAGGTTCCCAAAATCTACCTGGATTTTTATCATCAATATTAGCTTTCCAGAAAACATCTGGACCTCCAAGTAGTAGCATTATTTCGATACATGTTTCACAAGCTGTACATTTTTCTTCATCAACTATAACACTCATCGTTTGCGAGTCTACAGAAAGTGCTTCTGTAGGACAATTTTCCACACAAGGGTAATCTTCACATTGAAAACATAGATGCGGTATCTCAATCCCAGGTACCAACATGAAGACTCTTATCCTTGATGCTTCTGGCCAGAATAAATTCTCATGATGTATAGAACAAGCAATTTCACATTTTCTACAACCACTACAATTTTCATAAATCCTCTTAATCCAATATTGATTCATTTTTATCCCAGATTGTTAAGAATATTACTTAGGTAAGAAAAAAAAAGGGATTGCAAAAAGATAACGTAGAAAAATAAAATATGTTTAAAAAAAGATAAAAAATCAAACCATCATTCTTTAATTAACTTGTACAAGTAAATTACTATTTATTATGTTTCCATTACATTCTCTCATAGTCATAATTACTATAGTGTGGCTACCAGCTACTAAAGATGTAGCTTCATATTGCAGTGCTACTGAATATACAGCATAGGTAAGTGGTAGAGTACCTGAATAACCTACTACAACCTCTGAAGCAGTGATTTGAACTGAGTCTAGTTTGATAATAAAATGCATCAATGTAACACCTGAAACCGCTGTAAGTGTAGCAGTACAAGTGAATGATACATATACTATTTCTCCTTTACCGACATTAAATGTAAGGCTGAGATCGGGTATATCATGGAAAGTGTCTTCAGTAGAAGATGTAAAAGCAGCAGTGTGTTCAACATAATAAGATTTGACTTGATTTACTTGTAGAGTGTAATTCCAATAACCAAATCCACCGATTGTTAAAATCAGTAGAACAGAAAGTATAATTATACCAGCTGGATTTGAACCTTTTTTTGGCATAATGTATTAATTAGCTCTAATTCTCTTAAACATTTCTAGAAACAAGGTTCTACTTTATATCCAATCTTTCTAATTCCTCTTTTTTAGGAACTCCAAATTCATCTAGTCCTCTTTTTTCATAAACTAATTGTAAACACTTAATATAATCATCTTCATCAATGAATGCTTTGCTTCCTTCAGCTCTTCCTGATGGTAATGGTTCCTGCATTAATCTTTTTGGTAATTGATCGAATTCTATTGGCTTCTTATTTCCATACCTTTTAACATTGAACATTCTCATAGTTATCCAGATTCGTTGTGCTATTTCATGCATCTCTTCTTTGGTTACTTTTCTATCCCACAAAGCTTCCATGATTCTTATTCTATCTTCAAACGTTAATCCTTCATCTATAGCATAAGCAAAGTTGCAGACAATAAGACAGTCTAAAAGAGTCTTGTAATCCTGCTGTTCAATTAATGAGTCAATCACATCCACTGCACTTTTATCGGGTATTTCAGAAGTTTGTGGCCAACCACGCAAGTGGCTAGCACCTACTGAAGAAGTAGAATAACTTAGACCTAAACCTAATTTTCCTCTTGGATCCCAAGCTGCAAAAGGTAAACCTTTCACATGAACAGCTAAATCTTCTATCCCCCAATACTCGGCTGCTTGAGCTACTCCCCTAGCTAGAATATCTCCAAATCCTTTACGATATGCTATCATTTCTAGTATCTCGAAGATTTTCTCATCATCACCAAATTCAACTCCTTCAAATTCAGGATCTTTAAGTAATCCTTTTTCTACAGCTTCCATTGTCATAGCTATTGCACTTCCAGTTGAGATAGTATCTAATCCTAATTGATTGCACATCTCATTAGCTCTTATCACTGTATCAAAATCATCAATTCCACAGTTTCCTCCTAGCATAGCAAGTGTTTCATATTCCGGTCTCGCTACCTCTGGTTGGTCAGTCCAAGCAAAATTTGATCCCTCAAATGTAGCTGAACAGCTTACTGGACATTGATAACAAGGACGTTTCAGAGCTTTATACTTTTCATCCATCTTTATTCCGCTTAAACCTTCTTTTCCTTCAAATTCTCCCGATTGCCAATTGCGAGTAGGATACTGGCTCATCTGATTAGAATAAGCTACCGCGTCACTTGTACCATATTTATCCATACCATTGCCGGCTTTAATGGATTTTCTTGCTCTTGCAACTATTTCTTTTCTAAATTCCTCTATTTTCTCTTGGTTTCCATTAATTGGCCGATTAGAGCCTTTAACTGCAATAGCTTTAAGTTTCTTTGATCCAAAAACTGCTCCCAATCCTCCTCTACCAGGATTACGATGACCATCAGAGGTGGGACAAGAAATAGCAACAAGATTTTCCCCAGCAGGACCTATACATATAACTCTCATCTTTGGTTCTTTTTCATCTTCTCTGATTTTTATTTCAACGTTATAAGAGGTATTGCCCCAGAGATGACTCGCATCTTTAATTTTCACTTGATCATCCTTGATAGACACATAAACAGGATTTCTTGCTTTCCCTTCAATAATAATTAAATCATATCCTGCAAAGCGTAACTCAGGTCCTAAAAATCCTCCTACATGACTGTCGATAAAATGATTAGTTAGAGGGCTAAGTGCTCCTACGACATATCTTCCTGTAATAGGAATTTTTGTGCCTTGTGCTGGCCCAGTCGCGAGAATAATTTTATTATTTGGTGAAAGAGGTCCAGTTTTAGGATCTAGTTCTTTATAGAGATAGTAGGCTATATATCCTGTTCCGCCTATATACTTGTTGTGAACTTCTTCCGGAATTTCCTCTTTAGAGATTTTTCCGGTTGAAAGATTGATTCTAAGAAGTGTTCCATTCATAGAAAATCAATTTTTTAAACATTTTTAAGTATTATTCAGAAGAAAGCTTCTATTCATTGATTCTTCTTTTCTGTATTAATTCGAAAATTAAAAATAGGTAGAATAGTTCTTTCAACTAGATGATTTACGATACCATTGAACCTTGTAAGAAAAAGAAAGGATTCGAAGGAATTCCTGAAGAATTTCACAACATTTCTCTAAAAGATTTAAAGAGCGAACTTCTTGAAAATCTAAAGTCTTACAAGCTTCTACGCGAAACCAGAGTCATGCTGGTCTTGCAAGATGATGAGACAGGTCATAAAATCTCCATTTTTCCTTCATGCCGTGTTTTTGTACATGGCGATATACAAGAAGATGATGCAAAAACTATCATTAATCAAATTAGCAAATCTATTGAGAGAATTACTGCTTATTAGGTATATAACATGCAGAAACATTATATACTCAAATCAACTATTAAAGTGACGTGCAAGGCGGTATTCATCTTCTTTCTGGACTCTTAATTGCAAGTTTATCTAAAAGAAAAGAGTTCAAATTAGCTGCAGTTTTAGGTGCAATTTTACCTGACATCGATATTGTAGTAGCAGCTGTAGCCTACTTAATTATTCGTAGCAGTGGTACCGCTGAAGCTGTTACAAAAGCTGAAGCAGCAGTTGAAGCAATTCACAGATCTTTTACTCATAGTTTAATCTTTGTCATTGCTATTCCTCTCCTCATCTTTTTTGTAGGTTTAATACCTCGGATTAAAGAGAAATACAATTATGATTCTACTGGTTTTGCTCTTGGTTTATTTGTTGGTATTGCTATGCACATCTTTCTAGATATGCTTTACATCGATACAGTTTACTTCCTATGGCCAAGTAGGATAGCAGTTGGATTTCCAATAGTTCCATTCGAAAGTTTTGATGAATTCGCATTTCAAGATATGTTCAAGCTTAAGATGCTTCAAACTACTGATTTCTATACTGATATCTTTTTCTTCTATATACCCATGATATTTTTAGCTTATAAAATGGATGTTCATAAAAAGATCAGATTGCCCTTTCTGATTTATACAATTATTGATTTTATCACTATCTCTGTATTCTTTGGTCTGATGTTCAACTACTCCATATCCTATAGAAACCATGTCGTTTATCTTTACTTCCCTGGAACGTTCTTTCTACTTATTTCTGTTATCTCTCCATTCCTATTCAGAGATGTTATCAGACAATTCAAATTTGATTGGTGGGAAATTATATTAGTTACTGCTTTAATCTGTTTTTCTCAGATCTTGTTCTATGTCTGAAATTTAGAAGAACTCTTCAACTACCAACTGGGTTAGAAGTAAGAATATATCTTCTTTTACAACAGTTTTACTAACTATTTCCATAAGTTTGTTAACTACTTTTTCAGGAATGACTCTTTCGTCTGATATCATTAATTCTTTAAAAATATTTACTAATCCTTCTAATATTTCTGGATCAGTTGTAACATAAAGTATTGTTTTAATATATTGTTTAACATCTTTTGGAATGAGATTACGATGGGTAATTAAAGCTGTGTAAGTTAGAAGAATTTGTTCAATTACTCCTATATCTTTGTGTAATTTTAAACAATCAATAAATGTCTCAGCAAAATCTTCAGATAACTTATTCGGGCTATTGAGAATTATACTTTCCAATATATTGTAAGCTCGAAAAGCTAGGAAAGGATGATAAGATTTAACGGTAATCTCACCAACTGTTCTTAAAATTCTTACAACAAGATCAGTTTCAAGTGACATGAAAGTATATTTTTCAACATTTTGAAGAGCAGTATAACAGATATTTTCTTCTTTCGTATTGAGTACAATTTGCATTAGAGTAACAACAGAGGTTTCAGCAATATCTGGTATTGATTGGTAGATTATCTGTGTAAAAAGTTCAATTGCTCTGATTCTAACATTTTTTGAATGATGAGATTTGAGTATCTTAATTATTCTTTGGACGTTTAGATCAGATAAGTAATCACGGATTATAATCGCTTCTAGAGCTTTCAAACCCATTTCTCTGAGTCTATCTTCATATGTTGCTCTGACTACTCCCACAATTAAATCGATGAGATAGGGGATTTTTTCTTCCTTTGAAAGAACCAAATCAGGATATGCAAAAAGAGCAATCTCTCGTATTTTTTGGTCATATGAGAATTTAAGGAGCTTAACTATATCGATAGTGTATTGATTGAGTTTTGCTAAGGATTTTTTCTTGACAATTAATTCTTCTAAGCATTTGAAAGCTGTAATTCTCATTTCTGGATCGTCAGAAGCTTTGAAAATCATGATATAAGCTTCTGCTATTCCAAAGTATGGTGTATATTTGTCAATATTAGTAATAATGTTATTCAGACAACCAATTGCTGTAAGTCGTTCAGACTCTTCAGAACTTACTCGTAATATTTCACCTAAAGCTATAGCTACATCTCTCCCCATATCTGGATTATCTATAGGAAGAAGAAGAATGGAATTAATCAAGCTTTTTGCAGTTGGTTGTTTTTTGAGATGTCTATCTTTCTCAACAGCGTTGAATAATTGTCTTAACTCAATGGAATCGTTTAGATTGAATTTGACCTTTTTCATTCCTTTTCTAATTATTTCGAATTCTTTAGAAAGATTAAACAAATCGCTTCCTAAACTGGGATTAATATGCCCATTTTCATCTTTAAGTTCTTCCACAATCCCTTCATCAAAATCATCTGAAGTTATAAGAGAAGCTAAAGCTTGTGATGCTGCGTCTCTAACTTTTGGATTAGGATCTTGAAGTTGAGCATTCAATAAAGCTTCTAAAGCTTTAGAATGGCGGAAATTAGCGAGAATATATGCAGCTCTTTCTCTCTGTAGAGGAATAGAGCTATATTTTAGCTGCTTTATCAAAGCATGCATATCAGAGGTATCAGTATTCTCGCTCATAGTATAATTAGTTTTAGTACTTGTACTATTTGAATTTTATTTTGTTATTCGAGAATTTTGATTGAACAAAAAATCTTTAAGATTCCTTTGAATTTCATCATTATGAACATATTAATTCTTGGAAATCTTTCAGAAGAAGAGAAAGAAGATGCTAAAAGGATTTTGGATAGATCATCAAAGATCTCATTCTTTCATGATTTAAACGGTGATGCGAAAGATATTGCACTCGAGAAAACAGAAATTGTCATCGGCGGGAGACTAACTGATGAGCAACTAAATAAAACAAAACACCTAAAAATGCAACAGATTTTTGGAACAGGAGTAAATAGGCATAATCTTCAGTTTTTCAAAGAAAACGGAGTTCTTTTCTGTAATTCTCATGCTCATGCATTCATAATTGCTGAACACGGTTTTTCAATGCTTCATTCAGCTTCTAAAAATTTGCATACAAGCGATAGGTTATTACGAAAAGGTATTTGGGATCCTCAGGTAGGTACTTCTGTATCTTTATTAAACAAGACAGTTCTATTTCTTGGATTTGGTAATATTGCTAAATATTTCAAAAAGTTCTGTAAACCTTTTGATATGAAATACCTAGCAATAAAAAGAACAGAACAATGTGATGATCCCGAAGTAAAAGTTTTTCTTCCAGAGAATAAAGAAGAAGCTTTAAAACAAGCTGATTTTATTTTCAATAGTCTACCACTTACTTCAAAAACAACAAATTTTCTAGATAAAGAAGAATTTGAGGTTATGAAAACTAACATCATTATCATAAATGTTGGTAGAGGTGGAACGATCAATGATAAAGCACTCTATGAAGCTTTGAAAGAAAATAAAATAAAACGAGCAGCAATTGATGTGTGGTACAATTATCCCATAAATAGAGGAGGAGGAGAACAAAAACAAGACCCAATCCCTTGTTATCCTTCAGATTACCCATTTCAAGAATTAGATAACATTATCATGAGTGCTCACAGAGCTTGGGTTTCGGACATCTCATTTAGTGATTTTAGAAAAGAATTATACAATAATGTTAATAGGTTTATTAGAGGAGAATCAGTTCAAAATATTGTCAACTTAGATGAAGAATATTAAGAAATATCATTTTCTATGATTTCCTCTGATATTTCTTCAGCTTCAGTTTCGTTCTTATGAGGTGGAGTTATTTTTTCAGTTTCTCTTTTCCTTTGTATTCTGTTGGCAATCAATGTAGCCCCAATAAACATTATAATTAAAACACCAAAAATGATATAGAATATAAGATTGAATTGTCCTGCTGCTGCATCTAATTGTTCAGGAGTAAGATTATGTATATCTATTCCTCCCGGACCAGTTACCATTTGATAGCCAATAACAGCATAAAAGATTGATCTAGGTATGGAACCGATTGCTGTAGCTATATTATACATTTTCCACTTGACATTAGATATTCCAGCAGCATATGAAATAGGATCAAACATCACAACAGGAACAGCTCTTCCTACTATTATAGCCCAGATTCCCCATTTTTCGATCCACAAATCCATAGCAAACACAAATTTATCTGCAAGCTTCATATGTTCTCCAGTTACTTCAAGAATTGGTCTTCCTCCTTTGTTCGCAATGTAATAGGTAACTGCACCACTTAATACAGAACCTACAACTCCCAAAGCTACTCCTAACACTACTCCCCATGTTCCTAACCATGAGCCATATAACATTCCTCCAGAGAGAAGAACTAGCTCAGAGGGGATAGGTACTATAAGACTTTGAATTACCATGAGAACTAAGAAAAGCAAAATTGACCAATAACCTATCTTTTCAAGTGGTAAAAGGAAGTAATCTCTGACCAATTCAAATAGGAAGGTTTTCTTCACAATAGAAACAACTAGAATTGCAATAGAGATGAGTACTAAAAGAGTAAAAAGAGTTACCATAAAAATACGCTTTTTAGTCCACACTACTCTTTTTCTTCCTGTTTCAGTAAGCTCAAGTTTTTCATCTGTTTGTTGCAAGAAATAAACCTCTTATAAAGGAATTTGTTCTAACTACCTTACTTGCTCGTTAAATCCTATTTAAACTTTTCAAAACCAAGCTTTACGATAAGAAAGCATTTTCCCTAATCTGAGAATTCTATTCTCAATATTATTATAAAACGTTACAAGAGCTCAAATTACAAAATGGTCATTTGTTTATTAGGAAGGCTGAAACTAGAAGAAAAACATCAGAATACATTCTCAGAGTAAACTTTTAAAGTATTTTAGTTAAAAATCTAAACAAAAGTATCAGCAATAAAGATATAAATGCTGATAAGCTGGGAAGTCTAATGAACATAAAAAAGAAAATTACAGTAGTTACAATCATCATGTTATTTATTACTAGTTCGATTTTTCTTGTAAAAAATACTAGAGCTGCAACTAGTGATTCAAGTGAAAAACTATTTCTACTTACAGAAAGAACTGGGGAGGAAGAAAATATAGAAACTAGGATGATATTTGACGAATTTGATAATTTTCATTTTTTCGCTAAGATAACATATGACAATGATACGTTTAAAATAATTCATGTAGTTAATGACGAGTCTGATTTAGTTATAGTAGAAAGATATCCTCTAGACTTTTTTGAAGTTTATGAAGTAGAAGGTGGTATTGCTCTACTCTACGCTTATCATGCTTTCTATGATATAACTTTCTTCCGTATGTATACTTGGACACCTGAAGATGGAGGAACTGATTTTGAGTTTTATGAATATAACTCTAGAGCTAATTACCCGCATATTAGAGTCTTTCAAGATGGTCCCACACATTTTGATATGTTCTTGACATTTATAGAAAATTTCCCTCCGACTTCAGAAAACGCAGATACAGCATACCAGTTCTATAAAATCTATAGAGACAATGAAACAAATCTATGGTATACAGAAGAAGTTAGAACAACTTGGGTTGCAGATGAGGAGTTTGACTATATGCTGGAAATGTATTATCAAAATGGTATGGTCTATACAGGTTATCAATACATTTACCAATATGTATCTGACCATTTTTACATCACTACAGCTGCTAATGCTACTACAGGAGTATCTAACATAACTAATACTATGGTTTTACACGAAGGAGGATTTGATCCCCGTTTCTTTGTTACTGAAGATGGTGTATTCAATCTTGCATTAGCAAGAAATTCAATCCTATACACCTTAAGATACACTGAATATGAGACAACAACTTTCGATAACTTTACATCAGTTAATTTTGGAATTTTTGATTATGATAGCTTTACTATTCAAGAAAAAGACGGTTATACGGAATACATCTTTAGTTCTGTACCATATTTAGAATATGATGAATTTTTCAAAGGAGACAAATTGAAATCAACAATTTCCATAATTAGAGACAATTACACAGGAATATATGAAGTAGAGAAATTTGACATCTATAACGTTCCTAAAAACACCAAATTGCATTCGTTCAGTTTACAAGAAACCTTAACAGGTGAGCGTATCTATGTACACTCAACAGCTGTAGAAAACGATGAGATTCAAGGTGTAAAACTTAATAAAAATAATCTGATAGGTTATTATGTTTCAACTGCTGTCAATTTAGGATCATTCTTCGATTTACACGTATCACAGATCTATATTTACAGCGCTCTATATATTTTCTGGCTTTCAGCTGGCGTTTACATAGTAGCTATATTAGCTGTTGTAGGCATAACTTTAGTTATATTCCGTAAACGAGTAAAAGTCAGTTATATCAATTTGAAAAAATTCTTTCAACGTTCCTTTAATGGAAATCAATCAAAATTATTTCTTTTATTTACGAATTTATGGTATTGGATATCTAACTCTACATCCGCTGTTTTCACGCTTTTTAAAACTAATAAGAAGAGACATTTGATGAATCTTATTGGTATGACTATATTTGCAGTTATTGTTATTACAAGTACAACAGTTTATAGTTCAAAACAAGGTGTTTTACTTAATGAGTATTCAGCTAGAATAGATTTACAAGATAATGGAACACCAAGTATGACCATGTCATTAAATTATGATACATCCAGTTTTGGTTCAAGAAATCCTTTATTAAAGAATTTTGAGAAAATAGCTATTGGAGAGGTTTTGACAGAATTTTATATGAATTATCCTGTTTTAGCTAGTATTATTTCCGACTTTGAATATATGTCAGCATTTTATGTTACTATTGATAATCCTAACATAAATGGAACCCATTATTTTAACGAAAATTACATCAGTATATCAAACAATTACTCAGCTCCTATCAGTGAGCTTCTTGTAGCAGGAAGGATGCCAGAAGCTAAAGGAGAAGTCATAGTCAGTAATGAGCTTCTTGAAACAGATGGCCTACTAGATTTGGATGTGAATGATAGTTTCACCTTATGGGGATCACAAATTAATTCTTATAATACTAATCCTGGAGACACTAATGTAACTTTAAAAATCGTTGGAGCTTATGATCTTCCAACTGGATCCAACTATACAAACTTCTGGGAAAATTATGACTTACCTTTGGATTTAGTCGATTCTTTACAAGGTTGGTTTGGAGCTATAGTAGCTTTTGGAGATTTAGCTTGGGATAATCTTGACGGGCTATACCCGTACTATATGTTTGTTGAAACAAGTGTTCAATTTAAATATGATTTCAGTAAGATGTCTCCAAATCAGCTTGCTCAGCTAAGTCAAGAAAATGCTGATCTTAAAAGAAGGCAAGATACAGATTTTAGTTTTGAACCTATTTACCGTAATTCAAAGTGGGATTATTCAGGAGAGTTATCAGCAATGTTGGATATCCTTGAACCTAGACTCAATTCTTCAATTTTCTTGTTTTTCACTTTAGCCATGCCAATTATTTACATTGCAATGTTTCTGATTGCGGAGACAAACGAACTTTATACACAAAGTTTAGAGCAAGAGATTGAAATTTTCCAATCTAAAGGTGTAAAATCAACGAGGATTGCTTCAAATTACATCGGACTTAAGTTTATAGAATCCATCTTTGCTGTCGGTATAGGATTCGGAATCTCTTTAGCTTTATCTCCTGCTCTTCTAAGAGTTGATTCTTTCATTACCTTCAATGGACCTCGAACAGCTCTCAAATTTTCTGGTGTGGGTGTCGCAATTGCTGTGACTTTGCTTGGATTAATTTTTATAGCACTACCAAAAATTTGGAAAATGTCTAAGACAAAAAGAATAGGTTTCCAGAAAACTCCCCAAAGAATTGCTACTTTATTCAAACAGATACGATTACCTCCAATTATCTTTATTGTAGCAGGAGGAGGAATTGCATGGGGATCTCTAGCATTGTACCAATTATTGTACGCAAACATAGGAGATTCTTCTAGTATATCTATACTTATGATTTTCATCTATTTAGCAGGTCTAGGAGTTTTACTAGTCTTCTTAGGATTAGGACTATTACTTAAAGACTTATTCTCTATACTGATGATAGCGATAAGTAAGATATCTTGGAGGATTAGAAAATCATTAAGTACATTTAGTTTAATTGAAATAAGATCAGACATTAAATTATTCAAAAATATCTATTTAGCATTTCTACTCATTATAGGAATAACGCTACCCTCTATAATAAGTCCAACTTCTATGCAGTTGAATTTTGATAAAGATACTTATTTCTACAATGGAGCTGATTTATACATCAATAATTGGCTGAATTTGAATGTCTCTGAAGTGCTTCCTATACTAAGGAATGTAACTGGTGTAGAAAGTACAGCACTTGTGAGAGAAATTGAAGGAGCAATGGTAAATTATGATGTTGTTCAAGTTTATCTTATTGAGAATATAACGGAATACTTGGCTACGTCATATAAACCACCTAGTAGGATGTTCAAAAATTGGGACAATAGTATCTCACAATTAGAAGGAAATAGTACTATGATGGTCACTTATGTCTTTGATAAAGATTTTGCAGATTTTGCAAGTACATTTACTTTTACACAAGTAGCTCCTCAATTATCTGCAACTTACACTATTAAAGGAGAATTTGAATATTTACCCGTATTCTACACTGTTGGAGAGTATGTTGCAGGAAAAACCCCCAGAATTGCAGCTATGTTAATGACAGAAAGCAATTATGCAATAATCAAGCCAATAATTCATCCCGGTCCTTCAGGAGAAAATGTTAATGATAGAATTTTAATTAAAGTGAGTGAAGGATATGATGACGCTCAAGTCAAGGAGCAGATACAAGATGCACTTGGATTGACAGTAAAAAGTTCAGCTGAAGAGATAGAACAGATAAAATTTGAAAACTTCCCATTCTTTAATATTATAGCAGCAGAATTTGTTCTTTCAATATTAATCTGTCTGATCGCAATTGTATACATAAGCATCAGCAATCCTTTGAAAATCTTACAACAGAGAACAAATAAGAATGACAGATTGAAGAAAATGGGAATATCTACTAAACGGATAATCAAATTAACGATGCTAGAGACATTCTTTGCAGGAGTGGTTCCAGGAGCTGTAATAGGCACCGGGGCAGCTTTTGGTCTGATTGTTCTGTTTAATGTAGTAGTTAAGAATTACTTCTATGCAGGTATTCATTACTTGATAGATTTTAATATCGCTGCACTAATAATTGCGTATATTATAGCGCCACTATTATTTATGACCATATTCTACTTCTCTATGAAAGCGAATTATGCGAAATATCTACCAAGGAACCTGGAGTGATAAAAATGGGAATAAGATGCTTAGACTTAATAAAGATTTATCATGACAAAACTACTGATTATAAGGTTTCAGCCCTCAGAGGACTTGATTTGGATGTAGCTGACGGAGAGTTAGTCTCCATCATCGGTCCTTCAGGAGCAGGAAAAACCACTTTAATCAACCTACTTTCTGGAACAGATGTTCCCACAGGTGGATTGATTCTTATTGGTGGTGTACAACTAGATAGATTAAATGAAAAAGAAAGAAGAAAGTTTAGATATGACCACATAGGGCTTGTTAACCAATTTACTAGTAAAAACCTTTTTTCTAACCTAACTGCTAGAGATAATCTACTTATGCCAATGAAGATGAAGCACACTCCAAGAGAAATTTCTAGAAAAGAAATGGAAGAGCTTCTGACACTATTTAACCTTCAACACGTTAAAAATAATAAAGCAGCGAAGCTCAGTGGTGGTGAATCTATGAGACTATCTGTTGCAGTTGCACTTGCACGACAACCTCAATTTATTCTGGCTGATGAACCTACAGGACAACTTGATAGTACCAACACTTTCGAAATTATTGAAAACCTGAAAGAAGTAAATGAAGAATTAGGAACTACCATGGTGATAGTAACCCATGATGTACGATATCGTAATGCTTTCAAGAAAAGTTTCCTTATCAGAGATGGTAGACTAGTAGGAGTTGGACATGAAGCTGATAAATCTCAATTAGATTTCTTAAAAGATGCTTCAGTTCTGAACACTGTTTATATAGATCCTTCCAATTTTATCCAGATACCTGATAAAATCAAATCATCAGCTGCAATCAGAGATGTAGCAGAATTTGATGTTCATCCTTCCAAGAAGCTTGCTATGATGTGGAATCCAGATTTAGTTACAAAAGAGGAGGTTTACAATATTCTGAAACAACCTCCTGGAGAGTATTCTGATAAAGTAGATGAATTATCTTTTGAAGACCTTAATTATCTATTTGAACGAGAATTCAAACACAGTGAAAAAGCAAAAACAATTGTAAAAATAAAAGGTGTTCATAGAGGTTATAGAATCTTTGGAAAGAATTATCCAGTGATTAAAGGTGTAGATTTGAATATCAAGAAAGGTGATTTTATTTTTATTTCTGGACCTTCAGGTGTGGGAAAAACCACTCTGTTGAATCTTATTGCTGGATTACTTACTCCTGATGAAGGAGAGATCACCGTAGACGGATTTAAAATAAGCAATGCTGATGATACAGCTAGATCTGATTTTAGATTAGCAAATACAGCTTATATTACTCAATATCACAGTTTATTTGAACCAATTGAGTTAAGAGATAACTTGTTAATTCCTTACCTTTTCTTGGGTAAGAAATATGATCCTAAAATGGGAGAAGCTGTAGCAAAAGAATGTCATATTGTGCACAAACTGGATTCATATCCTGACGAATTAAGTGCAGGAGAGAAACAACGAGCAACTTTAGCTTTAGCTCTTAGTAGAAAGACTCAAATTTTGCTAGCTGATGAACCTACAGCAAATATGGATTCAGATTTAGCTCGAGCTTTGATGGATGTTTTAATTGATGCAGTAGAAGAATATCATGCAACCTTCATCATGTGCTCACATGATCTTTCTTTACTTAGACCTGGTTTTAGGCATATCAGAATATCAGATGGAAAAATCGTAGAAGATTCAAGAGTAACCATGCAATCGTTGAGAATGATTTTGAAAGAATATCTTCAGATCGAAGAAAATAATAACAACTAATATCATTCTTTTTTCTTCTATCATTCCTTTTTTCTTATCATTCTTAGGAAAAGTTAAATTTAATAACTAATTTGCTCTTGTTGAATAGAAAATGAAACACTACTTAGCTGCTGCTTTCACTTTGAGTAATCCACTCCCAGCTGAGAGCTCCGAAGATTTAAAAGAATTCTTCAACCAATTCGTAGAAAAAACTTTAGAAAACCGTAAAGACGGAGAATTTGCAATTACAAATATCAACACATCAGATGATCAACTTAGTTTTGTAATAGCTTCTGTAAACTCTCTTCCTCCTCATGTTGCTATTCTTAGAATCCGAAAACAACTAGCAGACATTATAGGACGAAAGTATCGTGTTGGATTGCGAGGTTTCAAATTTAATAAATATACCATTGAGACAGAGATTGAAGTAGAACCTCTAGAAGAATTTACACTTCCTTTAACTAAAAAAATCGAATTCAGTAAGAAGGATAACAAAAACTTTGCTAAAGTAGAAATTGATCCTGACATTTCTGAAGATTTTGTCGAAAAAGGCACTATAGAAAGAATTATGCGTAGAGTTAACGATAAAGCAGTAAAACAGCACTATGGAGCGAAGAAAGAACATCATGAAATAGTTTGGACCAGTGGAGAAAAAAAGCTCTTTACAGACGAAAATCCTACAACTATGATGCAAGAAGCGAATTGGATACAAAGAACAAATTATCGTAACCAATGGATTCTCTCACCAACATTAACAACTCTAGCTGAAGCGATGAAACAAATAATGGTAGATTATGTTTACAAGCCTTTAGAATTCTATCAGATGATGATTCCAAAATTAGTAGATTGGTCAATTTGGTTACGATCTGAACATGCTGAAGGAATGTATCAAGGAGGTTTTGAACCTTACTTTGTTGTTCAACCAAAAGAACCCACTCCAGAATATTTTGAAGAAATTGCTGATTATATCACAATTACCAAAACTATCCCTTATGAAAAAATAGGCGAAAAAGTCACTGCTCCAATTGGTGGTCTCTCTTATGCACAATGTCCTCCATTTTGGGCATGGTTACAAGGTAGAACATTAGCTAAGAAAAGCCTTCCTATTAAAATTTATGACTGGTCGGGACCTACTTATCGATACGAAGCAGGTTCTGCATATGGTTTCGAAAGAGTGGACGAGCTTCATCGTATTGAAACCCTCTTTATTGGCTCACCAAAACAAGCTAAAAAAATAGGCACAGAAGTTAGAGATAAGCTCAGGATAATTTTCAATGAAGTTTTAGATTTAGAAGTTAGAGAGGCTCAAGTTATGCCATGGTGGTTACAACAGTCAGCAACTGAAGAGAAAATGGATCGCGAGACTGATTTGGTTGGAACAATAGATTTTGAAGCTTACATGCCTTACCGTGGCTCTAGGGAAGAAAGTGAATGGTTAGAAATTCAGAATATATCTATCATTGGGACCAAATATCCAAAAGGATTCTCTGTTAAAGCTGAGGGAAATATTGAATTATGGTCAGGATGCGGTGGTGGATCGTTTGAAAGATTCCTAACAGCTTTCATTTCACAAAAAGGTTTAGATCAGAAGAATTGGCCAGAACCATTTCTAAAGTATATAGATAAGCTCCCGGAACCAGTTAAATTCCATTAATCAATATTATTTAACTTCTGCTTGAAATAAATATTTTGAGCATTAGTTTTCTTTTCATTTATTTTTTGAGCTACGGTAAGTATTGCGTTTGCAGATTTCTCCATATTACAGACTTTGAATCCATTGATTCTAAGAAACAAACGAAGTTCATCTTCTGTAAAAGCTCTCAGAGTTATTTCATCATCAAATTCATCTATTTTCTCGTTTTCATAGATTTCATAATGAGATTTCCAATTCCAAGTCCAGCCATGTTCCAAATTAAAAGATGTTTCACTTGTTCTTAGATATTTTCTATTTTCATAACTTGCTTTATGTTGTGAAGTTTCTCTAAAATCAGTGAAAATTACTGATGCATCAAAATTGTCAAAAATTAACCAACCTTCATGATTGAGTACTTCATGAATTGAATTAAGTGCAAACATTACATCATGATTTGTAGTCATATGAGTGAAGGTTCTACCTGTAACCAAAACAGCATCAAAAGTTTCTTGTAGGTCCATATTACGCATGTCTCCAAGAAGAAAATTACCATTTGAAACAAACTCCCTAGCTAGAGCGATCATTTCTTTAGAACTATCTAAACCTGTATATTCGTAGCTATTGTTAATAAAATATTTAGCTAAATTCCCACTACCACAACCGAGTTCTAAAACTTTCTTTGCTTTAATCTTTGAAAGATATTTATCATAGATTTTAAATTCCTCTTCATAATCAAAAATTGATTGGTACATCTCATGATAAGCTCTAGCATATTCAGAATAGATTTTGAAAATCTTCATACAGAATAAGGCATGAATTTCAAGTATATAATATTATCCAACAGTCTCACAAAAATCAATAAGCTAAGACGTAAAAAATTAAAAATACTTAGGATATGCTTGCTTTATCCAATCAATTGATATGTATCAACTACTAAATGAAAATTTAGAGGTTTTAATTTGAAAAAGCTACTAAACATATCAATAATACTTTCATCAATCTTTTTATTGATTTTATTATCTCTACCTTCTTCTTATACAGATTCTGACAAATTTTCATCAGATTGTTCAATTGGATTCCTCATAAAAGAAGAGAATATTGTAAATGAAACAATTCTTGAGATTTTACAAATCGAAACTTATCCCACAATGCTATTGTAAATCAGCCAGTTTCTGTTAACATTACAGTTAAAAACAAGGGTCAATTTACTATGGTGGAAATAAAAGATGTAAAAGTAGAAGCCAACGTTAATGTTAGTAGTGGAGAAATATATTTAGAAGGTTCAATTAGTGATCTTGCACCTGGGGAGATTCAAATAATAAGTTTTAATCTAACTTTCTTGGAAACAGGTAATGCGACAGTGACTTTTACTTTTTCTGCAGGAAATATTCAAGATACATCAACTGTTTTACAAATTCAAATCAAAGAAAATGATAACACTAGTACCTTAAAACAAATGGTAGTTCCAATAATAATTTACATATTTTTGATTGTAATATTTACCAAGCCAAAAAGAGTAAAGTTTTAAAATCTGCATTTCTTTCACCAAGTGATGATTGACTTACGTTCAGATACCTTCACATTACCTTCCAAAGAAATGATGGAAACAATAATGCAAGCTAAACTAGGAGATGATGTTTGGGGGGAAGACCCAACAGTAATTGAGCTCGAAGCGTTAATTGCAAAAATGCTAGGAAAGGAAGCGGGATTACTTGTTACAAGTGGTACTCAAGGAAATTTAGTTTCACATATGACGCATTTAAACCGAGGAGATGGAGTAGTTTTAGAAAAAGAGAGTCACATTAATATGTATGAAGTTGGAGGAATATCTCAAATTAGTGGTAGTTTTCCTCTGTTAGTTGAAGGAGATAATGGTCAAATGAATCCTAAGGATGTTGATACTATTTTCACTGCTTCATATAATATCCATAAAGTGACACCAAAATTACTTTGTCTAGAAAACACCCATAACAGAGGAGGAGGTAAAATCATTCCAAAGGACAATATTGACTCCTTATCTAAAATAGCTCATGATAATGGTGGTGCAGTTCATCTTGATGGAGCTAGACTATTTAATGCAACAGTAGCATCAAGTATGAAAGCGTCTAAATTTGCTGAAAACGTTGATAGTGTCCAAATCTGTCTGAGTAAAGGTTTAGGTTGCCCTATAGGTTCTCTCATAGTAGGTACTGAAGAATTCATTCATAGAGCTAGAAGAAATCGTAAAGTTGTTGGAGGAGGTATGCGTCAAGCAGGTATCATTGCTGCTCCAGGAATTTATGCTCTTAATAACATGATAGACCGATTAGCAGAAGATCATAAACATGCTCAGTTACTTGGGAAGAGATTAAATGAAGTTGAAGATTTTATTGTCAAACCTGTCGATACAAATATAGTGATTATTGATACTTCAAAGAGTAATCTTTCAGCTGCTGATGTAGATGATAGATTGAAGAATAAAGGTGTTCTTGTTACAAATATGGGAGAACAACTTTTTAGAATGGTTACTTACTATGGAATAACAACTGAGCACATTGAAACTGTGCTAGAAGCCATTTCTGAGTTAGAAAAATAGGAATTCAAGAATTACGCATTAGCCTTTGTTTTGAGGAATAACATAGAGTTTTTATATCACATTTTTGGAGTTTACATGATACATGTGTCAATTGATGATTATCTAGATGGCCTCTTATCAGGTAGTTCGGAACCCTCTAAGAAAGCCATAATGAAGCTTACTAGATTGATTGAAAATTTCGGAGCGATAATGGTTAAATCAACAGAGAGGATGGAGGATTATATTAATACTTTAGATATGAGGATAAGCGCTGTGGAAAGAGCATTAGGAGTAGCAGCTTCACCAAGTGTAGCACCAACTTTATCTGTTCGTTCAGCAGCTCCTGCAGCAACTCCTGCAGCAGCGCCTACAACAGTTTCAGCAGCAGCGCCTAATTTAACAAATTCAGGACCTATCGGTGCACCGAACTTATCAGTTGCACCTAGCGCACCAAATCTTACTGCTGCAGTGAGTGCAAATTCAGGTGCGCCAGATTTGAGTGCAATGCCAGCTCCTTCTGGAGCACAAGGAGCAACTGGTGCTGGTATCAGTAGTGCTGATTTGTTAAAAGCTGCAGCAAATTTACAGAAAGCACCAGAACCAACTTCAGGACCGGATGGATTAGGAGACCCAGCAGGAGGTCCAGCACCAGCTTCTTTCAGTCCATTTGGTGTAAGTGCTGATGATATCCAAGATATTCGAGCAGGACTTACAAAAGTCGATCCAGAGAAGCACAGACAAGAAAGGCAAGCTGCAGTAGGAGGAGGAGGCTCTATGCCTGCATCTATGGCACTCAATATGGAAGTAAAAGATGCTTTAGCTAAAAGAGCTTCTAGACTCACAGAAGACGAAGAAGAAGAAAAAGATTTCACTCCATCGTCTGCACCAGCAGTACCAGCTAAATCAACTAAAGTGATGAAAGAAGCATTACAAGATGAACTAAGAGATGCTTTTAGTAGCTTACTTGAGAGTGATACTAAGGAAGATTAGAAAACTCTTTCTTCTTTGATTTATTAAATTAAAATTAAAACTATAATTATATTTTATTATTTATTATTTAGAAGGACATAAATTATGACAAACGATATGACAAATTACTTAGAATTTCTTATGAAACTAAAACCAGACTTAAAACTTAAGAAGACTTATCATGAAATTTACCAAGATTGTAAAGAATATCTAAAGATTAGTAAGGATCCTTATTTCATTTGTCAAAATTCTAACATTATGAACATTTTTGATATTGCATGGGTAGGATTAACAGAAAATTTCTCAGCTGTATCAGAATATTACTTATTCACTCTATATTGGCTCAATGCAATAAACTTTGAAATCTATAGAGCAGTTATCCAAGAACTTGAAACAAATCTTATTTTAGATGAAGAAATATTAGTATACAGTTTTTGGCTTTATACAAACAAAAAGAAAATTAAATACAATTATTATGCGTTTTTAGAATACATAAGAAAACTAGGAGTTAAACCACAAAAATTTTCTACTTTTTCCAAAATAACTCAAAAAAACATATCGAAAGAAATCTTGAAAGATGAAGATAAAGAAATAGGAAGAGAAGTAGATAGGATTTTATCAAATCTTAAGAATAGATCCCAATATTTAGAAGAGAT